>Ga0209692_10000382_pt1 | contig 115074 bp, 92 predicted proteins | sample tdDd472_FD_187129 | JGI IMG/M metagenome (GOLD analysis project Ga0209692, IMG submission 187129) | Marine sediment microbial communities from the Atlantic coast under amendment with organic carbon and nitrate - tdDd47.2 (SPAdes)... | ecosystem: Environmental > Aquatic > Marine > Coastal >...
CTTCAGCAACTGGTCCTTGTGGTAGGTGGTGGTCCCGGGCCAGGGCGACAGGGCGCGAACCTGGTTGTGCACGGTGACCACGTCGCGGTCCCAGCGGATCGCCGACAGGGTGCGGGTCAGCTTGGGCGCGTACACCACGCCTTCGTCTCCCTGAACCAGGGGCTCGATCTGGTTGTTCACGATCTTGCGCAGGGTGTGGATCAGCAGGTCGGCCCCCTGGCCGGCCAGGGTTTCCAACAGATCGCCCGCCGTCTCCTCCGGGCCGATGCCGATACTGCGCTGGGCCAGGATAGGCCCCGTGTCCACGCCCGCATCCATGCGCATGATGGTCACGCCGCTCCAGGAGTCGCCGTGCAGGATGGAATACTGGATCGGAGAGACGCCCCGCCAGCGAGGCAGGAGACTGGCGTGCACGTTGATGCAGCCATAGGTGGGCGCCGACAGCAGCGGTTCCCGCAGGATATGGCCGAAGGCGGCCACCACCACCGCGTCGGGTTCCGCCGCCAGCACCGCTTCGGTCACCTTGGCCCGGTCGCCCTTGCCGAAATCCATGACCTTCAGGTGGTGGGCCTGGGCGGCTTCCTTCACCGCCGTGGGCAGCAGCTTCCGGCCGCGGCCGGCCTTGCGGTCGGGCTGGGTCACCACCAGGCGCACGTCGAAACGGGCCTCGATGAGGGCTTCCAGCGACGGCACGGCGAAATCCGGGGATCCCATGAACACGATTTTCACGACAGGTACCTCAATTTCCCCTGTGGCCGGTGAGCCGGAACCAGAGCAGGCGGGGCAACAGTCCCAACCGCTGCCAGATTCCGACGCGGTCGATATACAGCACGCCGTCCAGGTGATCGATCTCGTGCAGGACGATGCGCGCCAGAAGCCCCTCATCCGAGAGGCGGCAAGGACGGCCGTCGCGATCCAGAAACTCCACCACGGCACCGGAGGCCCGCCAGACCTTGAAGTAGAGACCCGGGAAGGACAGACAGCCCTCCTCGAAGGGGGCCTGCTCACCGAACGTGGTCGTCAGAACGGGGTTCACCAGATCCAGACGCTGGTCCCGGGCCGGGCGCTCCGGGTTGCGGATCACCACCACCCGCTGGTTGACACCGATCTGGGGCGCCGCCAGCCCGACCCCTCCGTCCCGGCGCAGGGTGGCCCACATCCGGTCCAGCAGATCAGCGGTTTCAGGCGCGCCCACTGCGGCCGGTTCCGCCCGCCGGCGCAGACAGGCTGCGCCGTAGGTGCGGATGGGCTCGACAAAGCGGCCCGGCATGATCAGCCCTCTTCGGCGACGATCACGGCGTTGATGGACCCCTTGGCGATCTCAACCTTGACGCCGTCGCTGATGGTGGCCACCACGCGGTCGGCCTTCACGTCCTTGACGGTGGCGAACAGACCGCCGGCGGTGACCACCTGGTCGCCGCGCTTGAGCGCCTCGATCATGTTTTTACGCTGGTCCTGCTGCTTCTTCTGGGGCCGCAGGATCATGAACCAGAAAATCAGGAAAATGGACCCGAACATGATGATCATGCCGATGCCGGAACCGCCGCCTTCGCCAGCTCCCGAACTGTTGGTCAAGGCCAGAATGGAATTGAGCGTCATGCAGATTTACCTCGCAGGCTGAAAGCCGATTGTGCCGGGCCTGCGGGCCCGGGCCGGTGAAACTCGCTCTGGAAACATGCAACGCGGACCCGAGCGGGGCAAGTCCGCGACGGACATCAATTGCGGCGCCCGGCGGCGCGGGCCAATCGGACCGCTTCCCCCTCGGTCCAGCGCCGGGTCACCTCCGCGGCAAAAGCCGGATAGGCGCCCGCCTCGATGGCGGCGCGCACGCCGGCCATCAATTCCTGATAGAAGTGCAGATTGTGCAGGGTCGCCAGCGTGGGCGCCAGCATTTCCTTGGCCTGGAACAGGTGCCGGATGTAGCTGCGGGAATGACGGGCGCACACCGGGCAGCCGCACTCCGCGTCGATGGGCCGGCTGTCCTCGGCGAAATCCAGGTTCTTGATGACCAGTCGCCCGTCCCGGGTCAGCACGGTGCCCGTGCGGGCCATGCGGGTGGGCAGGACACAGTCGAACATGTCCACCCCGGCCAGCACTCCGGCCACGATGTCGTCGGGAAAACCAACGCCCATGAGGTAGCGCGGCTTGTCCCGGGGCAGCAGTCCGGCAGCCAGATCCGTCATCTCGCGCATGGCCGCAGTGGGCTCCCCCACCGACAGGCCCCCGATGGCGTAGCCCGGCAGATCCAGGTCCACGATTTCCGCGGCCGAGCGCCGGCGCAGGCCCTCGTCCACGCCGCCCTGCATGATGCCGAACAGGACCCGCTCCCAGCCGTCAACGAATCTGCGGCCGTCGAAAACGGACTGACAGCGCTTGAGCCAGGCGGTGGTGCGGTCCACGGCGGCCGCCACCTCGGCCGGATCCGCCCCGTAGGCGGCGCACTGATCGAAGGCCATCACGATGTCCGAGCCCAGGCCCAGCTGGATTTCCATGCTGAGTTCGGGACTGAAGAAGTGCTTGCTGCCGTCCAGGTGGGAGCGGAACTCAACGCCGTCGGCCGTAATGCGATTCAGGTCCGACAGGGAGAACACCTGGAAGCCGGCACTGTCGGTGAGCAGGGCGCCGTCCCAGCCCTGGAAGCGGTGCAGGCCGCCGGCCCGCTGCACCAGGTCATGTCCCGGCCGCAGATACAGGTGGTAGGTATTGCCCAGAATGAGCCGCGCCCCCGTTTCCCAGACCTGTTCGAAGGTCACGGCTTTCACCGACCCCACGGTGCCCACGGGCATGAAAACCGGCGTCTCGACGGTGCCGTGGCCGGTGGTCAGGCGACCGCGGCGGGCGGCGCAACCGCCGTCCTCGTTCAGAACCTCGAACCCGAAGGGCGTGTCCAGGGCGTGATCAGTCAACGGTCGTACCTCCGGGACCGGGCAGGATCAGCATGCAGTCCCCGTAGCTGTAGAATCTCATTTGCGTGTCCACCGCGTGGTCGTAGGCCGTGCGCCAGGTGGTCTCGCCCGCCAGGGCGGCCACCAGCATGAGCAGGGACGAGCCGGGCAGGTGAAAATTGGTCAGCAGTCCGTCCACCACCGTCACCCGGTCCGGCGGACAGATGAACAGGCGGGTCATCCCGGCCACATCCCAGTGTCCGGCCACGCGCCGGGCCCGGCCCTCGAAAAACGGATCCGGCGTCTTTGGGGACGGTCCGAAGTCCCGCTGGTCCGGTCCGTCGGCCTCCAGTCCCAGCCGGGCCGCCGATTCCAGCACCCGCAGGCTGGTGGTGCCGACGGCGATGATGCGGCCCCCGGCCTGCCGGGTGGCGGCCATGGCCGCCGAGACCCGGGCCGGCAGGTGAAAAGACTCGCGGTGCAGACGGCGGGCGGCGTACTGGTCCGCGTCCGGCGGCTGGAAGGTGCCCGGCCCCACGTGCAACCGCACGGTGGCCACCGACACGCCCGCGGCCTGCAGGCGCTCCAGGACCGCCGGGGAAAAATGAAGACCGGCGGTGGGCGCGGCCACCGAACCGGCGCCCCCGTCGTCCAGGGAAGCGAACACCGTCTGGTACCGCTCCCGGTCCCGGGCCCGGCGCGCGGCGTCATCCTCCGGGCCGCGCCGGATGTAGGGCGGCAGGGGCATCTCTCCGTACCGCTCGGCCAGGGTGGCGGGTTCGGCCGAGCCGGACACCACCACGGTGCCGTCGTCACGCCGGGCGGTCACCTCCAGCCAGGCGTCGCCCCCCACCGTCAGGCGGATTCCCGGCCGCAGGCGCCGGGCCGGCCGGGCCATGGCCAGCCAGCCGCCGTCCACCGGGCGCACCAACAGGATTTCCACCCGGCCACCGGTATCGGCCCGCCGGGTGAGCAGGCGGGCGGGCAGAACGCGGCTTTCGTTGAGAATCAGCAGGTCACCCCGGCGCAGAACGTCCGGCAGGTCACGAAACACCCGCTCGCCGCGCACACCCCCACCGGCCTCCACCAGAAGCAGCCGCGAATCCCCGCGTCGCTCGGCGGGATCCTGCGCAATGAGGGCCTCGGGCAGGTCGAACCGGTATGGGGCAGCAAAATCGGTCATGGGGCCCGTTCCTCAGAGCAGCTCGCCCTGGCCGCCGCCGAGCGGGGCCGAAGGGTCGGACGGCGGGGTCAATCCCAGGTGGGTCCACGCAGCCGGCGTAACTTCGCGGCCGCGGCTGGTGCGTTTGAGCAGACCGGACTGGATCAGGAACGGCTCCACCATGTCCTCCAGGGTGTCGGTTTCCTCACCCAGGCTCACGGACATGTTCTGGATACCCACGGGGCCGCCGCCGAAGTGTTCGATGATCAGGCCGAGATACCGCCGGTCCAGGGGCTCCAGGCCGACCTTGTCCACGCCCAGGCGGGTCAGTCCGGTGTCGGCGATGTGTTGGTTGATGAGACTGTCGCCGTCCACCTGGGCGTAATCCCGAACCCGACGCAGAAGGCGGTTGGCGGCCCGCGGGGTGCCCCGGCTGCGGCGCGCGATTTCCAGGGCACCGTCCGGATCGATGGCGATGCCCAGAATCCCCGCCGAGCGGGTCACGATGATGGCCAACTCCTCCGGCGGATAGAAATCCAGATGGCACACGATACCGAACCGGCTGCGCAGGGCGGGCGTGATGAACCCGGCGCGGGTGGTGGCGCCGATGAGGGTGAACGGCTCCAGCTGCAGGTTGAAGTGCCGGGCGTTGGGTCCCTTGTCGATGATCAGTTCAACGCGCCAATCCTCCATGGCGGGGTAGAGGTGCTCCTCGATGACCCGGCCCAGGCGGTGGATCTCGTCGATGAAGATGGCGCGCCGATCGGCCTGCTCGCTCAGCAGGGCGATGAGCTCGGCGCTGTTGGTGAAGGCCGGTCCGCTGGTGAGCCGGATCTCCAGGTCCATTTCCGCGGCCAGGATCTGGGACAGGGTCGTCTTGCCCAATCCGGGCGGGCCGTGCAGAAGCACGTGGTCCAGCACCTCGCCCCGCTGACGCGCCGCCTCGATGAAGACCTTCAGGTTCTCCTTGATCTTTTCCTGGCCCACAAAGTCGTCCAGCCGTCTGGGCCGCAGGCTCAGGTCCAGTTCCTGGTCCCCGCCCTGCTGGACGGGGTCGGTCCATCTCTGGTCTTCCACGCGAATCCTTCCCGGCGGTCAGGCCGCCGCAACAAATCAGATCACCCGCAGGGCGGCCCGCACCCAGTGCTCAACATTTTCCGTCACCGACGGGGTCTCCTGGCGTGCCCGGGCCAGGGCCCGCTCGGCCTGGGCCGGCGGCATGCCCATGGCCGTCAGCACGGCCACGGCTTCGGCAGCGCTCCCAGGGCCGGTGGTCGGCCCGTCAACACTCTCCACCAGCGGCATATCGCCCATCCGGCTGCCCAGTTCCACCACCAGACGCGCCGCGCTTTTCTTGCCGATACCCGGCAGGGTGGCCAGGCTCTTTTCGTCCCCGGTCTGCAGCCAGCGCGTGAGGTCGGCCGCCGAAGCCTTGCTGAGCATCCCCAGGGCCACCTTGGGTCCCACGCCCGACACGCTGATCAGCAGCCGGAACATGGTCCGCTCTTCCAGGGACATGAATCCGTACAGGGCCCAGTTGTCCTCCCGGACCGCCAGATGGGTCCACAGCCGGACGGACTCGCCCACGGCGGGCAGTTGGTCGGCCGAGCGGGCGGACAGCTGGACATCCAGCCCGATGCCGCCGCCCACCTGCACCACCGCGTCGGTGCCATCCGAAACGAGGACTCCGTCCAAAAAGGCGATCATGGGTTCCCTCTCGTGATTGGATTACGTGGCCGGATCATGCCAGAGTCCACCCGCCCCGCCAAGAACTTAACCCCGGTTCAGCCGTCCGGCGAAGCCGGAGCGCCCCTGCTGGGTCAGGGCCACACCCAGGGCGTCGCTCATGTCCAGGGGCGGCGCCTCCTTCAGGCGCAGCAACCGCATGACCATGAAGCGCACCTGCTCCTTGGTCGCGCCCCCGTTCCCGGTGAGGGCCTTCTTGATGTCCCGGGGCGCGTACTCGAACACCTGCAGCCCGGCCCCGGCGCCGCACAGGAGAATCACACCGCGGGCGTGCCCGAGGATCAGGGCGCTGCGGGGGTTCTTGGCGTTGAAGAGATCCTCCACCGCCATGACCGAGGGCTGGTGTTCCTCGATGACCGCCGCCAGTTCGGTATGAATGGTCAGCAGGCGCTCGGAGAGGGTGCCCTTGCGCGGCGCGCGGATCACCCCGCCGGCCAGCATACGAACGACCGGCTCGGTGCTGATCACACCGTAGCCGGTCGCGTGGGAACCAGGGTCAACGCCCAGAATGATCAAAGGCCGCCCCTACAGTTTTTCCTCGATCTCCGCCATCACATCGTCGTCGATGTCGAAGTTGGCCGAGACCTTGGACACGTCGTCCAGGTCGTCCATGTGGGTGATCAGGCGCATGAGGGTCATGGCATCCTTGGACTCCACCTTGACCAGGGTGTTGGGAATCTGCACCAGTTCGGCCGACGCCACGGGCAGGCCCGCGTCGCCCAGAGCCGAAGACACGGTATTGAGGTCTTCCATGGCGGTGATCACCGAAATGATGCCACCCTCCTCCTCCACATCCTCGGCCCCGGCCTCGATGGCGGCTTCCATGATGGACTCGAGATCCAGACCCTCGCCCTCAAGGATAATCATGCCCTTGCGGTCGAAGATATAGGACACGCAGCCGTTGGACCCCAGGTTGCCGTTGTACTTGGTGAAGCAGTGCCGCACCTCGGCGATGGTCCGGTTCTTGTTGTCGGTCTGGCATTCCACCAGAACCGCCACGCCCCCCGGGCCATAGCCTTCGTAGTTCAGCTCCTCGATCACCATGCCGTCCAGGTCACCGGTGCCGCGTTTGACGGCCTTCTCGATGGTGTCGTTGGGCATGTTCGAGCCGCGGGCCGTCAGCATGGCCGAGCGCAGGCGCGGATTCGACTCCGCATCCGCCCCGCCCTGACGGGCCGCGACGGTGATCTCCCGGATCAAGCGGGTGAACACCTTGGCCCGCTTGGCGTCCTGGGCACCTTTCCGGTGCTTGATATTGGCCCATTTTGAATGTCCAGCCATTTGCGATCCTTTCTAATCCTCTTCGGTCCGACTGCTCTGGAAGGCTTCGACCAGGCGCTTCTGCACGTCACCCGGTACCTCGGCGTAATGCGAGAACTCCATGGTGAAGATACCGGTGCCCTGGGTGAAGGACCGCAGGCTTGTGGCGTACTGGTACAGCTCGTCCTCGGGAATGTTGGCGGTCACGACCTGGTAGGGGCCGTCCGCATCACTGCCCTGGATGGCACCGCGCCGCGTGGACACATCGCTCATCACGTCCCCCATGTAGGCCTGGGGCACCACGATCCGCACACTCATGATAGGCTCAAGGATCACCGGGCGCAGCTTGTCGCTCTCCGTCTCGATGGCACCCTTGAGGGCTTTGCTGGCCGCCATCTTGAAGGCTGCTTCGCTGGAGTCCACGTTGTGGTACGAGCCGAAGAACAGGGCGCACTTCACGTCGACCACTTCATAGCCGGCGATAAGGCCGTCCTTGAGAGTCTCGATGCAGCCCTTCTCCACAGCGGGGATGAACTTGCCGGGCACCACGCCGCCGACAATCTCGTCGGAGAACAGGAAGCCCTCGCCCCGCTCCTGGGGAGAGATGCGCAGATGCACATCGCCGAACTGCCCGCGCCCACCACTCTGCTTCTTGTGGCGGCCCTGCTTTTCGGCGGTCCCGCGGACGGTCTCCTTGAAGCCGATGCGCGGACGACGCTTTTCCACCACGACCCCGGTCTGCTTCTTGAGCTTCTCCAGGATGTAGTTGGTGTGAATCTCCCCCTGGGTCGCCAACAGGGTCTGACTGAGGCCGGCCTGGTGGATAAGCTGGAAGGTGGGATCCTCTTCCATGATCTTGTGCAGCCCGGCGGCCATCTTGTCTTCCTCGCCGCTGGTCACCGGCCGGATGGCCTCGGCGCTGGTGGCCACGGGGTACTTGATGGGCGTCAGGGCGAACTCGATTCCGCTGGCCAGGGTGGTTCCGCTCTGCGTGTTTTTGAGTTTGGCCGCCAGAACGATGTCGCCGGGGTTGGCCACGTCGACTTTCTCCCGGGTCTTGCCCACCGTCACGTTGAGCTGACCGATCCGCTCGCTGCTGCGGCCGTCGCTGCACTTCAGGGTGTCGCCGGATTTCAGCGAGCCGCTGAAGACGCGCAGCCAGGTCACGTCGCCGCCCTGGGCTTCGTACTGGCGCTTGAAGGCAAAGGCCACGGCGGGGCCTTCGGCGGCCGGAGTGAAGGTGGCCTCGTCTTCGGTGCCGGGCACCAGGCCGGTCATTTCCGAGCGGGTGCGGGACGCGGAGCTGGGCACGAGTTTGACCAGGCTGCGCACGAGGCTCGTGACGCCCACTTCGGTCTCGGCGTCCGTGAAGAACACGGGGTACACGGTGCCCTCGTTGGTGCCCTTCTTGAGGCCGGCGATGATGTCGTCCTTGCAGAGGGTCATGTCCTCGAGATACTTCTCGGTCAGGTCGTCGTCCGCGCTGGCGGCGGCGTCGATGAGCATTTCGCGGCCCTCTTCAACGGCGTCGGCCATGTCGGCGGGAATCTCGGTCTCAACGGCCTTGTCGTTCTCGAACTTGAAGGCCTTCATCTCGATAAGATCGATGACGCCGCTGAAGGTGGCACCGCTGCCGATGGGCAGCTGGGTGGGCGCGGCCCCGGGCACGCGATCCTTGATCCCGTTCATCGTGTCCTGCCAGTTCGCGTGTTCCTTGGTCATGCGGTTGACGACCAGGAGCGTTGGCAGCTGGGTGGTCCGCACGAAGTTCCACAGGTTCTCGGAGGCCACTTCGAAACCGCCGTCGGCCTTCACCACGAAAACCACGCCTTCCACGGCGCGCAGCGTGGCGTAGACATCACCCCGGAAATCATCCACACCCGGGGTGTCCACCAGATTGATCTTGTGGCCGTCGAACTCGGTCCAAGCCATGCTCGCGGTAACCGTCTGCTGCTTTTCGATTTCCTCTTCCAGGTAATCGAACAGGGAGGACCCGTCCGTCACGCTGCCTCGTCGGCCGACCTTGCCGGTCACGTGAAGGACGGCATCTGCCAGGCTCGTCTTGCCAGCTCCATGGGGTGCCACCAGGGCAACATTGTGGATTTTCTCCATTGGGTACGTCTTCAACGATCATCCTCCCGCGAAGAGGGGGTTTTGGTGTCGGGTTCCCACCGGGAAACACGGGTGCGCCCCGGTTGCCGGAACCGAATCTTGAGTATCCGAAACTGAGGTAAGGCCCCGTCAGGCCGGTCAATTACCCACAAGGGCCGGATTTTTCGACGAAAGGCAATGTTAATAGCATGACAGGAGCCTGTCAACCGGCCCCGCCAATACGGTCTACGGCCAAAAGTTCTGGACAGTAACTACCCTTTACATTACCGTTATTCGAGTTCCGGATCGGACGCTATGACCCGTTCGTGTTCGTTGCAGCCCCACAGAAATCCCAGCCGTCAGGCCACTGCGGGCGTTTTCGCGCGCCCCCGCCTGGCCGAGGTGAATCGATGAAATTGCATATGCTCCTGATGCTTGCGCTGACGACCGGTCTGCTGTGTACCGGCGTGCCCGCCCTGGCCCAGACCGAGGAACCCGTGCCCGCGGAAGAGACGGAGTTCGTCGAACCCGAACTTTCCTATGAGGATTATACCGTCAAGGCCTACAGCATCTCCTTCTTCGGAGGCAGTTTCTCCGGAGCCACCTATCTGGACAACATGGAACTGGGCGAGCGGACGGTGCTCACCGACGACGCCTACTTCCTCCTGGGCTACAACGGGGAAAACCTCTACGACACCTTCGTGGACCCCAACATCTACGACGCCGCCCGCAAGGAAATCGAAACCGGACCCGCCTACGGGGGCAAGATCGGTATCTATATCTCCCGCGATTTCCATTTGGACCTCTCGGGCACCTACGCCCAGGGCAAGGCCGTCACCTCCATGCTTTACCGGACCGACCCCGTGGTGGACCGCAACATCACCGAACGCCGCGTCATCGACACCGACGAGGGCTTCAAGGTCATGAAGGGCGGCATCGGCCTGGGCTACGACGCCGTCCCCGCCACGTTCCTGGGCATCGTTCCCCGCCTCGGCTTCTCCCTGGGCGGCGTCATCAACCGCTACAGCAAGCTCAAGGACAAGACCGCCCTCTACGTGGAGGCCAACTTCGGGCTCAACTACGAGGTCTTCAACAACTGGGACCTGGCCGTGGGCGCGGACATCACCGCCTTCGCCTACGAAGTCGACGAGCTCGGCTACTCCAACATGGTCAACTACAAGACCTATACCGTCGGCCTGACCTGGCACATCGACGTGATCCCCGACCAGACCCGGGCGGCCTGGGAGGCCGAACAGAACGACAGGCGCCGCCGCCACTGATCGCCTGACCGACCATCGGACATGAAAAAACCGCCGGAACTGGGTTCCGGCGGTTTTTCGTTCCTGACCCCGTAAAGGGCCGGGAGCCGTTTCTACTTCTTCTTCTTGGCGACCTTTTTCTTAGCCACCTTCTTCTTAGCCACCTTCTTCTTGGCCACCTTTTTCTTGGCGACCTTCTTCTTGGCGACCTTTTTCTTGGCAACCTTCTTCTTGGCCACCTTCTTCTTGGCGACCTTCTTCTTGGCTACCTTCTTCTTGGCGACCTTTTTCTTAGCCACCTTCTTCTTGGCCACCTTCTTCTTGGCCACCTTCTTCTTCGCGACCTTCTTCTTGGCTACCTTTTTCTTGGCCACCTTTTTCTTGGCGACCTTCTTCTTGGCAACCTTCTTCTTCGCGACCTTCTTCTTGGCGACCTTTTTCTTGGCTACCTTTTTCTTGGCCACTTTCTTCTTGGCGACCTTTTTCTTGGCAACCTTTTTCTTGGGCTTCTTGGCAGCACCAGCGGCTACCAAGGCATGTCTCTCCTCCATACCGACCTCGCTTGTTGGAAGTTCCTTCGTCCACCTGAGTCCCGCACCCTTTCGGACCAGGCAAGACCTCCTGTCTTGGACAGTTGCTTTCGCGATCGTCTGGCGTCAGGTAACCAGCGAAGGCAGAGACATTATTTCGACCGTTCATAAAAAGTGTCAATAAAAAAAAGGAAACTGTCGTAAGACAGTTTCCTTTTCTTTTGGTGCCCGGGGCGGGATTCGAACCCGCACGATTTGTGGTCACTACCCCCTCAAGATAGCGTGTCTACCAATTCCACCACCCGGGCCGTAGACCTAGTTGCTGCCGCCGTCATCCTCGACGGGCGTTTCCGTCGGCGTGGTAGCGGGCTGCTGCACCGGCGATTCCTGCAGCGGAACAGCGAGGGTGCCTTCTTCCGCAGCGGTGCCGATGACATTGGTTCCGCTCTGGGTGCCGGTGTAGGAACCGGTCATGAAGAGCAGGAAACTGGTCACGAAAAATCCGATCGCACAATAGATGGTGATCTTGTGCAGGAGGGTGGTGATCCCGCGGGAGCCCAACAGCTGCTGGGGCGCGCCGCCGGCGCCGCCGAAGGCGCCCGCCAGGCCGCCGCCCTTGCTCGACTGCAGGAGAACGACCACGGCCAGGACGAGGCAGATGATCACGTGGACAATAATCAGAAGGGTGTGCAGCATCTTCAATCGCTCCCACGACGGTCAACAGGCAAATAACACAACCGGTCCGACCGGAAGCCCGGACCGCAAAGCGACGGGTAAGTTAATACCCTGCGCCTTTCCTGTCAAACAGCTCATATGCGCCAAGGACTTCCTGTTCCGGGGAAAGCCCTCAAGCGTCGGAAAGGGCCTCTACGCCCGGTAATACACGTCCACCCATGAATTCCAGGGAGGCGCCGCCCCCGGTGGAAATGTGGCTGACCCGGTCCGCCAGACTGAACTGGTTCACCGCCGCCACGCTGTCACCGCCGCCGATAACGCTGACCGCACCGCCATCGGTGGCCTCGGCCACGGCCAGTCCGGCAGCGCGGGTTCCCGCCGCGAAGGACGGAAGTTCGAACACGCCCATGGGGCCGTTCCAGAAAATGGACTTCGCATTCCGGATGATGTCCGCATACCGGACGGCGGTTCGGGGACCGATGTCCAGCCCCATCCATCCGTCCGGAATATCGGTCACCAACACGTCCTGTTTGTCGGCCGTGTCGCTGAACTCGCGGGCCACCACGCAGTCCTCGGGCAGGACCAGTTCCGTCCCCGAGCCCTGCGCCTTGACCGCGATCTCCCGCGCGACCTCGAGACTATCCTCGTCCAGCAGACTGGTCCCGATGCCGAGTCCGTGAGCCTTGAAAAAGGTGAAGATCATGCCGCCGCCCAGCAGGAGGGTGTCCACCTTGCCCAGAAGATTTTCGATGACCTCGACCTTGCTGCCCACCTTGGCCCCACCCAGCACCGCAACAAAAGGACGTTCCGGAGCGACCAAAAGATTTCCCATGAAATCCAGTTCGGTCTGCATGAGAAAACCCGCCCGGCAGGTTGCAAAATGTTTCGTCACGCCGACGGTCGAAGCGTGGGCACGATGCGCGGTGCCGAACGCATCGTTCACATAGGTGGTTCCGTGGGCGGCGAGCCCGGCGGCGAAGCCGGGGTCGTTGCCCGTCTCGCCCGGATTGAAACGCAGGTTTTCCAACAGGAGAATTTCCCCCGGCAGCAGGGAGTCCACCTTGGCGGAAGCGTCGGGACCGACGGCATCCAACGCGAACTTCACCGGGGCGTCCACCAGTTCGCCCAACCGGTCGGCCACCGGACGCAGCGACATGGCCGGATCGATCTGACCCTTGGGACGACCCAGATGGCTCATGAGAACCAGCGAACCGCCGGTCTCCAGGATGCGTTGGATGGACGGCAGGGCGGCCCGCACGCGGGTGTCGTCTGTGATGTTTCGTTCCGAATCCAGGGGCACGTTGAAGTCCACCCGCATCAGGACGCGTTCGCCGGCGGCGTTGAAGTCCGCCAGGTTCATTTTCTTCCGCATGTTTACCGCCTGTAATGCCGCCCGTTTGGGCGGCGTGGGATGAGCCGGGGTTTTCCCAATTCTAGAAATCGGGCGGGTCACTGTCAACCTGCGCCCTGACCGGGCCCGCCCAGCCCAGGGCCAGAACGGCCGCCACCTCCACCCCGCCCTGCCGCAGGACCACCGCCGCGGCCGCAGCCGTGGCCCCGCTCGTGACCAGATCGTCCACCAGGCCCACCGGCCCGACCGGCCGGTCCCGGGAATCACCCGCCAGGGCGAAAGCGCCGGCCACATTGGCTCTCCGGCGGCGCTCCCCCGTCACCTTGGCCTGCTGTCCGGTACCCCGGACACGCCGCAGCAGAGGGTCATGGACCGGCAAGTCCGTCTTCCGGGCCAGGATCTCGGCAAGGAGCCGGGCCTGATTGAAGCCCCGGCTGCGTCGGCGACGGCGGTGCAGAGGCATGGCCACCCAACCGCCCGGACAAAGGTCCTGCAGCTCGGCCGTCGGCCAGGCGGCCGCCAAAGCCGCTCCCAGGGGCCAGGCCAACCCGCGCAGGCCTTTATATTTCCAGGCGCCCACCAGATCCACCAGCCGGCCGTGGGTGGGCCCGGCCGCCCGAACCGGAAGAGGCCGGTCCGCACCGGTCGCCAGATGTCCCGCAACGGGGGTGGCGGCCAACAGGGTGTTTGCACAACCGAGGCAAAGGGGCGACGCATCCCAGGGGCGCAGGCCCCGCATCGGCACACCGCCCGGATGCCACGGCCGGGTTCCGGCTGAAAATCCGCACCCCGGACACACGCGTGGGTAGATCAGTTCCAGTAGGGCCGCGCCGGCCCCGGACAACAGGTTCAAGGGAATCGTCCCGATCCGGGAGGGATCAAAGCACCGCTTCGCGCAGGGCCGTCCAGGGCACCGGGGGACCGAACCACCAGCCGAAACTCAGTCCACCCTGCATGACCAGCACGGGCTTGCCGTCCACGACGTCGAATCCGAGCGGCGGCGGCCCGTCCGGCAACTGGGACCCGTAGCGCATGTCCAGCAGAAGCGCCGGATGATCGCCCGCAGCATCGGGCAGGTAAGGGCGCATATCCACACCACCGGCCAGGCAGCCCACCCACACCATGGGCTGATCCGGTACGGGCGGCGGGTCTGTTTTCAAACGCTCCAAGGTCACCGCGTCGGCCAACCCGCGGCCTTCCAGCCAGCTCTGCATGTCGTCCAGCGGTCCCTGGGATCGGTTGCGGACGGTGACCGCCGACACCCCCCAGCGCAGCAGCGCATCCACCGCGGCCCGGCCGCTGCCGCCGGCCCCCAGCACCACCGCCGCCGGCGGCGGCGTTTCCTCCGCCCACGCGCCGCTCAGGACGGTCAGGATGCCCCCGCTGTCGGTGTTATGGCCGAACCACTTGCCGTCCTCCACCCGGACCGTGTTGACCACGCCCAGGTCGCGGGCCTGATCGGTGCGGCCATCGCATAGTTTGGCCACGGCCGCCTTGTGCGGAGCCGTCACGTTGAAGCCCGCCAGGTGACGGCCGAAGGGCCCTTCCTTCAGCGCGCGCAAGCGGCCGGCCTTGATCTCCAGGGCCAGGTACTCGAACTCCAGTTCCCGGGCGTCCAGGGCCGCGCCCTGCATGGCCGGCGACAGACTGTGTCCCACCGGATCCCCGAGCACCCCGTAGAAGGGGCCGTCCGGAGTCCAGATCTCATCTTCGCGGTGCCAGCCGTCGGCCCTCAGGGTCACCACCTCATTGAGGGGGAGATATTCACTCATTTCGTCACCGTCCTCTGCCAGGGACCGCCGAAGATTCCCCGGGCGCCGAGCACCAACACGACCAGACCCAGGGCGATAAGCCCCAGACTGATCCACTGGTTGTTGCTCCAGCCGAAGGCCATGACCTGATCCGGCTCGTAATAGCGCGAGAAGTCCACCGCGAACCGGGACACGCCGTAGAGCAGGAGAAAGCGGCCGAAGGTGGCCCCGTTGAAGCGGGACCACCGTTCCAGCAGCAGCAGCAGGCCGAAGATCAGGAAGCCGCCCGCCGACCCGTAGAGCTGCGACGGGTGAACCGCGACCTGGCCGAACATCTCCACCGGCGGGGAGCCGGCGGGAAACTCGACGCCGCAGGCGCAGTCGGTGGGCATGCCGTAGCAGCAGCCGGCCAGGAAGCACCCGATACGCGTAATGCCGATGCCCAGGATCACGCCCGGCGAAAAGATGTCGGCCATGACCATGAAGGGGATGCCCCGGCGCCGGCACAGATACCACACGGTCAGGGTGGACAGGACGATGCCCCCGTAAAGGGTGAGCCCGCCGTCCCAGATGAAGAAGGCGCGATACCAGGGATGAAAGCTGCCGAGGTGGGTCAGGACGAAGAAAAGCCGCACACCGACGATGCTGGACACCAGAACGGCGAAGACCAGGTCCACGATGGGTTCGGATTCCAGACCGTAGCGGCGGCCCCGCCGGATGCTCAGGGCCAGGCCCAGCACGAAGCTGAGCGCCAGCATGAAACCGTAACTCTTTATCAAACCGAAGATCTCGGGAAACATGCAGACTCCAGGCGCGCCCGTGGCGCGGCGGTCAGTCGTCGAAGGTTCGGCTGCTCACATTGAGCAGCAATCCGATCAAGAGGGAACTCGTCAGCAGGTTGGACCCGCCGTAGCTGATCAGGGGCAGCGGCAACCCCGTGACCGGCAGCAGCCCCGTGGTGATCCCCACGTTGACCACTACATGGAAAGCAAAGTACGTCACCACGCCAATGGCCATGAAGCGCGCAAAGGGGTGCCGCGCAATGGTGCCGTGATGCACGCCCTGCATGAGGATGACCATGAACAGGGCCAGCAGACACATGGCCCCCAGCAGGCCCAGTTCCTCACCCACCACCGAGAAGATGAAGTCGGTGTGCCGTTCCGGCAGAAAGGCCAGACCCTTCTGAGTCCCCTGCAGGTAATGAGTGCCGAACATGCCCCCGGACCCGATGGCCACCCGCGATTGGATGGCCTGGTAGCCGGAGCCGAAGGCGTCGCGGCCCGGGTCGAAGAAAGTCAGGATGCGCTCCTGCTGGTAGGGCTGCAGCTTGTCCCAGAAGAAGGGAATGCCGATACCCGTCACGATATTGATGAACAGCAGGGTCACCTTGGACACGATCCCGATACGCGCCACGTACAGCACCGCCACAACCAGGAGCAGGTATACCGCCCAGGGCCAGGCCTGTTCCACCACCCGTTCCGAATAGAAGTTCACCACCGCGCTGAGAGCGGCGCTGCCGGCCCCCACCAGAAGAATGCCGGGGATCCCGAACCAGAAGACCATACCCACCCACACCGCCAGGAACACCAGGCTGGTGCCCAGATCCGGCTCCCGGAGCACCAGCATCATGGTCACCGCCATGACCAGGAAGGTGCCGAAAGTGGCGGACAGGCCCCGTCCCTCCTCTGTGGATCGGGTCAGCAGGTTGGCCATCACCAGGATGAAGGCCACCTTGGCCAGCTCCGAGGGCTGGACACGCAGCGGTCCCAGCACAAACCAGCGCTTGGACCCCGCAATGGTGGGACCGATGGCCAGGATGGCGATGAGCAGGACCAGGGCGGTCAGGAAAAAGGGGATGGCAATGTTGTCCAGGTATCGCAGTGGCAGCCGGGCGGTGATGAGCAGGGCGCCGTAGCCCACTATCAGCCAGACGATCTGCCGGTAGAAAATGCTCTTGGCCACCACCGGGTCCAATTCCTTGTAGGGTCCCTGGATGGGTTCGGTGACCGACCAGAGAATGGCCAGGCCGAACAGGCACAGACCCAGCCAGGCGAAGAAGATCTTCTTGTCCCCGGGGGGAATGAGGAATCCAACCCAGGTCATGGCGTCTCCCCTGTGGCAAAGGCGGTGGCGCGGCCGGACACGGCGGGGGCCAGTCGGTTGGGGTCGGCGAAATAGGCCTCGAGCCAGGCTTTGGCCACGGGTGCGGCCTCGGCGCCGCCGCCGCCGCCGTTTTCCACCAACAACACCAGGGCCACTTCGGGCTTGTCCGCCGGCGCGAAGCCCATGAACCACGCATGGTCCTCGCCGTGGGGATTCTGGGCGGTACCGGTCTTGCCGGCCACCGGGATGCTGTCCAGGGCGGCATTGATCCCGGAGCCCCGCACGACCACCTGAAGCATGGCCTCGCGACACCAGGCCAGGTGCCGTGGATCGAAGGGCAGCGGTTCAACCGTCCGTTCCGCCTGGGGCGGGGAAATGACGAACACCGGATCCGGGGTTCGCCCCCCGGAAGCCAGGCGGGCGGCGAACAGGGACATCTGCAGGGGCGTCACCAGGATCTCCCCCTGGCCGATGGCGTTGTTGAGCAGGACGCCCCGAGTCCAGCCCCGCTCACCGAAGCGATCGTTGTACCAGTCGGTGTCCGGGATATTGCCGGGCGCCTCGTCGGGGAAGATATCGGTCGTGGCCCGCCCCAACCCGAAGGCCCGGGCCGCAGCCGCCAGTTGGTCGATATCCATCATCAGGCCCAGCTGGTAGTAGAAGGTGTCGCAGGAATGCACCATGGCTTCCAGGTGGTCCACCCGGCCGTGACCGCTGTGCTTCCAGCACCGGAAATAGCGGTCTCCGAAATTCCAGCCGCCGAGACAGGGTTCCAACTCGGTGGCGGTGTCGACCAGGCCCAAAGACAGGCCGGCCAGGGAGGTCACCGGTTTGTACAGCGACCCGGGCGGATATGTCGCGTGGATGACCCGGTTGAAGAAGGGTTTGGCGGGATCGCTGATCCAGGCGTTCCACTGGTCCGCGCTGATACCCACCGTCATCAGGTTGGGGTCGAAGGAGGGATTGCTGAAGGCCGCCAGGACCTCGCCCGAGGTGACGGACATGGCCACGCCGCAGGCCACCCTTTGCCCGATGGCCTCGGCCAGGGCGTTCTGCAGGTTGAGGGAGATGGACAGGACGACATCCCGACCCGGCTGCACTTCCGGAACCCAAACCGTCCCCCGTCCCACGATGCGGCCGGACGCGTTCACCTCCTCCAGTTTGCGTCCCGGGGTACCGCGCAGGACGTCCTCGAAGGTCGCCTCGATCCCCTGCTTGCCGATGAAGTCCCCCTGCCTGTATCCCAGGAAGCTGCCGGTGGTGTCCAAGTCCGCCTGGCCCACTTCCCCCACGTAGCCGATGAGGTGCGCGAACAGGGACCCGTACTGGTAACGGCGCCGGGCCCGGGCTTCCACCCGCACGCCGGGCAGTTGACGGCCGCGTTCCTCCACCGCCGCGATCTGGGGCATGGTGGCGTTGCCCACCAGCACCAGACGGCCCCGGCCCTTTTCCTTCTGGTTGATCAAGCGCGCCTGCGTCTCCGCCGGCGGCAGGCCGAACCAGTCCATGAGCCGCGTCAGGGTGGAATCGGGACCGTCGGCGCCGAGGCAGGTCGCGGGCAGGGTGATGTCGGCGATGAAGAGATTGTCCGCCAGGATCACGCCCTGCCGATCGGCCACCCGGCCGCGGGGCGCCCGTACCCGGAACCGCACCTGTCGGTTTTCGAGGGCCTGGCCTTTGTACTCCGAGGATTTGGGCCCCATCATGATGAAGAGGTTCACCAGCAGAACCAGAAAGAGCAGGATCAGGATCAGGCGAAAAATCCGGCTGCGGACGGCGAAATCCCGATCGGGAGACATCTCAGTCCTCCTGCCGCAGGACGCCCGCGTATTCCGCCAGGCGCAGGACCGCCACACCGACCAGCCCCGTGTAGACGGCCACGGGCAGCGACTGGGTAAAGAAGGGCCCCAGGAATCCCTCATCGGTGAGCCGGCTCTTTACGAGCAGGAAAAGCAGGTCGTGGGCCAGCACCGCCACCATGATGATGGCCCCGTTGACCACGGCCAGGCCGTACACCAGACGGCCGCGCAGGGAGCCGACGCCGAAGCCCAGGCCGCACTTGCAGAGGGCGTGCAGGCCCAGCAGGGTGGGGTTGGAGAGGTCCTGTACCAGTCCCACCACGAAGCCAGCCAGGGTCGCGGGCACCGCGCCCTGACTCAACGCCAGCAGGATCAGGGCGATGACCGAAAAGTCCGGGGCAATTCCCTTGATGGCGATGCCGGGGGCAATGAGGGTGTCCCCCACGAAAGCCAGCAGGACCCAGATCACGGTGGTGCGCAGGAAGTCCCTCAACGCCGGGCCTCCCCGCTGCGTCCGCCGCCCAGGGGCGTCACCACGAACACGGTTTCGTTGTAATCGAAGGCCGCCCCCGGCTCCAGGATGATCTCCTTGAAGAGCTGTTCCGACGGGGAAGACACCTCGGTCACCCGACCCACCGGGAATCCGCGCGGAGTCAGGGCCACCGGCTTGTCCGGATCATCGGAGTCGCGCACCTCGGCGATGCCGCTGGTGATGACCGCGTCTCCCACCCGCACATCCTCGTCGCGGCCGATCATCTCCACCACGAAGCGGTCGGCCCGCGGGCGCAGGATGCCCAGCAGCCCCGTACGCTCCAGCTCCACCCCAAGGGCGAATTCGGGGGCGATCATGAGCTCCACCCAGGCCTCGCGGTCGTTGATCACGGCCCGGACCCGGCCCAGATAGCCCTTGCTGGAAATCACCGGCAGCCAGGGCTCCCAGTCCACGGGCGAGAGGCTGCGGATCTTGAGCATGGTGGCGAAGCGGCCGCGCTGCCGCATGACCACCCGGCAGGGCACCATCTCTCCCTCGTAACCGGGGTCCAGGGCGGGACCGGCCATGCGAATGGCGTCGCGGCCCATGCGTTCGCCGGCAGCCAGGGTCATTTCGAGTTCGGTGAGTTGCTGCTTCAGGAGGGTGTTCTCGGTCTGGGTGCGCGTGATGTCCTCGCCGAAGTTGCGCACCTTCCAGTAGGGCGACGTCAGCACGATACCCAGGCGGTCGGCCACCACGATCCGGGTGTCATGGGGCAGCACCAGAAGGGTGACCGAAAGCACGACACAGACCACGAGGGTCAGGATCTCGCCCCCCAGTGAGAATCTGCTTGGCTTTTCCAGCATGGCCTAGGTCCGCCCACCCTTCATGATGACGGGACGATAACGGTCGAAGTCGTCCAGGATCTTGCCCGTCCCCAGCACCACGCAGAACAGCGGATCGTCCATGAGGTTGATGGGCAGGTCCGTCTGTTCCCGCAGGAGTTCGGGCAGACCCTTGAGCAGAGCCCCGCCGCCGGTGACCACGATGCCCCGGTCCTTGATATCGGCCGCCAGTTCGGGCGGCGTCTGTTCCAGCGACTGCTTCAGGGCGTCGCAGATGGCCTGGATGGGTTCCTGCAGGGCCTCGCGGATCTCCATGGACGAGATCTTCAGGGTCTTGGGCACGCCGGACACCTGGTAGAGGCCCTTGACCTCCATCTCCAGCTCCTCGTCGAACTTGTGGGCCGAGCCGATGGTCTTCTTGATGTTCTCCGCGGTCTGGTCGCCGATGAGCAGATTGTGGTTCTTCTTGATGTAGTTGACGATGGCTTCATCCAGCTCGTCCCCGCCCACACGGATGCTGGTGTCGCAGACGATGCCGTTCAGGGCGATGACGGCGATCTCGGTGGTGCCGCCGCCGATGTCGATGATCATGTTGCCGGACGGCTGGTCCACGGGCAACCCCACGCCGATGGCCGCGGCCATGGGTTCGGCCACCAGGAAGACTTCCCGGGCGCCGGCGTGCTTGGCACTGTCGCGCACGGCCCGCTTCTCCACCTCGGTGATGCCCGAGGGAACGCAGACCACGATGCGGGGCGCGATGAAGTGGCGCTTCTTCTGGGCCATCTTGATGAATTCGCGCAGCATGTATTCGGTGACTTCGAAGTCGGCGATGACGCCGTCCTTCATGGGCCGGATGGCCGCGATCTGGTCGGGGGTCTTGCCCAGCATGGCCTTGGCGTCGGCTCCCACGGCGTAGACCTTGCCGGTGCTCTTGTCCAGCGCCACCACCGACGGCTGATTCAGGACGATGCCCTTGCCCTTGATGTAGACCAGGGTGTTGGCCGTCCCCAGGTCGATGGCGATATCGTTGGTGAACATGCCCTTCAGACGTCGCAACATTTTCGGAATCCTTCCGTGGAGGGCCGTCCCCTCAGGCGGTGAGGGTCTCCGGCCAGCCATATTCCCTGAGACTCAATATGTCGTCACTGCCGGCGACCAGATGGTCGAGCAGGGCGATTCCCAGCAATTGCCCGCACCGGTCCAACCGGCCGGTCAGCTCCAGATCCTCCGCACTGGGCACGGCGCATCCGGAGGGATGATTGTGGGCCACGATGACCGCGGCCGCGCTCATGGCCACCGCCGGCTTGAAAACCTCTCGCGGATGCACCAGAGAAGCGTTCAGGCTGCCGATGGACACGGTTTCCACCGTCAGGACACGGTGCCGCGTGTCGAGATAAAGCGCCAAGAACCGTTCCCTGTCAAGGCCCAGGAACTCGTCCCTCAGCAGGGGATGCAGGTCTTCCGGCCTGCGAACCGCCAAACGGGCCCGGTCGGGCGTGCCGCGGGCCCGCCTCCCCAGTTCCAGAGCGGCCAGCAAACCGGCCACCCGACGGGGGCCCATGCCCCGGATTTTCAGCAGAATCGCGGGGTGCACCGTCCCCAGTTCGGGGACCGATCCGAAGCGCGCCAATAGCCCAGCGGCGGTCTCCGGGCCCGAAACGGGCCCTCCGCCCCCCAACACCATGCCCAATAACTCCTGATCGGTCAATGCCTGACAGCCGAAACGATCAAAGCGGGCCTGCATATCCGGAGCTAAGGATCTCCGGCCGGCGGACAATTGTCTGCCGGTCCCCGGGCCGGATTTCGCGCCTCCGGTTATGTGGTTGATTCTAAACATGATTTAACCTGACCGGAGGTGTGTCGCAATCTATCAGAAAGCCCCCGCAGGGGCAACCCCGGGGCCCGGGTCACAAATGGGCCGTCCTTTGACCCATTGGCTCCTTGTCCGTCGGCCCCGCGTGATTTATCCTGAGCGGCAGACCCTAACCCGAGCCGCGAGGACGCCCGTGACCAGCCAGCCCCCATCCCAGCCCGACAACGTTCTGGTCCGCAAATACGGCGGATCCAGCCTGGAATCCGTGGACCGCATCGCCCAGGTGGCCCGGGACATCTGCCGGGCCCGGGCCGAAGGCTACCAGCTGGTGGTGGTGGTCAGCGCCATGGGCAAGACCACCAATGAGTTGGAGACCCTTGCCCGCGAGGCCAACCCCACCCCGCCCCGGCGGGAAATGGACATGCTCCTGTCGGTGGGCGAGCGCATCACCATGAGCCTGCTGTCCATGGCCCTGGCCGCCGAGGGCTGCCCGTCCATCAGCTTCACCGGCAGCCAGGTGGGCATCATCACCGACACCAGCCACACCGACGCCCGCATTATCGAGGTGAAGGGCGACCGCGTGCGGGAGAGCCTGGCCAAGGGCTTCACCGTGGTGGTGGCCGGTTTCCAGGGCGTCAGCCGGGAAAAGGAAATCACCACCCTGGGTCGCGGCGGCAGTGACACGACCGCGGTGGCCCTGGCCGCCGCCCTGGGGGCCGTGCGGTGTGAAATCCTCAAGGATGTGGACGGCGTGCTGAGCGCGGACCCCGACCAGGTCACCGAGGCCTGGGCCCACGACAGCCTGAGCTACGACGAGATGCGCCAGATCGCCGACTCCGGCAGCGGCGTGGTGCATCCCCGCGCCGTGGAATTCGCGGCCGCCCAGCAGGTTCCCCTGGTGGTCCGGTCCAGCTTCCACGAGGCGCCCGGCACGCGGATCGGCCCTGTGCCCGGCGGCGGGTGCGGCCCCCAGACGGCGCCCTGTGACCGTCAGAACCGCTACCGTCCCCTGTCCATGATCACCCACAGCGACGTGTCCCGCCTGCGCCTGGGCACCCCGGACCCCGACCGCGGCATCGCCTGGCGGGATCAGGTGCTCGACACCCTGGACCCCGCCTGCCTCATCGCCGAATGGATGGATTGCGGCCCCGCCTTCCGCTGGGAGGTTCTGGCGCCCGAGTTGGCCCTGGTCCCCCTGGCTGACGCCCTGACCGAAACCCCCATGGCGGACGGCGACACCTTCCGCCGTGAGGACGGACTGACGTGTATCAGCTTTGCGGGAGGTCGGCCGGACAGTTGGCTGGAGGTTCAGCGCCATTTATCCGAGCTGTTGGCGGCCGCCGGCTGCGGGTCCTACCGCCTGCGGGCGGACGGGAGCGCCCTGCGGATCATCCTGCCGACGGGGTTCCCGCCGGCTCTGCCGTCGCTTCTTCACCGGGCCCTGCTGCCCCGGTGAAATCCTTCTCCAGGTAGTCGCGCCAGGTGCCCGCAGGCAGGGCTGTCAGGGCGCGCTCCAGCCACCAGTCCCCCGACCGGGGATCCGACAGCTTGCCGTGATACAGGACCACAAGTCGGACCAGGGCCCGCTGGCCCTCAGAGTGGTCCGGATAGGCCTCGTACAGCCGCTGGTAGGCGTCCGCGGCTCCCTGGTAGTCCAGGGACTTTTCCCGGTAGTAGGCCACCTGGGCCAGCTCCCGGGGCGTGAAAGCCGCCGCCCCCGTGGATCGGCAGGCCTCATCGTGGATCTGGAGGGCCAGATCCACCCGTCCCCTGTCCAGCCAGGCCTTGAAGACCTTTCGGTACCCGCCGGAGGCCTGGTCCGTCTGCCCCACCATCTGGCGACTGCGGGCCAGTCCGGTCACCCCCTCCAGGTCTTCGGGCACCATTTCCAGGTATTCCAGCCAACTCCCTACGGCCGCGTAGTAGTGCCCCTCGTTGAAGTAGGTCATCGCCCGCATGCGCCGGGTTTCGATGCGGCCCTCCCGCAGCTGCCCCATGGTCAAAGCAAGGACCAGGCCCATGGCGAACCCGCCCAGATGGGCCCCGAAGGAAATGTTGGACCCGGTTTCACCCGCGACCAGGGTTTGGGCCAGCTGCAGCAATAGCCAGACGGCCACCGCTGCGGCCAGGGACACGTAGGTGCGCCCGGCCCGGTTCTGGCCCATGAGCGGAGCGAAGACCCACCAGGCCACCTGTATTCGCGCGTTGTAGAACCGGATCAGGGAGAAGGCGATCAGGCCGGCCAGAGCCCCGGAAGCGCCCATGACGCCGGTTCCGGCGCTCCCCATAAGCCCCAGGGAACTCACCAGACCGTGGGTCAGGTTGCCGGCCACCCCCAGGATCAGGAAATAGGCCCCGAACAGCCAGGGGCCGGTCCGGGCCTCCAGCGGCCGGGCGAAGACCTGGAAATACAGGAGATTCCCGATGAGGTGGAACCAGTCCGCGTGAAGGAAGACGGCCGTCACAACCGTCCAGGGCGCCCCATGGCCGGGATAGAACACGCCCGCCCAGGGATTCATCGGCAGCAGGTCCGCCGCGTAGTGCTGCCAGGCGAAGACAACCGCCATGACCGCCATGAGGAGCCATGACAACCAGGGACGTCGGCGCTGGGGTCGGTCCAGTCCGAGAGGATAGAAATAGAAGAAATACATCCGGTGCGGCTCCGTCGGACGGCAGGCGGCGACACGGTCCACCCACGGCGGACCTCTCCCGGTATTATCGGCAGGATGCGGAAAAAATTGAGTCCGGATCAGGCGGAGGCCGTGACCCGTTCGTCGCTCACGATGCGCCCGTCGTTGAGCCGGATAACCCGCCGACAGCGGGCGGCGATGTCCGGCTCATGGGTCACCACCACCACGGTATGCCCCCGGACGTTCAGGGCGCCCATGATTTCCATGATCTCGTCACTGGTGGTGGAGTCCAGGTTGCCGGTGGGCTCGTCGGCCAGGATCAGGGACGGACTGTTGACCAGGGCGCGGGCAATGGCCACCCGTTGGCGCTGCCCGCCCGACAGTTCGTTGGGCTTATGGGTGGCCCGGTCGGTGAGTCCGACCGCTTCCAGGGCCTGGGCCACCATCTCACTCCGCTGACGGCCCGAGCGGCCGGCGTAGACCAGCGGCAGTTCCACGTTCTGCGCACTGGTGCTGCGGGGCAGCAGGTTGAAGGTCTGGAAAATGAACCCGATTTCCTGGTTGCGGATGGCGGCCAGCTGATCGTCGCTGAAGGTGCTCACCTCTGTGCCGTTCATGAGATAGGAGCCGCTGGTGGGTGTATCCAGGCAGCCGAGCATGTTCATGAGCGTGGATTTCCCGGACCCGCTGGTGCCCATGATGGCCACGTATTCGCCGGCCTCGATGGTCAGGTCCACATCCACCACGGCGGGCACCAGCTGGGTGCCCACCGTATAGGTCCGGCAAAGATTGGAAACCGAAATGACCGGATGGCTATTGGGGACGTTGGACATCAATGGCTCAATCCGACGGGATTCAAACGCCCGACCGCCCGGTTCATCATGGCCTGGGCAATGAGAAAGTCGCACTGGGCCTGAACTTCCTGGGCCCGGCTGTTGGCCAAGTTCACCTGGGCCACGATGATATCCAGGGTGGTACCGGCCCCGACGCGGAACCGTTCCTGCGCCAGGCGCAACTCTTCCTGCGACTGGGCAATGGTCTCCCGGCTCACGTGAGCCCGTTCGCGGGCCTCCACCATGGAGTTGTGCAATTGGCGAATTTCCAGCTGCACGTTCATCTCGGCCTGCTGCATCTCGTATTCGGCGATGCGGGCGTTGGCCTTGGCCTTGGAGCGGCTGGTCCAGGATTGCATGCGGTCGAAGATGGCCCACGACACGCTGTAGCCGAACGCCGTGCTCTCGGACAACTGAGCACCGAACTTGTAGGGCGACTCGTTGTCCGAGCGGTTGTAGTTGGCGAAAAGATCGATGCGGGGATAAAGGTTGCTGGCGGCGGTGGTCACGTCCTTGCGCCGGGCCTCCAGGGACAACTCGGTGCTTTGCAGATCCAGACGCTTGGCCAGGGCTTCCTCGTACATGGCCGGCAGGTCCTCAAGCCCGTAGTCGGTTTCCAGGACCGAGCGGTCCACCCGGAAGGCGCTCACCAGGGGCCGGTTCATGGCAAAGGCCAAGTCGGCGAAAGCCTTTTTCAGCGTATTACCGGCAATCACCACGTCCAGCTTGGTGTTTTCCAGCTGCACACGCTGCTGCAGAACGTCACTCTTGGCGGCACTGCCCAGCCGGAAATAGGTTTCGGTGCGCTCCAGCTCCTTGGCCGTCTGGTCGCGGGTCTCCTCGGCGACCTGCAGCAGCTGGGCGTAGCGCAGCAGGTTGAAGTAGGCGGTGATCACCTCTTCGATGACCAGTTCCCGCGTATAACCCAGGCTGGCCTCGGCGGCGGCCCGGTTGTTCTTGGCGGAGCTCAAGGTGCTGAACTTGGAGAACCCGGCAAAGACATTGAGGTTGGCGCGCCCGCCCCAGGAGCCGGTCTTTGAGTTCACGGTTTCGTCGGCCGTGCCCAGTGGGTTGGCCTGCTGGGTGAGCCAATCGGTGGTGTCACCGTTGGAGTCGGTGGTCTGGAACGGAACGTCCACATACTCGTACTGCTGCACGTCGAAATCCGTCCGCTCGGACTTGTACCAGTCCCGGCTCAGGGACAGGTCGGGCAGGAAGGCGCCGTAGGCCCCCTTCACATCCTGGTGCGCGATGTGCTGGCGCTCGGCCGAAATCATGAGGGTGGGACTGCCGCCCAGGGCAATGCGAATGCAGTCATCGAGGGACAGCACCGGCGCGTCCGCGTCCACACGGACGGGTTCCGGTTCCTGGGCCAGAGCCGGGAAGGACAGGATGGCCAGGGCCACCAGCAGGGCGCCCACTTTGAGCCTGAAGGCGACGACGGGGTTTATGAAAGACATTCTGATCTCCTGTGGAAAGACTGACAAAAACATCCGGTCGTCCGCCGCGGCAGTCGCCCGGACGCCCTTGGATAATATATCCACCCGGGCGTAGGACCAACCTCTACCTGCAGACATCCTGGAAAAACCGAACGAACATGTTACGCAGGCGGCCCCTTGCGGTTGCCAAAAAAAAACCGGCTGCGTCCAATAAACGCAGCCGATCCGAAAAACGTTCGCCCCGTGGGCCGATTTTCTAGTGCAGGCGGAAGTTGAACGGAACCGCCATCCAGGCCTTCACGGGGATATTCCGCTGCTTGCCCGGGAAGAAAGTCCATTTCCGGGCGGCAATCAGGGCCTGCCTGTCCAGGATCGGGTTCACGCCCGACAGGATCTGGGCATCCTTGACCAGGCCGTCCGGCCCCACCAGCACCTTCACGATGACCGTGCCCTCGATCTGGGCCCGACGGGCCATCTCGGGATAATCGGCCTTCACCCGCGACTTGACCCGCGGCTTTTCCGAACTGGCCACGAAGCCCTCGTCACCCAGGTCGTAGGTCGCCGTGGTACTGCTGATGGCTGTATCGAGATCCATCAGGGTATCGGCGATTTCCACGTCGTCCGCCACTTCGTCATCCGGGGCGGCCTCGATCACCTTGGGCGGCGGCGGGGCTTCGGCCGGCGGCGGCGGCAGCTCGATCACGTCCTGGTCCTCGATGTCCACGACCTCGAATTCCTCCTGCCGCAGCTTGTACGGAGTCGGCTCGATGTCCGGGAAAACGATGATGAAAATGATCGTGAACACCACTGCGGCCACACCGGCCCAGCGCAGGTACGTGTTGTACTGAGCCTTGAACAGGTCATTGGCCGACATTTTGATAGGCGTGTCAGCTGGAACCGTACTCATGACGCTCCTAGAATTTCATACCGGGCGTACCCTCGATGTCGTTGTTGAAGAAGACACGCACCGCGTTGACTTCCTTCAACTCCTCCATCACGTCGGACACGACCCCGTAGTCGGTGTAGGTATCAGTCTTGAAGGCGACGATGAGCTGGGGATTGTCGGCCAGTTTGGTGCCCATGATGTCCCCGATGTGCTTGACCTGCACCAGGCGGTCGTCGATGGAAATCTGGCCCGTCCGATTGATGTAGATGTTCGAGACCAGTTCCCGGTTCACCTCTTCGCCCGCTTCAGCCCGGGGCAGTTCGACGGGCAGCCCCGTCTCGTCCCGGAAAATCGTCGTCACCATGAAGAAGATCAGCAGCAGAAAGGCAATGTCACCCATCGACGAGGTCGGAATGAACGTGTCCTTGTTTGTTGATCTGCCAAAATCCATTTCCAGCCTCCTTCCCTACTTGGTAGCGGTCTTGAGTGACACCTTGTTGGCGTTGGCCAGCCGGAGTTCATCCAGGCAGGCCACCATGCGTCCGTAATCGGCATCGGGATGGACCTTCAGCACAACCACCAGCTTGGGGTTGGCCAGGATCCGGTCCTCGATGGCGACCTTGATCTGATTGACGGTAATGGGCCGGTTGTTCAGGGTGATGGAATTATCGGGCAGCACGAAAAGCGTGGCGATATTACTTTCCTTCACCTTGACAATGTCGTCTTCCTGCTTCTGCTTGCCGGGCAGCACAAGGGTCAGCCCCTGTTCGGCGGCGAAAATCGTCGTCACGATGAAGAAGATCAGCAGAAGGAACGCCACGTCGGCGGTTGAGTCCATCCTCAACTCGCCCAAGGGCTCCTTCTTCTTTTTCTTCATGATGCCCATCTTAACCATCCTTCCCTGTCGCCCCGCAGGGGGGCCAGGATCCAGGTGCCCGCAACTAGCCCTTCATCCGCTCCAGTTCCTCGATCAGCTCGGCGCTGGTTTCTTCCATTTCGATAACGAAACGGTCGATCGTGGAAACGAAGTAGTTGTAGCCGATGGTGGCGGGGATGGCGACGATCAGACCGGTGGCGGTGGTGATCAGGGCTTCGGAGATACCGGAGGCCACGAGCTTGGCGTTGACCTGCTCACTGGCGGCAATGGCATCGAAGGCGTTGATCATACCGGACACGGTCCCGAGGAAGCCCATCAACGGGGCGATGGTCGTCACGGAGGAAATCCAGATCAGACCGCGCTCGAGGAAGGACATTTCGATGGTACCGGCCGTGGCGATGGCCTTCTCCACGGCTTCGCGGCCGCGGTCGGCCTTCTGCAGGCCGGAGTAGAGAATGGCGGCAATGGGTCCGCGGACCTTCTGACACTCCTCAGCAGCCGCCTGGACGCCGTCGGCGCGCAGAGTGGTGATGATGGTGCCGATGAGGCGGCGGGTGTTGACGCGGGCGCGGTAAAGCGTCCAGCCGCGCTCAATAATGAAGATGAACCCGACCAGAGCCACGAGGAACAGCGGAATCATGAAGATGCCGCCGGCCACGAACTTTTTGCCGATGCCCGTCTTGCCGATGGGGGACCGGTCGACCATGCCGATGATCCCGCCCAGGGGTTCCACGATAACGGGAACTTCCTTCAGGGAGTCAGCTGCGGTCGAACCGAAACCAAGGGAGTCACTGGAGGCCTGGATCCTGGCAAACTTGGCAGCTTCGGGGCTCTCGCCCTCTTCTTCCTGAGCCATGGCAGGAACCGCGAACATGAGGGCCAGCAGGCCGACGGCCAGCAGCTGGAAGCAGGCATTTTTCAACATACCGTGACGAGCCATTGTGAAAGTCTCCCTTTCCAAAGTGGGACCCGTAGAAAGCTGGTGCCGAACATGCGGCCCGCAGCGGGTGGGGGCTGTGATCGCAAGGTCGGACGGGCCCGGTTCAATTAGGTGCGAACACACCCTTGGGCCCTTGATTCACCCGGTCATAGGTATCTGGTTGCACCGATATAATTAGTGCAGACAGGGGGGGCAAGTCAAACCCTTTTCACTCTTCGCCCTGTAACACATTGGACGATTCCAGGAAAAAATCACCGGTCCCGTTGCGGTCGACGAACAGGAACCGTGATCCCATGGAACTGCGAGTGAACTGGTTGTCGAATAGACTGTATCCGCTGCGGTCGTATTTCCACAATTCGAAGCCGTAATTATGGGTGGCCGTACCGGCCCGCACGGTCCGCTGGGCCTCCGCGCGCTGACTGTAGGGCATGGGGATGCCGCCGGTGGAATTGTACGGATCGGTGAACTGTCCGATGTATCCCGTCTCCCCCTTGGCCAGCACGCCCTCCCGGTCCGGGGCGAACCGCTGGAAGACCTTGACCCGCGCGTCATCCTGGTCCAGGGCGCTGAGCGCCATATGTTCCACCTGCATCTCGTCCGGGGGCCCGAGCAGCAGGAAGACCAGGCCGCGGTCGTCCTTCGGCCCGGTATTGTTGAACCCGCCCAGGAACTGCTGGACGTAGGCCATCCGGTACTGGAACTCCAGGTGCACCTCGTTGACGGGGTTTTCCGGATCCGGATTATGGGCAAACCAGAAGTCCTCCAGGATCTTTTCCTGCTCCGAGGGACTGGCTCCGCGGAAGCGGTCCCGGTCCGACCCGTCAAAAATCACGTTGCCCTCGGCCAGGACCATTTGCCGGTGACGGCCCAGGGCGTCCAGACGCCAGATCACGTCGAAGCCCGAAAGCTGGGCGCGTCCGTGCCCCCCCAGAGGGGCCAGGCTCATGCGGTAGGAGCCGCCGGGCAGAAGGTTGACGTCCAGGGAGTAGAACAACCCGGCCGGCAGACCCGCCTCCAGGGCGGCCAGGCCGCGGGCATCGAGGTCCAGGGTGTCGGTGATGCTGTACTTGAGGTCCAGGCTCACGACCTGGACCTGGATCTGCCGGACCCCCTGTTCGGGATCCAGGCCGCCCACGGGGGGCCACACCGGCAGGAACAGCTGCAGGTGGTCCTGTTCGATGCCGTAGCGCCGTGATGGGTGGATGTAGTCGTAGAGAAAGCCCCCATGGCGGGACTTGTCGGCCACGGAATTGGGATTCCAGGTGCTCAAGGGGGCCTGAAAGAGGAACACGGGATCGCCGAGGAAAACCCCCTGCGGTCCCCGGGGACCCTGTTCCGCGGCCCAATCGGTGGCGCAGGAACTGAGGTTCTGCCGCCGTTTAACCTGGCTCCACAGCCCCACCCGCCGCTGATTCACGTCATAGACCCGGCATCGGAAACGCCCGTGGCGGAAGGGGACGTCCTCCAGAACCACGCCGAAGACCTGGAACAGCGTGCTGGAAGCGGCCTCCTCCAGGGTCAGGTTGGGCGTGCGCAACACGCGCTTGACCGCGGTGGTCTGCCCGTCGGGACCCTCGATTTCAATTTCCACGCGGATTCGCCCCACCAGGGAGCCATCTTCATCCTGGCAGTGGAGGTTGCTGTTGGTCACTTCCACCATGACCACCACGTCCAGGGTTTCATCGTTCCGCCAGCGGTCCAGAACATCCACGTAGGTATGAAAATTCCCTGTCCCCTGCAGCGGCTCCAAGAAGCCGGCGGCAGCGGGGCCAGCGCACAGAAGTGCCCACAGCGGAAACAGACGGAAGATATGACGGAAGGTGGTCCTGCAGGTCTGCAAGAGACGGATTTCAACGACAACCATGCTCTGGCCCTTAAAGTGGTTGGCGGATCCGATCCCCCTCGACCGGAGTCCGGCAGGCCGCCGGACGTCATAATATTAACGAATTCAAGGGCCTTTGCCTAGTCTTGATTGTCGATAAACCCTTTCCAGGGGCAAAAATCCGTCGGATCGGGGCCGGCAGGGGCAAAAAAACCGCCCCGCTTGGCAGCGGGGCGGTCAGGGGCAGGCAGTTCCGAAGCGCAGATCAGAACTTGATGGAGATGCCGATCCGGTGGAGCACACCCAGGGCTTCCATGTCCACGGCTGCGTAGTCGGCCTGCATGGAGGTGTTCTCACCCGTGGGGATGGCGGCTCCGAAACCGAAGGCCAGGCCGTCGGTGTCGTAGTTGATGTGGTAGCCGGCCCGCACGAAGAACATGTCGTTCAGCACGTACTCGCCGCCCACGTTGGCCCGCTCCAGGTTATCGGCGGGATGCTGGAACTCGGCCGACAGGCCCAGTCGCTGGTTGTCCCGCTTAATGATATTGAAGCTGGCGCCCACCTTGAACATCAGCGGCAGCTTCGACTCGCGCTCGTCAAAGGTGTACTTGCCACCCAGGTTCTGGATGACCATACCCAGCTTCAGGTCCCTCACGCCGATCCGGTACATGATACCGAAGTCGAAGGCACCGGAGTTGACGGCGGTCTCGGCCAGGCCCATGTGCAGGTAGTTCAAGGTGAACCCCGCAGAGAACTTGTCCGTAAAGAACCGCGCATAGCTGAGCCCGAAGGTGGTCGACCCGGCGTCGAACGTCTCACCGGTCCCTTCCGGGTTGTAGGCGGTTCGCACAAGCTGCGGGTCCATCCAGAAGGACCGCATGGAAATGGCGAAAGTGCCGGGAATCGATCGCGGGTTGAACGCGATGGACGCGGAGCTCAGGTTGGTGTCGGCCGCCCAGGACACGTGGTTCACGGCAACCTCGTTGCCGAGCACGTTCACCAGGCCGCCGGGGTTCCAGAACACGGCGTTGGCGTCGTCGGCCACACCCGTGTATGCGGAGCCCATTCCGGCCGCTCGGGCGCTCACCCCGATTTTGAGAAACTGACCGCCAAAGGTGCCAACCTTGGCAAAGCCTGCGGCCATGACCGCTGTAGGCAGAACCAAAAGGATGGTGGTCAGTATGGCGATGCGCTTCATGGAAACCTCCAGATCCGTCCGCGGACGGAGTTGAGTCTTACCTGCCCCTAGCATGACACTTATCGCACGACGACAAATTTGCCGACAAAGTCGTCGAATCTGTCGTCGTCGGATTGCACGGTGTAAAGGTAGACACCGCTTACGACTTCCTGCTTGTTCCGGCTCATCAGGTTCCAGCTTGCGTGACCAGAGCCGAGCGTACCGTCATGGAAGATGGTCTGTACCAGGTCGCCGCTGACGGTATAGATCTTCAATGTATTATTGGCCGCGGGCAGGTTCGCGAAGGACACCCTGACACCCGTGGGATCATCCCCGCTGGGGAACAGCTGCTGGAATTCCTCCAGCGCGTCCCGTGTCGCGGGATTGGGGAACACGTAGATGTTCGTGCCGAACCGTTCGCGATCCTCGGCGGACTGGGCCACCGAACCGGGCACGGTGCTGTCGAAGGACGACCCGGGATCGCCCACCAACCCCGCCCCGACGGGCAGGTTGATACGCTGGGGATTGTCCGCCGGCAGCAATTCGTGATCGGTGGCGGTCACCGAATAGAAATAGATGAACCCGTTGTGGATATCGTAATCCACGAACTCGTAGAAGCGGGTGGAATGCTTCTCCACCACGCCGTTGGCCGCATCCTCTTCGCGGTAGGCCACGGCGAAGAAGGTATCCAGGACGTCCGGATAGGTTTCCCAGGGGACGAGTCCGGCCATGGCCGGATTCACGGAACCGTCGGGGAACCGCACGCTCGGCCGGGTCCGCACCTTGTTCAGGGGATCATTGTCCACGACTTCCTGCATGGCTTCACGCAGGCCGTCGAACTCGGGCTTCTCCAGAACCGTGGGGACGTAGGTCACCACGTCGAGACCGGTGTTGGCGCCCAGGGGAATCGTATCCCGGATGGCGCCGCCGGGGATGTACGACACGTAGCTGTTCACCAGGTCGTACTCCGCGATCATCTGCCACAAGGTGCTTTCCGGACCGTTGATCAGGGAGGACCCGAAGGGACGGTCCCAGTTGTCCGCGCGCCAGATGCGGTAGGATTCGAAGTCGATCTTCTGCAGCCGGATATCGGGCGTGATTTCGCTCTCATCGTCCCAGAAAACGTGGACGCGGCTGTCGGCGGCCCAGATCCGCAGACCGGGCGGCGGAGGCGCCATGCCAACCAACCAGTTGATCTGGGTCTCGTTGCCGTCGATGCCGGTACAGCCGGCTGTGGTCAGGGCCTCGGGGTCGTTGCAGGTCCACAGACCGGCCTCGATGGATCCGGGCGGGCAGGAAACGCCGTCACCCCGGATGTACTGGCCACCCAACTGACGGGCACACTCGAAGCAGTTGTCCATGTTGAACATGGCGCAGGTGCGCGTGTCGCCGGGGCCGAAGCTGTAATCGAACCTGTCCGCATCCTGGACCCGGTTCTGACCCAGCAGCCACTCCAGACTCACACACGAGGTATCGCCGAAGTCGGGGAAGAACTGGTCCCAGGGGTTGGACACACCACCGGTGTCGAAATCCTCTCTGCAAAGCATGGTTTCACGCCCGTTAACGCCGGTGTCGACGGTTTCGGAGGAGGACCCCTGCACGAACTGCTCCGGAATGGTATCGACGTAGACGCCGTAGAAGGTCAGGGCCGCCTCGGCGCAGTTGGCCAGCAGGCCGTTTCCACCGGCGGAACTGCCCAGGCCGGGTCCCACGACCATGCCCACCTGGAAGTTCAGGGTCTGGGACGGTTCGAGCACCTCGAAGGGGCCCGCCGAAACCAGGAACCGATAGTCGGCGCGCTTGCCGGGCTGGGCGTCGTCGTCCCAGTCGTCGGGAATGGCGCTCAGAAGCTGATAGGCCTCGTCATCGTTGGTAGGGTCGCCACCCTGGTCGAAGGCCGCATTCCCGGAGAACTTCTGGAAGGAGCGCATGCGCACACGGGTCGGGGCCGTGTTGCCCGTGGGGTCGATCTCGTGTCCCAGGAACACGATGCCGAAGTAGCCCTCCAGCGGGCTGAGGGCGCCACCCGGGGGCGGATCGTCCCACATGTAGCCTACTTCGATGGGCACCCAGCTGCCGTCGGACCCGCGCACGGTGCCGCCCCAGCTGCCGGCCATGTCGTCCTCGGCCGTGGCGCTGTCGCTCCGGGATCCGATGTCGCTGTCGGCGAAGAAGCCGATGTAGACCCGGTCGACCTTGGTCACACCCACGTTGGTGATGCGGTAGTCGAAGCCCACGAAGTCATCGACCAGATCGTTCTCCCACTGGAAGCTGGTCTGGACGATCTCCAGGTTCATGGGGGTGTGATCCGGGTTGCCCTCCTGGGCCAGCCGCGTGTTGTCGTAATTGGTCAGCACCATCATCTGGTTGCCGATCTGGCCGAAATCCTCGTCGATCTTGCCGTCCAGATCGTCATCGAATCCGTTGAGGATCTCTTCGTCGGTGACGCCGTCCCTGTCGTCATCGGCCCCCGGCATGGGCAACCGCCGACCGCTGGCCTCCAGGTTACCCTCGGGACGCAGCAGCTTGGAGCCGATGGCCTCGTAGATGGTGGCTTCGAGTTCATCCAGGGGATAGACCTCGGACCCCCAGCCGCCCATGGACACCAGGCGTTCGCCCAGCACCACACCGCCGACCCAGAGCCCGGCGGCCCACAGATACTCGTTACCCGACCCGGCGGGCCATTGGCAACTCGGCGCGTCACTGAATTGGGTTTGCGAAGAATAGGCGGACCCGATCAATCCCCAGTTGGTGATGTTGACCTGGGCCTCCCCCACGTTCATGACGTAGCTGCCGTCCAAAATGAAGATGCCGCCGGGGTTGTACCCCATTTCCAGGATGGGATTATCCACATCCATAACGGCCTCGGCAGGCGCTACAACGCAGACCACAAGAAGAAGGAGCAGCCCCCACAGGGCCGGAAGGGTCAACCCTCCGCGTCCTTCATGCTTACTCGAGATGGTCTCCAACATTGCAATCCTTTCAACAGGAAACCGCAGATGCGGTCCCACTGCATAACGCCCCTTAGAAATAGTAGCCAACGCCGATCCGGAACAAGCGGTGCTGCCCGAAGGTGCGCGGGTCGGTGATGGGGATGAACTCATCCACGCCGTCACCGTCGGCATCCTGGAGCAGGGCCGCTCCGTACTTACCCGTCTCGGTCAGGTGCGGACCGCCGGCATAGCCCGCGCCGTTGATCATGCCGGGGAAGATTCCCCCACCGCCCGGCGCAAAAACCATGTCCTGGTCCAGCAGATTGAAGGCCTGCAGCTGCAGGGACAGGCGCTTCCCGTAGAAATTGATGTTCCGTTCCAGCTGGACATCGAGGGAATACGTCGCCGGCATTCGCTCGCTGTTTTCCAGCATGGGATCCTGTCGTTTGGCAAACCGGTCCACCGGCGTCCAGGGCAGTCCACTGCCGTAGGAGAAGGTGAATGAGGTGGACCATACGCCCGGCTCCGCCAGCAGGAGGAGCAGGTTGAGGGTGTGCCTCTGATCCCAGGCCAGCGGCAGTTCCTGGTTGGGCAGGTACTGCAGACCCTCGGGATTCGAGCCGAAGGCCGTGCTGGAGGCTACACCGTCCGCGAAGGCGTAGGAGTAGCTGAAGGTGAACTGGTAGTTGTCGCTGTAGCGCTTCTCCAGGGTGACTTCCACACCACGGGCGGACGCGTAGGCCTGGTTGATGTAACGGGCCAGGGTGTTACCGGTGGACTCGTCGGTCACGGTGGTCGAAGCGATCAGGTCGTAGATGTCCTTCGAATAGAGCGAGAACTGACCCGCAATATAGTCGTTGAACTGGTGCTTGATACCCGCGGAGAACTGCACCGTGGTCTCGGGTTCCAGGTTCGGGTTGCCGAGGATGCCGGCGTTGCCCACCGGATCCTGGCTGGCGAACAGGTATTCCCGGTTGGGGAACTTGGCGAACCGTCCGTAGAAAAAGCTGAACCCGTCCCGCTCTGTGATGGGGAAGGCGAAGCCCAAGCGAGGCTGGAACGCCGTCTTGTACTTGGTGACGTTGGTATTGACATCCTCGTTCGCGAGATCGATGGACGCAGCCGATCCGGGCGAGAACATATCCCAACGCAGACCGAAGTTCACCACCATGCCTTCGTATTCCCAGCGGTCCTGGGCATACCAGAACCCCTCGGGGTTATAGGTATGGAAGACGTTCCGGTTACCACCCTGCGACCATTCGCTGGTGAACCGGTTCTTGCGCATGAGGGCCGGCGAGGCCAAGGCATAGCGCTCAAGGTCGTTGTAGCGCACACCGGCGCCGGTCTCGACGAGGTGACCCTCCCAGCGGTTGCTCACCATTTCGAAGCCGAGGCTGTAGGTCCGGCTGTACTCCTCGAAGTAGGTCGGGAAGTCACTGGTGGTCACGAAGTAGGGGCTCAGGGGATCGGTATAGTAGTCGGATCCCGCAGTATAGATGCGCCGCTGACCGGTGAACAGACCGGGTGACCAGATGCCCCCGTGGTTGTATTCCCAGGGATCCTTGCCTTCCACGTCGCTGCGGGTGTCGAAAGCCACGATACCCAGGCGGATGGTGTAGAAGGTGGATTCACTCAGATTGTGGCGCCAGACCACCTTGGCCACCTGACCAATGCTCTTGGTCTGGTTCTGCCGGTTGGCGGAGTTGAATTCCGTGTAGGAACTGTCCTCGGCCACGGTGGAGAACGACGAATGGGGATAGCGGGCCCCGTCGAACTCGGCATGGGCAACCACTGTGTAGATACGATTGTCCGAAGCGCTGCGCACCTCGAGAATGGGCTGGGCGGTGCGCTGCTCGCTGGCGTTCCGCTCGTCCACCACCATGCCCGTGCGGGCATTGTTCATCATGCTCTCATACCAGGGACCATAGTACACGGGGATCGACTGACCGGTGTAGTACCAGTCGCCGAAGGTGTCCCGCCAGATCACCCGGGGCAGATAGATGACGCGCTGGGTGTAGCCGGCCACACTCCAGTTGGGGGTATAGCGTTCGGCCAGGGAAGTCGAGTAGGAGTACTCGGCGGTGACCTTCTTGTTCTCGTCCAGGGTGTAGGCCAGCTTGGCCGAGCCCTTGGCGGAGTTGAACTGCCGGCGGCGGAACTTGAAGAGGGTGGTGTCCCCCAGCTTGACCTTGTATTCGGGGCGATGCGCCACCGAGGTGTTCTCCCCGTCGGTGAACATCATGTCACCCGCGAAGGAATAGGTCAGGCCGCTCAGGGGCGTGGGACCACCGAACTGGTATTCGAAACGGTCGTAGTTGGTATAGGTCTTGTCCTGGCGACCAAAGTCATCGGTCAGGTAACGCACGGCGCCGCCGAACTTCTGGCCACCTTCCTTGGTCACGATGTTCACCACACCGGACAGCGCGTTGCCGTACTTGGCGCTCATGCCACCGGTCACCATGCTGGTGCTCTCGACGGCCAGGGTGGACACTTCCATATGACCGGTACCGAGGGGGTTATCCACCGCCACGCCGTCCATCTGGAAGGAGACTTCGCCGGAACGGCCGCCTCGCACGTAGAGTTCACCCGCGCGGCTCACAACACCGGCCTGCTTGGACAGGGCGTCCTCCACCGAATCGATGGCGAATTTCTCAAATGTCTCCGAGGACACGGTGTGCTCGGTAACGGCACTCTTGACCTCGACCATATACTCCGCGCCCTCGACGTCGAACGCCTGCAGGGTTTCCACGATGACGGTCTCGAGGGTGAAGGTCAGGTTGGTGATTTCACCGGCCTTGACCGTGATGGTCTTTTCCACGGGCGCGTAACCCAGGTACAACACCTTGACGGTATAGGTACCCGGCGCCATGCCGTTGAAGTAGAAGACGCCGCCACCCAGGGACATGGTCCCGCGGGTGGTGCCGGCAAGCATCACGTTCGCATAGTCGAGAAGTTCCCCCGACTCTCCGTCCTTGATGACTCCCTTAATGGTCGCGGGAGCCTGTGCCGCCGACTCGCCCGGGGCGATTACGCTGGCCAGCAACAGGAGGAGAACAAGGTGCAAAATCCACTGGATCCGGGGACGCCGGAGCATAAAGGAGCTCCTTTCCAAGGGAACATATCCGGCCGCACGACGGTTCCGCGGGGAACCTGTGATCTGATTTCTATTGTAACTCACTGATCCTTAGCCGGGCAGTGTGGGGTGCCTGCATTAGGGGGCGTTTCCTGGGGCCTTGGGACGTATCCCAACCCCTCGGAGGGCGCCGTATCGCAACTGGTGATTGAATATAGAGATTGGCCTATTACGTGTCAATAAAATGTGCGGGGACAGGCGCATCCGATTCGGGGCACCGCACCCAGTGACCGGGCGCGACATTTTGGAGTGGGGGCAACACCTTGAAGCAAACAGACTTCCGGGATGTGCAACCGGATGTCCACGGGCAGCCGGACCCGGTTTCGCCGTCAATTTCATCGGCTTCCGGGACCGCAAAAAACTCAGAGGCCTGAAGGGTCCCCACGCGGGGGGGCAAAGCGGCGGCCAGGCGCAGGGTGCACGGATGCCTTGGCGGGCTCGAACCGTCGGTCGGATACACCTCCACCACGGCCCCCCTGTCCATGACCAGGATGCGGCCGCACACGCGCTGCAGCAGGTCCAGGTCGTGGGAGATCAGGAGGATCGCCAAACCGTCGTCCCGCCTTGCAGCCGTCAGAAGGTCCAGGACCTGCTGCTGCAAAGGTTTGTCCAAGGCGCTGGTGATTTCGTCGGCCACCAATACGTCGGGGGCGGCCGAAAGGTTCCGGGCCAGGGCCACCCGCTGGCGCTGCCCACCGGACAACTGGTGCGGATAGCGGTCGGCCATGTCCGCCGTGAGGCCCACGCGTGCCAGACAGGCGGCGGGGTCCGGGCACCCGGCCTCCAGGAGATGGGCGCCCACCCGTCGGCGCGGATTCAGCGAGGCCCCGGCATCCTGACAGGCCAACTGGATGCTCCGCCGCGTGCGCCGCAGGTCAGCCCCACCCAACTTCAACAGGTTACGGTCCCTCACCCGCACCTCGCCGGACACGTGGGAAAGTTGGCCAACCATGGCCCGGGCCAGCGACGTTTTCCCGCAACCCGACTCGCCGGCCAGTCCAACGATTTCACCGGGCCACAGGTCCAGATCGACACCCGCCACCGCCGGCGGCCCGCTTTCGTCGGGGCCGTAACGGACCTGCAACCCCCGCACCGAAAGGACCGGCGTCCCCTCCGGAGCGGTCGATCTGCCCGGCGGGGCCGGATTGTCCACGGCCAGATCCGTGGCCGCCACCAGGCGCGGCGGTGTGCCCTCCCCCATCACCAGCGCCCGCTCGGCCAGAAGAGGCACCAGGGACAGGTCATGGGTCACGAAGAGCAGGGCCAGGTTCCGCTCCCGGCGAATTCGGTCCAGGAGGGCGAGAATTTCCCGCTGGACCGTCAGGTCCAGGCTCGCGGTGGGTTCATCGGCGATGAGCAGGCGGGGATCGCAGGCCAGGGCTGCGGCCAGCAGGACGCGCTGACGCATGCCCCCGCTCAGCTGGTGCGGGTAGGCCTGCCCCACCCGGTCCGGATGGGGCAGGTGAACTTCCGCAAATAATTCCCGGGCCCGGGCCCGGGCTGCCCTGCGGGAAAGCCCGGCGCGAACCCGGAGGGTTTCCTCCACCTGGGCGCCCACCGTCAGGACGGGGTTCAGGGCCGCCAGCGGTTCCTGCAGGATGAGGGTCAGGCCCGGACCGCGCAGGGCGGACCAGCGCGCGTCGTCCGGATCGGTGAGCGGCGTTCCCTGCCAGAGGATTTCACCGCCCCACCGTGCCGAGGCGGGCAAAAGCCCGCAGAGCGCCCGGGCGGTCAGGCTCTTGCCGCAGCCGGACGGCCCCACCACCGCCAGGGTTTCTCCCGGCCGGATGTCGAGATCCAGACCCGACACCACCGGGACATCCCGCCCCTTGAAAATGATCTCCAGACCACGCGCGGTGAGCAGGGGGGCTGTCATGAGCCGGCCTCCTCGTCCGCCCGGGGGTCCATCCGCCGCCGCAGATCGTCCGCCAGCAGGTTGTAGCCCACCACGGTCAGCGCGATGGCCAGACCCGGGAAAACCGTGAGCCACCAGCCGTCCAGGAGATGGTCCCGGCCTTCCTGGATCATGGCGCCCCAACTGATGGTGGGCGCCTGGGCGCCCAGGCCCAGAAAGCTCAGGAAGGATTCGGTGAGGATGGTGCCGCCGATGCGCAGGGCCGCCGCCACCAGGATCGTGGGCAGCAGGTTGGGCAGCACGTGGCGCACCGCCACCTGCCGGGCCGTCAACCCCAGGCCGCGCGCCGCATGGACGAAATCGCGCTCACGCAGACTGAGGGTCTCCGCACGCACCAGCCGGGCCACGCCCATCCAGCCCGTCAGCCCCAGCACGACCATCACCAGCCACAGGGACGGGGAGATGAGCGAGACCAGCAGCAGAACCAGGAAGATCCGGGGAAAGGCCAGAAAGGCATCGGTCAGATACATAAGGGGACGGTCCAGCCAGCGCGGCCCGAGCCCTGCGGCCAGGCCCACGGTGGCGCCCAGGGTGACGGCCACCACCACGCTGAGCCAGCCCACCAGCAGGGAAACCCGCCCTCCGTGGACCAGCCTCAGCAGGACATCCCGGCCGTGCACGTCGGTCCCGCAGGGATGGGACCAGGTGGGCGCCTGCAGCCCCAGCTCCACCGGGCCCAGGGCAGTCGGGTCCTGGGACAGGACCAGCGGCCCCAGCGCGGACACCAGAATGAGCCCCACACTGATGAGAAAGCCCGCCCGGCGCATCATGACCCGGACATCCCGCGTTCGGGACGCACCCGGGGATCCGCCCAGCGATAGAGCAGGTCCGCCAGGAGTGACCCGGCCACCACGGTGAGGGCGGCCACGAGGGTGGTGCCCATGATCAGGGGATAGTCCCGGGCCCAGATGGCCTCCACGGTGACACGCCCCATGCCCGGCCAGCCGAACACAACTTCGGTGACCACAGCGCCGCCGAGCAGGAAGGGCAGATGCAGGCCCACAAGCGTGATGATGGGCAGCAGCGCGTTGCGCAAGGCGTGGCCCAGGATTCGCCCGCGCCCCAGGCCGCGGGACCGGGCCGCCAGGATGTAGTCCTGCCCCAGGGCTTCCTCCACCCCGGCCCGCAGATACCGGGCCGTGCCCATGAAGGTCCCCAACGCCAGCGTGGTCACCGGAAGGAACATATGACGCAGCAGGTCCAGGGCACGGTCCGGCCCGGACATGAACGGGTAATCCGTGGCGTGGAGCCCGGCGGCGGGAAACCACCCCAGCCACCGGCTCATGAGCATGATGGCCATGAGCCCCAGCCAGAAAGCGGGCAGGCTGTAGAACACCAGCCCCACCCCCTGCACCCAATGCTCCGGCGCGCGGCCGCGCCAACGAACCATGACACCCACCGCGGCCACCGCCAACAGCAACTGCAGCACATAGGCGGACACGGTCAGCAGCAGGGTGGGCGGCAGGACCTCGCCGATGATGGCGGCCACGGGCTGCTGCCGTCCCAGACTCTCCCCCAGGTCCCCCGTCAGAACACCCCCCGCCCAGGACAGGAACTGCCGAGACAGCGGTTCATCCAGCTGGAATTTCCGGCGCATGAGATCGCGGTCCGCATCGGTGAGTTCGTTGCCCACCACCTGGTCCAGGGGGTCGCCGGGTGCCAGGCGCACGATAAAGAAGACCGCCGTCATCAGAAGGCAGACCAAAAGGAGGGCGGACAGGACACGGCGCAGAAGCCAGGGAATCATTCATCACCTTCGGGGATGTTGAGCCGGACCTGATTGTAGGGAGCCTCCCCCCACCCGGTCAAGCAAGACCCTCACCGCTGTCCCCTCCGGAAACCGTGGGCATTTTGCATGACGGTTCAGGCTTCCTGCACATGCCTGAGAATGGGCTCCTGTTCTCAACCATGTCTCGGGGTTCCCCAGGATTCCCTGTGGTTCCTCATGCGTCCTCATGGTGCCGTCCGCCCTAAGGGATTCCCTCAGGAACGGAACTTTCAGGGAAGGCCTGCACCCACGGTTGGGCCTGTGTGACCCGCCGCGCATCCACATGGAAGGGAATCGGACATGAGAGCCACGTTTTTGCCCCGCCTGATCACCGCCGCGTTCTGCGTCACGCTGCTGGCCCTGGCCGGGTGCGAGATCAACAAACCGGAAATGCCCACCTTCGAGACGGCCGTCTCCGTGCCCCTGGGCCTGGAAACCATTTTGATCATGGACGCCATCGAGGACGAGGACTACCTCGTGGTGGACGGCAACGGCGGGTTGAGCTTCAACATCGAGGGCGAACCGGATACCGTGTCCTTCGACCTGGACCTGGCCGCGGACTTCGACGCCCAGAGCGTCGACCAGGGTCTGGGCAACTTTGAACTCGCGGACCTGGACCCCTTGGCCTACACCTTTATCCTGAGCGACATCTGGGCCCCCGCCGCCCCGCTGGTGAACCAGCCGGCCATCGTGCCCCCCTTCCCCATCGACGTCGCCAGCGCGGGCCAGGACCTGCCGGACATCGACGCGGCCGTGCTCGCCGCCGGAACCGCTGCCATCACCGTGACCAACGGCCTACCCGTGCCCGTGTCCGCGGCCTCCGGTCCGGACCAGATCGTCCTGACCCTGCAGAACCCCGCCGACGGGGCCGTGCTCGCCACCTTCATCTTTCCCGAGATCCCCGCCGGCGGCGCCGACACCCAGACCGCCGACCTGGCCGGGGTCACCCTGCCCGGCACCGTGGGTGTGCGTATTGTGGGCGGGTCCCCCGGATCCGGCGTGAGCCTCGTCAATGTATCCGGCACCGACGCCATCGACGTATCCGCCCTGTTCACCGATCTGCTGGTATCGTCGGCCACCGCCGCGGTGGACGCCCAGTCCTTCACCTCCAGCTTCAGCACCGCGCTGCCCGCCGACTACGAGATCACCCAGGCGGAGATCAGCAGCGGCGGCACCGTGCTGGACCTGACCAACAACCTGCCCATCGCCTGCACCGCGTCGCTGAGCTGGCCCAATCTGGTTGACCCGTCGGGTACGCCCCTCAGTCGCAGCTACGACCTGGCGCCCGGCAGCAGCAGCAGTCACGTCCTGAGTTTTGCCGGCTACCGCATTGAGGCGGGCGGCGCCCCCCTGACCGAAATTCCCGCTGACATCGTGATCTCCACCGACGGCAGCGGCGGCGCACCGGTCACCATGAGCGCCGGCGACGGCCTGACCGCCAACCTGGGCGCGGGCCGCCTGGTCTTCGGCAGCGTCACCGGCGTGGTTCCGGCCCACAGCGTGGCCCTGGATCCCATCGAGACCACCCTGGACCTGCCCGACGAACTGGACGGAATCCAGCTGACGGCCGCCACCCTGGTCCTGGAACTGAACAACACCGCGGACCTGCCCGCGGACCTGGACCTCGTTCTCTCGGGCGCGGCGCAGGACGGGTCGGTGCAGACCCTGGTCATCAATCAGCAACTGGAATCCAACGCGGCCACCCGCGGGACCAGTTCCATCGTCCTGAACGAAGCCAACAGCACCATCGTTGACTTCATCAACAACCTGCCCGAACGGGTTACCCTGACCGGATCCATTGTCATCGGCGGCGACGGCAGCCTCGGCACCGTCCGACCCGGGGACTACGCCGTGATCGGGTACCGCATCTCCGCCCCGGCGGAAGTGATCATCACCGGCGCCACCCTCGCCGGCGATCCCGAGCCCCTGGACCTGGACGCCGACACGCGCGACATCATCGCCGACCACGCCCTGGGCGCCCTGGTCCAGACCGAGATCCTGAACCACATGCCCGTGGCGGTGGAGCTGTTGATCCTGGCCGGGACCGACCCCAACACCGTGCGGACCCATCCCGAACTGGTGATCGGTCCGTTGACCGTGGCCGCCGCCCAGACCGACCCGGTGACCCACCAGGTCAGCCAGGGCGTCCTGAGCCGACCCGTCTTCACTTTGGACCGGGACGCCGCCCGCCTGCTCAGCCAGGCCGGCCTGCACACGGTGATCGAAGTGGTGCTGCCCGCTTCGGACGGCACCCCCGTGCGCATGATGTCCACCGATTACCTGGAAGTCCGCGGCATGATCACCCTCGACGTCGAAGTCAATGACCAGTGGTAGAGCGCGGGTGTCACCTTCCCGCAGAATCTGAGAGGACCGACAATGTATAGAGGCATCCACACCCCCTGCACCGGCACCGCGCCCCGCGGGCCCCTGCCCCTGCGCTTCAGCCTGGCGATCGGGCTCCTGCTGGCCCTGCTGATTCCCTCCCTCGTCCAGGCCCAGGGCGCCGTGCGGGCCTGGGGCATGGGCGGCGCCCACACCGCCGCGGCCCGTGGTCTGGAAGCGGCCGAATACAACCCGGCCGCCCTGGCCTTCAGTTCCGGCACCACCGTCGGACTGGCCACCGCCGCGGTGGACGTCCACAACAACGCCTTCAGTCTGGACCGGTACAACGAGATCACCGGGGCCCATCTGAATTCCGCCGACAAGGCGCAGATCATGAGCGACATCCCCGATGGCGGCCTGACCCTGGACGCCGACGTGCGCGCCTCGGTGTTCGGCGTGCAGAACGGGAACTACGCCGTGAGCTTCGGCGGCTTCGGTTCCGGACAGGGCAATTTGGACAAGGATTACTTCGACCTCGTCCTGTACGGCAATACGCCGGGCGAGACCATCGACTTCAGCAACACCTGGGGCGAGGGCTACAGCTACGGCTCGGCCGCGGTCTCCTACGGACACATCCTGAAGGACGGCGACACCACCCGGCTGAGCGCCGGCTTCACCGCCCGCTATCTGCAGGGCATCTATGAAGTCCACGTGGAGGATGCCTACGGGCAGTTGACCACCACCATGACCGAAATCTCCGGTGAAGCCTTCGTGTCCACCCTCTCCTCCTCCGGCGGCCAGGGTTACGGCCTGGACCTGGGCCTGGCCCTGGAAATGGCGGGCGGCCTGAGTGTGGGTTTGGTCGTGGACAACCTGACCACACGCATCGACTGGACCGGCGACGTGGAAGCCAACGAGTTCCGCGTGAACGCCGATGAGATCAACCTGCTGAATTCCGACCTCGACGCCGCCGTCACCGACGCGGACACCACCTACACGGGCGAGGGCTACACCACGCATCTGCCCCGCCGGGTGCGCGTCGGCGCGGCCAAGGCCTTCGGTGCCTTCCACGTGGCCATGGACTACGTGCAGGGCCTGGAAACCCGCGGCACCACCTCCACCAACCCGCTGGTCAACGCGGGCGTGGAATGGCATCTGGTGGGTGCCCTGCATCCGCGTTTCGGTGCCAGCGTGGGCGGCGCGCAAGGCCAGGGTCTGTCCGCGGGACTGGGAATGAAGCTGGGATTCTGGCGGCTGGATCTGGCGGCCATGACCCGCAGCGGGCTCAAGACCGGCGACACCAAGGGCGTGGCCTTCGCGGCCGGGTCGTCCCTGGAGTTCTAACTGCGGGGGATGTTTTCAAGTCGGCGGCCCGGTGCGTGGATGCATAAGGTGAACGGGCCGCCGCACCCTTTTCAGACTCAGAGGTCGGCGTAGGCCATCTCCACGGGCGGCAGATCCAGAACGCGACAAAAGGACCGGGCCAGCGCCTGGTCCATTTCCGTGTAGTCGGCTTCCGAAAGATCCCGGCCGAGGATCCGACCCAGATCGGTGGTGGCCAGGGCCAGCTGTTCAGGCGTCATCTCACTGCCCCGCGTGCCCGGACGCAGATACCCCGGCAGCTGCAGATGGCGAGGCCCGGACAGGATGCTGCCGTGCTGCAGGAAGGCCCCCCCGGTGCGGCGTTGGGCCGATCCGATGATCTTCCGTCCCTGAACCCGGATCTCGTGCTTGCCCGCGGATTTGAAACAGACCAGGGACCGCGCATCTTCCCGGCTCTCGCCCGTCGAAATCTCGGCGTCCACACCCAGACTCACCAGGAAATCCAGCAGGGCTTCGTTGATACGGCTGTAGGCCGTGTTCAGGGAGTCCCCGAACAACGGGCCGGTCGTGGGCCCCACCACGGCATAGGTCAGTTCGTCGGCATGCAGAATGGCGCGGCCGCCGGTGGGCCGCTGCACCACGTCCAGGCCCGCGGCGGCGGCCTTTGCCGTGTCGAAGTCGCCGTCCTTCTGGTTGTAGCCGATGGACACGGCGGCGGGCTCCCACCGGTAGAGACGCAAAATGGGGGCCTCACCCGGGGTGAAGGTCCGCAGCAGGTGGGTATCCCGGTCCATGTTGACGGCGCCCGGACGGGCGCCGTCGAAAATGATGCGCAGATGGTTCATGTCAGATCGCGCAGTTGCAGGGCCCCAGGAACCGCAGGTCCGGTTCCCGCGCGGCACGGGCCTCGTCCATGCGGCCCACCGGCGTGGTGTGGGGCGCGGTCTTGACCAGATCGGGATCGCTTTGCGCCTCGGCATGGATGGCTTCCATGATGGCCACGAAGTGGTCCAGGCTTTCCTTGGACTCGGTTTCCGTGGGCTCGATCATGATGGCCTCGTCCACGATCAGCGGGAAGTAGATGGTGGGCGCGTGCACGCCGTAATCCAGCATCCGCTTGGCGATGTCCAGGGTGCGCACCCCGAAGTTTTCCTTCCACGACCGGCCGCTGGCCACGAATTCATGCAGGCAGCCCACCTCGTGGTCCACCGGCAGGATGGGCTTGAGCCGGGCCAGCAGGTAGTTGGCGTTGAGCACGGCACATTCGGTGGCGCGGGTCAGGCCGTTGCCGCCCAGGCGCAGGATGTAGGCCAGGGCCCGCAGGGCGATACCCACGTTGCCGAAATAGGAGTGGATGCCGTCACTGTCGGCGTCCGGCACCTTGTCCAGCCCGTAGCTGCCGTCGGCGTTGGCCGTGATCCAGGGACCGGGCAGGAACTCCGCCAGATCCGCGGTCACGCAGATGGGGCCGCAGCCCGGACCGCCGCCGCCGTGGGGCGTGCTCATGGTCTTGTGAAGGTTGAAGTGGACCACGTCGAAGCCCATCTCCGCGGGACGGCTCTTGCCCATGATGGCGTTCATGTTGGCGCCGTCCATGTACAGCCGACCGCCCGCCGCGTGCACCAGGGCCGCCACTTCCTGGATGTCGTTCTCGAAGAGACCCAGAGTGTTGGGGTTGGTGATCATGATGCCGGCGGTCTTCTCGCTGAGGGCGTCGCGCAATTGCTCCAGGTCGATGCGACCGTCGTCCTGCCGGGACTTGATGGTGCGCGGGGTCATGCCCGCGATGACCACCGAGGCCGGGTTGGTACCGTGGGCCGAATCGGGAATCAGGATCTCCGTGCGCCCGGTGTCGCCCCGGGACAGGTGATAGGCCCGGATGACGAGCATGCCCAGGTACTCACCATGGGCGCCGGCCGCCGGGATCAGGCTGCAGGCGTCGAAACCGGTGATTTGGCAGAGACCGGTCTCCAGCAGTTTCAGCGCCCCCAGCAGGCCCTGGATATCCTCGGGCCCCTGTTCGGGGTGCAGGTCGGCCAGACCGGCCAGACGGGCGATCTGTTCGTTGACCCGCGGGTTGTACTTCATGGTGCAGCTGCCCAGGGGGTAGATGCCGCGCTCAATGTGATGATTCAGGTTGCTCAGCCGGGTGAAGTGGCGCATCACCTCGGGCTCGCTCAGCGAAGGCAGGTCGGCCGGGGCGGCACGCCGCACGGCGTCCGGCAGGTCGGCCGACACATCTTCGCCGTCCCATTTGGGAAAGGTCAGGGCCCGACGGCCGGCCACACCCTGGTTGAAGATGGAATCCGGCAGCGAGGCGTTCCAGCGTTCGGGGGTCAGTTGGGAGTCCTGGCTCATGAGGACACCTCCTCTCGGCCGGCGAGGAAGTCCGCAAGGACCTCGCCCAGCAGGTCGATGTCCACAGCGGTGCGTTTCTCGGTGACGGCCACCAGCAGGTCGCCGGCGCCGCACTCGGCGAACCCGTCCAGGGGAATTCCGGCCAGGACACCGCGGGTCCGGGCATAGGCGCGGAACTCGGCGGCGGGGCGCGGCAGGCGCACCACCATTTCGTTGAACACGGGTCCGGCAAAGGGGAATTCAACGCCGTCGATTTTTCCCAGACGCCGACGCAGGGCCGCCGCCCGGGTGAGGTTGGACTCGCCCAGTTCCTGCAGGCCCTCGGTGCCCAGCATGGACAGGTAGACCGTGGCGCACATGGCGTTCAGCCCCTGGTTGCTGCAGATGTTGCTGGTGGCCTTCTCGCGGCGGATGTGCTGTTCCCGCGTCTGCAGGGTGAGCACGTAGCCCTCCTGGCCGCGACTGTCGGTGGTGCGTCCCACCACGCGACCGGGCAGGCGGCGCTTGTGGGCGTCGGTGCAGGCGATGAAGCCCAACAGCGGGCCGCCCCAGCTCGAGGCGATGCCGAAGGGCTGCGCCTCACCGCACACGATGTCGGCGCCGAATTCCGCCGGCGTCTGCAGGACCGACAGGGCCACCGGATTGACGACGGCCACGGTCAGCGCGCCGGCGGCGGCGGCCACGGCCTGGATCTCGTTGGTGCGCTCCACCAAACCCAGGTAGTTGGGATTCTGCAGGACGACCGCCCCCACGTCACCATCCACCACGCCGGTCAGCGCGGCGATGTCCACGGTGCCGTCGAAGGCCACCGGGGCGTCCACGATGGTGATGCCCTCGCCGCGCATGCTGGTGGTCACCACCCGCCGGTAGCGGGGATTCAGGTTGGCCGGCAGCACCACGGTTTTCTTCCGCTTGGCCGCCAGCGCCATGCTGACCGCTTCGCTGAGGGCGGTGGCGCCGTCGTACATGCTGGCGTTGGACACGTCCATGCCCGTGAGCCGGCAGATGTAGGTCTGCCACTCGTAGATGGCCTGCAGGGTGCCCTGCGAGACCTCGGGCTGATAGGGCGTGTAGGCCGTCATGAATTCGCTGCGGGAGATGATGGCGTCGCAGGCGGCGGGCACGATGGCGTCGTAAACGCCCCCGCCGAGGAAGGACGTCAACTCCAGTTGGCCGTGGTTCCGGGCGGCCGCCTTGATGAAGAAGCGGCGCACCTCCTCCTCGGTCAGTCCGTCCGGCAGGTCCAACTCGCCCTGGAAGCGAACCGCTTCCGGCAGGGCGGCGAACAGATCATCCACCTGGTCCAGCCCGATGGTGTCGAGCATGGACCGGATGTCTTCGGGAGTGTGCGGAACGTAGGGCATACGGGACTCAGCCTCCCAGCAGGTTCTGGTACGCGTCGGCGTCGAGCAGGGCATCGACTTCGGCGGGGTCGGCCAGCTTGACCTTGACCAGCCATCCTTCGTCCATGGCGTCGCTGTTGACGAGCTCGGGGCTGTCGACGACGGCCTCGTTGATCTCCACGATCTCGCCCGACACGGGCAGGTAGAGATCGGCCACCGCCTTCACCGACTCGATGGTGCCCACGGTGTCGCCGGCACTGAACTCGCTGCCGACTTCAGGCAGTTCGACGAAAACGATGTCGCCCAGCTCGCTCGCCGCGAAATCGGTCACGCCGATGATGCCGGTGTCGCCGTCAACCTGGACCCACTCGTGCTCCTGGGTGTATTTACGATCGTCAGGTACCATGTTCAGCCTCCTGCGCTGTTAGCCGCCCGAGGGCAGCGTCCGTTCGGCGCGCGGATCGCCTTTGGTCCGCGCCTGCAGAAAAGGAAAGGGCGTGATGTGACAGGCGATGGCCCGTCCCCGCACGTCGACGGCCAGGGAATCAACCGCGGCTTCGTCCAGGTCCGACCGCACCAGGGCCAGGGCCAAAGCCGTCTTGAAAGTGGGACTGAAAGTGCCGCTGGTCACGAAGCCGATGTCTTCGCCGTCGGCGAGCACGCGGGCATCCTGGCGGGCAATGCCGCGTCCGTCCATGGCCAGGCACACCAGCTTGCGGGGCACGCCGCCGGCTTTCTGGGCCTGCAAGGCTTCCTGCCCCGTGAACCCGGCCTTCTTCTTGAGTTTGACGGCCCAGCCGATGCCCGCCTCAAGCGGCGTCCAGTCCTCGGAAAGTTCGTGGCCGTAGAGGCAGTAGCACACCTCGAAGCGAAGGGTGTCGCGGGCGGCCAGACCCACCGGAGCCACCGCCAGGTCGGTGCCTTTGTCCATGAGGGCTTCCCAGGCGCCGAGAGCATCGGCGAAGGGCAGGTAGATCTCGTAGCCGTGCTCGCCGGTGTACCCGGTGCGCGAAATGATCCACTGGCCCGACGGGCCGTCCACCAGGAAGTGGGTGTAGAAGTCCATCTCGGCGATGCGGTCGGCGGCGCCGGTCAGCAGGTCCAGGCGGCAGACCAGTTCGCGGCTGTCGGGCCCCTGAACGGCGATCAGTGCGGTGCTGTCGCTGCGGTCGTCGAGGGTCACGCCCTCGGCCGGCAGGTTCTGCGTCATCCAGGCGATGATCTTGGCATGGTTGGCCGCGTTGCACACCACGAGCCAGTCTGTTTCCGCCAGACGGTAGATGAGCATGTCGTCCAGGACGCCGCCGTCTTCCCGGCACATGGCGTTGTAGACGATCCGGCCGGGTTCAATGCCGACAATGCGGTTGGTGACCAGGTGGCTGAGCCAGGCTTCGGCGCCGGGGCCGCTGACGAAGATCTCGCCCATGTGGGTGATGTCGAAGAGACCCACCCCTTCACGAACGGCAGCGTGTTCAGCCAGGACGCCCTCGTATTGCACGGGCATCTCGAAGCCGGCGTACTCCACCATCTTGGCGCCGGCAGCACGGTGCCAGGCGGTCAGCGGGGTCTGTTGCAGGGAGGCGGTGTCACTCACGGGAATCATCTCCGGGCGTTAGGGACGACGGCCGGTACGGCCTGCGGATTGACCCGCCAAATCTAACCCGGCCCGTGCCGTTCGCCAAGAAAACAAACCTCGCCCGGGAGGGTTAATTTCCGGATCCGAAAAGCGCCCGCAGCATGGTCCCGGTGTGGCTGTCGGGTGCCGCCATGACCTCCGACAACGGTCCGCTGGCCATAAGGTGGCCTCCGGCGGTGCCTCCGTCGGGTCCCAGATCGATGACATGGTCGGCCCGGCGGATGATTTCGCTGTGGTGTTCGATCACCAGAACGCTGTTGCCCTGGGCGATGAGTTGGCCCAGCACCTTGAGCAGCCGGTCCACGTCGCAGAAGTGCAGGCCGGTGGTGGGCTCGTCCAGGATGTACAGGGTGTGCTTGCCTCCGCCCTTGACCAGTTCCTTCACCAGCTTGAGACGTTGCGCCTCACCGCCGCTGAGGGTGCCTCCGGACTGACCCAGGCGCAGGTAATCCAGGCCCACCCCGTGCATGATGCCCAGGATCCTGCGGCAGGCGGGGATATTCTCCAGGACCCGGGCCGCCTCCTCCACGGTCATCTCCAGGATTCGGGCGATGTCGCAGCCCTTGAAGTGGACCTCCAGGGTTTCGCGGTCGAAGCGGCGGCCGCCGCATTCCTCGCAGAGCACCTCCACGTCGGGCAGGAAGTCCATGGTCATGCGTCGCAGGCCGGCCCCCTCGCACACCGGGCAGCGGCCGCCGGCGGTGTTGAAGCTGAACCGTCCGGCCTTGTAGCCCCGCATGCGGGCCAGGCTGGTCTGGGCGAAGATCTTGCGGATGTGGTTGTACAGACCGGTGTAGGTGGCGGGCGTCGACCGGGCCGACCGGCCGATCGGGGTCTGATCCACCAGCACCACCGAGCCCAGCTTGTCCACGCCCTCCAGGTCGGTGAAGGGCTGCGGCCGTTTACGGGCCCGGTGCAGACGGGCGGCCAGGGCCCGGTACAGGGTGTCATGCACCGCGCTGCTCTTGCCGGACCCGGAGACGCCGCTGACCACGGTCAATCGTCCCAGGGGCACCTGCAGATCAATGGATTTCAGATTGCGCCCGGTGAGGCCCCGCATGACCAGGGCGTCGTCCCCCGCGCGGCTGCCGCCGGTCAAGGGATCCGGACCGTCCAGGCCCACCCGTCCGGCCAGATAATCTCCGGTCGGTGTGCCGACGTTCGCCTGCACCTCCGCCACCGTGCCCTGTCCCACGATTTCGCCGCCGTGCTCCCCCGCCCCGGGACCGATGTCCAGCAGATGATCGGCCGCCAGCATCACATCCCGGTCGTGTTCCACCACGATCACCGAATTTCCGCGATCGCGCAGCGCCTTGAGGGTGGCCACCAGTTTGCCGATGTCCCGGTGATGCAGCCCCACCGACGGCTCGTCCAGGATGTACAGCACGCCCGTAAGCTGGCTGCCCACCTGGGTGGCCAGACGCACCCGCTGCCCCTCGCCGCCACTGAGCGTGGGCGTGGGCCGGCTCAGGCTGAGATAGCTCACGCCCACCTGCAGCAGGAAGCGCAGCCGGGACCGGATCTGATCGAGGATGGGCGCCGACACGGTCTGGGCCCGCTCCCCGTGGAACTCCAGGGTGTCCACCCAGGCGGCGAAGTCCGTCAGGGTGAGGGCCGCCGCCTCGCCGATATGCTTGTCCCCCACCCGCACGTTCAGGGCTTCGGACCGCAGCCGGTGGCCGTCGCAGGCGGGACAGGTCTGCCGCACCATCATCCGCTCAAGAGAGGTGCGCACCTTTTCCGACTTGGTCTCCTGGTGCCGCCGGACCAGTTCGTTCACCAGTCCGTTCCAGTCGCGCAGGAAGGCGTTGTAGTGTTTGTGCTTGGACAGCGACTTGTCCAGCTCCGGGGACAGGCCGTGGAAGATGGCCTTCTGACCGTCGGCGGGAATGTCGCGGAAGGGGCCCTTCAGGTCGAACCCCATGGCGCCGGCCAGGGCCTCGATCTGCACGTAAAGCCAGCTGGTCTCCTTGCCCTTCAAAAACTCGATGGCCCCGTCCGCGATGGACAGGTCGTCCTCGGGCACCATGGCCTCCGGCAGGATGCTGCGCAGGGAGCCCAGACCGTTGCACCGGTCGCAGGACCCGGCCGGGCTGTTGAAGGAGAACAGGCGGGGCTCGGGCGCGGGAAAGCCGCGGCCGCAGCCGGGGCAGGCCGATTCGCGGCTGTAGAGGGTCTGTTTACCGTCGCGCCAGAGGATGACCGTGCCGCCGCCCAGGGCCGCCGCCCGGTCCAGGGATTCCTTCAGCCGCTGGCGGATGCCCGGCTTGTTGATCATGCCGTCCACCACCACGGCCACGTCATGAGTGACGTTGCGGTCGAGCTTGAGATCCTCCTCCAACTCACACATCTCACCGTCAATCAGGACACGGAGATAGCCTTCCTTGTGCAGGTCCTCCAGGAGCTTGCGATGGGCGCCCTTGCGGCCGATGACCACCGGGGCCAGCAGGTGAAAACGGGCCCGCTCTGGCAGGGCGGCGATCTCGTCCTCGATGTCCTTGAGGCTGCGCCCGGCGGCCGGCACCTGGCAGGCCGGGCAATACACCGCACCGCACCGCGCGTAAAGCAGGCGCAGGAAGTTGTAGATCTCGGTGACGGTCCCCACGGTGGACCGGGGACTGCGGCCCAGGCCCTTCTGGTCGATGGCCAGGGCCGGGGACAGGCCGTCGATGCGGTCCACGTCCGGCTTGGGCAACTGGTCCAGGAACTGGTGGGCGTAGCTGGAGAGGCTTTCGATGTAGCGCCGCTGGCCTTCGGCGTAAAGGGTGTCGTAGGCCAGGGAGCTCTTGCCCGAGCCGCTGGGCCCGGTGATCACCACGAGTTTGCGGCGCGGCAACTGGAGGTCCAGGTCCTTCAGATTGTGGACCCGGACCCCCTTGATGGTAATGAAACCGTGTGCCGCGTCAGGCACTCTACTTGACGCTCTTGAGGTCCGCGGGCAGAGCGTCCCAGGCGGCTTTCTCGTCGGCGGTCAGGTCGCCGGTTCCGTCGATGATGGTGACCTTGTTCACGACGACGGGAATGGCGGGCGCATCCCGGCCGGCCGCGGTGTTCTTCTCGGCGGAGACGATGCGGTCCGCCACATCCATCCCCATGACCACATGGCCGAAGAGGGTGTACTGGCCGTCCAGCTGGGTGGTGTTGGCCACGCAGATGAAGAACTGGCTGCCGGCGGAATCCACGTCACGGCTGCGGGCCATGGACAGGGAGCCGCGCAGGTGCTTCACCGTCTGGGAGAACTCCGCCTTCACCATGGCCTGGCCCTCGAGGCTGCCCTTGTAGCCCTTGGCCGCCAGCAGGTCGTTGACCTTGCGCAGGGCCTCCATGTCCTCTTCGTTCAGCACGTCGGCCAGGGTGGGGCCGCCCATGCCGTCGTTGCGGGGGTCGTCATCCTTGCTGTTGGGGTCGCCCCCCTGAATGACGAAGCCGGGCACGATGCGGTGGAAGCGGGTGCCGTCATAGAAGCCGGTCCGGCTCAGGTGCACGAAGTTGTTGACGTGATTGGGCGCCAGTTCCGGATAGAAGACCAGCAGGATCGTGCCTTCGTCCGTGTCCATGCGGGCGAAGGTCGGATCGGCGGCCAGAGCGGAGCCGAAGGCCCCCACAGTCAGCATCAGGGTCAGCAGGGTCGCGACGACGGCGCGTGTTCCGAGGCGGTCAGCCAAAGCAGCAAACATGGTGTCTCCAATGTGTCGATGGCCGGGCCGAAGCCCGGCGGTTCAGAGTTACGCGGATCAGTCCGTGCGCCGGACAAGATACTCTATGTCCAGCGCGGTGCGAATTTTTTCCCCGATGGCCCCGGCTTTTTCCTGCGTTTCCAGTCCGCGCAGAACCACGCGGAAGTAGGCGGTGCCACCGATGTCGGCCTTTTCAACGGCCGGATTGTAACCCAGTTCCTTGATTTCGCTCATTCGTTTGTCCGCATTGGCCTCGGTGCGGAAGGATCCCAACTGCAGGCTGAAGGGACCGGTGTTGGCGGACACGGACGTTTTCGGGGGCGTTTCCTTCATCACCGGCGGCGGGGGCGGCGGAGTCCGGTCGGGCTCAGCGGCCGCTTGGGTCTCCATAATCATTGGCACCTCGGCCGTGTCCGCCACGGCCGGCAGGGAATCGGCCGGGGCCGTATCCTGCAGAGCCGACGGCACCAGGGCCTTGGGCGGAGGCGGGGGCGTCTCATCGCCGCCGCCGCAGGCCGCCAGGCCGAGCGGCAGTCCCAGCAGCAGTGCCCACATCCCACTCCGTCCACGCCCACACCATAAGTTCCGGACCTGCGCCATGACTCTCTCCCTCTGTAAATCTGGAATTATTCGGCCACACCCCATAGTATCCACGGATCGTCCCCGGTGACAAGACAGGAGAATGGGCATGACCGGCGAGCACCCTCTGACATATCTGGACAATGCGGCCACCAGCTTCCCCAAGCCCGCGGCGGTGGCCGAGGCCATGTCCGCCCACCTGAGCGGGTTGGCCGTGAACCCCGGCCGGTCGGGCTTCGACCTGTCCCTGGCCGCGGCGGCCGCGGTGCAGGCCGTGCGGACAGACCTGGCCGCCTTCTTCAATCTGCCCGGCGGAGATGCCAACCGGACCGTCTTCACGTCCAACGCCACCGGGGCCATCAACCTGGCCCTGCAGGGCGTTCTGCGGACGGGCGACCATGTGGTGGCCACCGTGCTGGAACACAACTCCGTGCTCCGCCCCCTGCACGCCCTGGCGGCCGCCGGACGCATTACCTTCGACCTGGCGCCCTGCGACAAGCGGGGCTTCGTGGATACGCAGGCGGTGGCCGCCCTGTTGCGGCCGGCCACCCGGCTGGTGGTCCTCAACCAGGCCAGCAACGTGCTGGGCACCCTCCAGCCCGTGGCGGAGATCGGCCGGACCTGCCGGGAGCGGGGCATCCTGCTGCTGGTGGATGCCGCCCAGAGCGCGGGCACCCTGCCGGTGGATATGACGGCCATGAACATCGACCTGCTGGCCGTGACCGGTCACAAGGGCCTGCAGGGCCCCACCGGCACCGGCAGTTTGCTGGTGGCTCCCGGGGTGGATGTGGCCACGACCACCTGGGGCGGCACCGGCGTCCGGTCCGCCCAGCTGGCGCATCCGGAGGCCTACCCCTACCGCCTGGAGGCCGGCACCCTGAACACCACGGGCATCGCCGGACTGGGCGCCGGACTGGCCTGGCTCAAGGCCCAGGATCCGGCGGCCCTGCTGGCCCATGAACGCGCCCTGACCGCCCGGTTCCTGGACGGGCTGCGGAACCTGCCCAAGGTGCACGTGCTCGGCCGCGAGCCCGACGCCCCCCTGGACCTGGACCGCCATCTGCCGGTGGTCTCCCTGGTGGTTGAAGGGCAGGACCCGGCCCGCACCGGACTCTTCCTGGATGCCGACTGGAACATCGCCGTCCGCACCGGCCTGCACTGCGCCCCCCTGGTCCACGCCGCCATGGGCACCGGCGAACTGGGCGCCGTCCGCTTCAGCTTCGGACCGCGGAACACACCCGCCCAGGTGGACCGCGCCCTGGACGCCCTGTCCGCCCTGTCCGCCTGACCCCCAACAAAAAACCGGCCCTCCCCGCAGGGAGAGCCGGTCCTGTACCGAAAAGCCGGAGGTTTACATCTCGGGCTTGTACATCATGATCCGCACGCGACGGTTGGTGCGACGACCCTCTTCGGTGTCGTTGTCGGCGATGGCCCGGAAGGGACCGAAGCTGACGGCGGCGAAGCGCTCGGGATCCAGACTCATCTGGACGGTCATGTAGCGCACCACGGCGGCGGCGCGGTGGGCACCCAGTTCCCAGTTGGTGGGATAGTACTCCTGGTACTCCTCAAGGATCTTGCGGTCATCGGTGTAGCCTTCCACGTACACGTCCCACTCGGGATAGTCGCGGATGGTCCCGGCGATGATTTCGAGCGTGGGAACCATGGTGTCCATGACCATGACGCCGCTGGACACGAAGGTCAGCTCGTCCTGCACGGTAATCATGACCACTTCCTCGGACTCCTCGATGAGAATGGCGTTCTCACCCTTGCAGTCCTTGAGGTTGAGCCGCAGCTCCTCGGCGATCTGGGACCGCTCGTCCAGCATGGCCTCGTCGTTGGCTTTCTGCTTCTGCAGTTCGGCGATCTGGGCGTCGAGCTGCATGATCTGCTCTTCGTACTCCTTGCAGGAGCAACCGGCCAGGGCCACGAGGACCACCAGCAGACCCAGCAGGGCGAGGTTCCGAAGCTTCAGATTGAACATGTGTTCACTCCTTTGGATGGGCTTGCGCCGTACGTTGTCTGAATCCATTTCAGACCCGGACGGCCGCCCCGCAGGGTACGGGCCGATCGTCCGGGTCACGTCAGGTTGCCTGAGAGTAGTCACAGGGCCTGTCATAGCTCAAGTTTTTTTTAGGTCGAATTTGTAACCTTTTCCAACTGCTTGTCCGGACCGATGACATCCACCGAGTCCCCGGCCTCGAGAACCATGGCCCCGTCGGGCAGGGGGATGCGCACCTTGACCGGCGGCTGGTCCGGGTCGGGCGACGGTTGGGGCCGAATGATCTGGACCAGATTCAGACGCCGGGAACTCAGGAGGTTCAGGTCCGCCAGGCTCTGGCCGGCCCAGTCCGGATCGATTTTCATCCGCTTCAGGCTGTAGCCGTCGGGCAGTTCCACGAAATCAATTACCGAGGCGTGGAGCAGATGTTTGGCCAGGTGCACGCCCATGCTCTTCTCGGGACGGAAGACGTGGTCCGCCCCCACCTTGTAGAGCACCTTCTCCTGCTCGTCGTTCAGGGCCTTGGCGCACACGTTGGGCACTCCCAACGCCTTGCAATGCATGGTGATCAGCACCGAGGCCTCGAAGTTGGACCCCACCGACACCACCACCGCATCCATCTTGCCGATGCCCCGGCCCTCCAGTACGCCGGATTCCGTGGCGTCGAAACCCTCCACGTGATCCACGTCCTTGACCGCCTCCTCGATGAGGCGGCGGTTGCGGTCCACGGCCAGCACCTCGGCCCCCTGGCGACTCAGTTCCAGCGCCACGGCCATACCGAATTTCCCCAATCCCAGAACGGCAATCTTCATCATGAATGGACTCCTTGGCTCAACCGATGAGGATACGGCCGCGCGGCAAACGCACTCGCGGTTCCTCGCTGGCGCCCACCAGACTGCCGGCCAGGGTCAGGGGCCCCAGCCGTCCGATGAACATCAGCACAACGATGATAATCCTGCCCAGGGGCGACAGGAGCGGTGTCAGGCCCAGGGACAACCCCACGGTGCCCAGGGCGGAAAAGACTTCGAAGGCCGTGGTCAGCAGGTCCCGGCCTTCGGTCAGCAGCAGGAGAAAAATGGCGATGCCGGCGGCGATCAGCCCCGTCGACAGCACCAGCATGGCACGGTTCAGCTGAACCGACTCGACTTCCCGGCGGCCCAGCCGGACCTGGGACAGCCCCGCCCCCAGCGACCGCAGGTTGGCCCAGATGATGGCCACCACCGTGACCTTCACCCCGCCGGCGGTGGACCCGGGCGCCCCGCCGATGAACATGAGGATGATCATGAGAAACAGGGAGGCGGTCGACAGTTGCGTCGGGTCCAGACTGTTGAAGCCGGCGGTCCGGCAGGTGGCCGACTGGAAGAATGCCTGGCTCAACCGTTGGAGCGGCGACAGGCCGGCCAGGGCCCCGTTCCATTCCAGAACCGCCAGCAGGACAGTGCCGGCCAGCAGCAGGATGGCCGAAACCCGGAGGACCACCCGGGCGTGCAGATCCAGGCGCAGGCTCCGCACCGGCCGCCCGGCGAGCCGCCCCCGCAGCCAGGCGTATACCTGGAGGATGACCCCGAAGCCCAGACCGCCCAGGATCAGCAGGCCTGAGACCGTCCCCATGACCAGGGGCCGGTCCTGGACGCCCATGAGGGAATCGCTGAAGAGGCTGAACCCGGCATTGCAGAACGCACTGACGCTGTGGAAGACGGCCAGATAGACCTGCTGGGCCGGAGAGTCGGCCAAGCCGGCCAGTCCCTGGTACAGCAGGGCGGCCCCCACCGTCTCGAAGAGCAGGGTCAGCAGGAGGATGATACGGATCATGCGGCCCACCTCGGCCATGAGGGGCACCTGGAAGACCTCCCGCAGCAGGCTGCTCTCGCGCACCCCGATCCCCCGCCCCAGCATGAGGCTGAGGGCGGCGGTGAGAGACATGATGCCCAGCCCCCCCAGTTGGATGAGCACCAGGATGATCCCCTGGCCGAAGCCGGTGAAGCCGGCCGCGGTATCGCGCACGATGAGACCGGTGACGCACACGGCGCTGGTGGCCGTGAACAGGGCGTCCAGAGGGGCAATGGCCAAATTTTCCGGCGTGGCCCGGGGCAGCAGCAGCAGGCCGGTGCCCAGGAGGATGACGCCCAGGAAAACCAGCACGAAAGCCACGGCGGGCCTGACCCGACGGCGCGCGAAGCGCTGGTGCAGGTGGGGCAGCTGCACGGCGAAGACGCCCACGATGTAGACCTGCATGAGGATCAGGTAGATCCGGGTGATGGACCCGATGTGAAGCCGGGCCAGAACCCGCATGACCGGGCCGGTTTCGCGCCCCAGATAGAGGCCCGCGGCCTGCAGGATGAGCAGAACGGACAAAAGGAAGGTGGGCCAGCTGTGACGAAAGTAGGCGCGGAAGCTTCCCCTCTGACGCCAGGACAAAACCTGCTCCACCAGAAACAGGAACACCGCGGTGGTGCTCAGAACCCGGGCCGCCATCAGAAGGTCGGGGCCCGGAAAAACCCCGTGCTCGATGATGATGCCCGCCAGGCCGCACAGGCCGGCCACCACCAGGACCAGTTGCCGTCTAAGGGTGCTGTCAATACGGATTCGGGCCACATCGCCTCCGTTGGCGGGGTGCAAAAATTGCTAAGTTCCCCCAGAAAGGCTCCGATATACAGGGAAGCCCGCAAAATGCAGGACGGACGGACACGCGGACGTCCGTCGACTGCGGCTCATGAGGAGTCGGCGGGATCATGATACGAACCGGCGAAAGATTCAACATGGGATTCCTGTGTTTCGAAACCCAGCGCGGCGGAAACGCTCCTGAACGGAGCCCCTTCCGGCCGACCGCCCTCGCCCGCTACGGCCTGCTCGCGGTGGCCGTCATGCTGCTGTGGCCCACGCCCGGGTCCCGCGCCCAGACCTCTGCCCCCTTGGACAGTCTGCAGGCCGGCGCCGTCATCGAGGTTGATGAAGAGAGCGCCCGCTATGCCGCCCCGAAAATCGACATCAGCCGCAAACTGCTGCCCGATGTCCAGGCCACCCAGGTGCCCACCGCCCGGACGCCCAAGCAGCCCCCGCGGATCGACGATCCGGTGGCCGGCCGGTGGAATTACCACATGGCCCGTCTGGCTCAGCGACAGGGAGACGGCGACGCCAGTCGCAAACACCTGAAGGCGGCCCTCACGGACGACCCGGTGGTGGCCACCTACCAGTGGTGGCAGATCCAAAAGGCCCTGCGCGACTTCGACACCGCCACCCTCACCCAGGCCGCACCGCGTGCCTGGGCCACACTCCTGGAGTCACCCCTGGCCCGGGGTCGGCTGTTCCTGCGCCTGCACCAGGGCTTCCTCGTACTGACGGTGATCTTCTGGTCCGTCCTGGTGGCCTCCATCGCACTGGGCTGGTGGCGCCACCTGACCCACGACATGGCCGCCCTCATCCTGCGCAACCCGACCCACCTGCCCCGCTGGTGGCTGCCTCTGCTCATTCCCGCGGCGATCATGGCCCTGAACCCGGGCTGGCTCGGATTCCTGGCCTTGATCTCGGTGCCCCTTCTCATCCAGGTCCGCGGCAAGGTGCGGGCCCTGCTGGGTGTCACCTGGATTGCCGTGCTGGCCCTGGTTTTTCCGGCTTGGCCGTTGCTGCACGAAGCGGTGCCGTCCATCGACCCCAACAGTGAAGTGGTGCTGCTGGAGAAGGCCAGTCACATGCCGCCTTCGGCCGCCCTGAGCGCTGACCTCAAGTCCCGCCTGGCCGAGGCCGGAGACAGCGCCCGGAAAGGCCGTCTGCAGACCGCGCTGGCCATCCAGGAGGCCCGTCGGGGCAACTTCCAGAGCAGCGACAAGCTTTTTGACGCCGTGCTGAAGGTATCCCCGTCCAACTATCCGGCCCTGGTGGGCAAGGCCAACAACACCTATTTCCGTGGACGTCTGGATGCGGCGGCGGACCAGTATCGCCACGCCGCCCGGACCCATCCGAAGCGGGGCGAGGTGCCTTACAACCTGGCTCAGGTCTACTTCAAGAAACTGTTCATTCCCGAGGCCACCGAAAGTCTGGCCAAGGCGCGCAACCTCGGTTTCAACCCGCCGACCGATGTGGAAATCAGCAGCACGCGGCAGGGCTACTCCCCCGTCGTGTATCCCGGGCTCACGGGCAGCGCCATGCAGGCCGCCTGCCGGGCCGAGGCGCCCAACTACACCCCGCTGGTGACCATCTCCAGCTGGGACCGCCTGCTGGGCAGTCCCCGGGTGCCCTACTTCGCCCTGGTGGGCCTGCCCCTGATGCTGGCCATATTCCTGATTCTTCTGGTCAGCAAGCAGCACGACCCCCGGGGTTGCGAGAACTGCGGCGTGCCCGTGTGTCGGGCCTGCAGCTACGTCCGCGACGGCGCCTGGCTGTGCCCCGGCTGCGGCGAGACCACCAAGCGCGCGCGCAGCGACATGATCCTGGCCACCCTCTTCAAGAACAAGAGCCGCGCCGAGGGCATGCAGTTCACCACCCGCATCGTTCGGCTGGGACGGCTCCTGCCCGGCACCGGACACCTGGCCAGCGAGCGCTTCGGTGCGGGCTGGTTCCGGCTCAGTCTCCTCAGCCTGGGCGTTTACCTCATGGTGTGGGGCTGGAGTTTCGATTTGGGGTCCCTCTGGCAGAGCCCCGGCCTGCTGCTGCCCCAGGAAATGATCCATCCGGTCTGGCTGCCCCTGCCGGCCACCCTGTGGACGGGCTGGCTCACCCTCAGCTTCACCGGCGGCCTCGTTCTGGTCTTCGGCGTCTGGGTCATGGCCCTGCTGGAAGGTGAAAAACTCAGAAGCGGTATTCCCGAAAGATATTCCCTGGTCCCGGAGTCCAAGACCCAGGACCGACAGGCACTCAAAGCCACACCCCCCACGGCGACGGCGACCCCCCGGTCCCACGCCCGCATGGGATAAGGAGGGACAGTCATGGCCCTGGAAGGCCAGCTTAGCGATTTCAATCTGGCGGAAATCCTGCAGCTCATCGCCAGTCAGCAAAAATCCGGGTTTCTGACCCTGGAGGCCCAGCGCGAGATGGTTTTCATCTTCGACAAGGGCGAGGTCATATCCACCCGGGACCGCCGGTCGCGCACCCGTGATCCCCTGGAGAGCTTCCTGAAGGCCTACGGCTTTTTCAGCGAGTCCCAGTGGAAACACATCGACTACGTGAAGAAGAACAGTTCCCTGGATCTCACCGAGATCCTGGTGTCCGAGAACCTGCTCACCGAGGCGCGCCTGGAGTCGACCCTGCGCAGCCTGGCCCAGGACATGACCCACCAGGGCATGAAGCTGCACCGGGGGCGATACCACTTCACCCCGACCCAGCGCACGCCGCCGGGCGTCCGCGGCTCCATCCGTCTGCCTGTGCAGAGCCTGCTGATGGAAGCGGCCCGCCGTCTGGACGAGGAGCCTGGACTCAAGGCGGCCCTGCCCTCCCAGTCGCTGACCTTCAGCCAAGGCGAAAAGACCCTGCCCCAGGAAGCCCTCAGCGAGGTCTCCGGCCGCATCATGAAACTGGCCTTGGCGGGACTGCCCCTGGGACGGATCATCCGCCAGGGACAAGTGGAAAGCTTCGTGGTGAGGGACCTGTTGAAGACCTGGCTCGAGGAGGGGTTTCTCACGGTGGAGCAGCACGCCGCCGATGACGGGGATGCGCGAGGGGACAAGCGGGCCCTGCGCGGAATCAACCTGAACCCCGGCCTGCGCCGGGCGCCCCTGGTTCTTCTGGTTTTCCTCCTGCTGTGCGGCGCCGGTTGGTACCGATGGGTGGAGGAACCGGCCATGGACCCCGGCCAGGGGCCCCAGCTGAGGGAAACCCAGCTGCGGGCCGAAGTGGTCGCCGCGGCGCGCCTGTACTTCTACCAGGAGGGCCAGTGGCCCGAGAACCTGGCCAGTATGGTACGGGGCGGACACATGGCGCCGGCGACCCTGGCCACGGTGGAAAGTCTGGGTTGGAACTATGAATTGGACAAGAAGCAGAACCGCTTCGCTCTGGGCACCTGAGGGCCCGGCGGGCGCTTACGCCCCGCCCAGGTCCAGGCCGGACCGCCGGAGGCCTTCGGGCCCGTGAACGGCCACCAGCAGGGAATCCGGATTGAAGTAGGCCCTGGCACACCGCCGCACATCCTCCACGTCCACACTGTCGATCATGTCCACCAGTTCCGACACCGGGATGAAGCGCCCGTAGTTGATCTCGTTGCGGGCGGAACGGAACATCTGGTTGACCATGCCCTCCAACGAGAAGATCAGCTGGGACTTGATCTGGGCCCGGTTGTTCTCCAGCTCCTCCGGCTGAATACCCTCGGCGATCAGACGGTCGTATTCCACGCTGATCACATCTTCAAGGCGTTCCAGCTTCTCGGGTGAGCAGGACCCGGCGCAGCTGACCAGGCCGGTGTCGCGCCCCATGTCGGTATAGGTGTAAACGGTGTAGGCCAGCCCCTCGCGCTCCCGCACCGCCTGGAAGATTCGGCTGCTCATGCCGCCGCCCAGGAGGTTGTTCAAAAGGATCAGGGGCATACGGTCCCCGTGCCCGAAGGGGATGCCCAGATTGCCGATTTCGAAGTAGGTCTGGATGATGGGGCTGTTCAGTTCCAGGCGGAAGGGATCCAGCTCGTCCAGGTCCAGATCGACCATGGCCGCAGGCGGAGCGACGACCGCGGGGCCGGAAATTTCCACGGGCGGACAGGCCGGGCAGTCGAAAAGACGGCTGGCCAGATCCACGAACGCCGGCTGCACGTTGCCGGCCATGGAAATAACCATGTTAGGACCGCAGAACAGGCGGGCGTGCTGTTCGCGCAGGATATCCGGACCAAAGCTGCGCACGACGTCGGGATGCCCCAGGATGGGCCGTCCGCGGGCGTGGCCGCCGAAGATGCGGGCGGCGAAGGCGTCGTGCAGGCGGTCGTCAGGCGTGTCCTGGGCCTCCTGGATCTCTTCGCAGACCACATCCTGTTCCAGGCTGGTCAGCCGCGCCTCGAAGGCGGGTTCCAGCAGCATCTCCGCCAGCATTTCCACGGCGGGGACGAAATATTCGGGCAGGACCTTGATGGTGAAAGCCACCATGTCCTTGGTGGTGAACGCATCCACCATGGCGCCCAGGCGATCGAAGGTGGACGCGATCTCGAAAGCCGAGCGTCGCCGGCTCCCCTTGAAAACCATGTGCTCCAGAAAATGGGAAATACCGCCCAGATGGGACGGCTCCTCCTGGCTACCGCCGCGCAGCCAGACACCCAGGGTCACCGCCTGGGCCGTCTGCATGGGACGGGACAACAGGACCGCCCCGCCGGGAAGAGTCTCCCGGCGGGGCGTCACCTCGCGTCTATAAAGGTCGAGGTTCATGGGACGGGTGCCTACCGGCGTCCGCCGCCACGGCCGCCACGGGGACCGCCACCGTCGCGTCCGCCACGATCGCCGCCACCGCTGCTGCGGGGGCGTTCCTCGCGCTGCTCCATGCCTTCGGGCACGGGCAGCAGGGCCTTGCGGCTCAGGCGCACCTTGCCGCTGCGGCTGTCGACCTCGACCAGCTTGACTTCGATCTCGTCACCCAGCTGCAGGACGTCCTCCACGTTGCCGACCCGGAAGTGCTCCAGCTCGGAAATGTGCAGCAGGCCGTCCTTGCCCGGCAGGTACTCCACGAAGGCGCCGAAGTCCACGATGGTCTTCACGATGCCCTTGTAGACCTTGCCGACTTCGGGCTCGGCCATCAGGCCCTCCACGAACTTCATGGCGGCGGCGCCGCTTTCCTGGTCCGTCGAGGAGATGAAGACCATGCCTTCGTCGTCCACCTCGATGGTGGCGCCGGTGTCTTCCTGGATCTTCTTGATGACCTTGCCGCCGGGGCCGATCAACGCGCCGATCTTCTTCACCGGGATCTGGATGGTGTCGATCTTGGGCGCATACTGGCTCATTTCCTCGCGGGGAGCCGGCATGGCCTCTTCCATCACGTCCAGGATGTGGAAGCGGGCGTTTTTGGCGTCGTTCAGGGCTTCGGTCATGATCTCGCGGCTGATGCCGGCGATCTTGGTGTCCAGCTGGAAGGCGGTGATGCCGTGTCGCGTGCCGGTGACCTTGAAGTCCATGTCACCCAGGTGATCCTCCACACCGAGAATATCGGTGAGGACGGCCACGCGGTCGTCTTCCTTGACCAGGCCCATGGCCACACCGGCCACGGGGGCCTTGATGGGCGCACCGGCGTCCATCATGGCGAGACAGCAGGAACACACGGTAGCCATGGAACTGGACCCGTTGCTTTCCAGGATGTCACTCACCAGACGGATGGTGTAGGGGAAGTCCTCCAGGTCCGGCAGGATGGGCGCGATGGCGCGCTCGGCCAGCTTGCCGTGCCCGATCTCGCGACGACCGGTACCGCTGTAACGACCAACCTCGCCCACGCTGAACGGGGGGAAGTTGTAGTGCAGGTAGTACTTGCTCCAGTACTGCTCGCCGTTCAGGGGCTCGACGCGCTGCTCGGCCTGCTTGCTGCCCAGCGTGACGGTACCCAGACTCTGGGTTTCGCCGCGGGTGAACAGGCAGGAGCCGTGAGCGCGAGGCAGAACGCCACACTCCACGGTGATGGGACGAACCGTCTTAAGGTCGCGGCCATCGGTGCGGGTGCCCTCGGAGAGGATCATCTCGCGCATGGTCGCCTTCTCGATCTTGCCGAAGGCCGCCTTGGCCTCGGGATCGGGCGTGCCGTCCTCGAGGGTGAACTCGGCAGCCACCTTCTCCTTGAGGACGCTCAGGGCCGCGTCGCGCTCGAACTTGCCCTTGACCACGATGGCCTGGCGCAGGTCCGCGGCGATGGCGGCTTCCACCTTGGCGACGATCTCGGTGTTCTCTTCGATGACGGGCATGACCCACTTGGTCTTGGCGCCGACCTTCTCCAGAAGCTCCTTCTGCAGGCCGTTCAGCTTGCGGATCCAGCCATGAGCGAACTCGATGGCGTCCAGCAGCCGGTCCTCGGGGACTTCCAGGCATTCGCCCTCGATCATGCAGACGATATCGTCGGTGCCGGCCACGATCAGGTCCATGGAAGAGTCTTCCAGCTGATCGACGGACGGGTTGGGAATGAATTCACCCTCGACCTCGGCCACGCGCACCGCGCTGACCAGATCGGTGAAGGGCACATCGGACAGGTTCAGGGCCATGGAGGCGGCCGTGACGCTCAGGGTGTCGGCGTGGAAATCGGTGTCCGCGCTGATGATGAAGGCGACAACCTGGGTCTCGTGGCGGTAGCCCTTGGGAAACAGGGGCCGCAGCGGCCGGTCGATGAGGCGGCAGGTGAGGGTTTCGCGCTCCGTGGGGCGGGCCTCACGCTTGAAGAAACCACCGGGGATCTTGCCGGCGGCGTAGGTCTTGTTCCTGTACTCCACGAACAGGGGCAGGAAATCGCGGTCACTAACTCTCTTGTCGGCGGTCACGGTCAACAGGCTCATGGTGTCACCCATGCGCACGATGACCGACCCGTTGGCTTGCTTGGCCATGCGACCGGTTTCCAGGCTGAACGTGGTCCCGTTCATCTCCATGCTGACAGTCTGAACATTCATTTCAACTTGCTTCGACATTTCTTTTTCCTTCTTCCTTCCAACAACAGGCCCGGACCTTCCGGGCTCGGCGTCCCCCCGCGACTCATTTCGCGCAGGGCCTCGGCTGGGAGCGTTTTCCACGCGTCCCGCAACAAATTCTACATAAAGCGATCGGCCCCGACAAGGCTGCCGCGACCGATCCCATTCGATACATCAGGTACCGGACATCAACCGCGGATGCCCAATTCCTTGATGAGTTCACGATAACCGTCCAGGTCCTTTTTCTTCAGATACGCCAGCAGACGCTTGCGCTGCCCCACCATCTTCAGCAGGCCGCGCCGGCTGTGGTGATCCTTGCCATGCATCTTGAAGTGACCGCTCAGCGTATTGATCCGCTCGGTCAGCAGGGCGATCTGGACTTCCGGTGACCCGGAGTCTTTGTCGTGCTTCTTGAACCGGGCAATGACCTGGTCCTTCTGATCCTTGGTGAGTGCCATCGTCGAGAACCTCCAGAATACCGTCACGCAAATCGTCATGCGTCACGATGGCCGCAGGCCGGCCGCCAATTTCCCGTTGCCCATCAGGTTCATCGGAAAAGAAGCGCAGGAATGCCCCGGAAAAATCCGGAAACGAGCCGACCCGCCAGTGAAATACAGGCAAACGACCGCGCAGGAGTCTTCCCTGCCCGGCATCTGTTGCCCGGAATATAGAGATCAATAGGCATTCCCGCAAGGATTTTCGGCAGTCCGGAGCCGGGGCTTAGACCAAAGGGCGTGATCGACAGAATCGGCCCGGGGCGGCGATTCCCGGCGCTCTGGGCGGTTTCAGGACTCCGAGGAGTCCGCTTTCACCGCCGGCGGAAGGGCCGCCTCCCCGTTGGTCCGGCCCTGGAAGGTGGGCACGAGGGTCAGGAGGGACTGCCAGCAGCCGTCGATCTGGTTGGCGTTCGCCGCCTCCAGCAGGTCGGCCACCTCGCGGGCCAGGTCCTCGGGCAGGTGCTCGTCCGACGGCGCGCGACGGATCCCCGGGTGACGGGTGGGCTGAGGTGTTTCCTGGGCCGTCCACAGTTCCTCGTAGAGCTTTTCGCCCGGCCTCAGGCCCGTGAATTGAATGGGCACGTCCACTTCGGGCGTCAGTCCGGACAGCCGGATGATCTGTCGGGCCAGGCTCACGATCTTCACCGGATTGCCCATGTCCAGGATGAAGGTTTCCCCGCCCCGGCCCATGGTGGCCGAAAAGAGTACCAGGTGCACGGCCTCGGGGATGGTCATGAAGTAGCGTTCCATGTCCGGGTGGGTCACCGTCACCGGGCGTCCGGCCCGGATCTGGTTCATGAACAGTTCCACCACACTGCCGGCGCTGCCCAGGACGTTGCCGAAGCGGATGATGCTGAAGCTGGTGTCGCTGTTGCGGTCCCGGGATCGCACGATCCGCTCGGCGATGCGCTTGGTCGCCCCCATCACGCTCGTGGGGTTCACAGCCTTGTCGGTGCTGATGAGGACGAAATTCGCCACCGAGAAGCGGTCGGACAACTCGGCCACCACCTGGGTGCCGGCCACGTTGTTGCGGATGGCTTCCACCGGATGGTGCTGCAGCACGGGCACGTGCTTGTAGGCCGCAGCGTGGAACACCACGTCCGGGCGCCAGGTGGCAAACGCCTCGGTCATGCGGGTGATGTCCTTGACGTCCCCCAGATGGAAGACCACCTGGACCTCCGGCGCAATGACCTTCAACTGGTGCTCCAGCCGGAACAGACCGTTCTCGTCCTTGTCCAGACAGACCAGCCGTTGGATGTCGTGCTCGGCGATCTGCCGGCACAGTTCGGAGCCGATACTGCCGGCCGCGCCGGTGACCAGGACCGTCCGCCCGGACAGGAAATCGGCGATTTCAGGCAGATCCGACCGGATGGGACGTCGGTGGAGCAGATCCTCGAGCCGGAAGTCGCTGATGCGGGTCACCACGTTGCTGCTGTGGAGAATCTGGGCCAGGTCGGGAGTGGTTTTCAGAGGCAGGCCGGTCTTCTTGCAGGCCTGGACCACCTTGTAGAATTCGCTGCTGGTGGCCGTGGGCAAGGCCAGGACCAGGGCTTCGGCCCCGGTGCGCCGGGCCTCCTCCGCCACGCTGGACACCGGCCCGGTGACCGGAATGCCCTGCAGGGTGGTGCCGTGCTTCAGGGGATCGTCGTCCAGAATGGCCACGGGCCAGTAGTCCACCAGTCCCCGGGACACCATGGCGCGCACGGTGAGGTTGCCCGCGGCCCCGGCCCCGATGACGATGACTTTGGCGCGCGGCGTGGCCCCCACCCCGACGAGGATTTCGTCGGCCAGGCGGTAGCTGAAACGGGCCCCGGTGATGATCAACAGGCACAGGACCGCATCGATGACCAGCACGCTGCGGGGAAAGAACCCGCCCCACAGGAACATGACGCTGGGCACCAGCACCAGGGTACTGAGGGACACCGCCGCCAGGACCGGCACCACATCGTGGGCGCTGGCATAGCGCCAGGAAATGCGGTGCAGGCTGAACATCATGAACGACGCCACCCGCACCACCAGCACCAGGCCCACGGTTTTCAGGAACCAGGGCTGCCAGGCGGTCAGGGACGCATCGAAATTGGACAGTTGGAAGCGGATGACGAAGGCCAGCAGGAAGGACAGGACAGACAGGCCGCCACACAGGGACAGGCAGAAGATACGACGGTGACGACGCGCCAGACGGACCAGCAGACTCCGCTCACCCACGTAGCGGCTGAGCCCTGTCCGTAGGGTCTGCAAGCGATTGGAAAATGTCGTCGACCGTGTCACTCTGGCTCCCCCCATTTAAAGAAATCACTAAATCCGATTAGCAATAAAAAGGCCAGAAGTCGCCTAAACCATTAACTGATTGTGATTCAGCTAATAAAAGGCGACTTCCAGAAAGTATCCCCCCCATCCGGAGGGGTCAAGATTTCTTCAATGGGGGGCGAAATTAATCGCCATTAACCACCATAATCTTCTGGGCGATCAAATAATCGATCACGATTCGGACACAGGCGTTCAAATCGTTCTTATCGGTCTCCACCACCAGCTCGGCATTCTCCGGTTCCTCATAGGGCGCGCTGATGCCCGTGAACTCGGGGATTTCGCCGGCCCGGGCCTTCTTGTACAGGCCCTTGGGGTCCCGCTTTTCGCACTCCTCCAGGGAGCATTTGGTATAGACCTCGATGAATTTGCCCTCGGGAGCGATGTCCCGGGCACCTTTGCGGTCCACGATATAAGGGGAAATGAAGGCGGTGAGACAAATGGTGCCCGAATCCATCATGAGATTGGCCACCTCGCCGATGCGGCGGATGTTTTCGGTGCGGTCCTCGGGGCTGAAGCCCAGATCCCGGTTCAGACCGAAACGGATGTTGTCCCCGTCCAGGATATAGGTGTGGCAGCGACGCAGGAAAAGTTCCTTCTCCACGGCCTGGGCCAGGGTGCTCTTTCCGGCCCCGGACAGCCCCGTAAACCACAGGATGGCGGCCTTGTGCCCGTTGCGCTGGATGCGCGTCTCGTGATTGACCTCGGCTTCGGACCACGTGATGTTCTGGCTTTTGATTTCCTTGTGGCTCATCTGAGGGACCCCTTCCGGACCTGGCTGCGAAAACCCCTACCGGTGGGAAGCCGCTTCCCCCGGACTCTAAAAGGCAAGGGCTGAAAACTAGTATCCACCGGCCAGCAAAGCAAATACCGCGGGAAAACTGAAAATGGCGTCAGGAGTTCAGGGAGGCGGTGCGGCGCAATTCCTCGGCCGCCCCCAGCACGGGCCGGCGTTCGTCCACGTTGGCCGGGAAAGGCCGGATGTTGTCGATCTGGGGATTGGCCAGAGGGGTTTCCACCCGTTCGATGGGCCGGTGCCGCAGAAAGATGGTGTCCAGGATGGTCCGCACATCGTCCAGCAGGCTCTGCCGTTGCATGTGCTCGCCGTAGATGCGCAGCTTCCAGGGCAGGATGGTGTTCACGTACATGGCCCGCGTATCGTCGGCCCCCGCCAGCAGCTCTTCCTCGTTGCGGAACAGCAGGGTGGCGCGGTGGGTGATGCCGGGGCGGACCTTCAGAATGCGGTCAAAACGGCGCGGGTAAGCCGCCACGAATTCCGGCACTTCCGGGCGAGGGCCCACCAGGGACATCTGGCCCAGAAGCACGTTGAGGAGCTGGGGGAACTCGTCGAGTTTATGCCGGCGCAGGAACATACCCAGGGGCGTGATGCGCTGGTCGTCCCGCGCCGTGACACGGCTGCCCTGATGCTCGGCGTTGGCGACCATGCTGCGGAACTTGAAAATCCGGAAGTGACGGCCGAAGCGGCCGACGCGCACCTGACGGTAGAATACCGGACCCGAACTGGTCAGTTTGATGGCCATGGCGGTCACCAAAAACAGCGGGGACATCAGGATGATCCCCGCCAATGAGCCCAGAATGTCCATCCACCGCTTAAGCACGCGGTCTCTCCCCAATGATAAAAAAACCAGGTCCGGTCTCTACCCAATAGCCCAAGCAAACATGGTGCCGGGTGGCCGGGCGAGGCCAAAACCCACAAAGGTGTTATCGGATGTACACCGTGGAGACGGGTGCCCCCCCTCTCCATTACCCGCACACAATAGGCATTTTCAACAAGATAGTACAGGGAAAATTGCACCTCCGGGCCCACCCGAAAATGGGTTGGAGATTGGCTCCGGCGGCCCTATCATGAACCCAATGGCTCCCGAGAATCGGTTCAACCAAGGAATGGCTTCGTATGCGTCAGGAATTCCTGCCCTTTTCGCCCCCGTTCATCGGCCCGGAGGAAATCGCCGAAGTGGTGGACAGCCTTCAGTCGGGTTGGATCACCACGGGGCCCAAGACCAAGGATTTCGAGGCCCGTTTCGCGGCCTTCACCGGGGCGCCGGCCGCCCTGGCCCTCAATTCCTGTACGGCCGCCCTGCACATGGCCCTGGTTTGCCTGGACATCGGGCCCGGGGACGAGGTCATCACCACCTGTCTGACTTTCGCCGCCACGGTGGGCGTGATCGAGCACACCGGGGCCACCCCCATCCTGGTGGATGTGACGCCCGACACCCTGAATATGGACCCGGAGAAAGTGGCCGCCGCCATCACCGACCGTACCCGGGCGGTCATCGCGGTACACTTCGGGGGACACCCCTGCGAACTGGATCGTCTGCGGGAGATCTGCCGCGAGCGGAACCTGATCCTGGTGGAGGACGCCGCCCATAGCCTGCCGGCCTGGTACCAGGGCCGACTGGTGGGCGATTGCGACAACCCCGTGGCCTTCTCCTTCTACGCCACCAAGAACCTGACGACCGCCGAGGGCGGTATGCTCACCGGCGCGGCCGAACTGGTGGAACGCGGCGTGGTGGCCAGTCTGCACGGTATGAACAAGGACGCCTGGAAGCGGAATTCCGAGCAGGGCAACTGGCGCTACGACATCGTCATGCCAGGTTTCAAATACAACATGCCCGACATCATGGCCGCCATGGGGCTGCGGCAGTTGGACCGCCTGCTGGACATGCACGCCAAGCGGGAGACCATCGTGGCCCGCTATCGGGAGGGCCTGGAGCCTCTGGGGGCCTTCGACCTGCCCGTGGAGCGCGAAGACTGCCGCAGCGCCTGGCACCTGTTCCCCATCCGGCTGCGGGCCGGCGTGCTGAACATCGACCGCGACGAATTCATCGAACGCATGAAGGCCCTGAATATCGGGACCTCCGTGCACTTCATTCCCATCCACACGTTTACCTACTACCGGGAGAAGTACGGCTTCCAGCCGGGAGATTTCCCCGTGGCCCTGGCGGAATCGGACCGCATCCTGAGTCTGCCGCTGCATCCGGGGCTCACCGACAGCGATGTGGACGACGTGATGTCCGCCGTGACGGAAATCGTGGAGTCCTGCCGCCCATGACGGGAAACGCCCCCTTCTACACTTTCTTCAAGGGCCGGGTGGCCCTCCACGCCCTGCTGAGGGCCGCGGGTGTGGGCCCCGGCGATCAGGTGCTCCTGCCCGGCTACACCTGTGTGGTGGTCCCCAATGCCGTCAACTATACCGGGGCCGAGCCCGTTTACCTGGACGTGGATCCGGCCACCGGCAACCTGGACTGCGACAAGCTGGAAGACGGGTTGGGCCCCGCTTGGCAGAGTGACCGCGCCAAGGTCCTCATCGTTCAGCACACCTATGGCATCCCCGCCGATATGGACCGCCTGGGGGAATTTGCCCGTCGACACGGCCTGCTGATCATCGAGGACGCCTGCCATGCCCTGGCGTCCACCTGGCGGGGCCGGCCTGTGGGCACCCTGGGGGACGCCGCCTTCTTCAGCAGCCAGTGGTCCAAGCCGGTGACCACCGGGCTGGGCGGCTGGTGTGTGGTCAGTTCGCCCGATCTGCGGGCCAAACTGGAGGGCGTCCTGCCTGAATACACCCGGCCGGGTCTGGGCACCGGACTGATGCTGGAACTTCAGCACCTGGCGTTCAGCCTGCTGAACCATCCACGACTCTTCTGGGTCATCCAGGGGCTTTACCGCACTTTGGGTCGGATGGGACTGGCCATCGGATCGTCCACCGGGGACGAATTGAGCTGCGAGCGGCCGGTGGATTATCAAAAGCGCATGCATCCGTTGCAGGTGCGCCGCCTGGAGAGGCTCCTCGACGGACAGGACCGGTTCGTGGCCATCCGCCGGCGCAACACCGCCTTGATCGAAGCCGCCCTCCAACAGGCAGGGCTCCCCACCGTCCGCCTGCCCGACGGCTGCGACGCCGTCTTTCTGCGCTATCCCCTCCAGGTGGACAACAAAGTGGACCTGCTGGAAGCGGCCAAACGTGAGCGTGTGCGGCTCGGCGACTGGTTTCTCTCCCCCATCCACCCCAATCTTGATAATTGGGAACTGGCGGGCTACATACCCGGCACGTGCCCGGTGGCCGAGGACCTCAGCCGCCGGGTGGTGAATATTCCCACCGGGGCCGGGCTGAGCGAAACCGAGATTCGGCGCACGGTGGACTTCCTCGCCCGAAACGCGAAAGCGCCGCATGCCTGAGACGCCACAAAGCCCCGCCATCCGTTCTCTGCCATCGGTGGAAAAGGTTCATCTGGGCTTGGCCGGGCTGCTGCTGACCGTGGGGTTCGTGTCCATCGCCGTCAGTCAGATCACCCTGGGGATCACGCTGGCCCTGCTGCTCTTCCGCCGGCTCGTCCTGAAACATCCGCTGCCCCGAACGGGGCTTGAGACCAGCGCCGCCCTGATCGCCCTGTGGGCCCTGATCACCCTCCCCTTCTCCACCGACATGGGCACCTCGGTGCTTTTCTATCGCCGCTTCTACATTTTCGCGGCGCTCTGGGTGTTGGCCATGGTGGCCACCACCGAGCGGCGGCGGATGTTTTTGCTGGCGTGCGCCCTGGCCGGAGCGGTGGCGATTTCCCTGTTCGGCGAAATCAAACTGGTGACGCAGACGGGCACCCTGTTCGGCGCCCGGTTTTCCGCCATGAGCAACCCCATGACCAGCGGTTCGCTGCTGATGATGATGGTTTTGCTTGGGGCAGGATTTCTACTGACCGGGGGCCACACCCGGCGCGTCCGACTGATGGTCGGAGCCGCCCTGGTGCCGATCCTGCTGGCCGTGATCCTGACCATGACCCGCAGCGCCCTGCTGGGCCTCCTGGGCGGACTGGGACTCATGCTCATGCTCTCCCATCGCCGGTGGTTTTTGGCCTTTGCCGTGGCCGCGGTGGTCGGGCTGACGGTCCTGCTCACCCTCGGCCACACCTTCCTGCCGGCCGCGTACCAGCGTCGCCTGAGCCTGGATTACCAACTCTCCGGAGGGAACACCAACGTCCGCCTGGAGATGTGGCGGGGCGGCTGGGAAATGGTCAAGGCGCGTCCGCTGACCGGTTGGGGCGATCGCAGCCTGGATACCCTCGGGCCCGACTATTACGGCGACGAGGAGACCGTGTACCACGGCCACCTGCACAACAACTTCGTGCAGATGGCGGTGATCTGGGGTGTGCCCGGGCTGGTTCTGGGGCTGTTTTTCCTGGTGACGCCCCTGGTCCTGCTGCTGCGCCGATGGCGGAGTCTGCGGGCCTGTGCGACGGCGCCGCCGGTGCTCAGCGGCTGGGTGCTGGGCGGATGCGGGATGTGGTTGGGGTTCTTTCTGGCCGGATTCACCGAGTGGTACTTCGGGGATGCCGAGTCCATGCTGATCTATTTGGCTATTCTGGGGACAGCGTTGGGCAAAGACGCCTCTCCGTCCCTCAATGATCCAATTGAATCCAATGCGGAGGTCTCGTGACGTGGAGAAGCCACTTCGACTCAACATGGGGTGCGGTTCCGACATCCGGACCGGCTACATAAATCTCGACAACGCCGAGTTAGAGGGCGTGGATGTCGCCCATTCCCTGGAAAGCTTTCCCTATCCCTTCGAGGACGACACGTTTGAGGAAATCATCCTCATCAATGTCCTGGAGCACTTGGAGGACACCATCAAAGTCATGGAGGAAATTTGGCGTATTGCCCGCCCTGGAGCCAAGGTCATCCTCCGCGTCCCGTACTGGAACAGCATGGACAGCATCACGGATCCGACCCATAAGAAATTCTTCAACCAGAATACCTTCGATTTTTTCGATCCATCCACTAAGAGATGCCGCAACCGGCCTTACTACAGCACCGCCCGATTTTCCATCGATCGGGAATTCTACTACGTCAAATTCCTTAAATACTTCAAAACCCGGAACCCACTCTTCAAAGGTCTTCTGGACATTGTCTCCCACCATCTCAACAACGTCATCTGGGTCCTCGAATACGAATTGAAAGTATTGAAGCCATGAAAATCCTCTATTTCCACCAACACTTCTCAACCCCCAAGGGCACCGTGGGCACCCGCTCCTACGAAATGGCGCGCCGCCTGATCGACCGCGGGCACACGGTGAAAATGATTTGCGGGGCCAGCGACGCCGGGAAAACCGGCTTGGCGGGCGAGCCCGTCAACGGCCTGCGGCGGGGCCAGGTGGCCGGCATCGACGTGGTGGAGATCCACCTTCCGTATTCCAACTATGACAGTCTGTTCAAGCGGGCGTGGACTTTCGTGCGCTTCGCCCTGAAGAGCATCCGCATCGCCATGAAGGAGGACTACGACCTCCTCTTTGCCACCAGCACGCCCCTGACCGCCGGCATTCCCGGCATCGCCATGCGGCTGCTCAAGCCCTACCGGCCCTTCGTGTTCGAAGTGCGCGATCTGTGGCCGGAACTGCCCCGGGCCATGGGTATGAAGAATCCCTTCATCCTCGGCGGCATGTCGCTGCTGGAAAAACTCAGCTACACCGCCATGCGGGGCGGTGTCGGCCTGTCCCCCGGCATCCTTGAGGGCATGCGGCGGCGCACTCCGGATAAAACCCCCATCGAACTGGTGCCCAACGGCTGCGACCTCGACCTCTTCCAACCTTCCGTCGGCGCGGGTGACGCGTCCCAGTTGCCGGAGGGGTTCCCCCCCGATGGGTTGCGCTGCGTGTTCACCGGCGCGCATGGCCAGGCCAACGGGCTGGATGCGGTCCTGGATGCCGCCAAGGTCCTGCAGGACCGGGGGCGTCGGGACATCCATCTGGTCTTCGTGGGAGACGGCAAACTCAAACCCGCCCTGGTCGCGCGCAAGGCGTCCGAGGGCCTGGACAACTGTCTGTTCTTCGCGCCGCTGCCCAAGGACCAGTTGAGCGAAGTCATGGGCCAGACCGACGTGGGGCTGATGATCCTGGCCGACATCCCCGCCTTCTACTATGGCACGTCGCCCAACAAGTTCTTCGACTACATCGCCTCCGGGCTGCCCGTCCTGAACAGCTACCCCGGCTGGCTGGCCGACATGATCGGCGAGCACAAGTGCGGCCTGGCCGTGCCCCCCAACCGGCCGGACAGTTTCGCCGACGCGCTGGAATACCTGGCCGACCATCCCGTCGAACGGAAAGCCATGGGTGAAAATTCCCGCGCCCTGGCGGAAGCCCGTTTCGACCGGCGCATGCTGGCCGACCGGTTCGTCGATTTCCTGGAGAAAATCGCCAAGGGCGGTTCGTAGAGCCCCGGGGTCCTAGCAGTAGGCCTCCGGCAGACCGTCCGCCTGTTTCCCGCAGACGACATAGTACCCGCCCGGAATCCGGTGCCGCTCCCGCGAGCGCTGGAGCAGAGGATCCAGCCACTTCACGGGATACAGACCCAGCGCGAACAGCGCCTTGGCCGGCTTGTACAGGGCGGGAATCAGGGCGGAAAACAGGATGGCCATGAACTCGACGGCCACCCGGTAGTGACCGGTGGCTGTCCCCACGGACTCCCGCTGATCCAGAATCCGGAACCCGGTGCTGAGCGCCAGTTCCTCGATCCCTTCCCCGGTGAACCGCCAGTAGTCGTGGGGGCACGGGTGGTAGCCGATCATGAAGGGCAGCTGAAGGTAGAGTTTACCGCCGGGCTTGAGGGTGCGGCGGAATTCCTTCATGGCCTGCCAGGGATTCCGGACATGCTCCAGCACTTCCTGGCAGATGATCAGGTCCAGGCTCTCGTCCGGCAGGGGCATGGCCTCGGCGCTGCCCACGTAATCGATGTTCTCCCCCGCCTCGATTTCCAGGTTCTTGATCCGCGGATCCAGCACCACGGCGCCCGCCCCCACATTCAAGCCGGCGCCGTCCGCCGGCATTTCCGCCACCAGTCGGCCCACCGCCGCCTTCACGGCTCCGCTGGAGTTGTGGTCGCCGTAGATCTTTTTCACGAAGGCGTACTGCAGGGACTTCATGGGCCTCTCCGGACCGGGTTCAAACGATCACGTGGTTCGGGATGCGCGCGAACACCGCAGCGTCCTCGGCATCCCCGTAGAATTTCAACGTGTCCAGGCCGTCGGGACCGAAGGCGTCCTCCAGGACCCGCAGCTTTTCCGGACCCTTGACGATGGGACTGGCGATCTCTCCGGTGTAGCGACCGTCGGCCACCTCAAGCCGGGTGAAAAAGGCCTCTTGAATCCCGCGGGCCCGGCCAAAGGCTTCAATCAGGAAATCGAAGTTGGCCGAGGCGATGAAGACCCGGTCCCCCTGGTCCAGGTGCCCGGCCAGGTCCGAGGCAATCTGTTCATTCAGGCCCGACGTCAGAAGCGTTGCCACAAACTCACCGGCGGCCTCCGCCATCTCCTCGACGGTCCGGCCCCGCAGATACCGGCGCACCAGCGCCGACTTGAACCGGTGTTCGCCCCACAGCCCGATCCGGTACAGACCAAAATAGACCAGGTACGGCCACGGGCTCTGGTGATGTCGGCGCGCCAGGAAAAAAAACAGCGGACGCGTGGTGTCCCGGCGGGTCAGGGTCTTGTCGAAGTCGAACACGACGTTCATAGGGTATCCACATCCAGAAGGGCGTCCTCGGTGGGGTTCACGCTGCGGGTCTTGACCAGTTTGCCGAGATAGTAGGTGGTCTCCCGGAGCAGGGCCAGGGGATCGTCGGCAAAGCAGTCGTCAAACCCATCCTGCTTGTGCGTGAAAAACTTCAGCAGGGGCCCCAGGCTTCGCTGGTGTTTGGCCGTGGAGGCCGCCGCCAGCATGTCGCCCAACAGCCAACGCACCACCACGCCTTCCTTGTAATCCAACACGGGGTCGACGTCCCCATCGCGGGCCATGCGGTAGGCCAGCAGCGGAAAATCCACGCCGGAGCGGATGGCAAGGGCCAGGGATCCCCAGAAGCGCGGGTTCACGTCGATCAGCCACCCCTGTCCCGTTTCCGGGTTGAACTTGTATTCCGTCATCACCACGCCGTGCCACTTGAGGTGGGTCAGCAGCTGGGTGGAGAAGGCTTCCAACTGCGGGTTGCGGGCGCTGATCCGGGCGGTGCTGGTGCCGCCGGTGTGGGTCTTCTCCCGCAGACGCTGGTGAGTGAAACTGGCCTTCAACACCCCGTGATTATAGAGCTGGGACACGCCCACGCCCACCCCGGCCACATATTCCTGGACCACCGGATAAAGGTCCGGCGTCAAGTCCTGCGCCTGCACGAGATCCTTGTAGTCCCGCACGAAGTCCGCCTTGCTGTGGGCGTAGCTCACCCCTTTGGCGCTGTTGGTGTTCAGCATCTTGATGACCACGGCGCCCGCCCGTTCGGCCAACGCGTCCCAGACGGCGGGCAGGTCGTCGAGGGAGGTGGGGTGAACGTGTCGGGGCACCGGCACCCCCGCCGCCTCGGCCACCATATTCAGCGTGTTCTTCTTGTGCACCCTTTTCAGGTTGTCGAAGTGGGTAATGGGCACTTCCACGCCGAGGTCCCGGAAGCGGTCGATATGCCGGGCCACAATGAAGGTTTCCTCGTGCATGGGCAGGTAGACCTTCGGCCGGTGGGCCACAATGGCCTCACAGACCTGGTCCACGAAACGGGCCGGGTTTTCGTAAAAGGACTCGTAACGGAAGGTGGCCGGCTTGCGCCGTGAGCCGAAGCTCATGTTCCGGGCCGACATGTCGCCCACCACCACGTCGGCCCCCACATTGGTCAGGCTCCGCAGGGCGTTGTAGGCAATGCGGTTCCAGCCGTAGGTAATCAGGGCGTCGGCCATTACACAGATCCCATCCGCGTGGTGAGCGTACCCGCAGTGCGGATTTCGATTTCCAGGACCGGGACCTCGGACTTCTGCAAATAGGACCGCGACTCCCAGCCCGTGACGATTTCCAGACGGTGGATCTGGACATCCGCCGCAATATTCAGCACCAGTCCCTCACCCTGGAGGGTGGTGCCGGACAGGGTCCAGTTTCCAGGCGCCAGGCGCCAGCGCAAAACGGCCCGCTGGGTGAACCCGCTGATCCGGTCCTCCACACGGGGACCCGCCTCGTCGAGGTGAACCCGTCGCACGTGCCGACAGCCCCGCCAATCGGTATAGCCGGCGGCCATGGACCCCGTGCCGGCCGCTCCGGGTTCAAACGTCACCCCGTCGGCGGTCAGCCAGGCGCCGCGCAGGAACCGTCCCACGGCGGGCATCTGTTCGTGGTCGTCGAAGGCCACGGTATTGTGGGCGGCCGTGCCGGGGAAATAGGTATCCCAGGGCGCGCCCGAATTGTACCCGAAGGACCCGGCGTCGCGCAGGACATTGCGTGCCTCGTGCCACAGGTCCAGATGCAGGGCATCACAGTGGTTGGGCCGGAACCTGTATCGCGGATACCTGAGCAGGACCGTCCAGAAGCCGCGGCGCAGGACGGCATAACCGCCGTCGGAAAAATTCCGGGATCCCGGCGGCGCAGCCGGTTCGGCCGGAGGCGGCACCTGAAGCCAGGCCAGGTGTGGGTGGTGCGGCCCGTCAGCCGGGTAGGCCGCCCGGTCGGAAAACAGGGCCAGGGCCAGTTGAACAGAGGGACGGTGATCCCGATAGTCGGCCTCGGTCAAGGGGAGCAGATTGGCGCCGTCGTTGGGCCCCAGATTGGGCGCGTCGCCGGTGGGCGGATCCACCAGGTGGTACAACCAGAGGCCGGCTGCGCGGGCCCGCTCCCGAAAGGTGTGGGTAAAGGCCGGCAGATCCCGCCACCCCCGCCACAGCTCAGCTACCGACAGGGTGTCCAGCATGAGCCGGTGATAATTGAGGGAGTATTGACTGAAGCCGCCGTCCGGGGCGATCAACCGCCGGGCCCGATTTTCCAGCAGGCGTCGGCCTTCGCGGGCCCACCCTTCCCCCGCCTCGACGCCCCCGGCGGCGCAGAGACCGCCCCCGACAAACAGGGCCGCCGCCTCGGAGGTGCCGTGGTTGTTGTCCTGGGCCATGGCGTAGGACACGGTGGGCCGAATGCGGGCCAGGTGGGCCGCCACGAGCCTGGTCAGGTCGGTCGAGGGATGGGCGTCCTGCCCAAGCAGACGGGCCGCCAGGGCCAGATGGAGCACCCGAATGGACGCCTCCTGACCGCACTTCCAATTGACGCCCAGGTAGGCCGGATTTTGCTCGCACCAGTCGGCCAGCCACGCGTTCAGACGCGCAAGTTCCCCCGTCTCGCCGGCCGCCGCCCGCTGGGCCATGGCCAGCACCCAGTCCAGGCGGGAAAATTCCCAGACGGTCTTCACGTCGCCCACCGGCAGGTCGAAATCGGACAGCGTCCACCAGGGTTGGTCCGCCCCGGAACACCGGGTCCCGTCGAAAGGATTGACGTGCCAATCGGGAATCCCACCCTGCAGAGGCGTACGGTGCCAGCCGAACCCCAGACTCTCCTCCCGCCAGGTCGAGGGAGCCGGCAGGTCGGTCAAGGCGGGCGGCGGTCCGAAGAAATCCTTTCCGCCGATTTCCCCCTTTATCCTTTGAACCGGATGCCACCCTGTGCGAAGGCCCAAACGGTACAGACTGACGCGGGCCAGGTTCACGAGCCCCAGCCGTCGGTAAGTCTGCAGTTTGAGCCCGATGCTCATTGGGTCCGCAACTGGTCGGTGGCGTCCAGGGTGACCCGGGCCACCTCGAAGATTTCGGCCGGGGCGATGGGCGCTGCGCCCCCGTCGGCGATGGCTTTGAGGAAAGCCGCCGGACAGGCGCTCTGCCCCTTGTCCTGCTTGCGCAGCTTCATGGTTTTGAACCCGGACCACCCGTATCCCTTCAGGGACCGGAAGTTGTCCAACTGCAGAATGCGGCCGGCCGTGAAGACTTCCACCCGCTCCTTCGGGAAACTGGCGTGCCCGTTGGCCAGGTAATGAATGGACCCGCAGGACCCGTCGGCAAAGCCCAGCACCAGGATGGCCTTGTCCTCGGTCAGGGTCAGGGCCGGGTGGTTCCCCAGCCGGCGCGCCTGCACCGACACGATTTCACTGCCGGCCATGTACCGCATGAGATCGATGAAGTGACAGGCCTCGCCGATGATCCGGCCCCCGCCCACGTCGGGATCCTGGGTCCAGTGGTCATCGGGAATGAAGCCGGCGTTCATGGTCAGGATGAAGGATTTGGGCTCCCGCACACCGCCCAGGAGGTCCATCATCCGGTCCACCAACGGGGAGAAGCGGCGGTTGAACCCCACCATCAGGCGCGGGCCCGTCTCGCCGGCGTGCGCCTGGGTGTAGGCGCTTTCGATGGCCGTCAATTCGTCGTGGGTGATGGCCAGCGGTTTTTCCACGAAGACATGCTTGCCCGCCGCCAGGGCCTTGATCACCAGGGGCGCGTGGCTGTCGTGACGCGTGGCGATGGCCACAGTGTTGACCGCGTTATTGGCCAGCATGGCGTCCACATCGGTGGAGGCGGTGGCGAACCCGGCCTTCTGACCGCTGATGACCCCACTGGTGCCGCCGCTGGTCACCAGGGTGTGCAGCTGGGCGCCAGCGCCCTTGAAGGCCGGAATCAGCACCCGGGACGCATAGTTGCCCGCGCCGATGAAGGACACCACCGGCTGGGCGGAATCAAAGGCGATAGGCGCCAAGGCCACCTGACGGGCGTGACGATCGGCGGACGGGCCGTCGTATGTGAGCAGCAGGCCCAGCACATCGGATTCGGTGGTCAGGGTCTCGTAGGCCTTAGCCGCCTCTTCGAAGGCGAATCGGTGGCTCACCAGGGGCGCGGTGACCAGCCGGCCGTCGGCCATCATGTCCAGCACGGCGGCGAAGTTTCGCTGCTCGGTCCAGCGCACGTAACCCACCGGATAATCCTGGCCCTTCTCCTCGTAGGCGGCGTCGTAACGCCCGGGGCCGTAGGAGCAGGACACCTGGAAGGTGAGCTCCTTCTCGTAGAAATCGGCCCGGTTCAGGTTCAGACCCGCCACACCCACCAGCACGATACGGCCGCGCTTGCGACTCATGCGGGCGGCCTGGGTCACCGGGTCGTGGCTCTTGGTCGCCGCGGTGATGATCACGCCGTCCACACCCACCCCGGCGCTGAAGGCCATCCCCGCCTCCACGGGATCCTCGCCCCGGGCCGGGTTGCAGGTTTCGGCGCCGAACTCACGGGCCAACGCCAGCTTGGTTTCATCCAGGTCCACGGCCAGCACCCGGCAGCCGTTGGCCCGCAGCATCTGCACCGTGAGCAGACCGATGAGGCCCACGCCGGTGACCACAAAGGATTCGCCCAGAGTTGGCTGCGCCAGACGGATCCCCTGCAGGCCGATGCTGGCCACCACGGTAAAGCTGGCGGCCTCGTCGTCCACCCCGTCGGGAATCTTCGCGCACAGATTGCCCGGCACCCGCACCACGTCGGCGTGGCTGCCGTTGCTCAGCACGCGGTCACCCACGGAAAACCCGCTGACCGCCGCCCCCACGTCGGCCACGACCCCCACGTTGGAGTAGCCCAGAGGAATGGGCTGGCCCAGCTTGGAGCGAACGGCGTCGAAGGTGGCCATGACGCCGTCGGTCCGGGCCTTGTCCAGCACCATGGCGACCTTTTCGGGCTGGTGGCGGGCCTTGTCCAGGAGGTTGCTCTTGCCGAAGTCCACCACCATGCGCTCGGTGCCCGCGGACACCAGGCTCAGGGTGCTGTCGATCAGGACCGTGCCGCGGGTGACTTCCGGGGCCGGGGCCTCCACCACGTAGGTGTGGCCTTTGGCCAGGTCTTGCAGGAGCTGTTTCATGGCATTCCTTTAGCGGAAGGGGCAGCGCGGATCGTTCCGTGCGCCCGGCACTGATTATCCCCCGCCGGAGAGGTTAAATTTCCCCGGTCAGGGCGGGTTTTTCGAAGGATGAGCCCATCTTGCCCGATCCCCTGTTCCAATTCCATCCAATTCAGGTTTCCAGCATCCAACGGCCCGCTCAGCGGAGGTTCACCGAAGCCAACAGGTCCTTCATGAAGGTGTCCTTCATGCCCTTGGAATACATGCGACGGGTCCGCTCCACCGCCAGGGTCTGGTACTGGGTTCGCAGCTGCGCGTCGGCCAGCGCCGTGCGCAAGCCTTCGGCCAGCGCTGTGATCGAGCCGGCCTGCACATAGATCCCCGCGTCGCCCACCACTTCCTCCACCGCCCCCACCGGACAGGTGACGACGCAGGCGCCGGAGCCCAGGGCCTCGGCCATGGCCAACCCGAACCCCTCGAAATGGGACGGCTGGGCATAGATCTCACAGGACCGGAGATAGCGGATCTTTTCCTCCCGGGAAACCTCACCCAGGAGCTGGACATTCTCCGTCAGGCCCAGCTTGGCGATCCGGGCCTCAAGGTCTTCGAACCCGTCTCCCCGGTGGCCGGCCAGATAGACCTTGAGGGTGTCATGGCCTTCGTCCTTGAGGAGCTTCACGGCCCCGAGCAGTTCCGGCACGCCCTTCCGGATCAGATTCTGCTTGCCGCTCCAGGCGATATTCAGGATGGACAGTTCCCGGTCCGGGCCAGGCCCCTGCAGATAGTCCTCATGGAGGGTCAGGTGACAGAACCGGGGCACGGGCAGTTTGAAATACTCCGCGCAGGGTTCGGCCTCGAAACGGCTGATGAAGACGTTCAGGGCGGCCGTCTTGACCGCCATTTTGATCAGGAGTTTCTGGTGCCAGGGCCGCGCGAAATAGTCCATGCCCTCGAAGCCGGCGGGGAACCGGAAGTTCATGACCCCGGTGATGATGGCGGGCTTGCCCAGGACCCGGGCCAGCAGGGCCGGCCACAGGGCGTGGGTCCACCACCAGATGTACAGGGCGTCGAAGCGCAGCGGGATCTCCCGGTACTGCGTGCAGACCACGACCTCGTGGCCAAGACCCCGCAAGGCCTCGATGTCCTGTTTGTAGAACTCGACGGACTCCAACATGTCCCTCTTGGCGTGGCAGTAGAAGACTATCCGGGCCATTTTATCCTCTGGTAAGCCTCCCCTCCCAGGCAGGGGCGGCTTCAATTGATTGGGGGTTGAAACCAAGGATCCGTGTGACAGGGACGGTCAATCCCGTGAACGCTCAGGCGATCAATGTCCAAAGCCTGCCGGATCAGCTTTCCCGGCCGCCAACTTCAGGGCACCGGTCTCCCGACTCACCTTGGCAGGGTATAAAGCCGCGAAGACAACCACAAGGGGAAGGAACTTCAGGGAGACAATTATCATGGACAAAAATTCGTTGTCCAGATACAGAGCCCTGATGACAACCCACACACCCATGAAAAATACCACCGTTCCCAATTTGGACAATCGAATGACGAGGGAGGCCCGACATAGGACATAGGAAAAAACCAAGGCCCCCAACAACAGTCCAAAAATGGAAAAGTTTGCGTACAGGTCGTCCAGAAATGAGGAGGGTGTATCTGAAATTTCAAACCCTCGGTATTTTTCCGATATCAGAACCTTGGGGTTGGTCTTAAGGCCGAGTTTTATCTCGCTGTACTTGGGCTTGTCGAACAGGAAATAATAGTTCAACTTGATGGCGTTATCCCAGGCGGACCCCCACATGTAGCCTTGCCCGTCCGCACCATGGTGGATATCGCCGATCATACTCATGCCGTCCATGCGGTCCAGCCACTGGCTCTGAACGAAAATGCTCTCAACCGCCACCTCATCCCCTTCGGGATTTCCGAAAAAGGCCGTCCGGCCATACGACACCAACAGAAGGAGGAAAATCATGAGGGCTCCAAACCCCAAAAACCCCTGCACAAGATTCCGTCGGCGAGGTGTCACGCAAACCAGAAGAATGTAGTAGACCAAAACCACCACCAAGGCATCGAATCTTGAATTCACAAGGATATATAGCCACCCAGCCAGCACGAACACCCCTAGAAGAACTTTTTCCAGGAGCGGCAGTCGGAGAATCCGGTACAAAAGCATGTTGGCCGGCAAAAGTAAGGGCAGAAGTTCAATAAACAGGCGCAGGGTCACATGCTCCAAAAGGCTCATGGATATCATCATTTGGGCCAGGGAAGAATGGCCGATCCGCATGTAGAACAAACCGTTCTTTACCACGACGAACACAAAGGCCGCGGCAAAGACACATGAAGCCAGGGAGTAAACCAAAGTGCCTCTGGGCCGTACGACAGGGTGATCATCTGATCTAACTGCAGACCTGCGTGAGCTGAAAAACAGGTAAAAAAGGACCAGCGGCAAAAAGAAACAACTGAACAGGATAATCCAGGGCCAATTCAGGCCATGTGCGTAGGTCGACGCATCAAGCATGTGCCGGCTGAAAGGGACCAGGAAGAAGACCACCCAGTTCATGAACAGAAATATCACGAAGACGAGGTGTCGGGGCACCAGGAGATACGTTCCTACCATCAGGAAAGCGAGACTGAACAGGAGGAACAACCAAATCTCCAACGTGCATCACCTCCTCTGGCCCCCTGAAGGCACTCGGGGAAAATTTCTGTTGTTTCGCGGCGAAGAACAAGGGCTGAGCTTAGAACTTGAACGCCCAGCTCGAAATATCCAACTGAGTTTTCACGGCCCTGGCCAAGACGAAATTCCAGAAAAGCATGGTCAGCGTGGTCGCAACCGCAGCGCCTTCCATTCCCCAAAGAGGAATCAGCAGGAAGTTGACGGCGATGTTCAATCCAGCGGTGACCACCAGTCCCTTGGCCAGGCTGAATTCATGTCCGGTCATGCTCAAAAGGATGACCACGGACCCCATGGCGGCGCTGAACAATTGCCCCCCGGCCAGAATGCGAAGGGAGGTATGTCCGGCGGAAAATTCAGCCCCGAAGATGGTGCCCAGGATCCAGCCCCCAAAAAAGTAGAAGACAAGAAACACCGGGAGAGCAAACGCGAGGGACACCCGGGCGCAGGTCGTGGCCAGGGATTGGAGCCTATCCATTTCCTCCCGTGCGAAGTAGCGGGCAAAGTAGGGTGAGACCACCATATTGACCACGCTCAACCCGAAAACCACCAGTATGGCACTTTGCACAGCCACCCGATAAAGGCCCGCCTCCCTGGGTCCCACCATGGCGCCCAACATGATCACATCCGTTTGGCTGTTGATAATCTGCATGCTGGTAATAAGTGAAAGCAATAGGGCGCTTTTCACCCAGCGTTGGGTTTCATACTCCCGGACGACCGGTTTCAACTCCCGCGGCAGCTGACGTTTCAGCATGACCACACCGAACAGGAAAGCCACCAGCCCCGCACCAACATGAAGCCCCATGGCAAATTCCGGGGACAGTTGATGGGTCTTGGCGGCCCACCAATACCCACCAACCAGGAGAAGGAAAATTCCGGGTCGCAGGACCATTTCCGGAAGTTGCCCTTGGACAATTTTTTGAAACCCCCGCAGGATCGACCCCCGCAGGTTTCCCAGAGCAATCAGCGGGAAAAGCGCCAAGCCCAGGATGAAGGTATTCATTTGAGCCGAAGAATAATGACCCGAGAAAATCCAACTCACCAACAGCCCCATCCCCACCAACACCCCGGAGACCACCAAGACCATGATATTGGCCTGTCTGATAAATCCCTTGAGCAGACCCCATTTTCCTGTGGCTTGGTAGGCCGCCACTTCCCGGACCGCCAGCACCTGAAAACCAAGTTGTGCGAGAATGCTCAGGATTTGAATAATGGCGTAGACATACGAATAGACGCCGAAATTATAGACGCCGCAGGCGCGGGCCAGAGCCGTGGTAATGGCGAACAGGAAAAAAATGTTGGCCAGCTTGATGAAGACGCTGCTGACGCCGCCACGAAGAAGCTGTTCCCGGGCGCTTTTCATTCAACCGGGCAGGATTTCAGAATCCTCTGAACTGCAGCTAACTGGCTCTTAAAAATGAGCAACAGCAAAGCGAGGAGAAATCCGCAAAACAGCCCGACAATTCCAAACAGGGCGCGCTGCGGTTTTGCCCGAACGACGGGCTCCGAAGCCCTATCCAGAATATCGACCGAAGTGTTCTGCTTGTTCTTTTCGATTTCCGCCAATTCCAGTTGCTTGCGCAACTCAACCCAAATTGAGGTCTGGGCCTGGATTTCCCGACTCAGGACGCCGTGACGTTGCAAGAGGACCGGCGATGAGGCGTAGGACCTGTTGTTGATCTTGAATTGGGTAAGAGCATCCTCGGCGAGTGCCAGGTCCTTCTCGGTTTCCTCAAGTCTTCCCACGAGAAAGGCATATTGCTCGTTGGCCTTGTTGGTCTTGATGTTCGCATTGAAGAAATCGAGTTGATCCACCAGATAATTGGCCAGGCTGGCCGCGAATTCCCCATCCTCGGGGCCATTGACTGTCAGAACCATGAATCCGGTTTTCTTGCGGGTGAAAGAGATCACCTCCGAACGAAGGATCTCCTTCAGGTCATGGACATCCTGGGCTGAAGGCCCGCCGTCCGCCTTTTTCACATTGAAAATTTCAAACAGACTTACGGGCTTCGAAAAACTCTTGTGACCCCAGGCTTCCTCCATGGCCAAATCCAGAATCCGGTCCGATACGACAATCTGGCCATACAGCTGTTCGTAGGTCCCACTGACGTCCAGCGGTGACCCGATGACAGACGCCAGAGGGCCGAATAAATCCGCCGTCGAATTATTCCCCTGTGGCAGGATGGTCACCCGGGCGGAATACACCGGGCGCTGGGTGAATGAAAACCCCACGAAGCATAAGAAAGTGAGGACGGTGACCAGGATTACGAAAACCCTGTTCCTCCACAAGGCCAACAGCAAAGACGTCAGGTCTCCCCGAGCACTCTCGGGGCCTGCGTTGAAGTCAGAGACTGTCGTCTGTTCCATATCCATCCCGTCTTTTCCCGGTTCAGCGGGGTCCTATTTGTCGACAATCAACCACACCGTCGCCAGGCTGGCCACGATGCTGCTGATATCCCGAATGTACTCCCAGGTCCCCTTGCCTTCCGGCGGGGGCTCCACAGGCACGATAATGGTGGACCCGGCCACAACCTTGGACCCGCCCTTGTTGGGCAGACTCAGGCCGTTGGGATAGACCACCCGACTCTTGCCCTTGTCGGCCTTCTCCAGGTAGCCGCCGGCGCGGTTCACGTAGTCGTCGATCCTGAGGCCCTCCTCCCAGACCAGGCTGGTGGGAAAGCCCACTTCGCCCTGCACCTTCACGGTGAACATCTGGTCCGGAATGATGAGCACGTCGCCGTCCTGCAGCACCAGGTCGTATTGGGAGCCAGGCTCGGCGAGGGCCTTGGCCAGGTCGATGGCGATGTTGCCCACCTCGTCCTGGGTGCGCTCGATGCGGGCGCCCACCGGATAGGCATCGGGCTGCAGGCCGCCGGCCCGCGCCACGAGGGAGGACAACCGCTCGTCCTTGCGTTCGAGGCTGAACACGCCGGGGTAGAAGACTTCGCCGGCGATCCGCACGGTGCGCTGCATTTCCCACCAGGGCAGCCGGCGAATGGACACGCGGTCGAAGGCATGCAGAGTCAGACTCTCCTCACGGGTCAGGAAATCCTCGCCCAGGGGTACTGTGATCACATCCACGGTCTGTTCCGGTCGGGTGGTGCGGTCCACGCTGGTGACCGCGTCCATGCGGGTGCGCGAGACCTCCGCCTCCAGCAGGTCGGCGCCGGCCTGAAGGCCGCCGGCTTTCAGGACCAGGTCGCGCAGGGTCAATCCCGCGCGAAAATCCACCGTCAGGGGGGTGAACACCTGGCCGGTGATGGCCACCTGCGCCCGGGTCTGGATTTCCCAGCGGGAAAACACCTGCAGGACATCCTGTGCCTGCAGTTCGACAGCGCCGTCCGTGCCTGCCAGGACACGCGCCAGGGCCACCGACACGGAGGAATAGGTTCCGTCGGGATGGGTGCGGTCGATCACCGCCCGCTCGGTGAGGGCGTCGGGCCAGAGGCCATCGGCGGCTTTCAACAGATCCACCACAGTCATGCCCGCCGAGAACTGGAAGCGGCCGGGCCGTTTCACGCTGCCGGTCACCTCCACGTAACCTTCCAGTCGGTCGCCGATGTCGTCCACCCGTATGCTGTCGCCGTCCATGAGTTTCACAGGCTTGCCGTCCACCGTCCGGCCGGTGACCGGATTGAAGGGGACGTCGAGAAAGATGTGGTCAGGCTGACCGGACTGACGGGACGCCACGGGCAGGATACGGGTCACGTGAATCATGCCGGGCGCGGCGGTGGGCAGGAATCCGCCGGCATAACCGACGAGGTCGGCCAGGGTCTCTCCCGGGAGAACCTCGTAGAACATGGGCCGGCGCACGCCGCCGGCGATGTGGACCGTGGGCCCGCGATCATTGATGAATACCGTGTCGCCGTCCCGCAACTGGATGTCGCCCTCGCGGCGGCCGCCGGTGAGGTAGGCGTACACATCCAGGCTGGCGGCCACCTTGTTTCCACGCACCACGTTGATTTCACGGTAGGAGCCGGTGGCCGAGGGGCCGCCCGCCAGGTAGAGCGCCGTCAGGGCGGTGGACACGGAGCTCAACTCGTAGGAGCCGGGCCGAACCGCCCCGCCCACCACAAACACCCGGATGCCGCGCAGATGACCCAGGGTCACCTCCACGAAGGTGTCGGCGCCGTCGCGGTTGTTGTCGCCTTCCAGGACGATGCTGGCGTGGGTGGTGGCCAGGCGCCGGCGCACCGCTTCATCCACCTCGTCCAGGGTTCGACCATTGCAGGCGATCTTGCCCACCCGGGGCAGGAGTACCGCCCCGTCACGATCCACCACGCGGGTCAGCTGCATATCCACGCCGCCCCACACGTTGATCACAATCTCGTCGCCCACGCCCAGACGATAGTCGCCGGGCACCGGACCGAAGGATGGCGGGGAGAAGAGGCCGGGATCCAGGGCGAAGAAATCCGCGCCGAAGAAGGCGCTGTCGCCGGCGGCGGCCAGGGTTTCCAGACCGGGCGCGTCCAGGGTCACCTCATCCAGGGAATTGGGCAATCGCACCTGCACATCGGTGTCACGCCAGGGACGGCTGTCGTCGATGTCCCCCAGGCCGGAGCGGCCGGGCTCGGCGTCCCGGACAGTCGTGTCCGTTGCGGCGGCCCCACCCTGCTGGGTGTACCGGCGCAGAAGTTCCTCTTCGCTGAGGCCCGTTCGGCGGGACGCTTCCTGAAGCATTTCGGGAGTCAGTTCCTGGGCCAGGACCGGCTCAGGGGCCAGAGCGGTCAGCCCTCCGACCAGCAGGAAGACCGTAAACAGACAAACGACCGGACAATGAGACCGGCTCTGGCGGAGATTCATGAATTTCATGCCTGGGCCCTCCCTGGCCCCGTCGTCATCAACAGACGTTTCGGCCCTAAACCGCCGAAACCGGGATGATCCAGGCCATTATCATTAAATCTCCCCCATCGGTCAAGAAGCCTGTTGCCCTGGTCGCCGACCAGCCTGTAAAGTGCCCGCATGAATAACACAAACCAGACTCCCCTGCGCGCCGCTGTCATCGGCACCGGCTACCTGGGCCGCTTCCACGCCCAGAAATACGTCGCCCTGCCCGGGGTGGACCTCACCGCCATCGTGGACACCGACGGCGACCGCGCCCAGGAGGTGGCCGCTGAACTGGGCTGTGCCCACTACACCGATTTCCGGGATATCCTGGATCAGGTGGATGTGGTGAGCGTGGTCACCCCCACCAGCCATCACTACGAGGTGTCCAAACCCCTGCTGGAAGCCGGTGTGCATGTGCTGGTGGAGAAACCCATCACCACCTCCTGCGCCGAGGCCGAGGACCTGATGGCCGCGGCCGCCCGGACCGGCGCCGTGCTCCAGGTGGGCCATCTGGAGCGGTTCAACCCGGCCGTGCAGACCCTGCTGGAAACCGTCAAGCAGCCCCTGTTCATCGAGGGACACCGTCTGGGGCCCTTCAAGAACCGGGCAACCGACGTGGACGTGGTCCTGGACCTGATGATCCACGACCTGGACCTGGTGCTGGCCCTGACCAACGAACCCATCGTGGAAATCCGGGCCTGCGGGGCCTCCATCCTCACCGGGGAAGTGGATCTGGCCAACGCCCGTCTGGAGTTCCGGAGCGGCTGCACCGCCAATCTCACCGCCAGCCGGGTGTCCTTCGCCGACCAGCGCAAGATCCGGGTGGTCCACGCCAACGGGTACGTCTCCGCCGACTGCGCCAAGCGGGAAAACGAAATCCTCGGCCACAGCACGCTTCAGGCCCCGCTGGCCCCGTCGGTCATGAAGCACGGGGCGGCGGACCATCTGCTGGAGGAATTGAAGGCGTTTCTGGAAACGGTGCGGGGCCACCGGCCGGTGGCCGTGACGGGTGAGGAAGGCCGGAAGGCCCTGGAGTTGGCGCTGGCCATCAAGGAAGCGATGAAGCGGCCCGGATCCTGATCAGCGGGTCAGGCCCAGGGCTTTGCGCGCGTCGGCCTTGTCCAGTTCCAGTTGCCGCACCAGGTTGGCCTGCCCCGCAAACTTCTGCTCGCCCCGCAACCGCTTGTACCACTGGATTTTCACGTTGCGGCCGCGCAGATCGCCGTCGAACCCGAAGAGGTTGGCCTCCAGCCGGGCTTCCGGCAGACCGCCGCTGTGGAAGGTGGGCACGAAGCCGAAGTTCAGCATTCCCCCGAAGACCACCCACTGACCCGGACCGGAGCCCAGGAGATCGCCTTTGCTGTCTATCTCGGGCAGGGTTTCGGTACTCTGTCCGATGACGCCGCCGTTGCCCTGGCCGGCCACGTCCGCGGGCACATGCACCGTTACGGCGTAAACCCCCGGGGCGGGCAGGAACTTCAGGGTGTCGAAGGGCTGAACGTTGGCCGTGCGGTAGCCGATCTCGCGGCCGCGCCGGTCGCCGGGCACCACTTCGCCCCACAGGCTGTAGGGCCGGCCCAGCATTTCCCGCGCGGCTTCCACGTGGCCCTGACCCAGAGCCTTCCGGATGGCGGTGCTGCTGATGATCTGCTGATTCTGCGTGACCGGCAGCACCACTTCCACGCTGAAGCCCAGGTCTTCACCCAACCGGGTGAGCGTTTCGGCCGTGCCGCCTCGACGGGCGCCGAGGTGCACGTCGTAACCCGCCACCAGATGTTTCATGCCCAGGTAGTCCACCAGGAACCGGGACACGAAGGTCTTGTAGTCCAAACGGGACAGCCCCTGACAGAAATCGGCCGCCACGATGATCTCGCAGTTCGACTCCTCCAACAGCGCCAGCTTCTCGCGCCAGGTGGTGAGCAGATAGGGGTCCTGGTCGGGGCTCAGGATCTGACGGGGATGCTGCATGAAGGTGAACACGCCGCCGGCGGCCAGGCCCCGTTCATTGCGGGCGGCCTCCACGCGGCTGATGAGTTGTTGATGGCCCAGGTGCAGGCCGTCGAAGGAGCCCAGGGTCAGAACGCTGTCGGTGAGTTGGGGATTGTGCGCACCGATCTTGCCGGAGATGATCTCCGCAATGTAGTCCTCGGATAAGCGGATCAGTCGCACGCGTTGGTCTCCTGGCTCGGCGCGGGAATCACCGCCGCGCTCCGCGGTTCCTGGGTCTCTTCATCCAATCGGCCCACCGCCACCAGATCGTTGTCCCCGGTCAGCAGACGAAACACCCGGCCGGCCTTGCCCGCCTCAACCAGCGGGCCGTCCAGACGGTCCAGCCAGTCCGGACCCGGCTGTCCGCCCTGGCGCAGGAAAGCCGCCTCATCGGGCGTGACCGCCACCGACGGCAAATGCCCCAGCGCGGTGGCCAACGGCAGCAGGGCCGCGCCCATTTCCAGTCCGGTGAGGTCGGGTCCGCCGGCCACGGCGTCCTCCACGCGAAGCGCCCCGATGGCCGTGCGCCGCAGCGCCGTGAGATGCCCCACCGTGCCCGCGGCCAGGGAAATGTCCCGGGCCAGGGACCGGATGTAGGTGCCGCTGGAACAGTGGATCACCAAATCCATTTCGGCGGCGTCCCAGCGCACGTCCGCCACGGTCAGGGCGTGGATCGTCACCGGCCGGGCTTCGGGCTCGGCCACATCCTGCCCTTCGCGGGCCATTTTGTAAAGGGGCTGTCCGTCGCGTTTGAGGGCGGAATAGATCGGCGGCACCTGGCTGATCGCCCCGCGGAAGGCCGGCAGGGCCTCCACCACGATCCGGGGGTCGGAGGGCACCGCGGCGGTGGCCGTCACCTCGCCCTCGGCATCCAGGGTGTCGGTGGCCGTGCCGAAACGAACGGTGGCCAGATAGGTTTTGTCCAGTCCCAGCAGGAACGGGGACAGGCGGCTGCCCTTGCCCGCCAGGATCAGCAGCAGGCCGGTGGCCAGGGGATCCAGGGTGCCGGCATGCCCGCATTTGAACCGGGGCGGACGGGACCCGCCGCGTTTCCTCTGGGGGCCGCGCCGCGGATCCAGGTCCGGATACGCGCGGAGAAGGCCGCGTTTGACCTGCTCCACCACGGCGAAACTGGAAAGTCCGGCGGGCTTGTCGACCAGCAGAACGCCCGAGGCGCCCACGGGTGGCACCGCCGCGGTCATGCGCCCAGGGCCGCCGTCAGGTCGCCCACCAGCAGGTCGGCCACCTCGTCGGCCGGACCCTTGATGGTGCAGCCGGCGGCCTGCTTGTGGCCGCCACCGCCGTGATGGGCGGCCACGGTCTGCACGTCGCCCTCGCCCCGCACGCGCAGGGAAACCCGCCACACTTCGGGGCCGAGCTCCTTCATGAAGGCGATGAGGCGCACCCCGTCCACCGCCGTGGCGATGTTCACGAAACCCTCGGTGTCGGCCAGGCTGCCGCCGGTTTCGTCCAGCATGGCCTGGTCGGCGCGGGCGATGAGGATTTTACCGTCGGCATGGTATTCGAAGGACGCCAGCACCTTCTCCAGCAGCGCCACGCCTTCCCGGCGGTAGCGGTGCATGGTGGTCCGCGAAACTTCCGCGGTATCCACCCCGACCTCGGACAGGCGCCTGGCCAGTTCGAAGGTCAGGGGCATGGTGTTGGAAAAGCGGAAGCCGCCCGTGTCGTTGATGAGTCCGGCGTAGATGTTGGTGGCCATGTCCACCGTCAGATCCACCAGCGGATCGTCGCAGCCCTCCTCCTCCTCGCCCAGGGCCATAATGACCTGATGGACCAGGGTGCAGGTGGAGCAGGAGCGCGGCTCGACCCAGCCGGACTCCGGGGCCTTGCGACCGCTGACCAGGTGGTGATCGATGCACAGGCGGTTATCGAAGCGGTCCAGGAATTCCTCCATGGGACCGGTACGGTCGATGCGGTGGCAGTCCACCAGCACCAGCAGGTCCGGCTGATCGGCGGCGTAGGCCTCTTCCGCTTCGCTGCTGACGGTGACCTTTTTGTAGCCCGGCATTTCGGACAGACCCACCGGCGGATCGTCGAAGCCGATGACCCGGACCCGCCGACCGCTGGCCTCAAGGGCCTCGGCCAGGGCCAGGGCGCTGCCGATGGCGTCCGGGTCGGGATTGAAATGGGGTTGGACCCAGATGGTGCGGGCCGCGCGCAGGCCGCGCATGAGCTCAAGGGGCGGCGTGATGTCGTCCAGGGTCAGCTGCCGCTTCTTGTCGGCTTCGCTGAGGAACTCGCCCTGCGCCTTCAGGCCGTCCAGAACGTCATCCAGCTCCATGCTGCGCAAAATGGTTTCATCGTAGGTGAAGCGCAGGGTGGGCGCCTGGCGCAGGCCCAGGGTGCGGGTCAGTTTGCTCTGCATGAACCCGCGCGCCTTTTTCAGGCCGGCGAAACTGGTTTCCCGTTCTTCGGGGTCGTCACTCATGATGGACCAGAAGACCTCGGCCACGGACGCGTCCCGGTTCAGCTTCACGCTGTTGAGCGTGACAAACCCCACACGGGGATCCTTCACCGCCACGGTCAGCAGGTTGCTCAGAACCTCCAGGATGCCCTGGCTCAGTTTGTTTTTTCTGTACGGATCCATGTCTTGTCCTTCGTTTCGCGAGCCGGGGTTTCTTCGCGTTCACCCGCGGTATCGGGGGCGGCTTCGGCGACCTCGTGTCGCCGGCGCCTTGGCGTTCCGGTCCCTCCGCCCTCCTGGCTCCGGGGCCTCCACGACACCCCGAAACCACGGGCGAACGCGAAGAAATCCCTCCCCGCCAAAGGATGAACGAAACGGGCTCCGATTCCAATAATATCTCGTGCCGGGCTGTAGGCGCGTTTCCGGCAGGGGTGATTGCCCCGCCTGACGGGGTGTGTGAAGGGCCGCGGAGCCACGGAGGGCGTAGCGACCCGGAACCCAAGCCGGCCCGGGACAGGAAGTCCCGGGCCGGCGACCCCGTCAGGCGGGGCAATCACCCCTGCGGGACAGGTGCGCCTACAGCTCGGTGCGTTCGATCTCCTCGATCTCGAAGGTCTCGAGGAAATCGCCTTCCTGGATGTCGTAGAAGTTCTCCAGGCCGATCCCGCACTCGTAGCCGGTGGCCACTTCCTTCACCGCATCCTTGAAGCGCCGCAGGCTGTTGACCTTGCCCTCGTACACCACGACCTCCTGACGAATCAGGCGACCCATGGCGTTGCGCTTGATGACGCCCTCGACCACCATGGACCCGGCCACCTGGCCGGTCTTGGGGATGGTGAAGACCTGACGCACCTCGGCCCGACCCGTGGAGACCTCGCGCTGGATGCTGCCCAGCAGGCCGGCCATGGCCTTCTTCAGGGTATCGACGGCTTCGTAAATGATGTCGAAGACCTCGATGGTCACGTTGTTGCCCTTGGCCAGATCGCGGATCGACACGCCCGGGCGCATGTGGAAACCGATGATCATGGCGCCGGTGTTCGCCGCCAGCATGACGTCGGCTTCGCTCACGGCACCCACGGCCTTGTGCACGACCTTGACCTGCACCTCTTCGGTGTTCAGCTCCATGAGCTGATCGGCCAGGGCTTCCACGGACCCCGCCACGTCACCCTTGATGATGATGGGCAGTTCCTTCAAGTCGCCGGTGCTCATGAGCTCGGCAAGGTTGTCCAGATCAATGGTCTGCTTGGGCCCCATGAGCTGCTGCTGACGCTGCAGGCTCCGACGCTTGGCGGCCAGTTCGCGCACCTCGCGCTCGCTGCCCAGCACGTAGAACCGGTCGCCGGCCTGGGGCACCTCGTTGCCGCCCATGATCTCGCAGGGCTGACCGGGCAGAACCTGTTCCATGGGTTGGCCGCGTTCGTCCAGCAGGGCGCGAACCTTGCCGTCCTGCAGACCCACCAGGAAGTTCTGGCCCTTCTTCAGCGTTCCACGCTCGATGAGCACGCTGAATACAACGCCGCGTCCCTGTTCCTTCTTGGCTTCGACCACGGTACCGCGGGCATCGCCCTCGGCGCTGGCCTTCAGCTCCAGGACCTCGCTCTGCAGATGGATCAGCTCCAGCAGATGGTCCAGGCCGATGCCCTGCTTGGCCGAAATCTCGGCGCAAAGCACGTCGCCGCCGTACTCCTCGATCATGATCTCGTGCTGCAGCAGCTGCTGCTTCACGGCCTCCGGCTTGGCCGCCGGCAGATCGATCTTGTTGATGGCCACGATGATGGGCACGCCCGCCGCCTTGGCGTGGCTGATGGCCTCCACCGTCTGCGGCATGATCTGGTCGTCGGCCGCCACGATCAGGATCACGATATCCGTGACCTGCGCCCCACGCGCACGCATGGCCGTAAAGGCCGCGTGACCGGGGGTGTCCAGGAAGGTGATGGGTCCGCCGGCGGTTTCCACCATATAGGCACCGATATGCTGCGTAATGCCGCCGGCCTCGCCCGCAATGACGTTGGCCTTGCGGATGTTGTCCAACAGCGAGGTCTTACCGTGATCCACGTGACCCATGACCGTTACCACCGGGGGACGGTCGGTCATTTCGCCGTCCTCGGCCTCCGCGGATTCCAGGACTTCCTCGCCGTACTCGGCCAGGAACTCCACCTCACGCTCGAACTCGCCCACCAGCATCTCGATGTTGTCCTTCTCGAGGCGCTGGTTGATGGTGGCCATGATGCCCACCATGAACAGCTTGGCGATGATCTCCTGGGCCTTGACCTGGAGCTTGTCCGCCAGTTCCTGCACGGTGATGAACTCGGTGAGCTTGAGCACCGGGGCCTCCACCTGCACCTCTTCGTCCTCCGTACCGGCGGCGCCCTTCTTGCGGCGTTTCTTGCCGCTGGCCCCGGCCAGTTCGGCCATGGTCTGCTTCACTTGACGCTCCACCTCGGCCTGATCGACCTTTTTCTTCTTTTTCCGGGTCCGCTTGCGGCGGCTCTGTGATTCTTCCTGCGTGGCCTTCTCGGTCTGACGCGCCTGGATGGCCGCCTTCACCGAGTCGCGCACCTCGGTCTTGCTGACTTCGGCCTGGGGCTGGCGCGGTTCCTTCGGCGCGGGGCGAATGATGTCCCCCACCTTGAAGCCGTCGTTCTTCTTGGTTCCGACGGCGGCCAGCGGATCCACGGGCTCGGCCTTGGGCTCCGGCTCCGGCTCCGGCTCGGCGGGCACCTCGGGTTTCTCGGCCGCGGGCGTCTCATCCGGTTCGGCTTCGGTCGCCTCGGGGGTTTCCACCTCCGGCGTTTCCTCAACCGGAGCCTCCGCCTCGACGGGCGTCTCGACGACCTCGGCGGGCGTTTCGTCGGGCGTCTCGGCCACGGGTTCGGTTTCGGCCACAGGCGTCTCGACGACCTCGGCCGGCGCCTCCTCTTCCTCAACCTTCTTGACGTCCGCCTTCTTGACGATGCGGGTCCGGGCATGCTCGGCACGCTTGCGCTCGAGTTCGGACTCCTGCTCTTCCTTGGCGGCGGTCTTCTGGGCGATTTCGACCTCGCGGGCCTTCGCCACCTCCGCCTTCTCCGCCTGGGCGGCCTTGGCCACCTTGGTCATGGTGCCGGCCTTCTTGATGACGACGACCTTCGGCTTGGCGGGCGCCTTCTTCTTGGCCACCTTCTTCTTCTTGGCAGGCTTCTTCTTTTCCGGTTCCTCTTCGGGGACGGGCCGTTCCAGAGGTTTGAGAGCCGCCACGTTCTTGAGTTGGTCCGGGTTCAGACCATGGGCCTCGGCATAGTTCTTCCGGGCGAGTTCCCGCTTACGCTGGAATACGGCGTGGATGCGATCCACGTCCTCGTCCTCGACGACGCTCATGTGGCTCTTGACCACGACCTTCATCTTCTTGAGAAGGGTCATGATCTGTTTGCTGTCGACACCGTAATGCCGGCCGAGTTCGTAAACCCTCAGCTTTTTAGCCAATGGGTTACCTCCAAAACTAGCTTTTGGAAGCGACCGTCCCTAGGACGCGTCGGCTTCCAGTTTTTCGATCCCCTTCACGAATCCGGGATCTTTTAATCCGACGACAGACAGTTTATTTCGGCCGAAGGCCTGGGCCATTTCATCGCCCGTCAGCACATCGTCCAACAGCCCCCGCACCGGGGACCAGTTTTCAATCTTTCCACGGGAGGCCGCGCCCACATCGGTGGCCACGATCACCAGTGGTTTCTCACCACGCCGCACCAGTTTTTCCACCGCGGAGAAGCCCAGAGCCAGCTTTCCCGCCCGCAGGGCCAAGCCCAGCAGTCCGATCACTTTTTGCGCATTTTCCCGGGCCATGTCCCACCTCGTTCAGGGTTCCGCCCCGGTCAGTCGTCCAGTTCGGTATTGGAGAACGGGTCGACCTTGGGTTTTTCCTCGTCCTGGGCGTCGCCGCCGTCCTCATCCTCGCCGCTGTCGGCGGGAAAATCGGCAAAGGGATCCGCCACGGGGGCGGCCGGTTCTTCGCCGGACTCTTCGCCTTCCGCGTCGGCTCCGTCGCCCTCGGCGGGCGCGGCGTCCGCATCGAACATCTCGTCGTCGAAGAGCCCGCGCTCGTCGGCGGCTTCCTTCTCCAACTCTTCGGTCACGGTCTTCTCGATAATGCGCTTCAGCTCACCCTGGGTCGCCCGGGCGGTCGCCAGCAGGGCGTCCGCGGTCTCCTCGTCCAGGCCCTCGATGTTGGCGAGGCGCTCGATGGTCTCGGAGGCCAGCTGTTCGATGGTCATGATGCCCACTTCCTCCAGACGGACGAGGACCTCTTCGGTCACCTCGGACATCTCGCTGAGCTTCATGCTGATTTCCTCGGTCACCCGCTGGCGCACGCCGTATTCCCGGGCCGAAACCAGGTCGATCTTCCATTCGGTGAGCTTGGCGGCCAGGCGGACGTTCTTGCCCTCCTTGCCGATGGCTTTGCTGAGCTGGTCGTCGCCCACGATAACGGTGGCTTCGCCGCGCTCCCGGTGCAGGATGATGTTGCTCACGATGGCGGGGCTCAGCGCCCGGCTGATCAGCAGGCTGGGCTCGGCGCTCCAGGGCACGATATCCACCCGTTCGCCGGCCAGCTCCCGGGTCACCGCCTGCACGCGGCTGCCCTTCATGCCCACGCAGGACCCCACGGGGTCCACGCGCTCGTCGTTGCTCACCACGGCGATCTTGGAGCGGGTGCCCGGCTCACGGGCCACGGCCTTGATCTCCACGATCCCTTCCTGGATCTCGGGCACTTCCTGGCTGAAGAGCGCCTTCAGGAAGCCCGGGTGGCTGCGGGACAGGATCACCTGGGGGCCCTTCACCGAATCGAGGACCTCGATAATGAAGGCCCGCACCGACTTGCCCTGGTGCAGCTTCTCACCCTTGATCTGTTCGCGATAGGGCATGAGGGCCTCGGTGCGCCCCAGGTTCACCAGGACGTTGCCCCGGTCCACCTGCTGTACCGTGCCCACGATGATCTCGTTGGTGCGTTCCTTGAACTCCTCGAAAACCTGGGCGCGCTCGGCTTCGCGCACCTTCTGCACCAGGATCTGCTTGGCCACCAGGATGGCGTTGCGACCGAAGTCCTCCAGAGGCAGTTCGATGCGCACCTCGTCGCCGATCTCCACCTCGTCGCCGAATTCGATCTGGGCTTCCTCCAGGTCGATGTCGGTGTCCGGATCGTCGATCTCCTCCACCACGGTCATGACCCGTTCGACAACCATGGTCCCGGTATCGGGATCCACGCGGGCATCGATATTGGCCTCGGCCCCCAGCTTCTTGCGGGCGGCGGACTGCAGCCCGGCCTCGAGGGACTCGATGATGATGTCCTTGTCGATATTCTTTTCCCTGGTGATGTCACTCAGGGCATTCAGAACATTGTGATCCATGACGGACTTCTCCTGCTTCAGGGTCCGGGCCGGCCTGACGGCCGGTGGTAGAGCCTCGGTCTATTCGGGTTCGTCCCCGGGGGCCTTTTTGGAGGCCTTGGGACGGGATTTCTTCGGTTTGCGCTCGGCGCGCGCCTGCCGCCGGCTATCCTTGCGCTCGCGCCGTTCCGCATTGATGATGGCCTGGGCGTCGAACTCCGGGTCCAGACTCGCCTCCAGGACATCGCGCAGGGCCACCGTCACCGTCGCGGGTGCCTCGTCCGGCGCATCGGGTTCTTTTTCAGGGACCACCACAAGTCTGGCTTCGTCCGCCGCCTGCAACAGGCCCTTCACCTTTTTGGCCATCCGGTTTCGGGTGACTTTCAGGTCCACGTTCTGACCCACCACCGCCTGGAAATGCTGGGCCTTGCGCAGGGGCCGCCGGATACCGGGGGACGACACCTCCAGCACGTATCGTCCGGGGACGATATCGGCTTCCTCCAGAAGCATACCGATGTTGCGGGAAGCCTTGGCGCATTCGCCCATGGCGATGCCGCCGTCAACCAGGTCGATGTAGATGCGGATCTGGGTCCGGCCGCCGCCCTGGAAAACCCGGACGTCCAGCAGATCGAAACCGTCGTTCAACAGCTCTGTTTCCAGAAGGTCGATGACCTGCCGGCCCAGCTGTTTCCTCCCCTGACGGTGACTGTCCGCCACGCGGCACATCCTCTAATTAAAAAAACAAGTGGACTTAAAGCCCACTTCAACCTGTCCACCCAATACAGGGGGGACTGCCAGAAGTGGGAGGAATATACCCCGCGAAGGCCGTTCTTGCAAGTCTTAGTTGAGCATTCTCAGGATGTTGGAGTCAGCCTGCGGACGGCACGACATGGCGTCCGAAGACCGCGTCCAGCCCCTGGCGGACCACCCGGCCGTCGGGTCCGGACAGGTCAGGGTCCCCCGCCAGAAGGGCGCGGGCGTCCTCCTGGCACACGGCCACCAGGGCGGTGTCGGTGAGCGGGTTGGCCAGGCGGAAGCCGGGCGCCCCATGCTGGCGCACGCCCCACGCCTCGCCGGGCCCGCGCACGCGCAGGTCCTCTTCGGCCAGGGCGAAGCCGTCGCTGTTGGCGGCGAAAAAGCGGATGCGGGCAAAACTCTCTTCGGCCAAAAACCGGTCGCAAAGCAGCCAACACCGGCTTTTGTGGGCGCCGCGGCCAATGCGCCCCCGCAATTGGTGCAACTGGGCCAGGCCGAACCGTTCGGGGTTGTGGATCACCATGGCCGTGGCGTTGGGCACGTCCACCCCCACCTCGATCACCGTGGTGGCCACCAGGACATCGATTTTCCCGGCCGAGAACTCGGCCATGATCCCGTCCTTTTCCCGGGCCTTCAGGCGGCCGTGGAGCAGGGCCACCCTGCGGTCGGAAAAGACTTCCCCGGCCAACTTCTGGAATTCCACCGTGGCGGCCTTCAGGTCCTGACCCTCGGTTTCCTCGATCACCGGGTAAATCACGTAAACCTGGCGTCCGGCGGCGATTTCGTCCCGACAGGCCTGCCAGACCTCCCCCTCTTCCTTTTCCTTGGCAATGCGGGTCTCGATGGGCTGGCGGCCCTGGGGCAATTCGTCGATGAGACTCAGGTCCAGATCCCCGTAAAGCGTCAGGGACAGGCTGCGCGGAATGGGCGTGGCGCTCATGACCAGCACGTGGGCCTGGGGCGCGGTGTCCCCCTTGCGGCCCGATTCCCCCCTTTGACGGACGCCGAAACGGTGCTGCTCGTCCACGACGGCCAATCCGAGGCGCGGAACGTGGACGGTGTCCTGGATCACCGCCTGGGTGCCCACCAGCAGGTCCACCTCGCCGGAGGCCACCGCCGCCAGGATGGCCCGGCGTTCGGCCGCGGGCGTGGAACCGGTCAGGGTTTCCACCGTCACGCCCAGGGGCCCGGCATAGCCGGTCAGTGAGCGGCCGTGCTGACGGGCCAGCACCTCGGTGGGGGCCATCAGGGTGGCCTGATACCCCTGCTCGATGACGAACAGGGCGGCGATGAAGGCCACCAGGGTCTTGCCCGACCCCACATCGCCCTGCAGGAGGCGATGCATCACCCGGCCCGAGCGCAGATCGGCCAGGATCTCCGCCAGGACCCGGCGCTGGGCACCGGTCAGTTGGAAGGGCAGGCCGCCCACCAGGCGGGTGGTCAGATCGCCGGGTGCGGACAGGGCGATCCCCGTGCGCTGCTGCTGATCGCCGCGCCGCAGGGCCATGAGCATCTGGATATAGAACAGTTCCTCGTAGACCAGGCGCTGACGGGCGGTGGACAGCGCGTCGCTGTTGGCGGGGAAATGAATGCCCTGCAAGGCCTCCACCAGGGGCGGCAGGCGGCGCTTCCGCCGCAGGCTGGCCGGCAGGGTCTCGGGCCACTGGCCGGCGCAGCGCTCCAGAGCCTGATCCACCAGCGCCCGCAGCCAATGCTGCCCCACCCCGGCGGTCAGACCGTAAACCGGCACCAGCCGGCCGGTATGGAGCCCGGCGCCGCCGTCGGCGTTATCGGAGACCTCGAAATCGGGATGGGCCATCTGCAGTTTGCCCCCGTGAAACTGCACCTGGCCGCTGGCCATGACCCGCTGGCCGGGTCGAAACTGCTTCAACAGGTAGCTCTGGTTGAACCAGATGCAGAACAGGACACCGGTATCGTCGCCCAGGGTAACCGTTTGCAGGGATCCGCCCCGTCGGGTGCGGCGCTCCCCTGACGTGAGCACCTCGCCCTGAACGGTGGCCTCGGTGCCGGGGTGCAGGCGCCCGATCCGTTCACAGTTGGTGCGGTCGAAATACCGGCGGGGGTAGTGATGCAACAGGCTGCCCACGGTGTCGATTCCCAGGCGCAGCAGGGCGCGGGCCCGGGCCGGTCCCACCGACTTGAGGAATTGTACCTGGGTTGCGAGGTTGAATTCGACTTTCACACGGTCACCTAATCTCCGATAATTTCTTGCTGATGGGCCCATGAGATGTTAAATTGCCGCTCCTTGGAATTCAACTACAGGGAATCTTTTTGGAGGAAACCCAAAATGAGCCGTAGATGCAACGTTTGTGACAAGGGTCCCCAGTACGGGAACCGCGTCAGCCATGCCCATAATCAGACCCGGCATCGCTGGCTGCCCAACTTGCAGAAAATTAAGTTTGAACAGGACGGAAAGGTCCAGCGCGGCTACGTATGCACGCGTTGCATCCGGACCGGGACTGTCAAGAAGGTGATCTGATCGCCTTCGATTCCCCGACTTCAGGTCAGGGAATCCTTTTGAAAAGATGATACAGCCCTCTCGATTCAATCGGAGGGCTTATCTCGTTAACGGACAAGGCTTCGATGGCCGAGCGCAGGGGTTCCACCATGTCCGCGGGGTTGATCCAGCCGATATCCCCCCCCCGCTGGGCCGCCGGGCCGCCTGAAAACTGCACCACCAGGCCTTCGAACGATTCCCCTTCAGCCAGTTTGACCTGCACCGTTTCCAGGGCCTCTTTCTGCCCGATCACCATGTGCAGAAGGTGCACCAGTCCGGCGGCCTGGGCCCCCTGGGCCTGGGTGCGTCCGGCCACCAGACGGGTTTCCCACGCCTCCAGTTGGGGTCGGTTCTCCTGATCCAGGTCCTTGAGCAGGGCCACCTGATCCAGGGCGGCGTCCCAATGTCCGACCGCCTCGTGCATCTGGGCCAGAACCACCCGGGCACTCAGCATTTCCGGATCCAGTTCCACCGCCCGGGTCACGTGGTGAATGCCCTCGGTGGGCCGCCCCGCTTTTTCCAGGTGCACCCCGTAGTTGAAGTGCCCCACCGGATCGTCGGGTTCGTTCTGGAGGAAGGCCAGGAAGTGTATTTCCGCTTCGGCGCTCTGCCCCGTGACTTCCAGGGCGTTGGCCAGGTTGAAGCGGTAGCGAGCAGTAGCCGGTTCCGCTTCCACCGCCAGGCGCAGGTAGACCAAGGCCGAGTCCATGCGGTCGTTGGCGAAAAAGGCTTCACCCAGCCCGCCGTAGGTGGCGGCCCCCGGTTCAAGGCGCACGGCCTGGCGGCAGAAATCCACGGCCCCCAGACGATCATTGGCCATGATGCTGAGCTCCGAGGCCACCAGCAGATCCTGGGCGTTGGGCTCCTCACGGGACAGGGCGTCCTTCAGGTGGGCCAGGGATTGGCGCCAGAGGCCCTTGCTGGCCGCGATATCCGCCAGCAACCGGTGTAACCAGGCCTCGTCCAGGCCCTGTCGCCGCATCTGGTCCAGAAGCTGGTAGGCCTTGGCGGGCTCCCCCTCGTTCAGGGACAGACGGGCCAGCCCCTCCAGAATACCCTGATGGTTCAGCTTCAGTTGAAGACCGGCCTCCCATTCGGCCCGGGCGTCCTCCACCCGCTGGAGGCGGAGCAGGGATCGACCGTGCCAGTAGCGGGCCTCCGCATCCTCAGGCGCCACGTCCACCGCCAGGGCACTGAAGTGTTCGGCCTCGTCGAACCGGTTCTCCTGCAGGCCCATGATGGCCAGGGGCAGATACACATCAAGAGAGGTGTGGCCGGTTTCCAAGCAGCTCAGCAGGGCGCTGCGCGCTTCGGAAAAATTCCCCTCCCGGTAGAGGGCCTCCCCTTCCGCGCAGGGATCCACCGGGGTTTCCACTTCCGGAATCTGGGCGGAGGCCGACAGGGCCGTGACCAGAAACAGCAGGAACAGGGATTTCAGGGCTTGGGTGGACAAGGAAAGGCACCTTTTTCATTTGGGTTAAATGGTTGAAAAGAATCAAGTCCGGGGCCGACCGGCCGATGTCCAGGATATGAACGTTCAGCGGGGAGGCCGGTTCCCTGCAAAATCCGTTAAGGAAGACCACGCCCCGCCAACGGGAAGCAGCCGTGGGAAAGGATAAGATATCGCCATGAGTGAGGCTGCGAAACCCAGAATTCTGGTTGTCGAAGACGACCAGGATCTCCGTACCATCCTCCGGCTGCAACTGATGAGCAGCGGGTTCGAGGTCACGGAGACCACCAACGGGGCGGAAGGGTTCGAATCCATCCGCGACGATCTCCCCGACTGCGTCATTCTCGACCTGATGATGCCCGTGCTGGACGGCTTCGGTTTCCTCAAGCGTGTCCGCAGCGTGAACTACCTGCAGGACGTGCCCATCATGATCCTGACCGCCAGCGACGACGAGCGCAACAAGATCCGCGGGTATCAGTACCAGGCGGATGCCTACATGAGCAAACCCTATGATCTTGAGGAACTCACCGCGGAAGTGCGCAAGCTGATTCCGGCCATGGCCCTGTAGACCCCGCCCGAACGCCCCGGCGTCACGCGATCCAGTTGCGGATCGGCCCCAGCCAGAACGCCGGCTGCAACCAGTACCCCGTCAGAAAATCCGGATGAACGCGCAGGTGGGTGCCCAGCAGGGCTTCGGCCTCCGGTGTGCGGTCCAACCGCAGGTGGTGAAAAATGGCGGGCGGTAAACAGGAGTCCGGCAGCACGGGCTCAGGCCCCCAGCCGCCGGTGTCCGGTCCGGAGGCGCCCACGGCCGCCAGGGTCTGCAGGCGCAGCACGGCCTCGGTATGATACCCACGTCCGGCCAGCCCATGGCAGATTTCCCAGCACCGGCCGTCTTCCCCGGCCAGATAGGCCAGGCGGGCCCGCAGGAACTCCCAACTCTCGGCGGGCACGTCCCCGGAAGCGGTTTCCTGGACAGCCTCCGGCGCCCGCCCCTGGAAAATCGCCAGACTGGCCGACAGGTACTGATGCTGCGCCTCGCCCTTGGCCGCAGACGGCCAGCGGGACAGCACCCCGGCCACATCGCGGTAGCGGCGGTGCTGCAGATGGTGGCAAGCCAGCAGGTGGAAGTAGAGGGGCTCGGCGGACCACTCGTCGGCCAGGTCGGCCAGGCGCCGTCCGCAGGTGGTGGCGCGGCCGCCCAGATCGTCGGCCGCCGCCAAGAGCAATTCGGCCCGCGCGAAGTTTCGCAGCAGGTCCGGCCAGCCGGACAGGATGTCCCCCACGGCCTTGGTCCGCCCCAGCAGAAGGGCCAGCACCGCCCGCAGGTAGGCCCCGAAAAGTTCTTCGTGGGCGCTGGCCGGCTTGGCGTCGCTCAGGGTGCGGTCCGCCTCCGTCAGAAAGTCCGCGGCCTCACGGATGCGGCCGCTGTCGGCCAGGACCAACCCCTTCAGATCGATGGCCGTCCGGTAAGTGGGATTCAGGGCCAGGGCGGCCTCGATCTCGGACATGGCTGCTTCGGTCTGGTTCAATTGGTAAAGCGCCGCAGCGTGGCGGGTCCGGTAATCCGGATAGCGGGGACGGCGGGCCACCAGGGCGGCGAAGCTTTCGCGCCCGGCCTCCCACTTGCCCTGGCGGCACAGGGCCACCGCCTCTGCCACCTCCTCTTTCTCCGATCGGCCGCTCAGGGCCCGGGCCAGCAGGGGTTCCAGATCCTCGGGCAGGGTTTCCGGCTTGAAGGAGGATTTCTCCCCCAGGGTGTCCACCAGCCAGTGGTCGATGCGCCGCCCCGATTCGCTGAGGGACGTCAAGCTGACGGCCGCTTCCCGGGACCGCCCCAGGGCGCGCAGGGACACCGTTTCCAACAAACGGGCTTCCACATAGTCGGGGTTGATGCGCAGGGCGTGGCGGGCCTCATCCAGGGCCACGTCCCACTGTCCGGCAAACCCGCACGCGGCTCCGTGCAGGCAGTGGAGATCCGGGTACTGGTCCCAAAGGCGGACGGCTTCGGAAAAGAACGCGATGGCGGCGGCGGGCTGTTCCTCGCGCAGGAGACGCCGCCCCTCGGCCAGCAGGGCCTGGCGGAAGTGGAAGGACGCCAGCGAACCGCTGGGGCTGTCGGCCCGGCCCAGGGCCACCACGCGAAGGCGGTCCACCGCCTCGGCGAACCGCCCGTCTTCCAGGAGGGACATCCCCTCCTCATATGCCTTGCCCTTGCCGCTGCTCAGGAATTTATCCAGGAGCGACATGCCTAATCCATATACTTGCGGATATAGGCCGGGGTGCTGCGGTTGTCCGCGGGATTGTCCGGGCCCAGCCCCGCGCTGACCGACCGACTTACCGGGGCCGGGACATCCGTGCTGTCAGGGACCTCCACCTCGCCGATATTGCGCGTCCCCACCGGGCGCAGAAAGGGATTGACCGCCTCCGCCTGACTCTCCTGGTCCGCGCCGCCTCCCACCGCTTCGCGGGTGAGGAATCCTTCGGACGGCTCGGCCTCCCGGGTCAGGAACGGCTCCACCTCGGGCGTGGGCAGCGGTTCGGGTGCGGTTTGGGCCGCTTCCGGCCAGGCCGGTTCGGACATGACTTCAGGCTCGAAGGGAATGTCCAGCTCGGGTTCCACCGCCGCGGGCATCTCCTCAATGTCCTGGACCAGCGGAATCACCTGGGCCGCCGGCGCCTCCGCCTCCGTCTGGGGTTCGGGTTCGGGCTCGGGCTCGGCGAATACCAGAGGCGCGTCGACCGGTGCCGGCTCCATCGCGGCCACTTCGGCCGCCGGGTGGGCCATCTCGGGTTCAGGATCCTCCACCACCGGCGGGGCCACCACCGGGGCGGCCTGAACGGCCGCGGGGCGCACCGCACGCCGCGGAGCGCCTTCGGTGTCAAAACCCGTGGCAATGACGGTGACCTGCAAGGTGTCGCCCAGGGTTTCATCCAGACCGAAGCCGAAGATCACGTGGGCCTGCGGGCCGGCGGTGTCCTGAATGAACTGCATGGCCACGGCGGTTTCCTGAAGCTCGACCTCGCGGCCCAGAACGTTCACCAGCACAGCCTGGCTGCCGTGAATGTCCACGTCCTCCAGCAGGGGCGAACTGATGGCTTCCTTGGCCGCCTCCAGGGCGCGGTTCTCGCCCTCGGCGCGGCCCGTGCCCATCATGGCTTCGCCCATGCCCGTCATCACGGAGCACACGTCGGCAAAATCCAGGTTCATGCTGTCGTGACGGGAAATGATTTCGTAGATGCCGCGGGTGGCTTCGTACAGCACGTTGTCGGCAATCCGGAAGGCCTCCTGCATGGAGGTGTTGGGCGGCACGATTTCGAGCAGGCGCTGGTTGGGCACCACGATGAGGGTGTCCACCGCTTCGCGCATGCGGGCGATGCCCTCGTCGGCCTGGCGCATGCGCACACTGCCTTCGAACAGGAAAGGCTTGGTCACGATGCCCACGGTGAGGGCTCCCAGCTCACGGGCCACTTCGGCCACCACGGGCGCCGCGCCGGTGCCGGTGCCGCCGCCCATACCGGCGGTGACGAAGACCATGTTGGCGCCGCCGAGGGCCTTGGCGATGGCCTCGCGATCCTCTTCGGCCGCGGCCTGTCCCACCTCGGGTCGGCCGCCGGATCCCAACCCCTCGGTCAGCACGGCACCGATCTGCATGGGATGATGGGCCCGGCAATCGCTCAGGGCCTGGAGGTCGGTATTCATGGCCAGGAATTCAACGCCGGAGAGTCCGGCTTCAATCATGCGGGCGATGGCGTTGCCACCGGCTCCCCCGATGCCAGCGACCCGGATATCGGTCAAGCGCTTAACGTCATCGGCGAACTCAAACATCATAATTACCCGCCTCCTCCTTGAGTTGGGCCATTTTCAGCAGGTCATTGGAATGGTCGGCATCCTGCCATTTATCCCACCTGCGATAGTATTCCCGCAATTTCTTAACACATGGTCCGGCCTGCGCCAAGGGAAAATTGACAGCAGAGACGAAAAACCGCTTCGAATCAGCCTTGGGCCACCATTTCCTGATCGTCGTCGTCCCGCTGGAAAAGGCCGCGGATTCGGCCCAGCAATCCGCCTCCGCTCCCCGGCGGCGGCGTGTCGTCCACCTCGCCGGCTTCCAGGGCGGCCCATTTGCTCAGTCCGATGACGGTGGCCCACTGCCCCTCGGGCAGGGCCTCCGCTCCGGGGAAATCCAAGGGCATCTGCCGCACCCGCGTCTGCAGGTCGAAGATCTCCTCGCACAGGCGCTCGGTGCCCTCGCACCGGCTGCCGCCACCGGTGAGGATGATGCCCGCCGACAGGCTGGACAGTTCCCGCATGTCACCGAAATCCTGTTTCACCAGCGTGAGGATTTCCTCCAGTCGGGGCTCCAGGATGGCCGCCACCAACCCCGGGGTCTCGGTGGGGCGGTCCTCCTCGAAAAGCTTGGCCAGCGAGGTGTCCTCCACCAGGCTGCGCAGCGCCACCCCCCGGGTGTGCTTCACGTCCTGCGCCTCCTCCACGGTGATGCGCAGGCCGTGGCTCAGGTCACTGGTCAGGTGGTCCCCGCCGAAGGGCACCATGCCGTTGGTGACGATGGCACCCGCGCGGTAGACGGCCCAGTTGGTGGTCTGTCCCCCGATGTCGATGAGCATGACGCCCTGCGCCTTCTCCTCCGCGGTGAGCAGGGCCGCGGCCGTGGCGACCACGTCCACTTCGTCGGCCAGGGGCCGGTACTTGGCCGTACTGATGGCATTCTCGATATTGCTCAGCACGCTGCGCGATCCGGTGATCAGGTGCGCCTGCATCTCCAACTGGCTGCCCACCCGGCCCAGGGGATCCACGATGCCGCGCACGCGGTCCACCGAGAATTCCACGGGCGTGACCGTCAGGATCTTCTGGTCGAAGGGAATGGCCATGCTGCGGGCCCGTCGACAGGCCTCCTCCACATCCTGTTCACGGATGGGACGCGGGCCCGGCCCGATGGGTACCTGGGCGGTGGCGCGAATGGTGCGCAGATGGGAGCCGGAAATGTTGTAGGTAAAGCCGGACACGTAGATGTCCGAGTCGGTTTCCAGTTCGCGGATGCAGCGGGCGATACAGCGCGCGCCGTTGCTCATGTCCACGAAGTCGCCGTCGAGAAACCCCTCGGCGGGGGTGCGGGAGCAACCCAGGATTTCCAGGTGTCCGCTGTCGGTGGTCTCGGTCACCAGTGCCCGAAATTCGGTGGTGCCGAAATCGCAGGCGACAATCAGTCTTCCCTGACTCATGTCACAGCCTTTCCAGTGGCCGGTCGGTGCGCATCAGAGGCGGCGGCAGGTTATCCTGTCCCGGAAGCGCAGATCCATCTGCAGTCCGGGCTCGAGATGATCACGCGCGGCCATGTAACGATTGAGTCGGGCCAGGAAATCCTCCCGGCCGACAAGCAAGCTGCCACGCCCCTCCTGCAGGACGATAGCGTATCCCTCGGGACGGGCAACAAGAAAATCCACGGGGTGCACGGCTTCCAGACCGGCCTCGCGTACGGCGGCCAGAAGGTCCAGCACCGAAGATGCGGTTTCGGCGGGGAAACGGCGGCTTCCGGTTTCGGTGTCGACCTCCGGGGCCAGGCCCACGAGAACGGGCAGCCCGGCCGGCGCCAGGGCTTCCGGCAGGGCCAGCAACCGGCCGTCCTGGACCAGGACCAGCGGAGCGGCCCCCTCGTCGCTCTCGATCATGGCCAGCGGCAGCCACTCCCGGAAGTCCACCTCCAGGGTGCCGGGCAGGCGGCGGCTGACGCGCAGGTCCAGCACCCAGGGCAGATCCGCCAGGGCGTCGGTGACCTCACTCTTGGACAAAGTCAGGATGTTGCGGCCCAGAAAATCGGACAGGCAGGCCTCGAGGTCGGCCTGCGCCGTGAAGCGATAGGCGCCGGACGCCACCCGGTCCACCGCGAAGTAGGGCGTGTGCAGGGCCCACCAGGAACTGCCGCCCAGGGCACCCAGAACGAGGACGACCAGGCCGCCGACCACCCACAGGCGGCGGCGGGATTTGGGCTGCGGACGCTTGCGCGCGAAGCCCTCGGTGGGGCGGGGCCGATGGCCCTGGCTGCCCACCGGACGGTTCATGCGCGGCCCCGTTCATCCAGCAGGTCACAGAAACCGGCCACCATGCCGCCCACGTCCCCGGCCCCCAGGGTCAGGAGCAGCCCGCCGGGTTGGGCCGTTGTTGCGAGCCAGGCCGCCAGGTCGGCGCCGGGCTGGACCACGTCCACGGCGTGCATGTCGCGGTCCTTCAGGTAGCGGGCGATCAGGTCACTGTCCACGCCCGCGGGCGGCGTTTCCCCGGCGGCATAGACCGGCAGCAGGGCCACGGCGTCGGCCCCCACCAGGGCGTCGGCGAATTCCCGGGCGAACATGGCCGTGCGTGAGAAGCGGTGCGGCTGGAAGACCACCGTCAGGGGCCGTCCCAGCTTGCGGGCCACGTCCATGGTGGCCTGGATTTCCGTGGGGTGATGGCCGTAGTCGTCCAGCACCAGCACGCCGTCATGTTCCCCGTGACTCTCGCAACGACGGCCCACGCCCTGGCAGGCGGCCAGGCCCTCGGCGATCTTCGCGAAGGGAATCCCCACGTCCAACCCCACCGCCACGGCGGCCAGGGCGTTCAGAAGGTTGTGTCGACCGGGCATGCTCAGGGTGACGGGTCCCAGGTCTTTCCCGTCGCGCACCACCACCGCCGTCTGGGTCAAACCGTCGTCCTGCCAGCGGGACGGATCGATGGTGATCTCGGCGCCCGCCTCCAGCCCGTAGGTCACGGCCCGACGGTCCAGGGTCAGGAGCAGCCCGCGCACTTCGGGGTCGTCGGCGCACATCACGCAGGTGCCGTAGAAGGGAACCTGCTGCAGGAACGCCTGGAACGCGCCCCGCAGGCTATCCATGTCCGGATAGAAGTCCACGTGCTCGTAGTCGATGTTTGTGACCACGGCCAGGGTGGGTGTCAGGTGCAGGAAGCTGCCGTCGCTTTCGTCGGCTTCGGCGATGAGGTAATCGCCCCCGCCCAGAATGGCGTTGGTGCCCATGGCCTTGATCTGGCCGCCCACGATGACCGTGGGGTCCAGTCCGCCGGCCGCGAACACCGCGGCGGCCAGGGTGGTGGTCGAGGTCTTGCCGTGGCTGCCGGCAATGGCCACGCCTTCCTTGAGGCGCATGAGTTCGGCCAGCATTTCGGCGCGGCGGATCACCGGCACCCGTCGCTGACGGGCGGCGGCCACTTCGCTGTTGGCGTTGGTCACCGCGGAACTGCGGACAACGACGTCGGCCCCGTCGATATTGGCCGGATCGTGTCCCAGGTGGATGGTGGCGCCCAGCTTTTCCAGCCGCTGGGTGATGGCCGTGCGCCGCACGTCGCTGCCGCTCACGGTGAAGCCCTGGTTCAGAAGCACCTCGGCGATGCCGCTCATCCCGATGCCGCCGATGGCCACCAGGTGGATGTGTCGTGTGCCCCGGAACATGGGCGGTCCTTTCGGTCGGTCTACTGCCAGCGGGCGTCGAGGGTGGCGTTCTGCGACCAGTTGCGTTTCCACAGGTGGTGGCTGCGGGCGTGTCGGTCGATGTTCAACAGGATGCCCACCGACGCCAGGGCCGCGATCATGGCCGTGCCCCCGTAGCTGACGAAGGGCAACGGCACGCCCACCACCGGAAACACACCGGTGACCATGGCGATGTTGGCCAGTCCGTAGATGGCCAGACTGGTGGTCAGGCCCGTGGCCACCACCTGTCCGAACGGGTCGGCCGCCCGCCCGGCGATACTGTAGCCCCTCCACACGAACAGCACCAGCATGGCGATGACCCCCAGGGTGCCGAACAGCCCCAGTTCCTCCCCCAGCACGGAAAAGATGAAGTCGGTGTGGGCCTCGGGCAAAAAGGAAAACTTGTTGTGGCTCTGGCCCAGGCCCAGCCCGTGCCAGCCGCCGCCGCCCAGCCCCACCAGGGACTGGTCCACCTGGTAGCCGAAATTCCCCTGCCGCACGCCGTCCCACCAGGCGTCCAGACGGTTCCCCAGCTTGGCGCTCAGCAGGAAGGCCGCCACGCCCGCACCCAGAGGCGCCAGGACGATGATGGCCATGCGCCGCCAGACCACGCCGGCCACGAAGAGCACCACCAAAGTGACGCCGGACAGGGTCATGACGTTGCCGAAGTTGGGTTGCAGGGCCAGGATAATCAGCAGGGGCAGCGGCCCCATGGCCAGGGTGGTCAGCAGCCGTCGCCAGCTGAGGGTCTTCTGACGGGCCAAGCCGGTCAGGCGTTCGGCCATGAACAGGACCACCGCCAGCTTGGCGATTTCCACCGGCTGAAACCGAAAGCCGCCGAGAGTGATCCAGCGGTTGATGTCCCGGTCGCCGAACAGGGTCCAGCCCACCAGGGCCAGGCTGATCACCAGCCCGCCCCAATTGAGCCAGCGCCGTTTGAAGTAGTGGTAATCCACGTTCGCCAGGGCGAACATGAGCGCCCCTCCCACCCCGATCATGAACAGGTGCCGGGCGATGATGAAATGCTGCCCCAGGGGCGTGGAACTGGCCAGGCGGTTGTAACTGCCCGCGCCGTAGACCACGAAAATACCCATGAAGATCAGGACTGAGATGGAGAAGACCAGGCCCTTGTCGGCGTTTTCAAGTCCGCCCAGCATGTATCTGACGCGCCGGTTCATGTGGTGGATCCTTCCGTGTCCGGGCTCTCGATATCCTGCGCTCCCAGGGCCAGGGCGGCCGCCTTGAAGGCCGCACCCCGGGCGCGATAGTTGGGAAACATATCAAAGCTGGCACAGGCCGGACTCAGCAGCACGGGCGCATCCGGCGCTGCGGCGGCCGCGGCCAGGCGAACCGCTTCGTCCATGTCCGCGGCGGTCTCTGTCGTCACCGCGCCGGCCAGGGCCTCGCCGATTGCCGGTCCTTCGGCCCCCAGCAGGATCACCCGGCGCACCGGGCCCATGACCTTGCGCAGGGGCGCATAATCTTCGCCCTTGCCGCTGCCGCCCACGATCAATACCACTGGACAGGGGTAGCCGTCCAGTCCCGCGCACACCGCGTGCACGTTGGTGGCCTTGGTGTCGTTGATGAACGTGACCCCGTCCAACCGCGCCACCGGCTGATGCCGATGGGCCAGGCCGGTGTAGGTGGCCAGGCCCTGGCGAATCGCCGCGTCGGCCAGGCCCAGGGCCACGGCCGCGGTGGCGGTGGCCAGGGCGTTCAGGAGGTTGGGGGGCGACTGGAGGCCCAGATCGGATATGTTCATCAGGTGGAAGGCCTCTTCGCCGCGGCGCAGCCACAACTGATCCCCCCGATAGAACGCCACCGCTCCTTCGGCCTCCTGGCCGAACAACATACGGTTCGCCGCGGTGTCCCAGGCCCGGGCCTCGGGACAGGCGGTCCAGGTGATGAATATTCCGTCGGGCGCCACCCGCTCGGCCATCACCCGTTTGGCGGCGAAGTAGGCGCTCAGATCCGCGTATCGATCCAGGTGATCGGGGGCCAGGTTCAACACCAGTCCCACCTGCGGCTGAAACTCGCGCACGCTTTCCAACTGGAAACTGGACACCTCGAGCACCACCACCGCGTCGGGATCCAGGTCTGCCACAATGCGGCACAGGGGCGTGCCCAGATTGCCCAGGGCGGCGGCTTCCCGACCGCTGCAGTGGACGGTGTGGGCAATCCACTCGGTGGTGGTGGACTTGCCGTTGGTTCCGGTCACGGCCACTACGGGGCCGCGGCAGAATCGGG
>Ga0209692_10000384_pt1 | contig 114320 bp, 94 predicted proteins | sample tdDd472_FD_187129 | JGI IMG/M metagenome (GOLD analysis project Ga0209692, IMG submission 187129) | Marine sediment microbial communities from the Atlantic coast under amendment with organic carbon and nitrate - tdDd47.2 (SPAdes)... | ecosystem: Environmental > Aquatic > Marine > Coastal >...
TAATGCCGATATACAATCAAAAGAGCAATTAGAACAAAGTGAATATATGCGACATTTTGATTGATAATCGGTATAAATCATTAATTTACAATTTTTCTAGACTTTTTTAAAAAACTTTCTTGATTTGTGAAAAAAAATATTACTTTAGTTTTTAATTTCAATTATTGGGAAAAATTATTAAATAAAAATTAACCATAAAATACACCTGTGTTACAAGTTCTGTACAGGTAAAATCTAAAAATTAAAAATATGAAACGTATTTTTACACTTTTATTTGTTTTAACAATTGTGCTTTTTTCTACAGCTACAAAAGCACAAATTACTATTTATGACTCAGGTAGTGTCAATATAACTGGAGGTGAACTACCATTCTGTAGTGAATTAGTTGAAACTATTTCGGTATATATTGGAGAATCTAAAAATGGAGGTGGTAGTTGGGTAAATGAATTCTCAAGTTCTGTAGATACTACTATAACTTTAACTCTTAATGGTGGTGTTAATGGTTTTACTTTTGAAAACTTAACTGGTGATCCAATAACTGTTAATATAAATGGTGGAGCTACTCCTGATATAACTTTTGATCCTGAAAACATTACCTACTCAGATAAAGAAATTACTATACCTTTTTCTAATATACCAACTTCAAACGTAGACGAAATTGTTTTAAGTAATATAAAAATACAAGCACCTACAAACAATGATATTGGTTCTGCTATTCTAACCATTGGAAATTCTTGCCTTTATGCTGGAGGTAGTCTGGTAGCAGATGAAACTGTAGACCTTACAAGTGTTAAACCAACACTAACTACAACTAATATTATAAACGGTGGTTGTTGGAACGATATATTAAAACTTGAAATTACCGACGGTGGCTGTCCAGCTGGTAGCTACAAACTTGTATTTACAAGCGACGCAGATGCAACAATTACAGAAAAGACTGTTGATGATATATCAAAAATAATAGATTTTACACCAACTGAAGATGGGACATTAAAACTAGTTGCTAATCATTCAACGCACGAAATAAGTTCAGATAAACTTAAAATTGAAAACCTTATTGAGGATCCGGGAACATATCCTTTAGTACAGAATACCACATTACCTTTCTCTCATGGAGAAATAGATTTAATGGACTATTTTGACGGAACAGCACCTACCCCCTTAGCTAATAACAGCACAGCAATAAGTTTAGATTTAGGATCAGGAGATGCAGATTATTACGTTTATGGGAATGCTGACAGATTTTATAAATTTATTTTCCCTTCAACTTATGTCAGTGATCCTCCTGTTGATAATACAACAAAATTTGACACCGAAGCCTCAGGAGTTACTATTAATTATGTTGCCCCCAATAACATAAAGTTTTATTATGGAATAAAAAAGAATGGCAAAACATGTTACAATTTGGAGCAAACCAATATTTTTGTGTTACGCGATAAAATATTTGTACCCCAGCAATACTTTTGTTCTACTGACACTGATCCTCATACAATTATTATTGACAAAGACCTTTCTGAATTTACTGGATTTATGATACTTCCATATACTCAAGAAATTAGTTTCGATGATTTTGAATTTAGTATAGGGGGAACTGAAGTTGCTAATTATGAAACCGTTAACAATATTGACAATCTAGAAATAAAATTTACCCCCTCAAGCATTAATTTAGATGATGCAGATCAAGTTTTGGTTGACGTAAAAGCAAATCTTATTGTCAATTCATTTATAACAACAGGTGGTTCAGGAATTGTTCTACAAAGTTGGGCAGCCTTAACAGATTATCATGATGGAGAGCATGTTCAATACAATGGTTTTGAATATGTGGCAAATCAAGACATTCCTGTTGATATAGGACTCATTCAGGTGGATGAAACTAAATCCCTTCCTGATGATCAAACAAAACTCTATCCACGTGAAATTTACCCTGTACCATCGTCATCATCCATTTATTGGGATTCTCAAGGAGTTTATGACCCTCCATCTGGAAGCTCAAAAGACACAATTGGAACTTCATCTCTTGAATATGCTAATACCAGCTTCTATATTTTTAAATCTAAAGACGATGGAAGTCTGACTTTAGATTCCGAATATTGTTATAGCGAAGATTCTATTGAATTAATAGAATCACATGCTTATACAATAACAAAAATAACTAACCATGATGTAATAGATCAATTAGGATATATAGTTAGTACGGGTAATACCTGGAAATTCAGAACTAAAGATGCGGTAGATTCAGATATGGATTCTAAAATACTTAACTGGGATTTTTATTATGAAGATAATCGGGGATGTACATTCAACAAACCATTTAATGTTACTATTAATCCGAGACCAAAACTAAGTTATGTAGTTGACAATGTGTGTTTTGGAGATGCTGTCAATTTTTCCGGGAGTACTACTTATCCAAACTCTTTAACAGACTTAATCTGGAAATGGGATTTTGATGATAACACATCATTAACAGATACAAGTATTGTTCCTAATGCTACTCCGGTGCCTGACAATACACACAATGGCAATACTACAGGAACTTATGTACAACCTATACATATGTATTCAAATGCAGGAGAATATAACGCAAGTTTGAGAGTAACAAGCGAAAATGGTTGTACGGCAGATAGCACATTTGAAATAACTATTGGATCATATCCAAAAATAGCTTTTAAACCGACTGGTTTTGTAGAAAATGGTACAACTTCCTTTGAGAATCTTTCAAAAGATCAGGAATTTGATGTTGTTAATTCTGCCGTATGGAGTTTTGATGATCCAGCATCACCGGACAATACTCTGACTCAAGAGTCTATTCTCAATGCAAGTCATGAATTTAAAGCAACAGGAGTACACGATGTTGTATTGACACTTAGCACCGAAACCAATTGTGAATCTTCCGATACAGTAAAAGTGCCCATATTCCCGAAAGAAATTGTTACTACAGATAACACATATAAGGCCATATTTGATGATTTAAATCAAGGCTGGTTATCCTCAGATGAATTTGATAAAGGATTACCTTCAGGTTGGAAAATGGAAGCTAAGGCTCCGCCTTTTAACAGTGAACTTATTGCCACAAATATGATATGGCAAACAGGCGAACCGGAAAATAAAATAACAAATGAAAACTCATGGGTAGAATCACCTTGTTTCGATATTAGCGGTCTGGCTTTCCCATTGCTTTCTATGGATATTTATCAATCGGTAGAAGAAGGTCGTGATGGTGCTGCATTACAATATACCATTAACGATGGTAAAACCTGGAATCTACTTGGTGACGAAGGTGTTGGAGTAAACTGGTACGATACCAGAGGTATTGTTAGTAATCCGGGAAATCAAACGCTAACAACGGGTGTTGGATGGTCCTTAGATGAAAAGGAATGGAAAACAGCACGTTTTTCATTAGATGATCTTAAAAAAGAAATAGCAGATTCTGCAGCGGATTTTGTGAGATTTCGTGTAGCATACTCCAGCGATGCAGGGAATGCACCCGATGTTGAAGTTCAAGGATTCGCATTCGATAATTTCAACTTAACAAGCCGTAACCGGGTAGTTATGATGGAGCAGTTTGTTAACTCTGCTCATGATAAAACGCTTCAAGAAAATGAAGAAGCCTGGCTAGATGCTTTTCTGGTAGGAAGAGCTGCAGAAGTAGTTGATATGCGTTACCACAACTTTATTTCTCACGATTTCGATCCTTTGTTTGACATAAACCGACCGGATATTAGTGCCAGATCAATGGAGTATGGAGCTACCATGGCTCAGTTAACAATGGTAGATGGTTTTTACAGATGCCTTGCTAATTCTGAAGTTGAAGCAAAAGCATACTATAAAGAACGAACTTTAACCGATATTAGCTTTGATATAGATGTTGCACACCAAGTTAGCGGCGATAATCTTGAAATTACTGCAGATATTACTAAAATTAAAAATAGTTTATTAACTGCTGGTTCACAAAAAGCAGTAGTACGTATGGCAATTGTTCAACATGCTTACGAGCACAACGGAGAAACTTACAACAATGTTGTTGTTGAATTACTGCCTAACGGAGAAGGAAACGTGGTTGAAAGTATTCCTGCTGATTTTGCAGTAAACGAAACAATGACCGTAAAAGGAACATGGACACCAAACGTAACAACTAGTGGAAACAAATTTAGATTGGTTGTTTATGTTCAGGGAATTTGGGGTGTAGATGAAGTACACCAGACCTGGTTCGAAGATTCAATTGCTGTACCTCAGGTTACTTTAGCAGCACCAACAGAGTCGCTTAAATCAGGAAATAGTAACAGCTTTACTATTTATCCTTCGCCGGTAAAAGAAAAACTAAATATAAACTGGTATGAAACATTAGAGAATCCTGTACAATGGAAGTTAGTTACCATGACAGGATCCGTTGTTAAGCAAGGAACAACACCTGCAGGGCAAATACACGAAGAAATAGATACCTACCAAATGAATAAAGGTATTTATTTGCTTGTTACTGAAGATCTTACAAGTCTAGAAGTAGAACAACGTAAAATCTTAATTATCAAATAACTTTTGTTATTCTGCACTAGATGCGGAATCTATATGCAAATTTAAAGAGAGCGAAACCTGTGAGTTTCGCTCTCTTTTTTAGTTAATTATAGCGCAAGTGTCTATGTTTGTGCTTTTATAACTATTAACTCCACTTTTTCTTATCACACCCTGCTGTCGTGGACATGCTGTCCGTGACTTTTCAATACTAATATTTATTTGCCCCGACAATCTACCTGTCGGCAGACAGGCATGTCGGCGCGAGCTAGAGTTGTCATGCTGAGCCTATCGAAATATGAACAACTTTTACTCTTTGCTTTTAATATGAATTCAATATAAGTATAGATTGCTTCGCTCTGCTCGCAATGACTAACCTACAACCGGAACCGGATTTCCTGAAATATTAAAAATAATTGAAAATGCTATTACAAGCATTCCTCCTAAGGATAAGATTATAGCTGTTAGATACAGCCAGAAACCTTTTGCATCGGGTTTAATTTTACTGTATGTACTTTCTAAAACTTCGAGCAGAATAGCCATTGAAATAAGTTTAAAAAGCAGGTTTGGTTCTAAAAAGTGAGTGTCCTTTTTAAGTTTCATAATTAGCTCACTAATTAAAATAACTAAAACAGCTAAGCGCCCTGCGCTCCATTGCTTAATAAAATCAAAAAATTTGTCGAAAGAAATGTTCATGGGATGGGTTTATATGGTTTATTTATAGTGTTTTATAATTTCTACTTTTTATTTTAGTTGTAGTTTCAAAACTACGCCGAGCTGGGGGGTATTTTATTCAACAGAAATGTTCTCACTTTTTCTTAAAATTAAAATCTCTTCTTTAGAAATTAAATTATCAGAAATCTTTAATGTTTTTAGGTTAGGTAAATTGTATATCTCTGGAGGAATAGATTCAAATAAATTATCTGAAATATCCAAGTATTCTATATTTGTCAAAAAAGAAATTGAGGAATCAATTTTCTGTAGTCTATTGGATCGTAAACTTAACCATTTAATGCTATTACATTCTTCGGAAAACGAAACTGATTTCAAATAATTGTAACTTAAGTCTATATGTTTTAAGTTTTTCAATGTAAAAACACCTGATTTTTCAATGCTTTTTATTTGATTCCTTGATAAATCTAAATAGATTAGATTTGAAAGAGATTCAAAATTGATAATAATATCCATTTTATTATTTGATAATAATAACGTATCTATAAATTTTAAACCCTCCCCATTAAACTCTCTTACACCACCACCTTCTGATCTTAAATATTTTAAACTTTCAATATTCTTTAATTTACTAAATGGTATAATTCCTCTGAAATTATTTTTAAAAGTTATTTTTTCAATACCATTATGTATTTCTTCCAGATTTACTTCACTATTTTCAATATATATTTCTTTCAACATAGGTTTTGATTTTTCATTTGTTAAACACGAAGTTATACAAATCATTAAAACTAAAATTCCAAGATATTTCATATATTACTATTTAGTCTCTGATACCTGTTCTTTATTTAATATTGGTATGTTTTTTTCACCACCAACACTACTAATTGCAACCGATTTCATCCCCCGCTAGGCGAAGTCTCTGACTTCGTTTGATTAAATTTCTTCTTTTTGTAGACTAAGTCTACTTTCTATTTTCGACGTAGTTAAAAACTACACACATAGCGCAAGCGTCCTCGCTTGTGCTAAAAAACATTGCACTTAATGTCACAAGCAAAGACGCTTGCACCAATATTTTGTCTCGCAATGACTAACCTACAACCGGAACCGGATTTCCTGAAATATTAAATATAATTGAAAATGCTATTACAAGCATTCCTCCTAAGGATAAAATTATTGCTGTTAGGTATAGCCAGAAGCCTTTTGCATCTGGTTTAATTTTACTGTATGTACTTTCTAAAACTTCCAACAGAATTGCCATTGAAATAAGCTTAAAAAGCAAGTTTGGTTCTAAAAAGTGAGTGTCTTTTTTTAGTTTCATAATTAGCTCACTAATTAAAATTACCAAAACAGCAAGACGCCCAGCACTCCACTGCTTAATAAAATCTAATAATTTGTCGAAAGAGATGTTCATGGGATGGGTTTATAAGGTTTATTTAAAGTTGTTTTTATCTTTTATTTTCTGCTTTGTATTATCAATATAGTTAATCTGTTTTCAACATTGCTTTTAATCGCTCAATTTCTTTATCTCTATCCTCAAAATCTTTATAATAGGTTATTGGTATATTCTTAATTTTTGCAATATAAAATGCGGCAATGTCTTTTATTCTGTATTGATAAGAATTACCAATAGTAGCATCTTCACTACCTTGGTAAAACACTTCATCAGTATTATCAAGCAAATCATATAGGTAGGGAATAATGGGCTCCCCAATTAATATAATTCTTTTTCCTATAAAACCCACATCATCTTCTTCATATAAAAACCCCCAACCATTAGCAACCAATAAATCTTGATTATTGCTTATACCAGATCTTTTTAAAGTATTAGCATATATTTTCCCTAAAACTGGAAGCATTTCTTTTTCAGGCAAGAACGTCTTTTTATGAAAAATAATTTCTGATGCCAGGAATCTTGACTTGAACGAACAAGTTTCACATTTTATCAAATTTACAAACAAAGCTTCTTGATATTGATTCCACAAACTGTCTACTTTTTGATTTGAAGAAAGAAATAAAGATCCATATGTTTCACTATTCAATTGTTGTTGAAGTTTATCCATTGGTTTTTTACTTTGATTTATACATGATATAAAAGTTAAAATAATAGATATTTTCAATGTTACACTTTTCATAAAATTAATTTTTTCTTTATTTTACCTCGCTAAGCGAAGTCTCTGACTTCGCTTCATTAAATTTTGTAGTCTTTTGACTACAAATTATTTTAACAATACGTTTTCCACGGCATATTAATTAATGCTATTCTAACAAATTTTCCATGTTCGCATAGTTTCTTGCACTCGAATATAAATAATCTTCTGGATTTAAAACTATTCCTGCCCTTACTGGATTATTATGAATATAATCTACCTTTTCTGCAGTAAAGTCCGGTTTTAATAATTCTATTGCATGATTTTCATGTGTCCAAAATTGATAACTTTGATTACGACTATGTTTTCTTGCTGCAAATTCAAACTGATTTAACATCCACTCTCTTCTGCTTTCATTCCCTGTTTGAAATGTTTCCAAGATTATTCTGCTAGTATATTTTTTAAAATCTCTAATAGTATCACTTAGTTTTCCAACCGTACTATTTAAAACAATATGAACATGATTTGACATAATAACATAAGCAAACACTTGCAGTCCCTTGTTCTCTATACAATATTTCAGATTATTAATTATTATATCTCTATAAACCTTTCGTGTGAATATATCAATCCAATTTATTACCTGAAAAGTCAAGAAATATAAGCCCTCTTGATTTTTTATTTGGTAACCTGTAGTCATTTTTTAATCTTTATTTTATTTTCAATTTCTTTTTATTGTAGACTAAGTCTACTTTTTATTTTCGACGTAGTTAAAAACTACGCCGAGCTGGGGTTTTTTAAGTGTTTATTCTATAAATCAAACAATACTATCTCACGTATAAAACTTGAATCATTAACTTCATTTCCAATGCCAAATAAATAGATGTTCTCAGCAGCTTCTTTCAATAAATTGTATTTAGAAAAGAATTGATTATTATTACTTTCGGTTCCTGACTTATTCACTAAATCAACCAACTCTTTTTCAAACTTTTCACTAAAGTTTTTTTGTATAAATGATTGACTATATTGTTTTAATACAATTTTCACGTCCATCTTACCACTTTCAGTATAATCCACATAGCCGTGTAAACTGTCCTCTTCAACGGAATAATTGCATTCTGTATAGATAATTTCTTTAACTACATTTTGCACTAAAGTATCACTTATATCAGCACTAGTTAATATTTGAATATAGAAATTATTCTGAAGTAATTTTCTTTGTTTCTGAAATTCATCAAAAAGATCAGGCGAACTTTTCCTCCTTTCAGCAGGTAATTTTATTGTATTCAAATCAAAATACCTTTCAACAGGATTATCATTTTTTGAAACGACATATTGATTCAGTAATATAAAATTGGACTCCATTTTTTTAATATTTTGATTATTACATGATATTGCAACTAATCCAACAAAAAGAATATATTTTATTTTTTTCATTATCTGCTTTTTTTATCTTGGGCCAAAACCATAACTCTGCTCACCTGTATGGAAAGTTTGAATAGGCAAATTCCAGTTTCCAAAAAGATCTTCTCTGCTTACACCTAAATTATTAAATAAATGCACTGCCAATTCCTTTGGAGCCTTATCGTGCGTTAATGAATGTCCACCTGAACCAAGCCAATGTTCAGTTACATAATAACCTTCTGTGTCCGAAAACAAGCCCCATTTGCTGCCAGCTTTATAAGTGTAATAACAATTTTTATGAATACCCTCATTTCGAGGAATCCAACTAATGTTTTTATGAAAAGTTGGGTTACCTGAAATCATATGCTTCCACTTTAATGGCAATACCTTTTTCCAAACTTCTATTTCAAATTGCGTAGTTGCTACCTCAATGCCCTGAATATCAGATTTATTAATATTAAAAGAAGCTACGTAATTTGTTAGATCGTAATTCTCTTCAAGGTTATTGTCGATATCTTGAATTTCGGCTATTGTATTTCGATCAAAATTTTGTAATTCGCTTATTATTTCAGCAAAAGTTAAAGCACTTTTTTTTGCCCCATCAACAGCTCCAGCAGATTTAGAGCTTTCAATACCTGCCTTTATAATTGTTCCAGCAACTTCTAAATATTTATTAAGCCCTAAGATTTTATCAACAGAAGCTCCAACCATCTTTTGAAGAAATAATTGAAAAACATCAGTATCCTTAATATCGCTTAACTTATCAACTTTATCTATTGCCAAAATGCAACTCCTAATTAGCAATTCGTGAGCTCTAGTAATTGCTGTAAGATTATGGTCAGCTTTTTCCAAAAGTTCCTCTTTATTTACATTTTCAGGCCATGGGGACTCTTTATCTATGTCATATGGTTTATTATCTATTGTTATTTCCTGTCCCTCACTTTGCTTCTGCACCCCACTTCCCTTACCTGCAACATTAGCCATTTTACCTTGAGCAGCTTTTTCACCCATTTCGTCTGCTTCTTTTTCAAGAGAGGTATCACTATTAATATTCATTCCTTTTTTTTGCTCGGCATCTGGTTTTACTCTGCCTTGTCGTTGCTGCACTACGTGAGCTAATTCGTGACCTAGTAGTTCTTGTCCTTTTGTGGAACCTGGATTGTATTGTCCGGGAGCAAAATGGACATCGTTACCTTGTGTATATGCTAATGCTCCAATATTGGATGCTTGCTCCGAATTCTGGTGAACATTCACACCACTAAAATCGGTTCCAAATGAGTTTTCCATTTTACTACGCACATCATCGGGCATAACGGTTGACGTACCAGAACCACCTCGCCTTTCTGCCTCTCCTTCTGGCCCGTTTTTCATTTGTAATTCTTCGTCTTCTTCAATTGATTTTCCCTGAATTAATTCTTCCTCTTCCAGTTCCGGTTGCATCTGCATCAATTCTTCCTCTTCAGCTTTACCCTGCATAGGCTCTTCCTCTTCTTCTGAAGCAAACATTTGTGCTGGTTGATTGCTGTTAAATAAACCAAACCCACTATCTACCTGTTGATTGTTCAGCCATTTTAACTGAGCTACAGGATCAATTTTTGACTGCTTTATTTCTAATTGATTGCTATCGGAATTTTGCTGCTGATTGCGGTCAATAAATGCTTTTGACATAATTAGCTTATTTTCATAATTCTTTGTATAACAAATATAATTATTATCCTGAAAAAATCCCCATAATTCGATTATTAATAAAGCCTTTTTTATTGTTAATTAAGACTTTGAATTAAATTTACAATGCGTTTTTAATGTGGATTAAAGAATATAGTTAATATACTTCTACAAACATAGGATGACAATATTCTATATTATGAACTAAGCTATTAATATTAAACTTTTAACATTATTTGAATTATCATATTTTAGTATATTTACATATTATTTACAGTTTGATACTTATTAGAGATTATGAGCTTCGGGACAAAACGAAAATCAGAAACTATTTCTTCTGATTATAATAATTCAAATATAAATCCACTTGCTGCAATTGAAAGAGACTTAATGTGGCTTAACGAACTAAATAAACTTATAGTTAATGGTTTACTGTCGCAAAACAACAACAATAATCAATCTGAAAATAATTCTAACAAATTGATAAGCAAGCATTATGAAAAAATACCGCTTAACAATAGTGATTGTCCGTATGATTTATTTTTACAAAAAAGCAATTTACAATCGAGTGAAAGAATTGCTATTTTATTAGCCATTGCTCCTTATTTCTCGCCCGTAATACTAAATCCGTTAGCCACAATAAACCCGAGTACAAATGCAAGCTTTCCACAGTTGGGAGGAATTATTAATACCAACAATAAAGAGTTTTTACCAACTATGGATACTGTACGATATTTAACAACAGGAGGTAAAATACAAAACATTCATTTTGTTGACAAACTTTTAAATGGTAATAGCAGCTTAATAAGGCAAAACATATTGCAAACGTGGAGTACAAACGGAGAAACGATGTGGAATAAGCAAACCCTTAGGCCAACCGATGAATTTCTTGCTTTAATTAGTGGAGAAAAGTATGAACCGACATATAATAATAATTTCCCTGCTTCAAGAATTAAAACTAAACTGGATTGGAAAGATCTTATTCTTCCATACGATACCATGAAAGAGCTAAAAGAAGTGTCTATTTGGCTCGATCATAGTAAATCTATATTATCGCATCCGCAATTAAGCAAAATTATTAAACCGGGCTTTCGTTGTTTGTTTTATGGTCCTCCCGGAACTGGAAAAACACTTACTGCAACTCTATTGGGTAAAAGTACTGGGCTTGATGTTTATCGAATTGATCTTTCGATGATTGTTTCGAAATGGGTTGGTGAAACAGAGAAAAACCTGAAAGGAATTTTTGATCAGGCTCAGAATAAGAACTGGATATTATTTTTTGATGAAGCCGATTCTCTTTTTGGGAAAAGAACTCAAACGAAAAGTTCAAATGATCGTTATGCTAATCAGGAAGTTGCGTATTTACTGCAAAGAATTGAAGATTTCCCAGGTTTAGTTGTTTTAGCAACCAATATGAAAGATAATATTGACGAAGCCTTTAGTCGTAGATTTCAATCGATGGTATATTTCCCAAATCCTGATTCTGAAACCAGACTTGTTTTATGGAATCAATCATTACCTTCAGATTTTGAATTGGAAGAATCTATTGACCTTGAAGAAGTTGCCGATGAGCATGAAATCTCGGGTGGAACAATAATTAATGTTGTTCGGTATTGTGTTTTAATGGCTCTAAGCAGAGGCGGAAAGTTAATTCACGAAGAAGATCTTGAAATCGGAATCATGAGAGAACTTAAGAAAGGTGGTAAAATTGTAGGGTAAAAATAGCTATAAGCTGTTGGCTTATAGCTGTTAGCGGTATATTGTTTGCTAAACATGCTAAATCTACATATTACATTCTTGTCATCCCCAACTTGATTGGGGATCTTTCATTAAAGTTTTAATAACCTAACCATAAGATTCCCTTTTTCAAGGGAATGACATTTTATCAACTTTTATTCGTTCAAAAATGCCTCAAAATGAAAATAAAATAAATTACAGGATTGATCAAGGTTTTTTTAGTGTATCCACTCACCTGTTTCATTAGCTTTAATTACTAATACATCTTTAGCTTCTGTTGATGTTGATATATTTCCAGCAATTATAAAACCTTTGTTTTCTCCAGGTAGATTAACAACAAAACGTCCACTACATAATCCTTTATAACCATATTCATTCTCTGATAACACTTCGCCGGTTAATGAAGTTCTTGCCATAAATACTTTTGAAGTTTGTTCATCGATTCCTCTTTCTCCAACTAAAACAAATTCATTTTCTCCGTTTACAAGCATGTCATACGATGTATTGTTACCGGAAAGTGCAACACTAAAAATTTCTTCATCAATTCCTGTACTGCTCATCTGCATTAAGAATACTTGTCCTTCGTAAGCAACAGGATCAAGAACCTCAGTTGCCGCAATATATAAATTCTCATTCAGAAGAACTATTCCTGACGATTTCTCTGTTACTCCTGGATCTCCATAATTGTACGACCAAACTATATTATCATCGACTATATGCGATACCATAATATCAGAATACTGATTGTCATCAACTTCTTGTATGCTTCCAGTAATATAGAAATCTCCATTTTCTTGCTCGTAATAATACATACTTCCATCGAGAGTGCTATGCAATTGATTTTTAGAAACTAGAACAGCTTCGTTGCTTGCATCTATTTCATAAATATGAATTTCATCACTTTCGTCTTTTACAACATGAGCCACAAATCTTATATTGGTATTATTTGTCATGAACTTTATATCTTTCACTTCTTCGGCCGTAATATTGAAATATGATGAATCAACAAGACTTCCATCCATATTGTATTGGCACAAGAAACCTTCTTGTGATGAACCGTCTACTTTTTTGTAGCCCGCAAAATATATGTTTTCGTTAACAAATAAACCATATCCTCTGTGATTATTTAGACCGGAATATTTCTTTTCCCATTCAACCATTCCATTATCTCCTGCTTTGATAATCCATGCCTCTTCCTGGTCATCGCTAACATTACGATAGCCAGCCAAAACAATTTCTTCACTTTGCGTTACGACTATATCATACAAATTATCATTGTGATAATTTCCATAAAATTTCATGAAATAATCTAAGCTTTTTGGACTGTCAGCAGGTATTTCGCTACATGATATTGCTAAAAATGGAACTGCAGCAATAATCAATTTAATTATTAATCGGTTCATGTGTATAAAATTTATGAGTTTTAAAGTTACATTAATATTTAACATTATCATCAATTGGCTTTTAACCTTTTTGCACATCCTAAGTTTTCTGATCTTCCCATTCTGTTAATAATGGAATCTTCATCCAAGGGAAATGAATCATTGTATAACCCCAAGGTAATTTATTCAATAAAACATCATAAGCTTTCTTCTCAACTATCAACTGCCAAGCTGTTTCTTCCTTTCTTAAGCTTCCGTTACGCAATAAAAACGATGTTCTTAATCCATCACGACTAGTATTTTTTAAAACGGTCCAATTTTTAATCACAGCATCAAGTAGACCATCACAAATCTCTTTTTCTTCATCTGTAATTTTTATTTCGAACTTTAAAGGTGCTGTTATTGGTATCCCAACTAGGATCTTATTTAACAACATTTCGTGTTCTTCGGGCTCATTATCTTTTGATACCAAATATTGAAGAATGTGAACTGCTTTTTCTCGCGCTTCGTCTGATTTAAATTCTTTTTTATCAAGAAGCCCTATGCGATCAAAAAGCCTTTTTGCGTATACATTTAGTAAAACAATACCAGCATTATTTACATACAAAGTTTCTCCTGCTTCACCTTCCATCCACGGTATTTGCTCTTCTCTTTTCTCGCTTTCTTTAATTTCATCAGCTATACTAACAAAACGACTTCTGTAATTTTGCACTAATTTCTTTATGTAATCCTTTTGTTTAGAATCAAGAACATTCATTAATTCGTCTATTACCTTTTTTTCAAGACTTACTATCATAGAAGCTGTTTCGTAAAAGGATCTCTTAGTTGATTTTAAGATTTCGCTAAAGATTAGGTCGGCTTGTTCTTTTTTTGAAAGGCTAGTCGGTCTTGTTTCAATGCTAAATTCTACAATTTGATTAACAAGATTATCGACAAGTCTTCTTTTTAGCATTTCTTTTTGCGTCTCTTCTTTTGAAACATGTTCATCTATGTGCTCAATTACTTCCTGATCTTTCAGTGTAAGAGTTCCTTTACTTACTAAATCTTTTCTGATTTTTAATAATTCTCCACCCAAATTAACTGGTAGCGTTTCAAAGACTTTTCCCATTACAACTTTATCCTTAAAGAAATCTTCGTCTAATAACACTTTTGTTAATATTGATTTATGTTCTGGGGTAAAGAAATATTCTAACTTATTAATCAGCGTTCCTTTTCCTTTTTCAATAAGTTCAACCCAAGGAAAAGCTCCTGTTCTAAAAAAACTTACCAGTAATAAATAATCGTATTTTATTTTTTTTGGAAAAATGGTTTTTCTCCCTTTACTTACAATCTTCTCAAAATCAGTTAAAAATTGATCTCCAAAAGCCTCTTTCACCCACCATAAAACCATTAAATTATCATCCTCAACTTGCTCCTTAATAAATGCCTTTGCTTCTGCCTCCTGCATATATTTTTCAAATAACGGCTTCAATTCCTTAGCAGGATCAGAATATATTTTTCTAAAAGGTTTTAAACTACTTTTTATAAATAAGCTCAGGTAATCTCTAACAATTGAAATGTCTAGTTCCTTGTATTTTTCCTTTTGCTTAATTGTCTTTTTCAGTTTTTTCTCTTCTTTTAGATCTCTTTCTGATATACCAAACATTTCTTCTGCTTTTCGACTAATTGCATAGATCCATTTGCTTACGTTTCCTTTGTCAATTAGCATTTCAGGTAAAATATTGTAAGTAGCTCGCCAAACAATTTGTTCCAATTTTGATTTTTGAATAGAAGGGAAATGCTTTTCGATTTGCTTAATGATATCTTCAATTGCTATTACAAGCTCCTTACTCGAAACAGGTTGTTTGTCTTTTAACCAGTCATAAAATTGTTTTTTACCAACTGGCTTTTCCGATTCTAATGGTGTTCTTTCTACTTTCTCTTCGGATAAATAGTCGATGTAAGAATCCTGTAAGGCATGGAAAATAGTTTCTTTTTCAGATTCAACCTGAACTGTACGGCTGTATTGCGACAGTATAGGGGGAAGCCACTTTTCAGTTGAAATATTTTTCTCTGATGAGACAAAATCAATAAACTTCAATGTTAGTGTTTCTAAAGAATATGATTCATTAGAATGTTTAAATCCTGCTGAAGCAATAAGTAAAAATTCTTTCAAGTACATTCTTAAATAATCCTTATGTGCACTTTCAATATTCTGACTTATTAATATAATTTGATTTATTTCTTTATATAGAAAATGTATGCTGCTGTATAGTGAATCGGGCATACTGGTTTTAAAAATATGCATTATTTCTCCTGAGTCGAAATAACGAGCAAGTCTTCTTCTAACATTTGAGTATTCAAGAAGATTATAGAACTCTTCTCTAAATGCATCATCATTCTTTTCAATCAAATAAGTAAACACTTCGCTAAATGTATATTCCCCAATTACGTCTTGTAAATACCAGGGAAGCGTTCCATATTTAAGATAATAAGAAAAATAAAGCAGAATTTGCTTTTCCTGATCAATAACCTCAACTCCTCGAAGTCCCTTTTGAGAATATACTTTACTTTTAAATCCAGATAAAAGCTGATTAATTTTTTTTTCAAATAATTGTGGCAACTGTCTTTCAATATCTGATGCAGGAATGTCACCTAAATCAAGAGTTAGATTTTTTACTTTTACAAGTAAGTCTGAACTATATCTGATACAGGCATCATCGAGTATATTTGCTAGTTTATTCTTTGCAATATATAGGACTTTCTCTTGTGCCTCTTTTGCAGTTTTTTCTTCAGGATATTCAACTTCTATTGAAAACTGCTTTACAGAATGTGCTTTTTTACTAAATTTCATACACCAACATGTTCTGCAGTTTTAATTCTATTAAGCTTTTTTATAAAGGAAATTAGCTAAGTCAGAACTTCCTGCAATATTTGAGAAATTATCTTCCCTTATTTCCTTGTCTCTTTTTGATTGCCACTTTTTAAGTAGTCTTTCAAAATCTTTCATTTCGTTAGGCGATAACCAATGTATATCAGCATAAACTGTTGCTGGTTTTTGTTCCCAAACCAAATCTCGCACTATTGACCTAAACTCCTGATTGTTAAACCTTGCAGTCCATGATGGAAATACAAGACTTATTTTATATGTGAAATAGCTTTCAGGAATATCTCTTTCATCCTCATTGTACTGAATATAAAAACCCGTTTTTTCTTCGAATGAAACAATCTTATTCTTGTCAGACAAATACCTGTACAGGCTTTCCATCTGAGAATGAGAATTTTCTACCGAAATATCAGGTTTTGTACTTGTAAAGCTAATATCTGTTTGGGGTATTTTAAAAATGATGTTCATATTTCTATTCTCATCAGCCTCAACAGAATAATTATCATAAATATTGATATTAGATTCTATCGTATTAAGAATTTCTTTTCGTTCGTCAATGGAATATTGATTTATGCTTTTTAAGATATATTGGCCGTTTTCATCCTTAATGTAAATTCCATATTTCTTTTCGTCTTGTTTTGGACGCAATAAAATATGTTCTACCAAATGAAAACCTTCTGTTTCGGTATTTATTAATATTAGCATATCTCTTAACAACAAGAAACCTTGCAATGATTCTTTTTCTGTTTTAAACTCTCCTAGTACTTTCCAGTCTGAAGCATCATTATCTTTATGTACTAAAGCAAATCCCTTTTTGGCTCCTTTTACCTTTCCAATTTTATAAGTCATTATATCAATACCTGACACTAAAAAGTCTGTAGTAATAAACTTAATCTTAAATGGCGTTAATTTTTCAAGTACTTCTTCCTGTTCCGGCTTGTCTAGATCTTTTAAATCTTCATCATCTATTAAGTCAAACTGTTTCTCAATGGTTCCTTGCGTGTGTCCAATATTGGCAACCGAACAAGTGTCCATCCAAGAATCCATTGAAGCTGATTTTGTTCCAGATGTTAAAAGCTTGATTTTATATTTATTAAGAATACTGAAAATTGATTTCTTCTTACTTATTGATATTTTACCTTGTTTGTTTTCATCTAAGCCCAATCCAAGAATAACATTAAGCTTTTTCTCTAATCCTGTGAGTTTAGATTCATTTTTATCGTGATAATCTAGACCTGCTGCTCTATCATAATTAATATTTGCTAATTGCTGTAATAATGCTGATTTACATTTAATCTGGAACCGTTTAAATTCTTCTTCAGTATAATAATAATTAAATTGGCTTATTGAATATTTTGTGTATGATTCTCCGTGCAAAGCGAGCAGAAAATCAAGGATTCTGTTTTTTCGATCGGCAAAATCATCAAAATAGTTATTTAGCATTCCCAAACCTTCTTTGTAATTTTGTGGGATTTCTCCAAAATCTAAATATGCATCTTCAATTTTAGTATTTTCTTTTGCATAAAATAATTCTGAGTTTGGCACTGAATCAAGATGCTGATAGAAATATGTATTGTCAAGTTTTTTATTAATCGACAACAAATCTTTAAAATGGGCTAACTGCGAAAAGTAATTTGCCATAAATTGCTCAAATAGCATTAAATAGCCTTTCAGTTGATTTGCTTGTGCTTTTCTTTTAATTGTTGGTTTGTTTGTTAAGCCTTCTTGCCCTATTCCATATATTGCAGGAAAATGATTCTGAACAGAATAATAACTTTCAAAATCTAAGCCCTGTTGAACCTCAGGAATTTCAAATGATGATCCCTGAATTCTAAATGCCTTTTTATGCTCTGAAACCAGCTCATTAAGATACTTCCTAAAAGAATTAACTTTTAAACCATTGTACTCAAGATTTCCTTTATAAAACTTTATTGTATGATTTTCGGCATCAGAAATAATATCGTTATGAATAAACTTAGGAATTTTTCCCTTTGGTATAATTAGTTGATTATGAGCTTTCTTGCCTTCTAATTCGAGATGAAGATTTTTAACACTTATAATTCCTTCAACCTCCATAATTAGTTTTACTACATCGGAGACTACTATTGTTTCAGGCTGTGGAATTAACTCTTCACTAAGAATAAAACCATGTTTTAACATTGGTCCATCAAAAATTTCACTGTAGTTCTTTTTCATATCCAAAAGTTCGCTAAGCGAATGGAACTTTACTTCTGGATTTATATATTGCTCTACAGCAAAATAAATATTAGCCATAATTTTACCTAACTCATTGAGGCCATCTGTTTCAATGTCAGCACAGATTTTTATTGGTAATTGATCTAAGATTTTAACCTCAAATATGTCTTCGCAAAAATTCCTGTTTTGACTAAATAATTTGTGTATTTTATCTATTACTTCTTTTTCTTCTTCTTCGGTAGCTGAAATTAACGATGTGTCAACTAAGATTCTATATAAACCATTAAACCCAGCTTCGTGTTCTTTAACTGCTTCGAACCATATATTTTTAATCTCAACAATATTGTCTAAAAAAAGCTTTCTAAAATCGTTAACAGAAAGAGGGTTATTCGTTAAAATTTCTTCTGGTTTAAAGAAAGGCAAATCGGCTCTTCCTTCGCGAAACAACAGTTGTTCTATATCATAGTCGGTTCGAAAAGATAGTTCAGTTAAAGCATAACAGAATTGTTCAAGAATGGTTACTCCAGGATCATGAACATTATAATCAGTCCAAAATGATCCAGTTAGTTCCTGAATAATTTTTATTCCTTCTTTCCTTAATGTATTAAAGTCTAATGAAGGTCCTACAACTTTATTCCTGTCTAAATATTCCGGTCGATTCATATATTTCTTTTAATTCAGGGTTATATTACTTTTCTTCGTTCTCTAGTACGCACTCATCCATAAAAGTATCATTCCAAAGCTTTTGAATATTGTAACTTACCGCGACCCCTTCGCCATAATTGTAGCGTGTTTTCAATTCTAAATTAAATTTATAAGTGCCACCTGTCCATTTTAATTTCATGTTATTTCCTCGAACACCATAATGTCCCTGAGTAACTCTAATTTTGTTCTTTGACTTACCAAAAGCACTAATAGCAATAGCATGTAATAATGCATACTTCCCTGTTTTCTTTTTCCCTACACCAGCAATTACTTCAAACATGTGACATCCATTCAAATCTGTTACTATCTTATGCCACTTTCCATCAGCAGGGATTTTTCCTTTATAGGCATTCCCTTCTCTTCCTGACATAGCAACAGTTCCAATCACATCTAAATTTGCATCAGGATCTTCATTGTTTATACCTACTTTTCCTTCTTCGCTAACATTTACTATGACATCGCCAAGTTTATTGGTTATTTCTAGGTCAGCGTTGCTCTCGTGAACCTCAACTTTCCATACTGGACTTTTATCTTCAATGTTTTTAAAGAAGCTTATTAGCTTTCTTGATTCCCCAATTGGCGATAACATCAAACCATCTTCCATTGTTTTTGACATTCCGTCATCAACTTTATTAATTGAAGAGTCGATAAGATCGTGAAAATGGCCTTCGGTAGGCAATTGACCTTTCTTAAAATATCCTTTTAGACTTTTCCTATTTTGTATTGGCATCTTGTATAATAAAATATAATTTGTTAATACTATTATTTTATTCTAATAACTATCTACCTGTTAATAATAAAATCATTACCTAATTCCAGAGAATCAATACCTGCTTGTGCTGAGTTTTCGTCATTCTTATCAGACAAGATTGTAAATTGATGCTGATCTGCAGGAATTAACACTGACCATGGTTTTGTTGCTCTTAAACCTGCTTTTTCATCTCCTTCTTGTGCAGTATCAATAAGGACGTAATTACCTGTAATATTTCTGGCTGCTTGCACTATTGAAAAGCGAGTAATATATTCAACATAAGACAATGTGCGTAAATATGTAATTACATCTGAGCAATATATTACTTTATCCATTTGATGACCTAAAGTTAAATGCCCAATATTTCCTTTCAGATACTCATTTATAGTTTCATTTAATTTTTGAATATAATATCCTTGATTATGTGCACCTTTAAATTTTACAGAACAAATTATTCTTATTCTTTCGTAACTTGGATTTCGCACTTCGATTTTTGTAAAAGGTGAAGCATGTGTTTGAATAAACGACTTGATATCAAAAAGTAACTCACTACTAACCTTAGGTTCTTTTGAGTTTAAAACTGTGGATGCAAAAGGACTAACTACAATAAGAACATTTCCTGGCGCATTTAAACTGTTTCCTGTCATGTTTGGCAAACAAACAGCTTTTTCTATGTTATTATATTCATCTAATATTAAACGCTCGTAATCCCAAACTGTGATAGCTCTTTTCCCGTGTTTTAATCTTTCACCTGTTCTTGCTTGATACGATTTTTCATTTTCATGAGATAAACCTCCAAACGATGGTAGTGGCTGTAAAACTGATCTTATTCCTTTTATGCTTTTTACTGGTCGCTGTATACTATATCTTGGTAAAGGATTGTCTAGATATTCTGATTTATAAAGCTTATCATTACCAACCAAAGTAACAGTTGTAACTTGTGAAGTTGCACTTAGATTTCTTGAAGCAACTTCAATATTCTCTTTTACGCTAATTTTTAACCAAAAATATTCTTCACTTAAAAGAGTATTTTCTTTATTTATAGCTTCAGGAAGATCAATAACAATTATTCCTGTCTTTAAGAAGTTATTGGTATCGTCTCTTAAAATATTTGATGGTTTTAATACCTGCCATCGATTATTTGCTAAATAAGCCCATTCAACAACTGGAGGTTCTTCTTCCGATGAAATATTAAATTCATCAAGCATCTCAAATAAAACAGAAACTACCTGAGGAGGTTTTACATCGGTCAATCCCATATATAATTCTCCTTGGATATTATATGAAGGTGCTACAAAAACGTTCTTTTCTGCCTTGTTTGGAAATACTTTAGTAAACCCAAAAGGATGTAAATGAAAAATTTCACCACTTCCAGAATTACCTTCACCTGCCTGGAAATTTTCTTTTACAGAAATACTTGTTGTACTCTCATAATCTAGAGACATACTTCTAATCTGAGGTGTAAATGCTGGTTTTGGCAGATCTTTCTTTGCTTTTCCTTTTCCTTTTAAGAAACCTGATTTTGAATTTTCTAGAGTTATATCTGAAATTATTGCAGGATAAACAGAATGACCAAAAGCATAAACCGGAGAAGTGAGTTCCATTTTTACAAACCCTCTTTTCGACATTGAATCATAAATTGGCTTTTCTTTAATAGCGGCATAATTTGGAGCCTGATGAATCAGGTCCATTCTAATATTATCGAAACTTGTTTTATAGAATACCTTTGCATTAACTGTAGGAACATTCGCAGTAGGTTTATCAACTGAACGAAACATTTTCAATTTTTGTTTTTCTTCAGGAAGATCAGGAAGCCACTTTCCGCCTTTTAATATGGACATTGATAATTCATAAGATGTATTATCAACACCCATTTTATAATCTTGATAATACTCTTTGAAACCATGCGCCTCGTGTGGTACTTCTAACCATTCAAGGTTTATTTTTAAATCATCAAGCTGCTTTTGAAACACCTCGTTATTTCCTATTACAAGGAAAGATCCTGCCTTTGGCAATGGTCCAAAAGGATAAAACGGTGAATTGGCATCAACTGCCCCTACATTATTGTGTAGCAGAAGCTTTTTCATTTCAGAAACCTTTGTGTTGATTACAACTTGTTCTATTTCAGCATCGGTTAGTAATGAGTACGAATATATATACGAATCATTATTGAAAATGAACTTTACTAAAGGATATGATGATGAAATTTTCTCGTTATGTAAAACTTTATCGACTGGAACTATTGCTGGGAGTGAAGGTTCAAAATCAAACTTTACAACAAGACTATTAGTCTTTTCTTCAATAGTAACAATATTGGTTTTAACATCGAACCAACCATCTGAAGTTGTTACTAATATTTTCAAAGAATCGAGTAAACTTTTTGCAACAGCTTCTTTAAACGAACAACTTAATTCTTTTCCTATATTCTTAATTTTTGTTACTAAGAGTTTATAAGAATCTTTCTTTAACTGCAATTTTATGGTAAGTTCTCTTTTTCCCTCTGATAAAAACAATGCTGGAGAAGATACCCCAATCCCAATTGATGCCGGCCTCATTGACAAGTCATTATCACCACGTCCTTCCTGATCTTCACCAAAAGTTGGATAAGACATTCGTTTATTTAAAGCGGGTTTCTCTGACCAATTTATCACTGGTATTTCAGAACTATAAATGTTATTTACTCTTTCAATAAGATCACCATCAATATTCAATTTCTTTGAAGCAACAAATAAGTTTTTCAACTTACCAAGGTTAACTTTATTGATTACAACATCCTCATCTACAGAATAATAAACGTCGTTTCTGTCATTATCGGTTCCTGCAATGAATCTTGCACCTTTAGTAACCTTTGCCTCAACAGCTTCTTTATCAAGAATAAATTTTAAGTATGTTTTATCGTTTATTGCTGATCTTTCCTCTTGCTGAAGGATATTTCTATAATAATAATTTAAGTATTTAAATGTCAACTGATTTATATTCTTTTGCGGATGTTCAAATAATTTAAGGAAAGTTAGTAAAAGAGCTACTTCCGGAAAATGGTTATCCTTATTAAGTGAATCCTCCAAATCGTACAGTGCTTTTTGCTTTAGATATATTACAGACTCATAAAACAACTGAAATATATCCTGTAATGCCTCGGCCGCAGTATTAACTTTTTCTTGAGTATTTTTCCCTTGATAAATAACATCAGAAGGTTTTACGTTATCAAGCTCCCAAATAAAACTAAATATATCAAAATCAAAATCAATTTGAAGATTAATAGTTTCTTTTGAAGATGCAGCCATTACAAAACTCTTAAATTTCTTTAAACCACCGGCAAGTTTTGTTTCAACTATGTTTGATATTTCATTTCTAAATGAAACTTCTGTTTGCTGAAAATCCTCAACGTATTTTAAGTTTTTAAACCATTTGTCGACTTTTAATGCAACCGAATATACTTCATTGAAGCATTCCGTTAAATATTTTAATTTTTTTGTGGGATTATTAAATGATATTGATTTATTAACATATTTCTTGAATTTTTCTTCGAGCTCTGCCGGTTTTATATATGATATCGCAGCTAAAATAAGAGCCTCATCTGTTAAAAAATCTGACCAGTCTCCATCTGGTTTATTTTCAAAATTATGGTAGTTTATCAGTTTTGACAATCCTAATGAATAAACAAGGTTGTCGATAAAATTATGCTCATCAATCTTAACATATTCAGGTGTAAGTGCCTTTGAATATCTTTGATCCTGACTACATCCTGTAAAATTGAAATAATTTATTTTTTCTTTTTTATCCATATCTTAAATTGATAAAAGCTCCACTTTATCTATAATTTTTTAATTCTCCGGCATGTTCATTACGTCTGTTCCTTCAAGTAAATAATAAGGATATACAATATTATTTCTCTTATTTGTTTTACGTATGCTATACTCCAGCGAAATCTCTAAAACACCATCATACATATTTTTAGTTGATACAGATACATCATCTAAAGTTATTCTGGGTTCAAAATGTAAAACTGCATCATGTATTATTTCGCTTGCTCTATTTATTAATCCTTCATTTATAGATTCAAAATTTAACACACTCAAATCACAACCATATTCTGGCTGTAAGACTCTCTCTCCAGGACGTGTAGACATCAGAATAAATAAGCTTTCTTTTATGTCTTGTTCTTCAGAAACTAAAGTTACACTTTTGGACTGTCTGTCAAACTCAGGAGGAAACTTCCACCCAATACCTAAAAATGTTTTTTTATGCTTCATATTTTCATTTTTCTATAAATCAATTTTAGCCACCAATCATTACCGTAGGGCATCCAACAACTATTGAGCCTCCGTGAGCAGTAGAATCTCCCATTCTTGCTGCAGGCATCCCTCCAATTAACACAGTTCCTGACCCTTTTACAATTGAATCCGGTGGTCCTGTGCAAACACATGAGTCACCCACTACTGCTGCAGGCATCCCTCCAATCATTACAGTTGCTTCTCCCGGGCCAGTAATAGGTCCCCCAACATGAGGTATAGGTGAGGGAGCAGCTGGCGTTTGCATAGGACATGTATGCATATCTGTTAATCTTGCTGCCATACTCATAATTTTACCTCCGTTTTATTTAATTAATTTTTCTTTACTAGTTTATCATAACCATACCACCTTTAATGGTAGTCTGAGCTGATCCTTTTACTTCACACATAGCTCCTTCTGCTGCAAATTTGGCTGTACCTTTATTTTCAATATTTATTCCCTCTACACCAACATCTCCTGTTGCTTTCAAAGCGATATCTCCAGTAGAAGATAACTCTATGTTACCTCCAGATTTAATTATAATATCTTTTGAACTATCGAGGGTTATCCCATCTGCAGACATTTCCACAACATTGTCGTTCATATCTTTGATACTGATAATACTATCTGTATCATTCATAGTAATTATATTTTCCCCTGGAGTTTCAATAATTATTGCTTTATTTTCTTCGTCAAAAGATATTTTAAGCTGTTCCTTTGTTACTATTCTTTTAAAGAAATTTTCTTCTGCAGGTTCCTCTGGGGGTATATTAATTTTATTATGTACAGAACCTAAAACAACTGGGTTTTGTGGGTCTTGATTCAGGAAACTTACTATTACCTCGTCACCAACTTCAGGATAGAAGAAAATTCCGGCTTCAGTTGTAGCATATAAAGTTGCAAGTCTTGCCCACAATGTTAATGTTTCGGACTGAAGTGTTGGTAATGTTACTTTAATTCTATATTGTCCATTTTCATCTTCATGAATTTGCTCAACAACACCAATGTACATTCCGTTTATTGGTGGAATTAATCCTGACGCAGGAGGTGCATAAACATTTGGTTTTTCCTCTACATACCAGTTTGGTGATAAGCCTAATCCCAATTCAGTAGTATATTCTCCATCTTCTAAAATATGCCCCACTGCTGAAACGAAAATTTTCCCATTAAACTGGTCGCTGAATCCTTCTAAATTAATGGTGTCGCCAGGCAAAATTTGATTATATCCATGAATAGTAATTTTACCACGAACTTTAGACCATTCCGATTTTGCGTGTAATGCAGAAGCCCATTCTGTTAGAACTTCCATTGGCACATTAGCAGTTGTACTTAACAATGATTCATCTAAACCAATTATACTAGCCAAATCACCTGAAGATATATTTCCAGCATCATTTGAAGCAGGAGCATTTGAATTCGCTACTATAGTACTCTGATTGTCCATATCCCAAGAAACTCCTTTAACGGAGTCAAGCATATTCTTTGCATCAATAAATGCATTAAAATCAATTACACCATCATCGGGCATTAGATCTAAAACAGGTGAACCTGATTCGGGTTTTTTTATTTGAATTTCTCCGTCGGAATTAAATAAGACCATTCCATTCACTTCAGCACGTTGAATGACAAAATCCCAATCTGCAATATAATTCTGCAATAACTCAGGATGCTCAAAACTGGTTGATTCAACATTGGTAGTTAAATCTGAATATTCACCTAATATCTCTGAAATTATATCGCTATCAGGTTTTGCTTCAAAGATTTTATTTTTTCTGCCTACAGTTGCTTTAACAGCAACATCTTTACATTCTATTTCGAGGGTGAATTCACCACGGACCATTTTCAATCCGTGCCTTATTACTATTCCTTTAAAGATGGTTTCTTCGTCGGACGCATATCCAACGGCAATTTCAATTTCTGAGCCAGGATTAAAATCTTCTGAATCACTTATTCTATATTCTTCACCATCAGCAAATCCTCCATCTAACAATTGAATAAATGCTGTAGCTACCTTATTGACCTCCTTATAAACAGAAGCAGATACTATACTATAACTTCCTGGAATTTCAGTACCATTACATTTAATTGTAAATGTAACAAGACTTTTTACTATTTTTCTAAGTTTTTCGCTCATGAACGTCTATTTTATTGGAGGAAATATTAGTTCGGTTCCTGGCTCAATATACCTAAAGCTAATTAAGTTATTAACTCTGGCAACTTCGTGGTGCATTTGTCTATCACCATATACCTTTTTACATAACATTGGCAAGGTGTCTCCTGCTCTCACAGTAATCATGTGAGTAAGATCAGGTGATTGTTTATCTTTAAGGTTTGCTTCAGTAACAGGGTCCATTGTTCCGCTAAAGCTTGCGTTAATCTTTGCTCGTATTGGTTTACCAGTCGCAGAAAACATACCGTAAGTCACATCAAAGCTATCTACTCGGGCAAAAAAAGCTTGCTTATTATACTTAAATAAAGATTCCTGATTCCAATAAATTCTAACATATGGAGTTTCATGCTTACTTCCAATAAAATAGTAACAAGTAGTTTTAAACAATTCTATTTGTTCTTGAATATCTAGAGGTTTATTAGCATCATCTTTATTCGTTTTTGGGAGAACCCCAGTAGAATCAAGTATAAGTTCTAAACTTATAGTTTGAGGCTCGCAACCTTTATATTTTTTATTAGGAATAATCTTTCCATCAACAGGATCACTTGAACCTCCATACCCAACACCATATTTTATCGAAATTGAAGCAGGATTAAGTTGTGCAGTAAATGTAGAAAATCCGTTCCCAGTAGGACCATTTTCGCCTGCTTCATAACCATCTATAGTTAAGTATTCCATAAACTAAATATTCTAACGTTCAATTTTATATTCCAATTCTCTTAATACCTTTTCAGTGCAATCCTTTACTAGTTTCTTATAATTTGCCGGAGTAAGAACAAGACCATTATTTATTTTTGATTGCTCCTTTTTTGCTGTGACATTAAATTTCACAATAAGCTCTTTAATTTCTATACTCATTTAATTCTACTTTTTATAGTAAAGACTAAGCTAAAAATACAGGATAAAAAGACCTATATTTTAACTCCATTTCTTCTATAACCAATTCATTTGACATAGCTTTTAATCCTGAAACAGTCCATTTAGTTGGAAAAGCTCCTGTAAAAACCCAATAAGCTACAGCTTCACTCTGATCATTTAAAAGCTTAACAATTACACTCTTTGTGTCAACTACTGTTTGAGTTTTTTCTCCAAGAATTGTTTCAGTAACCCATGATACTAAGACAGATTTAGCTCCTGTTAAACCTCTTTTTAAAGTAAGTGGAGTATAATTCCTTTGTGTTGGCAGATAATGTGTGTTCCCTTCTGCATCTTTCACATCTTCTGTTTCAAATGTCACAGTAACACCTGATATTTCTGAAAAGCTTGAACTTCCATCAGTAGCATTCTTTTTGTCTGCAATCGATGAAACATTCCCTGGATTTATTTCACTCGGTTTTATTTCTGGTACAATATCAACTTCATACCTGAAACCGGCTATTGGATAATTATCATTTTTAGGTGCCATTCTATTATCTGCTAAAAAAAGTAAAACACATTAACCAGAGATCCAAAAAGCGGTTCTCTGGTTAATATAATAATGCAATTAGAGTCTTTCTAAACTACTCATAAACAACCTCAAAGCCTTCATGAGCAAGTTCAATTGTTTCAATAGCAATCTCATTTGCATCAGACTTTAAGTCTGGTCCTGAAACTTTTACAGGAAATGCATTGTTAATTGTCCAAGTAACAACTGGACCTTCTTCTTCGTCAAGTAATTGGATAACCACTTCTTCACGACGCTCTGGATTTGTTTGAACATCTTTAAACCACTCCCAGAAAGAATCATCACCTTCGTAAACACCTTTTTTCAAAGTAATGTTTCCGTGTTTTTTCAATCCTGGAATTTTTTGTTTGAGATATGTAGGATCGTCTCCTACTCTATATTCAATAAATTCAATTTCCATTTCTAAACCAGTAACTTCCTGAAAACCTATTTCAGTGTCACCCATTTGTACTTTAAAATGAAACTTTGGTATGGGCCATAATTCTTCAGCCATAATTTTCTATTTTTTAAGTTTAACTTTTTTATTTTCTAAAATCTATATTAAGATTGCTGCATTTTTTGTTGGAATGTAATAACAATAAATTCAGCAGGTCGCGTAATTGCAACTTTAACAGTAACATTCATAATACCATCAAGAATGTCATTTGGTGTCATTGTAGATCCAAGACCAACCTCAACCTCAAAAGCATCAGCAGGAGTTAGACCAGCTAATCCACCTTGTTTCCATATACCGGTAAGGAATGAAGAAATCATACTTCTTACTAACGTCCATGTTCCTGAAGTATTTGCTTCATAAACATAAGCTTTAGCAGCGGCTTTTACTGATTGCTCAATGAATATCATAGTACGACGTACGTTGATATATTTCCAATCCTGGCTATTTCCATTTAATGTACGAGCACCCCAAACAAGAGTTCCTTGTCCAACGAATGAACGAATTGCATTTATAGATTTACCTGAAACAGTTACATTAAGATCTTCTTGATCTTCGTTTGTTAAGCTAACTGTTGGAGATAAAACTGAACCTAAACTTAAGTTAGCAGGAGATTTCCATACACCTCTTGTGTTATCAACCATACTTAATGCACCAGCCATTGCTGAACTTGGAGGCATTACGTTTAGTTTCTTAACAATTGCTAACATTACAGTTTTAAATGATGGACTTATTGTATTTAGAGTTTGTGTTAATGACTCTATATCCACTTTATTGTCAACTAATTTCTTAATTTCATTTTTTGCTTCATCTGCTTTTTTTGGATTATCAAAAATTGCATCTGCTTCTTTTGAAAGAAGTGTACTCAATACATCAAGGTTTTCAATATTTCTAATATCAACCTCTTCTTTTTGAACAACAGCAGTGTTTACGTGTGGATAATAAGCTGCACTATAAGCAAGGAAGTTTGAGCCAATACCTTCACGGAAACGTGTAATCACATCATTCTTATCATATGATCTTTTTTGATCTCCATTGTAAACATCAAGCAATGCAAAACGATTTTGCATTTTGAATCCACAATGTAAAAGCATTTCTTGTTGTAAAGCGAAACAATCACCTTCATCAAGCATTACAGCTTCAGGAACTACCAACATTGTTGGCTCATCTTCAGCTACTAATGCAGTTATACCTTTTGATAACGCAGTTTTTGAAATTTCATTAACATTAATTTCACTTCCCTTTGCTGCGGGAGCTTCGGCTTTTCCATCTTTTGCAGCAGCTGCAGGTTTAGATGCACCTTCTTTTACAGTAGTATATGATCCAACGGACACGATGTAACAAGTACTTCCACCGTTCTCAAAGAACAAACGAATTCCATCAAAAAGAAGGAATCTAGCTTTTTTCTCTTGATTAACGCTGTAGAACTTACCATCTACTGAAAAATCAAAACCTTTTTCAGTATCTGTAACTTCCTGAACACTGAATCCAGTTTTAAATCCAGTTCCAAAAACCGATACAAATTCAGAGAAAGAAGAAATTCTTACTGGTTTGTTTATTAATGATTCTCCAGATTTGACTACTTTATCAGTATATCCTACAAATGCAGGAACAGCAGTCGGGATTGAAGCTACCGAATTAGGAAATGCGTTCCTTTCTTCGATATAAACCCCAGGTGTTGCTAAAGTTTGTGCCATAAATAATTAATTTTAATTAATAACATAAATAATAAAATTCATTTATATGTAAACATATATTTCTGATAGATAAAAATCTTCGTTAACTGGCTTTAACAAGTCAAAAGGAGCATAGGGCATTTTTTTAATTATTGTTTTTCCGCCTGATGCGCCTTCTTTCTTTTTTAACTGAACTTCGTAATCATAAAACTTGCTAAATTTCACAGGTTTCTTCGTAATAAATGATATTGCTTGTTTATCATCTGTTTTTTCGTCTCCAACTTTTTCAAAATCCAATTTTTCTTTTCCCTTCTGGCATGTTAGAGCTAATTCCTTTATTCTTTTAAGATATGTTGGAACTACAATGTATTTCCAATAAATTGATCTTGAATTAAAATTGATTTTATAGTTATAAGTACTTATATCGTTGTTGTCAATCTCTTTTAACAATTCCTGTTTTATTTTCTTGTTTAGGAAGATATCAATAAATCCAGCAGGAGAACCTTTGGTTTTTGGCTCTATATTAATAAAAGATGATAGCTCTGAATCGTTTCCAAAAATCTTATAATGTCCTTCTAATAACTTGCTTGAATCGACCTGAAAGCCTTCATTAATTTTTGTTATAGGCATTTCCTCTTCAACCTCCCCATTTTCAAGAGCTATTTTATAATTTATGCTATGATTCTCATCATCTTCAAGCTCTTGAGGAACAACATTGTGTAAATCTTCTTCACTTACAAATTCACTGCCATGCAAATTGCCTGATTTATTTATTCCGATATTCTTATTTGAATAATAGAAAATCTTTTTATTAAGATCGACAGGTATATCTGTAATATTTACAAAATATGGATTGCTAGCAAATAACATAAATGAAAGCTTTGATTCAGAATCGTTGCTATTGCTTAACCTATGATGTAAAAGTTCCAATTTTGAGGCATCGAATAATATATGTATCTCACTCTCGAGGGTTCTAACCAACATTGACATCTTGTCGATTAGTTTTACTGTTCGAGGTGTAGGGACAATATAAAAATCATTTGAATTACCTTCAGGATAGTAATTGTGGTTAACTTTGATGTTAATTAGTTGTTTATATTGAAACTTAAGGTTAATCATTGATTCTTTTTTTCAATTATTCAAAATTTTATCTTAAGAGGATACGTCAGATCCAAAACCTCCTATGCTAAATGTCTGTTCAATTATATCTTCAGTAATTGTAACCATTCTTGTTTTATATAAAACGGATGGTAAATACTTTCCTCCGTGCACTCCCCACAACTGACTTAATTCCTGAATATTCAAGTTAATCATCTCGAAAACAAGCTTTTCTACATTACTATCTAAATCGGGAGTGTTATTGTGATTAAAGACAGATGTATATTGAAAAAAGCTAATTGCTGCTGAAAGTAATTTTAATCCTTCTTCGTAATTACTCTGCTGAAAATTTGATGATAGCATTAAATACAAATAAACATTTATAGGCTTATTTGAAGACCTCGATGGTGATGTTCTTGATAATCTTTCTTGTTCGATATTGGTTATTGTCAATAACAATTTATTTTGAGTCTCTGTATTACCTTCTTCATCTAAGTTATTCAAAGATGATAACTGAACAAGGTCGTTTGATTGAGAGAACCTGTTATTTAAATTTTCGTTTAATTTGTCAGCAATAACTGACATTACATTGTTTATCATCTACATCACAATTATTAAGGTAGTTCTTTTTCACTAGTATATCTTCTTGTTAGGAAAAGGAATAAAACTCCACCGAGTAAAAAGCCTCCAAGTAAAAACATGGTTTCTCTAAAATCAAAATATCTAAAAAATATTAATACCATTGCAATTGCAAGGATCACTATGGCTGAAACTCCTCCTTTTAGCACAAGTCTGAATAATCGTTTAAATTTACGACCATATCTAAAAACCAAAAACAGACCAACTAAGCTTACTCCTGCTAATCCACCAAAAAGTCTTAAAAGAGCTTTCGGCCTTTTAATAATAGACATTGGATTTTTTACAAATCTTTTTACCATTCCCAATAATCTTCTTATTGAAATGCGTCTACCTTTTTTGATTTGTTTAAGTTCTTTATCGCTGTATGCAAACTTGTCTGCTATAAGTTTCCACAATTCGTCGTATCCATTATCAAAACCCAGTGCCCAAATTCCAACTCCCCTAATTTGTTTTTCTTTTATCCAATCGTATTTAGCACCTAAGGTAACTGTATCTTCAAACCATAGTTGTCTATAGTTTGATGCCATGTCACTATATGTGTAAAACTTACTCATACTTGTCTCATCAATCTCTCCCATTTTTTTCCCAGACATTCTTTTTGCTTGACGATACGAATGATATTTTACAAATGATTTTGCTTGCGAAGGAAACTTAAGATCTTTTGTTATCCACTCTGCTCCGTAGTATGGTACTCCCATAATAAATTTACCAGCAGGTATACCATTGGCTAAATATTCATCTACCGAAGTTTCGAGGTTAAATCCTTTCCACTTACCTCCACCCGTTAATGGTGCTACGGGTCCAGCCAGCTGACTATTTGATCCGTGGTATTCATAACCCATCATAACATAATAATCAACATATAAATTTATTTGACTAAAGTCATAAATCTTCTCAAAATCAACTGCAGGAAGCGCTACCGTTAATAAGTACTCTTCATCTTCAGATTTTAAGCTAGTTGCTAAATCAATAATAAAGTTTAAATACAGTGTTTTTTGTTTTGCACTTACGTTTTCAAAATCTAAAGTTAAACCATCAGCTTTTCTCTCACGTACTAGTGTAATTGCAGTAGAAATTAGATTTTTTTTAGCTTCGGCAGATTTTAAAAATCTTCTATTATTCCCTGCACCAAAATTTGAAAGTGTTAGTAACACCTTACAATTATGTTTTTTCGCCGAATCAACTAGAGCTGTTTGTCTCCAGTTATGAATTGTATTATAAAAACCAGTTTTAGGATTTACTTCATAAGAAAAATACGAAATCATTGATAGCAAAGAAAAATTATAGCTTTCATAAGCATTGCCACTCCAATATGGATGCCAACCAAACACTCGATAACTGGTATCAAGCATATGTTCCTTTTCGTACTTAACGTTATTTACAATATTAAATTCTTTAGACCATGCTTCCTCTGACTGCAATTTTTTTGATGAAGTTGGTTTTTTCACTTCAATCATTCTTTTTTCAAAAAGAAGAGTATCTGCTTCTTGCAGTTCTTGTAAATTTGCATTTAAAAGTGCTGAATCTTTTTCTTCACCTTGCTCAGATGAATCAACAGCTAATGGAGAAACATTATTTTCCTCTTTGTCTTTAGAGTCTAAAAGGATTGTGTTTATTTCCTCAAAAATACTCTCCTGCTGTGCACTTAAACTGTAAAATGCGAATACGAATATCCACAATAAAAAAATTCTTTTCATAAATGATTTTTGCCTAAAAAGCCCCTTTAAAAATATCTTACCTAGGTTATTATAGTCAAAGTTAACTAAAAATATTTTCACTGTCCAAATTAAAAACAGAATTATTTCTTATTTTATTTGTTTATATTCAAGCCGTTCACAATCCTTTGCAAAACCCAAATTCTGAGTTTTGCATGAATTCTAGCTTTTTTATGCTTACTTTTCTTGTTAAAACATGTTGTGCAACATGTTTTATAGTGTAGTAATGTAGTTTCTTCTTATAGATCAACATTAGATCTAATCTTTCTTCTAATTATTAATGTTCCACTATTTTTCAAAAAAAATAACCTTACTGTATAAAGGTTTTTAGCTTTTTTTTAAACCAAATAGAATCATTCCTGATTTAAATTCAAAAAATTATTTTAATTTGCATGTATTTAAAACTTTATACAGAAAATATTTTTGCAACTTTAAATACTCAAAAAGTCGAATATGAAAAATCTGATTACTTTTATTCTAACTGCAATCATCTGTATTGTAGTTTCTTTCAACTCCATTGCGCAGGAAGATTCTACATCAACAAGTGCTACTGCTCAAGATTCTGCTATAATTAGTTATTTTAACAATCTAAGCAATATGCACATTGGGTATTACGGTACTACACAAAAATGCGAAGCTTATGATGTTTATGCTTTTAAATATCACAAAAATTGGTTTTTAATTGTAAGTGCAAGAGGAAACCTTTCGTTTATGCACATTAATGCACCAGTTGAAGGCAAAAGAATTAGTTATCCTTCTAAATTTTTTATTGAAGGTATTGCCAGAAGTTATGCAACAGGTTATACAAAGCTTAAGACGAAGAAACGGAATGTAGTTGATATGGATATTTATGGATACTATAAATTTAACAAGCGAGGTAGAAAAGTAATGAAAGGGATGCTTTTATTAGAATATCCATTTGTTAAGGAAGGATTCTTATGGTGGAAAATAGACACTGAAGAAGCAAAAGCAATTGTAGAAGAAAAGGTTGCAGAAGAAGTAGAAGTTAAGTCTTTGAAGCTGGAGACAATAAAACCTGAAATAAACGAAAATATTCCGATCGAAAAGAAATAAATGTTGTTTAATTTAATTTTCTTATTCGCAAGAATTAAATGAATCAACAAAACATTTCGTTTAAGATCATACTCAAGTTATATAATTAATATTACACGAATATTATTATGAAAGCAAAATTGTCACGAATATCTGTTGCTGTTTTTTTCTTGCTGCTTGGAAAAGCTGTTTTTGATCTTAATTTATTTGCAACATTTTTTCAGAACTATAATTCTACCCAAGATATAGCTTTAGTTTTTGGCTATGCAAGTTTAGCTGGCCTACTTATGGTTGTGATATTTAACTATTTGCAAAGAGCTTTTCGTTTTGGTATTGCAGTTACATATACCTATGTAATTTTACTAGCTATTCTTTCATTTTCATATTACAATTTAGAGTATTTAGGGAATTCGATGTTGCTACCGGAATTGGTTGGTTGTAATATATCTGTAAACCTTTTAATTATTCTTTCACTTAGAGGAATAATAGTGAGAATTGAGAATGGTGAAATAAAGAAACTAGAAAAAGCATCCAATATTGCTAGTAACTTTGGGATTTTTATCGCAGGCATTTTACTAATCAGTTTTATTCATTTATCTGATAATGGAGCTTTAAATTTCCTAACTGCTCATTACATTTCTTTTGGATTTATAATATTGAGTGTACTTTTTATGTTCGTTCTATTTAAAATGGAAAAAAGTGCAAATGCAATTCTTGATAGTTTACAAGAAATAAGGGTTAAGCAAAATATATTTAGATTACTTACTAAAAAATATTTCACTACAATTCTTATTATATCAGCTTTAGCTGCTTTTGTAATGGTTTTTACTTATAGCCTTTTTATTAAAATTAATGTTATAAGTAATAGCTCAACTGAACAATTAACCAATCTTTTTTCAATTTCTGTTGTAATTTTTTCTGGTGTTAGTATTCTTTTTGAATTCTTTTTTAAAGAAAAAGCATACTATACATTTGGAGTGAAAATCCAATTAATTCTTTTACCAATTGTTGTTTTAGTTTTTTGTGTTATATTTTTAATAAACACCTACTATTTCAAGATTGCGCAAGGCAGTGAATTTTATTTCTTTATACCTATAGTTGCTTCCCTTTTTCTAATTTTTTCCCATTTCTCATTTATCAATTTGCTTTACCCTGTTATTAATTCTTTATATCTACCTCTTGACTCGCAAAACCAAAATGATTTTTATATAAAAAGCACTTTTTACGGTTTCGTTGTAGGAATTGGACTTTCTTCGTTAGTTGCCAAACATTTTATACCAACACTTAATCTAAGCAATAATAGTGGGTATGTTTTTATAACTGCAGCTGCAGTTATAATACTCATATTATTAAATAGGTTTTTGGTTTACAGTAACTATAAATCGGCATTGCATAAAAGATTAGATATTGAAGAAAAAACAGAAGTTACTCAAAAATCCTTTGTGCATAATATAATACAAAGAATTAAAGATTTTTCGGGGATAAAAATTGTTCGTGTAGTTAATCTTCTTTATTTAATTGATCCAGTTAAGTCAAAAAGATTTTTTAGCAAGTTAACTTCATCGGAAGATCCTCTTACTCAACGAGCTGGGCTTATTAACTCGATCAAGCTTTATTTATTGGAGATTTATGATGAGATGCTCGAAATTTCTAAAACAAAATACTTTCCATCATCCCCAAACCGAGATAAAATTGAGCAACTTTTAATCAGGTTTGATGAATTAAAAACAAAAATGCAAAAGCCTTATTATATTCCACAATTATCAATATCAAAAAAAGATATTGAACGAGTTTATGGGGGTATTTTAGCTTTACATGCCGATAAAGATAAACAAAAAGATATTCTTGCAAGACTAGTTCGTGATCCAAAATTACCCGTTGCAAAGAATGCAATTATTTCTGCATCTGAGGTTACAGATCCTGCAACGATTAAATCTATAATTGAACGACTTGAAATTGCTGAACTTAGTAATGCTGCTTATTCAGCACTTGTTAATACTGATGAGGAATCAATAAGTATTCTGGACGATGCTTTCTATGAAACAGGACAAAGCGAAAAAGTTCAAATTAAAATTGTTCGCCTGTTAGGTGATATTGGCAGCGAAACGGCCGTTGAATATTTATTAAAAAAATTGAACTATACAAATCAAAATATTATTTCTGCAGCTCTTGAAGCACTAAGCAATTGCAATCTTCTTCTGCCTGATAATAAGGCCATGATTATTAAACATGAGCTTGAAGAAGTATGTAAATATATAGTTTGGAATACATCTCTTCTAATTGATCTAGATAAAAGTTATGCTTCAGAGATTCTTTTAGAAGCATTAAAAGTTGAAATTAAATATAACTACAAAAGTTTGTTTAATTTACTTGCATTGCTTTATAACCCGGGATCGGTTGAACTTATAAGGAAAAACCTCTGGAGCAGCAATTACGAAGAAGTGAGCTTTGCGCTGGAATTAGCATCCGTTATTATTAAAGATGAAATGAAACCAATGATTCTGCCTTTAATTCGTCCATTATCAAATGAAGAAAGATTAAAAAGAATGCAGAGTATTTTTACTACTGAGAAGATGCCTATTGAAGATATTCTTTACGACATTATTCAGCGAGATTATAAGTGGATAAATCCATGGACCAAGGCTTGTGCAATTATGGAAATTGAAACGCTTAATAAAGAAAATAACTTGCCTATTTTACTTGCAAATATGGTTAATCCTGATTCGATGTTAGCTGAATTATCTGCTTTAAGTGTGTTCTCTATTGAGAAAGATTCTTATTTTAAGAATAAAGAAATATTTGGTAAAGATTATACCAAAATTGTAAGCAAAGCAGCAATTGAAGCTATTGAAAATAGTGGTAAAAAAGATAAGGAAGGAATGCCAACGCTTAAATTTGAGATTATTAAATATCTTCAGAAAATACCGGAGTTTGCTGCTATTCCAGGTGAAATATTAAAATATTTAACCGATGATGTAACTCCTATGCAATTTACTGCCGGAGATGAAATTGAAAATATCGATAATTTGGATATTTACAACTACCACTATATTATTTATGCGGGAAAAGTAAATCTTTTTATTAATAATGTACTTGTAAAATGTTTTGAGAAAGATACTTTATTAAGTACACTTGATTTATTAATTGATTACGATGCAGAAATTAAACTTATTGCAGATACGGATGTGAAAATATATAAAATTGATCCTTCGGAGTTTGCCGACAATTTAAGTTTTTACGACGAAATTCCATTCTCAATTATAGATAATACTGCCGAGAAAAACATTGAAGTTTACGAGCAAATACTTAAAAACGAGAAGGAATACAGAAAAGTTGAAGTGGCTTATGTGTAAAGGACTTTTTTATTAAAAATTATTTTGTGAAAGCGAGAATTCTTTCTACTCTACGTTAAAATATCTTTTTAGCTCTGGAAAAACATTATCTATTGTAAGGTCTTTTCTAATTTCTGGAATTGAGAACTCATTGTAATCGTAACTGTAAAAGAAATCATCTAAATATAATTGATTCTGTGCTTTCTCTTTTAATTTTTGGGTATAAAATAAAATAATCTGTCCTGCATTTATTTCAGAATTCTGATCTCCAAATTCCATATAAAAATTCTTTAAAGATAAATTAGTATTGGAGATATTCTGATCTAACTGAACTCCAAAGATTTCAGAAATAGTTAAATATCGATTTAAATGTGAGATATAAAATCTGTTTAAATAATCTTTATTTAAAGGTGGTTTGCATTTTCGTGTAAAAGCTTCAGTTCTTAATAAAAGCTCTTCGGTTAATTTAATATATTCAGCAATATCTTTAGTATTATATCTAATATAAACCGACTTCAAAAAAATATCATAGATCAAAAAGAACTCCTGTAAATCTTCAGAAACATAACCTCTAAATTGATTAGATAAAAATCCCGGCAAAGGTTCTATATAGAGTTTATCTCCTTCAGATATCATACTTAATACCATTCCAGATTTTGCTAACTGTTTGCTGTTAATATTATTTATTTCCTCTTTACTTATTTCAGAATAGGAAACAGGATCTCCATTCTCATTAAGATAAATATTACTACATTTCAAATAATAATACTGAAATATTAAAGCAGCAGTATCTCTTAGAGATTCTCTCTTATCAGCGACAATATCGTTAAAATATTCAAAAGCAAAATTAATATTCTTAATATTAGCTTTATCCAACTCTGATAAAGCATTAAAGTAACTTATAATTAAAGTATCTGTTGTCTGAATATCTGACACTACACATTTAATTGAGGTTTTCTCTTGTGAAAATGAATTCCCTAAACTTAACCCAAAAATAATTAAACTAACTAAAATTGCACTTTTCATTTTACTCATCATAATAAGTTGCATACCACTTTCTTGCATCACCATCAGACCAGACTTTGTCTGGAGACCATATATCAAAATAATATCTTTTTTTGCTAAGATTCTGACTGCTGTCTCTCCGTAATTACTTGCTGATCTTGCGTTTTTAGGTCTTGAGACATTCACTGTTTTTGTTATATAAACAGAATGAGAACTTTAAAGCTTTGTCATTTAATGAGTTCCGCTTACTTATTTATCTTCTTTTTATGCTTTGGTATATATAAAGGTAATTTATATCCAATTAAGAATTGTGTATTCTGAACCTTAAATATATTGTCAGCAACTAAAAATGAATAAAGCACTTCAGAGTTATCAGCTCTGTGTTCAGGATCAACTATGTTGTTCATATATCTTGAATATCGAAAATCGAATGTTAAATACCCAGGACCAATAATATTTTTCCATCTGAAACCCACTCCTGCACAAAGTGCGTAATTAAACGTTTTACGAGAATCTGTGAGATCTAAATCATTTAGCTTTACGGCTTCTCTATATTCAGTGCCAATTGTGTCTCTTCTTGTATATGTCGCTTGGGATTTCATTAAAAAATTTAATGAAGCACCAAGATTTACATAGGGTACAAAATCTTCAGAAAGAATATTCCATTGTAGCATTAAAGGAATATCTACACCGGTAACCGTTTCTTTGAATGAAACATTAGCATAATCTAATACTACATTACTGAAACTATATGAATAATTATGATAATATAACTCATAAACAACTGACAATTCCTTTAAAATTGGTGTTTCAAAACTTAATCCTACACTAATAGCATTTTCTGGATCATATTTACCAATACTTTCAACACTATTAATATCATTATAGTTTTCAATATTATGAATATCAGTAAATCCCCACCCAAATTTAATACCTGTAATAAAAACCGGTACAGTGCGAAATTCTTGATACAAATTAACAAACTCTGAAGGATCAGAATCTTTAATTTTATACTCTGGCTTAGCCTTTAACAATTCTAAAAATGCTTTTTCTGCTTCTTCATCTTCGTTATAATACAAATTACAAAGTGAAAGTAAACGATAAGCTCTCGCTTTTTCATCCTTTGAGAAACCATTTTCAAGGCATGGTTCTAGCATTGCTGCTACCTTATCAATTTGGCCTGATTCATATAACTTTTCAGCATTTGCGAGTTGCTCAGCACATGAATTCTGACTAAATCCAGAAGAAGAGAACAATAAAAATAATACAGATATTAGAAATGTCTTAACTGTATATAAATAAATTCTAGAGCTTGAAAATTTTGATGCTAATGTCATAATAAGGATTATTCTATAAATATTTTTTAATTTATTTCATTCCAGTGTTTGATAGAGTGTCAATAACTGACACTACATTGGTTACTTCTGGTTTGTTTTTTAAACATGTACACTCATAGTCAAGATCAACTGCAACATAATCTTCCCACTCCTTCCCAGTAAAGTTTCTGTTTATTTTATCATCCTTACAAATTATTCTTGCCATTTGATCAATATCGAGCAACCAGGTTCTGATTAAGTTATCACGACAACCAGCTAACAAATATTTATCGTTATGACTAAATTCTACAGACCATACCCAGTCGTTATGATCATTAAGTATGATAGGTTGTTTTGAAAGATCATTTAAAGACCATATCCGAACACTATGATCGAAACTAGCAGTTGCCAGTTTATTCCCTAAATGATTAAACGATATTTGATTTACCATTGCCGTATGACCCGATAATTTTATATTAACCTCCCCTGTTTGTGGATTAATTAATTTTACAACTCCATTCATATCACCTACAGCAAGAACTTTACCATCATCACTAAATTCAACGGAAGTAATATCTGCTTTTGTATCTGACTCATAAAGTGATTTGAAACCGTATTTTACTAAATCAACTAACAATACTTTTCCTTGTGCCTGTCCAACAACAAGATATCTCCCCTGTGGATCCATATCAATTGTGTTAATCTTAACACTTGACTCTGCAATTTCAGTTAAATCCGATTCGTTCCACTTCATTATTCTATTATCGGAACCCAAAAATATGATTTCTTTACCTTTCGGAGTAAAACATAGATACTGCACTCCTCTTGTTGGTATTTTTATTTCCTCAGGCTTATTCTTTTCATTTAGACTTATCAATTTCAAGTATGAATAGTTTCCTCCAACTACTAAGAATTCACTATCTTTACTTATTGCCATTGATTTATGAACCTTACCTTCTTCAAAATCAATTAACTCGTTTTGAAATTTTTCATCTTTGTATGTCCACTTGAATATCTGTCCATCACTACCTGCAGAAAATATAAGTGATGAATTTTTAGCAGCAATTATTGATCGCACGTTATCAAGATGAGCTTTAGCTGTATTAAAATCATCTCCTTTTAATGCTTTAACGGCATAGTATAAAGCACTAAATATATCGGGATCAGTATCTCCTCCATCATTATTACTAAAAATATTGTAAGCCTGACGAGCAGTAAGGCATTTTAATAATTGATCTGACTCCTGAAGAGATTTCACAGCCATTGATTGAGCAATAGAAATTAATCTTAATTCTAGTGCTTTCTGCTGAGCTTCCGTTGCCTTATCTTTCTGCTCCATAGCAAACTGTCTCTCTTTTTTTGCTAATTCAGTTTGTTTTACAGCTTCCTTTTTCTTCTCGTTGGCAATTTGCTCACTAATAAGGGCTTTTTGTTTTTGTCTCAAAGCATCTTCGGCACTTTCTTCTGCCTTTATAGCTTGCTCTTTTGCCACTTCTGTTTGTTCGGTAGCTACCTTTTGAAGTTTAATAGCCTCTTTTCTTTGTTGTTGAGCATAAAAGAAAAAAGCTAGTGCAACTATTGCACCAAGTCCAAAAACAACAGCGATGGTTTTAAATACCGCTAATCTCAACTTTTGTAGTTTTTCTTTTAAACGTTGTTCTTGTATAAATTTCTTTTCACTAAAAGTCAAATATTGCATTGTACGATCATAGGCCTTATGATGTCTTATGCCCCATGCTTTAGAAGGATTGTTTTCTTGCTGCCAGTTCAATGCCATTTGCAAATCTGGCGACTTCATTAATCCACCTTTACCTGACTGATGTAGTTCTGCTGCTTCAGCAATTCGTAAATATTCCTTAATTGCCTCATGTTCTTCTTCCAGCCATTCTGTAAGAACTTCCCAAATCCGCATAAAACTTTCATGCGAAATATCAATAATAGTTTCCTCAGTTAAAATAACGTCGCTGGACGGAGTAAGCAATGTTCTTCCAGGCTTTCTAAAATGCTCAACAATAACCATAATATCTGACTTGTCGGCATCAGCAATCTGAGCAATTTCTTTTATACTTGTAGGTCGACGAACACTTCTACCTTCGGCACCTTTTTCAGTAATACATTTAAATAATCGTTCACATATTTTCTTCTTATCAATATCAAGCTCATTAAATATTTCATTAGCATGCACTGATAATGCTTTCTCCATGCCGCCAATTGCCTCATAATTAGACTGACTAATCACCTCATTGCCAACCTTTACAGATTGCCAATAATCCCAAGTTCGCATTAAACAATGCTGCATTAGAGGTAATTGATCGTGTCTGTCACCAATACTTTTTAGAATTGTTTCTATAAGTTGATCTTCAATTTTTGCTCCCATTACTTCAACAGGACCTACAATTGCTGCACGCTTTTCCTCTCTTGTCATTTGAGGAATTAAGAACTGACTATTGTTAATTGCTTTCGTAAATTCTGGATAACGAGAACAATCACCTAAGAAATCAGATCGAATTGTAATAATGAAACTTATTGGTTCGTCAGCCTTTTTTATGGAATTGATTATTATTTCTATAAATGTTGCTATTTCAGCACTCTCAGCTTCATTTCCTTCTGGAAAACGAAATATTTCTTCGAATTGGTCAATATATATTAAAAGCTTTTTCCCCGTAACTGAATAAAATTCCTTTCCTAATTCAGACATTTTGTCTGAAGTATCAACTGCTTTTTCTTCGTTTGTATCTTTATTATAAAGACCTGTAACTTTTAATTCTTCTTTTAGAGCTAATGACATTTGTTTTAATGGTCCAGCACCTGGCCTAAAATTAACTACATGCCATTTATCTTTTGTTTCATTTTTTTCCTGCTCTAATTTTGGAAGAATACCACAATTTACAAATGATGATTTACCAATACCTGAGTTTCCGACTATTCCAATAAATTTATTTTTAATGAGCTTTTCAAGCACTTCGCTTACCTGACTTTCGCGTCCAAAAAATAAATGATTCTCATCCCTACGAAAAGGACGTAAGCCAGGAAACGGATTTTTCACTTCTGAAATCCTTTTTTCATTCTTAGCATTTTGCATTAAGACCTACTTTTTTGTTGAGTAAAATATATTAAATATAACAAAGTTAAAAATCTATATTAATTATCAATTACTTTTCGCAATTAATTAATAATAAAATGTTTAAAAATTTAATAATTATTTACAACTTGCTAACACACTTGCTTTATTCAACTTACAGCTTCACACTGAATCGTAGCGTTATTTAATTCAATTTCCTGTAAAATTTTTATGGTGATTGCTATTCTATTTTCTTCTAACAAAAAAAGCGATTACAATTAGGATCTTGCAATCGCTCTAATAGTGGAGCATAGCGGAATCGAACCGCTGACCTCTTGACTGCCAGTCAAACGCTCTAGCCAACTGAGCTAATGCCCCAAATTATAAAATCATGTGAAAATACATTTTTTTATTCAAAACGAAAAGTTATTTTAGCGGCCTGAACTAAAGAACAATTCTTAAAGAATATTCTTAGTAAGATCAGAATATTTTTAATTAACATTTTTTAACACTTAATTGCTGATATATAGCAACATAATATAAATTAATTCGTAAAATATAAATGAAAAGCAACTTTGATTTTATTTTTTACATCTAAATTTTGAAAAACACTATTATATTATTTATTTTTAGGCATTCAAAAAATAAACCAACATGGAAGTTAAAAAAACAGATAAGGCTAATTTAGAGAAGAACAGAGGGATGTTTCTTCAATTAGGTTACGTAATCGTTCTTGGCTTAGTATTACTAGCTTTTGAATGGGGAACAAGACCTTCAGAAATTGACGCATTAGCAGGATTGGAAGATATGGATCTTGAAGAGGAAATTATTCCTATTACTCGTCAACAAAACGAACCACCTCCACCACCTCCACCACCACAAACTACAGAGGTAATAAACATTGTAGAAGATGACGTGGAAATTGAAGATGAATTAATTCTTGACGACACTGAGGCAGATCAAGATACAGAGATTGAGATTTTTGAATTTGCTGAAGAAGAAGAAGAAGTTAATGAAATGGAAGTATTCTTTGTTGTAGAGGATATGCCTACTTTCCAAGGTCAAAGCAGTGATGCATTTAGAATTTACATTCAGAAAAACCTGAAATATCCTATGATTGCTCAGGAAAATGGTGTAAGTGGACGTGTTTTTGTTCAGTTTGATGTTAATGGAAAAGGTTCAATTGAAAATGTAATTGTTGTTAGGGGTGTTGACCCTTCTTTAGATAGAGAAGCGGTTCGTGTTGTAAAATCATCTCCAAAATGGACTCCTGGAAAACAAAGAGGAAGACCAGTTAGAGTACGATTTACATTCCCTATTGTATTCCAACTAGAGTAATACTAAATAAAATATAAAAAAATAAGCGGCTAAATTGCCGCTTATTTTTTTATACGTCCTGGGTTTTTATTTATAAAATCTTTCCAACTGTTAAACGAACTCTCCTGCACAGGTTTATTTGTTTGATAAAAATGGCACATAGCTGCAGCCAGACCATCAGTAGCATCAAGTTCAGAAGGTAATTCATCGATTTTTAGAAGATTTTTTAAAAGCATTGCCACTTGTTCTTTTGAAGCATTTCCTTGTCCAGTTATTGACATTTTTATTTTACGGGGTGCATATTCAAATACTGGCAAAGATCTTGACAATGCAGCAGACATCGCCACACCTTGAGCCCTTCCAAGTTTTAACATCGACTGAACATTTTTTCCATAAAAAGGAGCTTCAACTGCAAACTCATCAGGGTGGAAATTATCAATAAGTGCTGTAACTCTTTCAAGAATATGCTTAAGTTTTACATAATGATCGGAATATTTTCTAAGATCAATTACACCTAAAGCAATAAGTTTTGCTTCTTTTTTTACAATTTTTATTAATCCATACCCCATTATGGTAGTGCCAGGATCAATACCTAATATGATGCGTTCTTTTTCCAATTATTCTAAAATTAAATCGCGCCTAATTCGTCTTTTATGTTGCGAATTTCTTTGATTGGTTTTTTATAAATATCATAAGAAGATTTAGTACTTGAAAATGTTCCATTTTCAATATGATAAAGCACTTCTTTTAGTGTTAATTCATCAGATCCAAAATCATTATAAAGATCATCATCAACATAGCTATCCGCTCTTAGTCCATTATAATATCCTCCGAAATCATTAGAATTTACTAGTCGGAAAGATATCGGTACGTATACTAAATCACTTACTTGACTAGCAAAAGAATACATTCCTACAGGCTTACCATAAGTATCGTCACCAACAACATAAACATCCAAATATGGATTAAGGCCATTTATTATGGCTTCACTTGCTGAAGCAGATCCTTTGCTTGTAATAAAATATACCTTGTCTAGTTTTAAAGACTCTATTTCTTGCTCTAATAAGTATTCTGAATTCTCATCAGAACGATCCATATTATGCTCATATTTAAGGAATAACTCTCCATTTATATTATCAGGAATTATGAGCCCAGCCATGTGAGTAACTACATCCATTCTACCGCCACCATTATATCTGAGATCTACAACTAATTCGTTAACACCTTGTGCTTTAAAGTCACTAAAAGTTTCTGTTAACTCGTCATTAGATGGTCCGATAAAACTTTTAAAAACAAAATAACCAATTTTATCGGCTCCAGATATTATTACCTGTTGGTTACCAACTGTGTTAATTGAGATCAGCTTTTTACTAAAAGTTTCTGATACTATAGTTCCTGTTGGAGACTCAAATTCAATTGTATTTTCAACTCCAATTTCTTCTCCACCAAGCAATGTACCCATAGCTGAATTCTCATCAACACTTGCTCCGTTTATTTTATTAATCTTCCAAGATCGTGTTATTCCAAAATTATTTAGATCTGAATCCTCAAAAACAAAAGTAACTCTAACTTTCCCTTCTGGATCTGGAGAATGCCCAAATCCGTAACCAACGTATGTTCCTTCTTCATAATATTGTGCATATTCATCTTCAGTTGATATATAACTCCATTTATCTCTTGGTGAATAACGCATTGCGTTCATCAGTTCATCAGCATTAGAATAATTTTCCGGATTTACATCCGAAATTGAATCTTTCCATAAATACCATTCGGTCATTAATGAATGTAGCTCATGAACAATATTATAATCTGTAGGATATATTTTCTCCTTTTCACATGCTGAAAAAAAGAATGATCCTGTTATCAATATTGATATTAAGATTATTATTACTTTATTACTTTTCATAATATTTTACTTTTATTAGTCTGTTGGATAAAAATTCCTACAACAATCAAAATTAAACCAAAAAACGTTGTAAGAAACAATTCTTCTCCTAAAATTATTCTTATAAATACCAACGAACAAAATGGTGTTAGGAAAATTAGATTACCAATTTTTTCTGTTCTCACAGCTAATTTTAATGCCTTTAACCACAATACAAATGTTATGCCCATTTCAAATAATCCAATATAAATTCCGGCAAAAACACCATTTATATTAATACTTCTAAAATCTGAAAACAGAAGTAGTGTTATAGTAATTAACAATAAAGCAAATAAAAAGTTGAGAAAGAGCTTTAAAACTTCGTTGCGTTTGTCTTTAACATTATATAGCCAAAAAAGTGCCCAAACAAAAGAACTTCCCAAAGCTAAAAACACACCTAAGGAATCCGAGAATTCCATATTTGTTAAATTACCTTCTGATGAAATTATAATTACTCCAAAAAAACTTAATAATAAAGCCATGAAACTTTTAAACTTTAGCTTTTGATTTAAAATTGGGATAGATAATAACACCAATGTAATTGGCCACACAAAATTTAAAGGTTGGGCAACTTGAGCAGGAAGCCTATTATATGCAATAAACAAAACTGTATAATATAAGAATGGATTTAGAAATCCTAGTAAAACTGAGTGTAAATATTCTTTGCGCGATAATTGTTTTAATAAGACTAACTTTCTTTGATAGGCTAAAACAAAAAATAAGAAAATTACAGTTGTTAAGATTGCAACAAATAATAACTGAAAATAATCAAGGTGCCTTAATCCAATTTTAAAGGCAGAAGCAGATGTTCCCCAAAAAAGGATTGTCAATCCTGCATAAATAAAAGCCCGTTTTTTACCTTCCATTAAAGATTTTCATTTAACAATCCCGACAAACTAGCTTTTTCTTTAATTATAAGAATATTTGAATCTACCCGCTCCTTTAAAAAAAATACTAGTTCTTTTACCTCTGAAATTTCCAATAAATAATCAGAATATAAAATCTTATTCTCAATGAGTTCTGTTTTAAGCGATTCTAATTGATCCTGAACAAAATATATTTCTTTCTTCGTATGAATATATATCTCTTCGTATTCGCTTCTTTTTTGTTCTAGATTCTGATAAAAATCAGCTGGTTTCAATAAACCTTTGCTTTGAAAAATTGAGTCTACATAAAGACTATCATCAATAAGTTTGTAAAAATTTTCTGTAGTGAAATTAAAATGGCTTTGAACTTGATTTAATAAACTGTCTGTTACTTCTATCAAATTATTTGCCTCAGAGACATCTTTATTTTTCTCTCTGGAACAAGATAAAAACAATATCAGAATTTGAAAAAAAATTAAGTGCGTAAATCTCATAATTTATTACTAAGAACAAAATTTAATTATACGAATAATTTGAGTATTAAAAAAACACTATTCAACAAAACAAAAAAGAGTACTCAAATGAGTACTCTTTTAAAATGATTTCTATTATGGTTAATCTATAATGTCAAATCCTGTATACGGCCTTAATACCTTTGGGATTTCAATTCCTTTTTCAGTTTGGTTATTTTCAAGTATTGCAGCTAATATTCGTGGTAATGCTAGGGCACTTCCGTTTAATGTGTGAGCAAGTTGTGGTTTCTTTTCTCCTTCTTCTTTAAATCGAAGCTTAAGTCGGTTTGCTTGATATGATTCAAAATTTGAAACAGAACTAACCTCTAACCATTTCTCCTGAGCAACTGAAAATACTTCAAAATCAAATGTTAAAGCTGATGTAAAACTAACATCACCACCACAAAGTTTTAATATTCTATAAGGTAGATTTAATGATTTTACCAATTCCTCAACATGATTAACCATTTCGTTAAGTGTCTCGTATGATTTTTCAGGATGTTGAACCTGAACAATTTCTACTTTATCGAACTGATGCAAGCGATTCAAACCACGAACATCTTTTCCATATGAACCTGCTTCACGTCTAAAACATGGAGTATAGGCTGTCAACTTTTTCGGAAAGTCTTTTGAGTTTAAAATAACATCTCTAAAGATATTTGTAACAGGAACTTCAGCAGTAGGAATTAAATATAAATTATCAGCAGTAACATGATACATTTGTCCTTCCTTGTCGGGAAGTTGACCTGTTCCAAAACCAGAATCTTCGTTCACCATCAATGGTGGCATAACTTCCTGATATCCTCCTTCTACTGCTTGATCAAGAAAATAAGAGATTAATGCACGCTGCAATCTTGCACCTTTACCTTTATAAACAGGGAATCCTGCTCCGGTAAGTTTATTTCCTAATTCAAAATCTATAATGTCATATTTCTTTGCTAATTCCCAATGAGGTATAGCGTCTTTGTGCAATTCGGGAATTTTACCTCCTGATTTTATTTCTACATTTTCCTCTTCGCCTTTTCCTGCTGGCACAGATTCGTGTGGTAAATTTGGAATCTGAACTAATAAGTTATTTAGTTGCTGCTCTGTAGCTGCCAATTCATCATTTTGAATCTTAACAGTATCTTTTAATGCTGTATTTTTTTCTTTTAACAGATTTGCTTCTTCAGCTTTACCACTTTTAAAAAGCATTCCAATTTCTTTCGATAAATTGTTTAACTCAGCCTGGTTTTTATCCATTACGTTTTGAGTTGCACGTCGTTTTTGATCCAGATCCAAAATTTCTGATACAATATCTCCAGCTTGAAAGTTTTTAATCTTTAAACGTTCAACTACTAAATCTTTATTTTCCTGGATAAATTTTAAGGTCAGCATATCTTTACTACTAAATTGAGATGTGAATAAATAAAAAATCTCCTAAAGTTTACTACATAATAGTAAAATCAGGAGATTCAAAATTACGTAAAATTCTTTTATTCTTCGAAAGGAACAACCGAAACAAACGATTTATTCCCTTGTTTTTTTCTAAATTCTATTTTACCATCAATCAAAGCAAATAATGTGTGGTCTTTTCCCATACCAACATTTTCACCTGGATTATGAACAGTTCCACGCTGACGTACAATAATGTTACCAGCTTTGGCAGCTTGACCACCATATAATTTTACACCTAATCGTTTACTTTCCGATTCGCGACCGTTACGTGAACTACCAGCTCCTTTCTTATGTGCCATTTCTTAAGTATTTTAAATTATGCTGTAATAATTTCTTCAATTTGTATTTGAGTAAATTGCTGACGATGACCGTTCAACTTTTTATACCCTTTTCTTCTTTTCTTTTTGAAAACAAGTACTTTATCACCTTTTTGGTGACCTAAGATTTTAGCGGAAATTTTTGCGGCCTTCACGGTTGGTTTTCCTACTTTTACCTTGCCGTCGTTATCGATCAACAATACTTTGTCGAATTCAACAACAGCTCCTTCTTCACCTTCTAAACGATGAACAAAAATCTTGTTGTCTTTTTCAACTTTAAACTGCTGGCCTGCGATCTCTACAATTGCGTACATCTATTAAATTTTTAACAGTTTTTAATCCTTTTTTGGGAATGCAAAAATATAAAAGTTTATCTGATTCACAAACATTTAATTGTAATATTTTTGAATCAAATTAACTTATTCCCAAATTCGCCGTGCAAATATATGATTATTAATGGCTTTTTTGCCTATGAATTGTACAATTTATATACGAATAAAACGTATTGTATACATCGTTAACATAAAATTTAATTAACTAGTATAATCTGTTGGATTTTAAATTTTGATGATAACAAATTGTAAATCTTTCTCATTTTGATAATTTGTACTAAAACTCTTTGAGCCCAAAAGAATTATAATGCAGCTTTTAAATAATTTCAGAATCTTTTAGTTAAGCTTTGAATTAAAATTCTAATACTAAGACAGGGGTTTATGCCAAAATATTGAATAACTTTGCACCAACAAATTCTAATTAAAAATGGCTATAAAATTTTTTCATACTCCAAACAATAAGAAGTTCAAGTTTAAGCCCAGATACTACGATGAGCAAAAAGAAGAACTCGATAAGCGTGTTGAGCAAATAAAAAAAGAAATGGGTATTTCCGATGATGAAACTAAACCTTATGTTTCAACTATTAGAAGAGGAGAAATGCGTGGTTATTTAAAAAAGAATGCTGAACGAAAACGAAGATCAATACTGCGATTAGTAGTTATATTAATTATACTATTTGCGATTGTATATTTTCTTCTTTATACCTAAATCGTTTATTTAAATGTCAGATATAATTCAGCTTTTACCCGATTCCGTGGCAAATCAGATTGCTGCAGGAGAAGTTATTCAAAGACCAGCTTCTGTTGTAAAAGAGTTAACGGAAAATGCTATTGATGCTAAAGCTGAATCAATAACTATTAACATTAAAGATGCCGGAAAGACTCTTATTCAGGTTGTTGATAATGGAATAGGAATGTCGGATACAGATGCGAGACTTTCATTTGAACGACACTCAACATCAAAAATTAAAAATGCCGATGATTTATTTTCCATTTCAACTATGGGATTTCGTGGCGAAGCTTTAGCTTCAATTGCTGCAATTGCACATGTTGAAGTGAAAACTAAGCAAGAAGAGAGTGAGGTTGGAACACAAATTACTATTGAAGGATCTCAAGTAAGCAGTCAGGATTCTGTTAGCTGTACTAAAGGAACTAATTTTGCTGTAAAGAATCTGTTTTTTAATGTGCCTGCACGAAGAAAATTCTTAAAATCAAATACTACTGAATTTGGACATATTATTTCCGAATTTCAAAGGATTGTACTTTCAAATCCTGAAGTTGAATTTAAACTTTATCATAACGATTCTGAAATATACCTGTTGCCTAAGGCAAACATTAGACAAAGAATTGTGGCTGTTTTTGGAAAAAGAATAAATCAGAATCTGATAACCATTGAAAGTAATACAAGCATAATTAATATTAAAGGCTTTATTGGTAAACCTGAGTATGCAAGAAAAAAATCAGGCGAACAGTTCTTTTTTATTAATAACAGATATATGAGAAGTGCCTATTTTAACAAGGCAATTCTTAATGCATACGATCAAATACTTCAACCAGAATCTGTACCTTCCTATTTTTTATATATGGAGGCTGATCCTTCAACTATCGATGTAAATATTCATCCCACAAAAACTGAAATTAAATTTGAGGACCAACAAGCCATTTGGAGAATTTTACATTCAGCTGTAAAACAAGCTCTTGGGAAAAATAACATTGTACCTTCCATTGATTTTGATCTGGAGCAAAGTTTTAATATCCCGGTTTTATCTAAAGATACTGATATTAAAGTGCCACAAATTGATGTCGATCCAACATTTAATCCTTTTGAGCAGAAAATGCCTGGCAATAAAAACCCTAAAAGTTCTACTCTTTCGCTTGAAAAAGAAAACCTAACAAATTGGGAAAAACTTTATGAAGGTTTTGAAAAAGAAAATGATCCATCGCAAGATTTTTCTTTTATTTCAACAGAAAATTCACAACAATCTATTACCGATCCTAATATTAGCGATAAGTATTTTCATTTTAAAAATAAATTCATTCTTACTCCTGTAAAGTCAGGTTTAATGATAATTGATCAAAAAAGAGCTCACGAAAGGATTTTATTTGAGAAATTTATGCATACCTTATCTGACGAGTCGGCAGTTTCTCAAAAAACACTTTTCCCTAAAACCATTGAGCTAGATGCTAAAGACCATTCTTTATTAATGAATATAAATAAGGATTTAAAAATCTTAGGTTTTGATTTGGAGGATTTTGGAGGAAATTCAGTAATTATAAATGGAATGCCTGCAGACTCAATAAATCAGGAACCAGAACAGATTTTAGATAAATTCTTGAACGAATACAATACCAGTGAAGTTAATGCGAAAACTCAAGCTAAAGAAATAATAGCAAAATCTTTGGCAAAAGCATCTGCAATAAGTAGCAATCAAAAATTGGGCAATGAAGAAATGCGCGAAATGGTTGATATGTTATTTGCCTGCCAAAATCCGAATTTCTCACCTTTTGGCAAACTAATTGTTAGCATCATTAAAACAGATGAGATTGAAAAACGTTTTAATTAATAATATTCTAATTCTTAAGTTATGTTTAATATAAAATTAAGCGATATACCTCCGGTTGTAAAAAACCTTATTTTAATAAATATAATATTGCTACTTGCAACTTGGGTTCTTTCGAATGTTGCTGGAATTCAGCTAAGCAATGTTTTAGGACTTCATTATTTCAAGTCAGATCTTTTTAGCCCGTATCAGTATGTTACACATATGTTTATGCATGGTGGACTAATGCACCTTTTCTTTAATATGTTTGCCCTATATATGTTTGGACGTGTATTAGAAACTGTGTGGGGAAGTAAGAGATTCTTTATTTATTTTATTGTCACTGGACTTGGGGCTGCAGCTTTACATACATTTGTTATTCACTTGCAAATGACAGCTATTTCAAATGATATTACTGCATATTTTAATACTCCTTCGCCAGAAGCTTTTGCTTTACTTGTAAAAGATCATTTTCCTGAATATTATACTCAGATTTACAGCAAACTACTCGATGGTTGGTATTCAAATCCCGAATCGACTCAATATATTGTTATGTCTAAACAATATATTAATGAGCTAATGAATTTTAAAATGAATATTCCAACGGTTGGTGCATCAGGAGCTGTTTTTGGTGTTCTTTTAGCTTTCGGAATGCTTTTCCCAAATACACAGTTAATGCTATTATTTCCTCCTATTCCTATAAAAGCAAAATACTTTGTAATTTTTTATGGTGGATTAGAATTGTGGCTTGGATTAACTCAACCAGGAAGTAACATTGCACACTTTGCACACCTAGGTGGCATGTTATTTGGTTTTATTCTTATTAAAATATGGAATACCAAACGTACTAATTTTTACTAAAAGGAGTTATTTTTTTAATATTGAATAAAATACAATAAATATCATGAGTGTTGTTGACGAAATAAAAAAATCTTTTAAAAGTGGGAATGCTTTAACTAAGCTAATCTATATTAATCTTGCTGTCTTTTTGGCAGTAAAAATAATTGAAGTAATCTTTTTTCTTTTAAATGTAAATCCAACATTTTCTCTAATAAATTGGCTGGCTGTTCCTGCAGATTTTCACAATCTAATTTATAAGCCTTGGACTATTATTACTTATATGTTCTTACATCAAGGATTTATGCACATCCTGTTTAATATCCTATGGTTATACTGGTTTGGACAAATCTTTTTAAGATATTTTGATGATAAGAAGCTATTAAGTGTTTATTTGGTTGGCGGAATAGCCGGAGCATTATTATACATACTTTCTTTTAATCTGCTTCCGGTATTTAGCCAAGTACTTCCTGTTTCATATGCATTAGGAGCTTCAGCTTCGGTTATTGCAATTGTAATTGCAGTTTCAGTTTATGCACCAAATCATACTATTAATTTAATGTTTATTGGTCCTGTTCAATTAAAATATATTGCAATTGTAACAATTGTTCTCGATGTATTAAGTATTGCATCATCAAATGCCGGAGGTCATATTGCTCATCTTGGAGGTGCTTTATTTGGATATCTTTTTATATCACAATTACGTAAAGGAAAGAATATTACCAAAGGCTTTGATCGTTTTATGGATAAGGTATTTTCTTTATTTAAGCCAAGAGAGAAATTCAAGGTTACATATAAAAGACCGATGAATGAAAGAGAAAGAGATATTGAATACAATAAAACTCAAACTGCTAAACAAGAAGATATTGATAAGATTCTGGATAAAATTGCAAAATCGGGTTATAACAGCTTATCAAAGAAGGAAAAAGAGATCTTGTTTAGTAGCAATAAATAAATTGTCTATCAAAATATTTTAACTCCATTTGAATATATCAATCAATAATTCTAAATTAGATTTAAATATCAATATTTGTTTAAATTGAAAGCATTAATTTATACCATATTAAAATATCTGAACTTCTGTTTTGTAGGAGCACTTCTGCTTTCTTATTTATCAGTTTATATAAGTCCTGAGAAAATTTGGCTACTTGCTTTTTTTGGTCTTGCATATCCTTTTTTACTGTCAGTGAATCTGATTTTTATAGTTTTCTGGATATACAAAAAAAGACTCTTCTTTCTAATGTCCTTAATTGCTATATTGTTGGGCTGGAATTATATAGCAAGTTATATTCAAGTTCCTACTAAAAAAGCAAAATCAGAAACTGCGGAAAAAGAGTTCAGTATTCTATCATTTAATGTTAGGCTTTTTGATTTATATGATTGGAATAAAGGAAAAAATACTTCTGCTCAAATATTTGAGTTTATTAATAATGAGGAATTTGATGTAGTCTGCTTCCAAGAATTCTACACAAAAAATAATGGTGAACTGACAGAAGATTCTGTGAGAAAAATTTTAAGTAAGTCGTATTACAAACACATTGAATATACCATTGAGAACAATAACTATAATTACGGCATTGCAACCTACAGTCGTTATCCAATAGTAAACAGAGGTGTTATAAATTTTAGTAATTCATCAAACTCAACAATTTATACTGACATAAAAAAAGGAAATGATACAATCCGAATCTTTAACAATCATTTGCAATCCATTCGATTTAATAAAAACAACTATTCTTTTATAAGCAATAGTAAAATTTTAAAGGATGATGAGCGATTGAAAGAGATTAAAGATATTTCATACCGTTTACGCGATGCTTTTATTAAAAGGGCGAGCCAGGCAAACATAATTTCAAATTATATTGAGAGCTCTCCTTTTCCTGTAATTGTCTGTGGTGATTTTAATGATGTTCCTGTTTCTTATACTTACAAAAAAATGAAAACAAATCTTAATGATTCATTCATCGAAGCTGGAAGAGGTATTGGAACAACTTATATGGGGAAATTTCCATCATTCAGAATAGACTATATTTTTCATAGTAAAGATGTAGAATGTGTTGATTTTGAAATTCCCGATGTGAAACTATCAGATCATTATCCTATTAAAGGTAAATTTGTCTTAAAAAGGTAAATTATTTAAGTCAACGTTTCCACCTGAAATAATTATTCCAACTTTTTTACCTTTAAATAAATCCTGATTTTCAATAATTGTTGCTAATGGCACGGCAGAAGATGGTTCTACGATAATTTTCATGCGCTCCCAAATTATTCTCATTGCTATAATAATACTTTCTTCTTTTGCCGTAAAAATTCCATTTAGGTTATTTTTAATTATCTGAAATGTTAATGGGCTTAGTGAGGTTAACAAACCATCTGCTATTGTTTTTGGTGGCCCTGCCAAAATTAATTCTCCTTTCATAAAAGAGCGATATGCATCATCAGCATTTAGAGGTTCGGCACCATAAACTGTAATGTCAGGATTCATTGATTTAGCAGAAATTGATGTCCCGCTCATTAAACCACCACCGCCAACCGGTGCTATAATTATTTCCAAATCAGAAATATCGTCTAATAATTCTTTTGCTGCAGTTCCCTGACCACAAATTACATTGAAATTATCGTAAGGATGGATAAATGTTGCACCTGTTCTTTTCTGTACAATTTCTAATGTTTCTTCTCTTGCTTCAAGTGTTGGTTTACAGAAAGTTATTTCAGCTCCGTAACCTTGTACTGCTTTCTTTTTTATTTCAGGAGCATTCTCAGGCATAACAATATATGCAGGAACTCCAAGTTGCTTTGCCGCCAATGCTAATGCAGCTGCATGATTTCCCGAAGAGTGTGTTGCAACTCCTTTTAAGGAATCTTTTTCTTTTAATAAACGTACTGCATTTGTAGCCCCACGAAATTTAAATGCTCCTACTTTTTGGAAATTTTCACATTTAAACGAAATCTCACAATTAAACATTTCATTAATTCCTGAAGATGATAATACTGGAGTCCTATGAATTAATGATTGAATTCTATTGTGAGCTTCTTGAATATCACTGAAGCTAGGAATATTTGCTGGCATAATTTCTCATTTTTTGCTAATGTAAAAAATCATTCAAGCATTTCCGAGCTATTCATGTTTTTTTTATATTCTTCGAAGCGCATCATTATTTCCGAATATAAATTGTAATCAGAAATACTTAAAATGTATAATTCGGGAAAATTGCAAAAATCCATAAACTTTCTTGCTTCCATCCCCTGCAACCCAGTTAAATTCTGAATAATATGCACATTGTATCTGCGATCTAACTCTTTAACCTTATCCTGATTTTCTATTATTTCAAAATACTTTTTAAGCTCTTTTGCATCCTTGCTAAATAAATAATATATAAGCGAGGCGGGAGATGAAATAACCGGTTTTATTTCTGTTTGAATCTCTACATGTTTAAAGAGTTTTTCAACCTGCGGATTTATACCTGTTTCTGGTAATTCTAAATTTAAAACCTTGTATTTAAAATCTTTGTACGAGCCTAAAGATGAAATTATTACTTCAGGTATTTCATATGTTTTATTCTTCAGGAAAATCTGTGCAACAGAATCAATATTAATATTATTGATAATATATTCAAAATATTCAAAACCAATAGCCGAAATATGAAGAGTATCTCCGGGTTCTACCCAGATACGGAAAATCCCGGTAGTATCCGCTTTAACCATCCAATGCTGATTAAGATTAATAATATGAGCTAGAGCTACAGGGTAATTGCCTTCTGTACTTTCAATCTTCCCAGAAAAGTACATCAAGCTATCAGTTTCCTGTGTAAATCCGGAAAATGAAAGTAAAAAAATGCTGACTATAAGTAAACTCCTTTTGTAGGAAAATTGATTCATGTTTTTTTGCTTCTGTCAACAAATATAATTTATGATTTGATGGAAACAGTCTCTGTTTAACAATCTTTAACTTTCCATAATTATTTTAAACATTCCAAATTTATTCTTAAAACTTATGCGTTTTTTTTGGTTATCTTCGTATTCTAATCTAATATATTAACGCAATATTTTTTACAAATATGTTCGAGGAGAAGAAAAAGATAATTGAGGAAGCATGGAATGACAGATCATTATTGGAATCAGAATCTGTAAAAACTGTCATTCGTGATGTTATTGAATTGTTGGATAAAGGAGAAATTAGAGTTGCTGAACCGCTAAATAATAAATGGCAAGTTAACGAATGGGTAAAAAAAGCAGTGATCTTATATTTCCCTATTCAGAAAATGGAAGTTATAAAAACAGGACCTTTTGAGTTTCACGATAAAATCGACCTTAAATCTGGTTATGATAAATTAGGTGTTAGAGTTGTTCCACATGCAATTGCTAGATATGGCTCATTTGTTGCAAAAGATGTAATTATGATGCCATCTTACATAAACATTGGAGCATATGTTAACTCAGGAACAATGGTTGATACGTGGGCAACAGTTGGCTCATGTGCACAAATTGGTAAAAATGTTCATTTGAGTGGAGGTGTTGGAATTGGCGGCGTTTTAGAGCCTGTTCAAGCTGCTCCAGTAATAATAGAAGATGATTGCTTTATTGGTTCGCGATGTATTGTTGTTGAAGGAGTTCACATTGAGAAAGAAGCCGTTTTAGGTGCTAACGTTGTAATTACAGACTCCACAAAAATTATTGATGTTTCAGGATCTGAACCCATTGAATATAAAGGATATGTTCCTGCTCGATCGGTTGTTATTCCTGGTTCGCAAACAAAGAAATTCAATGCAGGCGAATATCAGGTTCCGTGTGCTTTAATTATTGGTAAAAGAAAAGAATCAACAAATCTTAAAACATCATTAAACGATGCTTTAAGAGAATACAATGTTGCGGTTTAAATTATGGTAAAATTTTTAATTATACAGACAGCATTTATTGGTGATGTTATTCTTGCAACACCCTTAATAGAAAAACTGCGTACTTTTTATCCTGATTCTCAAATTGATTTTTTACTTAGAAAAGGAAATGAGAATTTGCTTAAGAGTCATCCTTATGTTTCAAACATATTAATCTGGGATAAAAAGAAGGATAAAAAGAAAAATCTTTTCAAAATAATAAAACTAGTTCGAAACAATAAATACAACTATGTTATTAACCTTCAGAGATTTGCGTCTACAGGAATAATTACAGCATTTTCAGGCGGGAAAATTAAGGTTGGTTTTAATAAAAACCCATTATCCTTCTTATATACTCGAAAAATTAAACATGAAATTGGTAAAGGAGAACATGAGGTTGAACGTAATATTAAACTTATCTCAGAAATTACTGATGACAGTATTTTTAAGCCAAAATTGCACCCTACTGAGGAAGATTTTCAAATAGTTTCGGAATATAAAATGAGCCCATATATTTGTATAGCACCAACTTCTGTTTGGTTTACAAAACAGTTTCCTGAAAACAAGTGGGTTGAACTAATTGATAAAATTGACTCAAAATATACAGTCTACCTTATTGGTGGACCAGATGACAAAGGTGCTTGCGAGAATATTATTGCAAAATGTAACAGAAGTAAGGTTTTAAATTTATGTGGCGATTTGAGTTTTTTACAAACTTCTGCGTTATTAGCAAATGCAACAATGAACTATGTAAATGATTCAGCTCCAATGCATATGGCATCAGCAATGAATGCTCCAACAACAGCAATCTACTGTTCAACAGTACCCGAATTTGGTTTTGGGCCTTTATCAGAAAATTCAAAAATTATTGAAACTATAGAAAAGCTAACATGTCGCCCTTGCGGATTACATGGTTTTAAGAAATGTCCTGAAGATCATTTCAATTGTGCGCAAACAATTGATACTGATTCGATGCTATAATTTTCGAATAAATTAGTTGCCCTCTTCAATTAACTTTGTAACCTCCCTTACGGTATTTTGAACTGAGAATTTATTTGTAAGAATATTAAATCCTTCAACACCCATTTTATACCTAAGATCTTTATTAAAATAAAGTGTAATAACTTTTTCAGTTAGTGTATTAACATTATAGTCTGAAACAATATAGCCATTTTTTTCATCATCGATTATTTCAGCTGAGCTTCCTGTATCAAATGCAATAACAGGTAAGCTATAGCTCATTGCTTCTAAAAGCACAAATCCGAATCCTTCCCAAATAGATGGTAAAACAAAAAGATCAAGATCCTTATAAAACTCGGTAAGATCTTTTTTAAATCCTACAAGTTCAAATTGCTCATTTACACTATACTTATCAATCTCTTTTTCAAGCTTCTTTCTCTGAGAGCCTTCTCCTGCAATCTTAATCTTAAATGAGATTCCTTTCTCTTTTAGAATTGCGGCTAATTTTATTAAATATAAATGTCCTTTTTCTTTCGAAAGCCTTCCTGCAGCACCTATTACAAAAAGATCTCCAACTTCTTTTACTTTCTTCTCATACTGATTATTAATCTCAATACCATTGTATATAACTTTAACAAAATCATCTTTTAGAATGTCAGGATAATTTAATAATATCCCTCTTTTCGTTTGCTCTGAGTTAGAAATTATTTTATCAATGAATTTTGTAAATACTCGTTTGTAGTACCACTTTCTTTTTATTGGTTTAGGAATTGCCCTTCTATACACTATCTTTTTAACGCCTAGTTTGCTAGCTACCTTAGCCCCAAATTTTAAATCATTTGATAAGTTTAAGAATAAAGTGCCTATGTTATATGCTTTAAGTATTCTTCTTAGTCTCTTTCTTTGGAAAAAATTTACTGAACTATATGTAGTAACTCTAATGCTTTTCAACTCTAATTCCAACTCATACTTTCTTACCTCTTTAAATAAAGAAGAATCTTTATTGGTAATAACTAGAACCTTGTAACCTGCTCTCGATAAATACAAAGCTGTATCAAGAGTCCACTTTTCGCCACCTCCCCATACTTTATTTGAATTTAAGAAACAGACATTTTTATGATCAGGAGTATACTCCCTTTTAAATAGTTTTTTAAGCTTTACATATTTTAAAAATACCTCGGTTGATGAAATAACGGCAATAACTAATCCCATTATTCCACTCAGAAACCCCAATTTAATAATATAATCGCGAATAAACCTCCATGGAGACCTTGCAAGAATTTCCAACATTGTAATTGTTCGTCCATTCTCATAATATGATCTTGCCAGAATTGATGAATATTTATTTGCCTGTATTACATGTTCATCAATACTATAATATGAAAAATGAAGTAAGTCTCCTTTAATATGCTTTGCTCTTATTCTTTTATTAAAAACTAATTTTTCATGTACCTTAAGTCCTCCCCAACTACCTTTTCTTGAATCCCATAAACGAATTTTCCTGTCGGGATACCAACCTCCATAGCGAATCCACTTTCCACAATAGTTAGTTAAACGATTAAAGGAATATGCATCATATTTCCAATTATTCTTTACAAATAAAATTGATTCTTTTAATTCCTTTGATAATGCTTCGTCTGCATCAAGTGATAAAATGTAGGGGCTTGATGCTTTTTTTATCCCATAATTTTTTTGTGCTGAATAGCCAAGAAAATCGTGCTCGTAGAATTTTGCATTATACGATTCACAAATCTCCCTTGTTTTGTCTGTCGAAAATGAATCTATAACAATAATCTCATCAACAATCTTATAAATAGATTCCAGACATCTCTTAATGTTTCTTTCTTCATTTAAAGTTATTATTACAGCACTAATTTGTATCATTATTTCATCGTATTTTTACAAAAACAAATATAGAACACTTATTTTTGACAATTAAATATATTTGTAAAGAATTTTAAATTTTTAAATCAATGAAGATTAGCGGTTTTACAATGTCTAAAAATGCTGAAAAGTTGGGTTATCCGGTTAAGGAATCCATAATGTCTGCATTACCCTTGGTTGATGAGTTCGTTATTGCTTTAGGTGATAGTGATGCTGATGACCAATCAAGGAAATTAATTGAAGAAATTAATTCTGATAAGATAAAAATTATTAATACTGTTTGGGATATTGAAAAATATCCAAGAGGTATGGAACATGCACATCAGACTGACATTGCTAAAAACAACTGCACAGGCGATTGGCTCATTTATCTTCAAGCCGATGAACTGATTCATGAGAAAGATATACCGGTTATTAGAAAAAGATGCCAAGAATTATTAGACGACAAGGAAGTGGAAGGTTTGTTATTTAATTATTTTCATTTCTGGGGTGATTACGAACATTATCATTACTCTCATAGTTGGTATAAACACGAAGTGAGAATTGTAAGAAATGATCCTATGATTCATAGCTGGGAATCAGCGCAATCTTTTAGAAGAATTCCGGAGTTTGACGAAATTAACTATCGAGTTCAAGAAGGTACACATAAGTTAAATGTTGCTAAGGTAGATGCTTACATCTATCACTATGGTTGGGTTCGTTCTCCTCATATTATGAAAAAGAAACTTGTTTCGTTTGCAAATAATCATCGGGGAAAAGATGGCGCAGATAAAATGGAAAAAACTCATTTTGATTATGGTGATATCCGGAAGATCCGGAAATTTAAAGAATCTCATCCAAGTGTAATGAACGATAAAGTATCTAATTTTAATTGGGAAGATAAATTATATAAACGCAATAAGAATAGACAAAAATTTAAACACGAAAAATTTAAATATAAACTTCTTTCTTTTATTGAAAACTATATTCTTCACAAAACAATATTTACTTTTCAAAACTATAATTTACACGAAAATAAATAATCAAACTATTCATAATCAAATGAGTAAACCGCAGTCTTCAGTTATAATATCAATTTATAATAATTTCAAGTTTTTGAACTTTGTTTTAGCAGGTTTTGAACGTCAAACTAATAAAAATTTTGAAATTATTATTGCTGATGATGGATCAAAAAAAGAGGTAGTTGAAGAAATACATCAGTATATTAATCAATCTTCAATGTTAATAAAACATGTGTGGCATGAAGACAAAGGCTGGCGAAAAAATGAAATTCTAAATAAAGCTATTCAGGCTTCAGAAACAGATTACATTATTTTTGTTGATGGTGATTGCATCCCGCACAAGAGCTTCATTCAAGAGCATCTCATAAACAAAACCAAGAATACAATATTAGCAGGAAGAAGATCAAATCTCTCTAAATTTATTTCTGATAAATTAACATACAATAATGTTAGAGCAGGAATCTTAGAAAAACGTTTTGCGATAATTGGTTTGGTGTTTAAATCAATTATTGGAGGTTCTCATTTAGAAAATGCTGTGTTTTTTAAGAGTAGTTATATGAGAAAAAAGATTAATAAAAAAGATAAAGGAGTTCTTGGAAGTAACTTTTCTCTTTATAAATCTGATCTTTTTGAAATAAATGGCTTTGATGAGAGATATGTTAAACCAGCCGTTGGAGAAGATACTGATATTGAATACAGGTTAAGAAATGCAGGGAAGAAAGTAAAATCGATAAAACACCTTGCAATACAATATCATTTGTTTCATAAAAAACTGGAGCGTGATAAAGCAAACATGGAATATTTAAATCAAGTAACTGAAAATAAAACAACATATACACCATATGGAATCAACAAATAATTTTATTCCTGATCTCAATAAAGCGCTTGAGATTCTGAAGCAAGGAGGTATAATTTTATACCCAACCGATACCATTTGGGGTATTGGATGCGATGCAACAAATGAAAGTGCTATTGAAAAAATCTATAAATTAAAACAGAGAAGTGATCAGAAAAGTATGTTGGTTTTACTCGATAATCCGAATAAAATTTCATCATACGTTCAAGAAATGCCAGAAATAGCTTGGGATCTTATTGACCTTAGTGAAAATCCTCTAACAATAATATATTCAGGAGCAAAAAACTTAGCAAAAAATTTAATTGCTTCCGATGAAAGTATCGGAATAAGAATTACCAAAGATTTATTTACTCAAAGATTAATTTCGAAATTCGGCAAACCAATTGTTTCAACATCAGCTAATATAAGCGGTGAACCATCCCCTCATAAATATTCAGAAATAAGTCAAGATATTATTGATGCCGTGGATTACACTGTTAAATGGCGCCAAAATGATATTTCAAAATCTGAACCTTCAGGAATTATTAAATTAAAACCAAACGGAGAAGTTCAAATAATTAGAGAATAAAAAAGGCAACTCTCGTTGCCTTTTCTTTTTAACATATTACTATTTAATCGTCACTTCTTATTCTTCCGCTTCCGGTAATATTTGCATCAATTATTGGTTTGCCTTTATAAAGGATTCTTCCGCTTCCAGTAATATTGGCATCAAGTTCTTCTGAAACAAATGCTTTTATTGAACCTGAACCTGTAATAACAAAATCTCCCTCTTTAAACTCAAGACCTTTAGAATCAAAACCACCAGAACCAGTTACAGTAACATCCAATTCATTTGCCGTGGACTTTCCTCCAACTCTTATATCTCCTGATCCAGAAATAATTGCATGTATATCTTTAACAGCCAAATCATCAATTAGTACAGATCCACTTCCTGAAATAACAAAACCCATTCTTTCGGTTTTGATAGCTGTTTTAGCAATAATATCACCAGAACCAGAAATAACCAGTTTATTTATATTCTTTGCAGTTACATATACTTTGATTTTGCCTACACCTCTATAATTATACCATTTCTCAAATTTAATCACTAGTTCATTTCCTCTTACTTCAGTAATAATTTTTTCAAGAACATCTTCGTCTGCTTCAATTATCACCTCTGTATTTGATCCTTGTGATAAATAAAGATCAGCAGAAATAGAAAGTCCAATCTCACTAAAATCACTTACTTTTCTGTTTTCTTTTTTCACATCCTGAACAGAACTGCCAGATGCACAAATTGACATAAAACTAAATATAGCTATACACGCCAAGGTTGAAAATTGTAATGCTTTTGTTTTCATAGTCTCAGATTTAAGTTTTGTTTTGATAAAAGACGATTAAAAATGACACATGCTGCAATATTTTTAATTATTTTTGATTTGTAGTTTTCTTAATCTTAAAACTTATATAAAACACACATTTTTAAATGTTTCATTTCCCGAAATCATATACTCCAAGATGGGTTGTATTTCTTATTGATCTGTTAATTTGCGCTTTTTCAATAACTGCAGCTTTTCTATTAAGATTTAATTTTTTAATTCCTGAAGAATATCTACAGAAGCTAATTTATATTATTATTTATGTGCTTATTGTAAGATCTCTAACCTTTTTCTTATTTAAATCTTATGCTGGAATAATTAGGTATTCAGGAGCCAAAGACACTGAAAGAATTTTCTTAGTGGCTTTCACCGGTACGGCAATTTTTACAATCTTTAATTTGCTTAACTTCTTTTTCATAAACGGCACTAATATTATTCCTCTTTCTATTCTTGCCATTGATTTTCTCTTAACTGTTGTTTTAATGGCAGCATTTAGATTATCAACTAAAATAGCATATCAGGAATGGTATAATCCGAGTAAAGATAAAACAGATGTCATAATATATGGGGCTGATCAGTTTGGAGTTGTAACAAAAAGAGCTCTGGAAAGAGATCCTGAAAGTAAAAATAAAGTAATAGCTTTTCTTGATATTAACAGTTCTAATATTGGTAAAAAATTAGAAGGAATATCAATATATCATCCTGGTAAATTAGAATTTCTAATTAATAGAAATACCGTTGAAAAATTAATAATTGCTAAAAAAGATATTGGGCCTGAAGAGAAACAAGATATTATTGAAAATTGTCTTCAAAATAATATCAAAGTTCTTTCAGTACCAGATATTAGCACTTGGATTAACGGGGAACTAAGCATAAAACAATTAAAAGAAGTTAATATTGAGGATTTGCTTGAAAGACCTCCTATTGTTCTCGACATTAATAAAATCAAGAAAAAACTTTTAAATAAAACCATTCTGGTTACTGGTGCAGCAGGATCTATTGGAAGTGAGATTGTAAGGCAATTAATAAATTTTAATCCTAAAAAAATAATTTTATTTGATCAGGCTGAGTCTCCATTATATGATATGGAACTTGATCTGCAGGAGAAGAATAATTTTTCTGATTTTGAAATAGTAATTGGAAATATTGCTGATGAGTACAGAGTGAGAAAATTATTTGAAGAGTTTAAACCATCCTTTGTATATCATGCAGCAGCATATAAGCATGTTCCTATGATGGAAAATAATCCATCAGAAGCTCTAAGAACAAACATAATTGGAACAAAAAATATTGCTGATATTTCTAATGAATTTAAAGTTGAGCAATTTGTAATGGTTTCGACCGATAAAGCTGTTAACCCTACAAATGTGATGGGAGCTTCGAAACGAATAGCAGAAATATATATTCAGGCGTTTAATGAAAAAAGCAAAACTAATTTTATTACAACACGATTCGGAAATGTTTTAGGATCAAATGGTTCTGTTATACTTCGGTTTAAGAAACAAATTGATGGTGGTGGTCCAATAACCGTTACACACCCTGAAGTAACTCGTTATTTTATGACAATTCCCGAAGCTTGTCAGCTTGTAATAGAAGCAGGAGCAATAAGTAATGGAGGTGAGATTTTTATTTTTGATATGGGGAAATCTGTTAAAATTATTGATCTGGCAAAAAAAATGATCAAGCTTTCAGGATTAATTCTAGGGAAAGATATACAGATAAGCTATACAGGCTTGCGACCAGGCGAGAAATTATACGAAGAATTGTTGAATGATATGGAAAATACAAAACCAACGCATCATTCAAAAATTATGGTTGCCAAAGTAAGAAATTATGACTTTGAAGATGTACAGAAACAATTCAAAGAATTAATCAGTCTGCAGAAAGATTTTGACAACTACAAGATTGTTACAAAAATGAAAAATATTGTTCCTGAATTTAAAAGTCAGAACTCTATTTATGAAGAATTAGATATTAGTACCGAAAATTAAAAATAACCCAATTGAAATTCCTACATAAAACACCAATTCAAATTCGTTTCAACGATATTGATATAATGGCGCATGTTAACAATTCAGTTTATCAGAATTATTTTGACTTAGCCAGAACTAAATACTTTGAAGAAGTATTTGAGCAAAAAATTATTTGGAAAGAAAAAGCTTTAGTATTAGCGAAGATTACTATAGAATATTTAAATCCTATTTTATTTGATGAAGAAATTGTTGTTCTTTCTAAAGTATATAAACTTGGAAACAAAAGCCTCCAAATGAAACAAGAAATTATTAGTGTTGCTACAAATGAGGTAAAGGCTAAAAACGATGCTATTTTAGTTGCTTTTGGAACTCAGGAGAACGAAGCTGTTTCGCTTTCTGATGATTGGAAAAAGAAGATTGCTTTTTTTGAAAAGGATCTTTCTTTTTAATCTAAATCTAACAATCCTTCGGGTATATTAATCTGGATTTCTTGCAAATCATCATCAACTTCGATGATTAATTCGTCTTTTGCTGGAATCAATATCTCTCCACTATTGGTTTTTACATTCAATAATGGATTCTTATTTATATCAATATATTCAATAACTTCACCGATCAATTTGTCATCCTGATCTTTCACTTTATATCCTGCAACATCAATAAATTCATCAGTAGAAATCTTTAATGCGTCTACTTGCTCGTGTGAGAGATAAAAATCTGCTCCAATAAATTCTTCTAATTTTTCTTCAGAATCAACACCTTCAAAATTTACAATTACAGTACTTGAGGATTTTGATTTGATTTTTTCAATAAAAAAAGGAACCAACTTATTATCTACATCGATAAAAATTGATTCCAATTTTTGAATTTCTTCAGGACGATCATTATTAAATTTCAGAATTACTTCACCTTTAATACCTGACGATTTTAAAAGTGATCCCGCTAAAAAATGATCATCTTTTTTCATGCATGAAAATATCTTAAGCTTCTGGTGCTTCTTCTTTATTTTCTGCTTCAGGAGCTTTTTCTTCAGTAGCTGCTGGAGCTTCTTCAGTTTTTGCTTCTTCTTTTACTTCTTTTGGAGCTTCTTCTGTTGCTTCAATAGCCTCAGGAGCTTCTTCTGCTGGTGCTTCTTCAGCTTCAGGAGCGTTCGCTTTTGCCTCTGCAGCAGCAGCTTCTGCATTTCTCTTAGCTAATTCTTCAGCTCTTGCTTCACGTACTTTTGTTTCAGCGTCCATACGTTTCTTAAGTTCCGTATCTTCACCTTTTTGTAACATGTCAACTTTTGCTTGAATCTTACCTTCTTTGTCCTTAAGCCAGCTTTGGAATTTCTCCTCAGCTTGTTCTTCAGTTAATGCACCTTTTTTTACTCCTTCAAGTAAGTGCTTTTTCATCATTACACCTTTGTACGACAAAATAGCTCTACAGGTATCTGTAGGTTGAGCGCCTTTAAGTAGCCAATCTAATGCTTTATCGAAATCTAATTCAATAGTAGCAGGATTAGTAACGGGATTATATTTCCCAATACTTTCAATAAATCTACCATCTCGTGGCGCTCTGCTATCTGCGATTACAATGTGATAAAATGGAGCTTTTTTTCTCCCTCTTCTTGTTAATCGAATTTTTACAGGCATGCTCTTGTTTTTAATTAATATTAATACCTACTTTTCTAAAATTGTGCGGCAAAGATACAATAATATTTTTTTAATAAAACATTTTTTATATTTATTTCACAGTCAAAATCAATTAGTTATTTAATCAAATAACAAAATCAAAAACATTTATTTAAGTTATTAACATGAATTAAGTATTTATGAATGAAACGCCTTATTTTAAGTCTATTTCTTAAAAGAAATCTGTGTAAAAAAAGCAAAGTAATTTGCCAATAAAAGAGTTAGGATACACTAACTTTGTTACATCTTTTTCTACAAAATTTAATTTCATGTTTTTAATATTTGATACTGAAACCACAGGCTTACCCAAAAAGTGGAAGGCTCCCTTAACTGACTTTGAGAACTGGCCAAGAATGGTTCAACTAGCCTGGCAGTGCCACGATTTGGATGGTAATTTTTTATTTACTAAAAATCATGTAATTATTCCTGATGGTTATTCAATACCAAAAGACGTAGAAGAAGTACATGGAATTTCAACTGAAATTGCCAAAGAAAAAGGAATTCCACTAAAAGAAGCTTTAATCGATTTTGTAGAAGACGTTAAAAAAGCAAAATTCATAATTGGTCATAATGTTGAATTTGATATTAATATTGTAGGCAGCGAGCTGTTAAGGTGTGATATGGAGGAAATAATAACAAAAGCTCCAAACGTATGCACTAAAATTGAAAGTACAGAATTTTGTGCCATCCGAAATAAAAGTGGCGGAATAAAATCTCCTACCTTAACTGAACTTCATTTAAAACTTTTTAACGCTCCCTTTCCTGAAGCACATAATGCTGCAGCTGACGTTGAAGCCACGACAAGATGTTTTCTTGAATTAGTGAGAGTTGGAGGAATTAGCAGCGAAATACTTAAAATGACTAACGATGAAGCAGAAGCTTTTCATCGTAATAATCCTAAGGAAATACAAGCTGTAGGTATAGAGTACGAATCATTTAAAATAAATGAATTTACTGATATCTCTATTGAAGAGGAAGAAAGAAAATTACAGGAAGCAAAAACAGGATTAGAGCTTCAAAGTTTTGTGCATCTTCATGTTCACTCCCAATATTCTATTCTCGATGGAGCAGCTGCAACTGCTCAAATAGCTAAAAAAGCAAAAGAAGATGGAATGCCTGCTGTAGCAATAACCGACCACGGTACTATGTATGGGGTTAAAGAATTTCATGTTAATTGCAAAAAAAATGGCATTAAACCAATAATTGGTGTAGAAGCATATGTTGCACGTCGGGGGCATCTTCGTAAAGATGATAAAATTGATGCATCAGGAAACCACTTGATTCTTTTAGCTAAAAATTATAAAGGTTATCAAAACCTACTTAAGCTTACTTCTATATCTCATATAGATGGAATGTATTACAAGCCCCGAATTGACAAAGAGCTACTGGAAAAATACAGAGAAGGAATTATCATTAGCAGTGGATGTTTAGGAGGAGAAGTATCTCAAAATATCATGGCAGGTAACTTTGATAAAGCAAAGGAAACAATGTTATGGTTCAAATCTGTTTTTGGCGATGATTATTACCTTGAAATACAGCGCCATAAAAATGATGATCCTCGTTTGAAAATTGATGTGTGGGAAAATCAGGTTAAGGTAAACAAAGTTGTACGTGAACTTGCAAAAGAACTTGACATAAAAGTTATTGCTACCAACGACTCTCATTTTATTAATCCTGAAGATGCGGAAGCCCATGATGTATTGGTTTGTTTAAATACTGGTCGTGATTATGACGACCCAACACGAATGCGATATACAAAGCAAGAGTGGTTTAAAACGGTAAAGGAAATGAACCAACTGTTTGCAGATATTCCTGAAGCTCTTGCAAACACATTAGAAGTGGCCAATAAGGTGGAAGATTTTGAATTAGATTCCAAACCTATTATGCCTGATTTTCCGCTGCCTGAAGATTTTGATAATGAGGCCAATTACTTAAGACATCTTACAATTGAAGGTGCTAAAAAAAGATACGGTGATCCCATACCTGAAAGTCATTTAGAAAGAATAAATTTTGAGCTGGATACAATAATAAACATGGGATTCCCTGGTTATTTTCTTATAACTCAGGATTTTATAAACTGGGCTAAAAATAATGAAGTTCTTGTTGGGCCTGGACGTGGTTCAGCAGCAGGTTCTGTTGTGGCATATTGCACAGGAATTACAAATGTTGATCCAATAAGATACGAGCTGCTTTTTGAACGTTTCCTTAATCCCGATCGTATATCAATGCCCGATGTAGATATCGATTTTGATGATGATGGAAGACAGCTTGTATTAGACTATGTTACGAATAAATATGGGAAAGATAAAGTGGCCCATATTTGTACTTTTGGCACAATGGCAACTAAAAGTTCAATTAGAGATGTCGCTCGAGTACTAAAATTAGATTTATCTGAATCAAACCGAATTGCAAAGTTAGTTCCTGAAGCTCCAAAAATGAGTTTTGAGAAAGCCTATAAGGAAGAACCTGCTTTAGCGGAAGAAAAAAAATCGTCAAATCCCTTAATTACTCAAACACTACAATTAGCTGAAAAATTAGAAGGCTCTGTTCGACAGACAGGAGTTCATGCTTGTGGTGTACTTATTGGCCGAGATCCACTTGAAGAACACTTACCTGTAATGCCTACTAAAGGCGAGGAAATTCTTACTACTCAATACGATGGTCGTTTTGTAGAAGATATTGGTTTATTAAAAATGGACTTCCTTGGTCTGAAAACATTATCAATAATTAGAGAAGTACTTGCTAATATAAAGTTATCTAAGGGAATTGATATTGATATTAATAGTATTGAACTGGATGATGAGGAAACCTTTAAACTTTTTAGTCGTGGTGAAACAACTGCTATATTTCAGTTTGAATCGCCAGGAATGAAAAAACATCTTAGAGCATTGCAACCTAACCGTTTCGAAGACCTTGTTGCTATGAATGCTCTTTATCGTCCGGGACCTATGGAGTACATTCCTTCTTTCATTGCCCGAAAGCACGGCAAAGAAAAAATTGAATACGATCATCCGATGATGGAAGACTTTTTAAGGGATACACATGGTATTACAGTTTATCAGGAGCAGGTTATGCTTCAGTCAAGAGCCTTAGGTAGTTTTACTCGTGGTGATTCTGATACTCTCCGAAAGGCAATGGGTAAAAAGAAAAAGGACATGATGGATAAACTTAAGGTTAAGTTTACTGAAGGATGTCTGGCGAATGAAGAATTTACCGAAGGATGTAAGAAAGTTAACAAAGAACCAAAAAAACTAATTGATAAAATTTGGACTGATTGGGAAGCTTTTGCAAGTTATGCATTTAATAAATCTCATTCGGTTTGTTATGCATACATTGCCTACCAAACAGGATATCTAAAAGCTCATTTCCCTGCTGAATTTATGGCAGGTGTATTAAGCCGCAATCTAAGTGATATTACCAAGATCACTAATTTTATGGAGGATTGCCGTAATACCGGGATGGATGTTTTAGGTCCTGATGTTAATGAAAGTTATAGAAAATTTACTGTAAATAAAGAGGGTGCTATTCGATTTGGAATGGCTGGTATTAAAGGTGTTGGAGAAGGTGCAGTAGAAACAATTATTCAAGAACGCAACGCAAATGGCCCATTTAAAAATATTTACGATTTTGTAGAGCGTGTGAGCCTCAATCAGGTTAACAAAAAGAATATTGAAGCGCTTGCAACTGCAGGAGCATTAGATAACTTAGATAATATTAAACGTGGACAATATTTCGCATTAACCGATAACGAAGGTACATTTATTGAAAATCTGGTGCGTTATGGTAATAGATATCAGAACGATAAAAATAGCACCCAACAATCCTTGTTTGGAGGAACACAAGCAATCGAAATATCAAAACCTCCAGTTCCAACAACGAATGACTGGCAAAAACTTGAAAAACTTAAAAAGGAGAAAGAGATTATCGGAATTTATTTATCAGCTCATCCGCTTGATGACTATAGATTCGAATTTGATAACTTTTGCAATGTTAAACTATCTGAATTAACCGATTTGGAAAGTTTAAGAAATAGGGATTTAACAATTGCAGGAATTGTTTCAGAAGTAAAACATTCATTGACAAAAACAGGAAAACCCTTTGGATTTCTAACAATTCAAGATTATACTGAATCTTATCGATTAGCCCTTTTTGGAAAAGATTACGAAAATTTCAGGAAGTATTGCTATGAAGATTACCCCCTAATGATAAAGGGAAGGGTTCAGCCCCGGCCATATAATGATCAGGAGCTTGAATTTAAAATTAAAACAATAAATATGCTTAGTCTTGTGAGAGAAGAATTAGTTAAAAGCATTTCTTTTACAGTTCCATATAGTGTTGTTGATGATAATTTTATCGCCAAATTAAAAGAACTTGTATGCGAAAAAGAAGGAAAAACCCAAATTAAATTCAAGGTAATAGATATAGAAGAAAAAACAGCAGTTGAATTTATGTCGAGATTAAAAGGAATACAGATAACAGATAAGCTTGTTAAATACCTGACTGAAAATTCGGAGATACAATATTCGATAAATTAAACTTTTTATAATTAAATTTGTACTTATAATTATTCTGAAAATATTAAATAGAACATAAAAACTTAAAATTATGACAGTAGAAGTTAACGATTCAAATTTTGAAGAAATAGTATTAAAATCAGACAAACCTGTTATTGTTGATTTTTGGGCAGAATGGTGTGGTCCTTGTCGAATGATTGGTCCAATTGTAGAAGAATTATCTGAAGATTATAAAGATCAGGCAGTATGCGTTAAGGTTGATGTTGATAGTAGCCCAGGAGTAGCATCAAAATACGGAATTAGAAATATACCAACTATACTATTCTTTAAAGGTGGTGAAATAGTTGACAAACAAGTAGGTGCTGTTCCAAAAAGCAACCTTGAAGCAAAACTTAAGCCTCTTTTCTAAAAAAAGACTATAAAATGATTTAAGGCATGGAAATTTCCATGCCTTTTTTTTTATTCAGCTTCAGAAGTATTAAATTTATTCTTTTAAATGTTTACTCAACAAACCACATACTTTTGAATGTCAGAATATTCTAATTTAAAAATTAAAGATTGGGCTCTTGAAGATCGTCCTCGCGAAAAACTCATAAAAAAAGGAGTTCAAAGTTTAAGCGATGCTGAAATTATTGCTTTATTAATTGGTTCAGGTTCCAGAAACGAAACTGCAGTGGAATTATCAAAGAAGGTACTTAAATCAGCAAACAATAATTTAAACGAACTTGGTAAATTTAGTGTAGATGATTTAATAAAGATGAAGGGTATTGGTGAAGCAAAAGCAATTACAATACTTGCAGCGCTGGAACTCGGTAAAAGACGAAAAATATCTGAAGTAATCACTAAAAAGAAAATAACTCAGAGCAAAGATATTTTTGAACTATTTCAACCCATTTTAGGAGATCTCCCTCATGAAGAATTTTGGGTTCTTTTACTTAACAGATCAAACAGAATAATTGAAAAAATAAAAATCAGCCAGGGAGGAGTTTCTGGAACAGTAACTGATACTAAAATTATACTGAAGCAAGCTATTGAAAAGTTAGCTTCATCAATAATTTTATGTCATAACCATCCTTCAGGAAACAGAAACCCAAGTAAAGCTGACGATTCTATAACAAACAAGCTTAAACAAGGCTCCGAACTCTTGGATATTCAAGTATTAGATCATATAATTATTGCTGATCTTGAATACTTTAGTTATGCTGACGAAGGTAAATTGTAAATTACCAATGCTTTGAAAATACGGTATTTAAAAAATCATGAAATAAACTTCGTACGATGGGATAATTGCATTAACAATGCCCTAAACGGAAGCGTTTTTGCATATTCATGGTATCTAAATATTATTTGTGAAGATTGGGCTGCATTGGTTTCAGGAGATTACAAATATGTAATGCCTTTAATTTTAAAATCAAAATATAAAAACCTTATCTATTATTCTCATAAACTAGCACCAAGATTAGGTGTTTTTTCAAATCTCTTACTTACAGAAGATATTGTTGGGAAATTTATAAATTCAATTCCTTACACGAATTCATTAATAAATATATCATTAAATAAATCTAATAAATTAAACTTTCCTGAAGTAAAAAGGAGGAAAACATATGAACTTGATTTAATACAATCGTATAAAAAGATTTCAGAAAAATATTCAAATCAGTTTCAGAAGAATCTACAAAAAGCAAAAGAAAATAAAATCTCAATTACAAAAGGAATTCTTCCAAACGATCTTATTAATTTCTCGGTTAAAAAAGGAGTTCATTCAGATCCAAAATTAAATAAGAATCAAGATATTCATAAATTACGAATGATTGTTGCTAATAGTATTCGTTTTAGTTTAGGCGAAACTTATTGTGCTTACGACGAAAACAACACTATTTGCGCTACAGCTTTTTTCATAAAATCAAAAAGAAAATTGCATTTGTTATATGCTGCAAATAATAAAACAGGATTAAAATCAAACGCCTTTCACTTACTTATTGATAAATATATTGAAGTTCATTCCGAAAAAGACTTAACTTTGAACATTGAGAATGTGGTTTCAAATAATGTTGAGTTTTATTCAGGAATTGGGGCTGCTGAATATAAATACAATCATTATTACACCAACAAACTGCCCTGGATTTATAAAATGCTTTTAAAAAAATATTGAAATGGTACATATCCTTGCTCAAAAAAACTCATTAATGAATCTTTTTATTGCAGAACTACGCGATAAAAAAATCCAGAAAGATAGCATGCGATTCCGTAGAAACATGGAACGAATTGGGGAAATTTTTTCTTACGAGATTAGCAAACAACTTGATTATAAGGAGACTGAAATAACAACTCCTTTGGGAGCTTCGAAAATGAATTTACCTGATTCTAAAGTTGTAATTGCAACTATCCTTCGCGCAGGATTACCATTTCACAACGGCATTTTAAACTATTTTGATACAGCAGAAAATGCTTTTATTTCGGCTCACAGAAAATATCATAAAGACGGTTCATTTACTATTCAATTTGAACATTTATCAAGTCCTGATATCGATGGAAAAATTTTGATTCTTTCCGATCCAATGCTTGCTTCAGGAGCCTCAATGGAAATTGCATATAAAGCCTTATTAGAACGTGGAACTCCAAAACACACACATATTGTTACCATTATAGCCAGTAATCAGGGTGTTAATTATGTGAAAAAACACATTAACATGAAAAATGTTACCATATGGGCTGGCGATGTTGATGATGAGCTTACATCAAAATCTTATATTGTTCCCGGTTTAGGAGATGCTGGTGATTTAGCATTTGGTAGTAAAATGTAATTAAATCTTTTTCACTTCTGATTTATCGCTACATTCTTGCAGCAATCCTTTCATTGTTTTGCTTAAACTAGGGTGAACAAATTTAGGTGCTATTTCAGATAAAGGTTCCAATGTAAATTTTCGCTTATGAAGTTGAATATGTGGAATTTTTAATTCTGGGAAATCAATTATTTCATCATTATAAAATAGAATATCAATATCCATTGTTCGCGATGCATATTGCTCTGATTCACGAGTACGACCTAATTTATTTTCAATTTCTTGACATAATTTTAGAATTTCTATTGCGTTAAAATCAGTTGAAATCATTATTACCTGGTTTAGGAAATCATTTTCGGATTTGAAACCCCATGCTGCAGTTTCGTATATTGAAGATTCTTTTTCAATCTGACCAATTTCTTTTTGAATCTCAAATTTTGCCTGACTTAATAATTTAAATCGATCTCCTAAGTTTCCTCCAATTAACAAAAACACACTATTTCTCATCTCAAAAAATTTTACGAAATATTTGTAATAAAATTAACTTTCCAATAACTAATTTGTTGAGTTAATGATTTAAAAGTATAATTTTATCAAATAACAATAAATAATAATTAAAATAAAATACATATGAAAAGTTTTTTTAAGTATCTCCTTGCATCCGTTCTTGGAGTATTAGTTGCAGGTTTATTAATGTTTTTGATTCTTCTTGGAGGAATCGGAGCCATGGTTTCATCTCAGGATCAAGTTGTTAAAGTAAATTCAAATTCAATTCTCCATATGGAACTTAGCCAACCAATTATGGATAGAAGTAATAAGAATCCTATGGAAGGTTTTGATTTCACAACTTTCAGACCAGCACCTCAGCTTGGCTTAAATGATATTCTTTCGAATATCAAAAAGGCAAAAACCGATCCTAATATTGACGGCATTTACCTTGACCTTTCTATTATATCTGCAGGAATTGGAACTATTGAAGAAATAAGAAATGCTTTACTTGATTTTAAAGAATCTGGAAAATTCATTATAAGTTATAGCGAAAATTATACACAACGTTCATATTTTCTTGCAAGCGTTGCTGATAAAATTTATTTAAACCCAGAAGGAATATTTCCTTTTTCTGGTTTAAGTGCTGAAGTTATGTTTTATAAAGATGCATTAGAGAAAATTGGAGTTGAACCTCAAATCATCAGAGGGAAAAATAATAAGTTTAAAAGTGCTGTAGAACCTTACATGTATAATAAAATGAGCGAAGAAAATCGCAAACAAATTATGACTTTTATGGGTTCTATTTGGGATCATATACTTAATAAGATTTCAACAGAAAGAAATATTAGCGTAAAAGACCTAAATACTATTGCAGATAATGAAGTGTTGTTAAATGCACAAGTAGCACTTGATAATGAATTAATTGATGGGATAAAATATAAAGACGAAATACTTAAAGAATTAGCTGATTTAACCGAAAAAAACGAAATAAGCAAAATTGAAACAATTTCAATCTCGAAATACACAAAAGTGCCAGATACAAAACGCAAAAAACTGGAAAAAGATAAAATTGCGGTGGTTTATGCAAGTGGTGTTGTAATGCCTGGCGAAGGACAAGAAGGAACTATTGGTTCAGAGAGAATTTCAAGAGCAATTCGTAAAGCAAGAAATGATTCATCAATTAAGGCAATTGTTCTAAGAGTTAATTCAGGTGGAGGAAGCGGTTTAGCATCAGAAGTTATTTGGAGAGAAGTTAAATTAGCTCAGGAAGTAAAACCAGTAATTGCATCTATAGGTGATGTTGCTGCTAGCGGTGGATATTATATTATAGCACCTGCGCAAAAAATTATTGCAAGCCCTAATTCAATTACAGGATCAATAGGTGTATTTATGAGATCTTTTAGTAGCAAAGAGTTATTAAATGATAAACTCGGTATCAATATTGATGTTGTAAAAACCAACAAACACTCTGATTTTGGATCTCTTGCAAGACCTTTTAGTTATGAAGAAAGAGAAATTCTTCAAAACATGGTAGAAAACTTTTATGACAGCTTCTTAGAAAAAGTAGCAGAAGGACGTAATATGACAAAAGAAGAAGTAGATAAAATTGGGCAGGGACGTGTATGGAGCGGAGCTAATGCAATAGAAAATGGGTTAATTGATGCTTTTGGAGGATTAGAAGATGCTATTAGCATTGCAGCAGAAGAAGCTGGATTGGACACTTATCGAGTTGTAAATTTACCAAAACTAGAAGATCCGTTTGAACAGTTAATGAAAGATTTTACCGGAAATGTTAAAATGTCAATTCTTGAAAAAGAATTAGGCGAAGAATATAAATATTACAAAATACTTAAATCTATTAAAGATCAAAATGGAATCCAGGCAAGAATGCCCTACGAAATGAATCTTTATTAAATTATTTTTTATACTATGTTTAAAAGCGCTCCACATGAGCGCTTTTTTTATTATTTTGAATCCCAGATAATTGTAAAAATATTTATAGTATTTTTACTTTGCTATGTAACCTTTTTATAAAATTAGGATACCCAATACAGAAACAAAATTAAAATTGCAGTTTGTGGAACAATTCAACGACGAACTTTTAATGCAAAAAGTTAAAAATGGAGACTTAGATTTTCTGGCTCCATTATTTGAAAAATATCATGTTAAGCTTTATAATTTCTTTTTGCGATTAACCAACAATAAAGATATTAGCAATGATTTAACACAAAATGTTTTTCGTAGAATAATTTCCTATCGCGAATCATATGACCAACAATGGAAATTCCGTTCATGGATGTACCAGATTGCACGAAACGTTCATTTAAAACATTATCAAGAAAATAAATTTTTAAAATCTGATTTTAATGAGCCTGAACAAATTGAACAGGATAGCAAATCAGCATTAGAAGAAATGGAATTTCAAGCTAGAAAACTCACATTGCATGAAGCTTTAAAACAGCTTAATCCAGAACAAAGAGAAATTATTGAATTAAGCAGGTTTCAGGGATTAAAATACAAGGAAATATCTGACATAACAGGAAATTCAGTAACAGCAATTAAAGTTAAAGTACACAGAGCAATGCACAAATTACGGGAACTTTATTTTGAACTCGCTTAAAACTTTGAATTATGGAATGCAAAAACATACAAAACGTATTGATTGATTTTATCGAAGGAAATATACCTGAAGACATTAAAGTTCAGATAGAAGAACATCTACTTACATGCAAAGTCTGCAGAGAAGAGCATAAACAAACCAGACAACTACTGGATGACATGCAGGTTTTTGAAGATGAGCACCCAGATAAGCAACTAAAAGTTGATTTTTATACAATGCTGGAAGAAGAAAAGGAAAAGCTTCCTTTTTCTTCAAAGAATATTAAATCTTCAACAAATAAAAACTTTAGGAATTATCTGAAATATGCAGCAAGTATTATTGTTTTATTAAGTCTTGGTTTTTTTACTGGTCAAGGTTTACAAATAAGATCATATCAAAATTCGGAAATTGCAGCTTTACGTTCAGAAATGTATTCAATTCAACAAACAGCAACAATGGCATCACTTAGGCAGCCAACAGCAAGCCAACGTTTAAATGCAATTAATATAATAAGCGAACAACTCAAATCAGATCGTAAGACAATTAATACTTTGATTAATACTTTTAAAAGCGACGATAATATTAACGTGCGAATGGCAGCAGCCAATGCTTTGGTAAAATATTCCGAAAGTGAAGAAATTCGAGATGCATTTATTGAAGTATTGGAAAAAGAAGAAGATCCTGCATTACAAATCACTTTAATCAATTTATTAACTCAAATGCAGGAATCACGTGCAAAGAAAACATTTCAAAAAATATTAAATGACGATAATACAATACCTGTAGTAAAAGAACAGGTTCAAGAAGGACTTAAAGTTTTTATTTAAGAATATTACTAAAAATAATATAGCCGGCAAGCATGCCTGTTGGCAGACAGGCGAAAAATAATGATTAATAATATATAAAATAAAAAATTATGAAAAAAATAGGATCACTTATATTAACAGCAGTTTTAGCTCTTGGATTAAGTACTTGTTATGCACAGGAATTTAAATACGATGTAAAACAATCGGGTCAGATATTTATAAAAAACTTTACAGGAGGAATAACCATTGAGGAAACTACTGGTTCTCAGTTAATTATTGAATCAGGCCGATATGAAAAAAAGCCTGACAGAGCCGATGGTTTAAAATCGCTATATGGCTCCGGAGCTGAAGATAATACAGGTATTGGTTTACAAGTAAGCAATACAGGAAACGTTATTGAAATAGTTGGTGCAAGCAAACAATCTGAAGATGCACATTATACTTTTAAAGTTCCAAAGGGAATTAACGTAAAAATTGATTATCGCAGCCCGTATGCTAGTGACGATATTAAAGTTAAAAATTTTAGTAGCGAACTTGAAGTATTAGTTTTAAATCCAGGAATTGATTTGGAAAATGTAACAGGCCCTGTAATTCTAAGCCTTACAAATGGCGATATTAATATTGATTTTGGGACTGTCAATCAACAAGCGCCAATATCAATTAATGCTATAAATGGCGTAATTGACATTACCTTACCAGCAAATACACCTGCAGATATTTCAATGAGTACAATCAATGGTGAAATATTTACTAACTTTGATATTGATTTTGAATCAAAAAGTAAGAAAGGCTTAAGCTATATTGGTGGAGGTCAGAAAATCAAAGGTAAAATAAACGGAGGTGGTGTTGATATTAAGTTTGTAACCATTAACAATAATATCTATCTTCGTAAAAAATAAACTCTTATTGGCTGTTTTAGGAAACTCAGATTTTTGTTTAAAAAATTTAACTATCGAGTGCTTTCATAGTTAGATCTCCTGAAACAGCCTTTTTTAATCCACATTTTTAATAATCAGTAATTTATAATATCATGAAAAACTTAATTTTCACATGTGTTCTAGCCATTCTTATGTCTTTTTCGAACACTTTATTTAGCCAAAAAATTGTAGAAAAATCATCCCCAATTAAAGAAAACGAAGAATTATCTCTCGATTTTGAATTTGCCGATCAAATTACGGTTACCACTTGGGACAAGAACGAAGTATATGTAAAAGTTACCGTTTCAATAAACGATAATGAAGATAATGAAAACTTTAATTTAGAAGTGAAGCAAAGGTCAACTGGAATAGAGTTTGAATCAGAAATTGAAAACATGAGAAGCTTACAAACCAGAAAGCGAATTGTTGATGAAGACGGTCATACTGTTACATATAACTCTATTGATATGGATCTATATTTTGAAGTTAAAGTACCAGCAAATATCGATCTCGAAATTGAAACTATTAGCGGAGATATTGACATTAAAGGTGTTCTTGGCAGAATGGATATAAATACCATTAGTGGATTTATTGATCTTACATTGCCCGAAAAACACAATGCTGACTTAGAGTTAAGCACAATCTCTGGAGGAATGTACAGCGATTTTGAGTTTAATAATAAAAAATATAAAGGTTATCATCACTATGGTAAAAGTGATTTGTCAAAACGTTTAAATAATGGTGGCACAAGGATTTTTCTGGAAACTATTAGCGGAGATATCTTTTTAAGGAAATCAAAATAAAATATTTAATCTGTGATGGGTGAAAATAAGGAATTCACCCATCTTAATAACTTTATATAGCATGAGAAAAATTTTCACCTTGGTAATATTCATAGTATTATTAATTTCGATTTCTTGTAATATTCAAAAAAAATCTCCATTACAAATTGAAGTCTCTGTTGCAGATTCTCTTTATTCAAAACCAATTAGTGGAAAAATATTAGTTCTTTTTCATAAAGACACCAATGCCCAATTAATTTGGGGACCAAATCCTTTCAATCCGCAACCATTCTACCGAATTGATTTTAAAAATTGGGATACAAAAGAACCCTTAACTATTGATAAATTTAATAATTGGTGGACAAATCCAATCGATTCTCTTAATGGAATTTATGCTATGCAGTTAGTTGTTGATTGTGATAATACTGAAAGAGATTATCTTGCTGAAGGAAATAGCTACTCAAAAAAACAAACTATAAAATTTAATAATGAGAATATTAATATTGCGGTTAAGGTTGAAAAGGAAACTCCTTTTTGGGAATTTGAAGAGTCTCAGTTTATTAAAGAAGAACTATTTCAGAGTAACTCACTAACAAGCTTTTGGAAATCACCAATGTATATAAAAGCAGGTGTTGTATTGCCTGAATCATATTTTATAGAAACAGAAAAGGAGTTTTCCGTGGTGTACGTTTTCCCAGGATTTGCTTCACATCATGCAACAGTTTCTGTTCATAAAGGCCAGATAAATAGATATGGTATGAATACTGTCGGTGATGATAAAATATTCGTGTTCTGTAATGGAGAATTTCATCAGGGCTATCATCATTTTGCCGACTCAGAAAACAATGGTCCATGGGGACAAGCTTTCACAGAAGAGTTTATTCAATATATAGAAAGTAAATACCGAATAAAGAAAAACAAGAGGTTTCTAATAGGACAATCTTCCGGTGCATGGACTTCAATTTGGTTACAAGTGAATTATCCCGAGTTATTTGAAAGTGCATTTGCTGGCGCTCCTGATCCAATAGATTTCAGAGCAATGGGAAATAATATTTATCGGAAAAATGCTAATTTTTATATATCTAATAAAACTGATTCCACTTCATTAAAAAATTCTGAATTTAATAAACAATGGGCCCTAATGGAAGAAACAATTAATGAATATAATCAGTTTAAAACTTGGGAATCAACATATAGTCAAAAGAATAAAAAAGGGAACCATTTTCAATTGTTCGATAGAGAAACGGGAGAAATATATCCAGAGATTGCTGAGCAATGGAAAAAGTATGATATCTCATTAATAATTCAGTCAGATCCTGATTATTATCGAGAAAAACTGAAAGGAAAAATTCATATTTTCGTTTCTAATGATGACGACTATGGTCTGGATGAAAGTATTCGATTATATAAAGATATTGTTGATAGCTTAAACTTTAAATCAGATATCCAGTTTTTAAATGGATTAGGTCATAATGTATGGACAGATGATCTAAGAAAACATATTCATGAGATAATTGATAACAAAAAATAAAAAGAAGTTGTGATTAGAGTCATTTTGAGCGTTATTGAATTATAGTTGATTTCATAGTTTCAGTTCTATCAATTCTGCTCAGAATGACTTTTGATTTTACTGCAAAGCTTTTCGTGCTTTCAGAATCCATTTTGAAGTATCCAACGGACTAATTCCTTTATATTCTCTGGTTTGTCCAAGTTCATCAGAACATTTTTGATATCCATAAAACTTGGTTGAAATTTTTGCTTTACCGCCCGATCGTGAACTTAAACGAACCGGAAAATCAAGAGAAGTTGATACAGGCAGAATCCCGCTTAAAATAAACTTTCCATTTTCCATTTCAGGACTTTCAAATGTTCCGCGCATTTGAGTAATATCACTTGTAATTGCTCCAAGCAACTCCTCTACTGCTGAAATCTTAAACGAAATTAATGGTTCAAGTAAAGTGGTTCCAGTATTTGTTAAGCCTTCCATAATTCCCATTGGAGTTGCAACAATAAAATCGCCAGGATTTGAATGTACCTGATGATCTTCACCTTCAATTAAAGTAATTTTTAAATCGGTTACTTCCCAAGCTTTAATTCCTTGTTTCAGTGCATTTGGAATAGTTCGTTCAACCTCATTTTGATATTTCTGTTGAACATTGTCAACAGAAATTTTTGATTCATAGACAACACCACTTCCTATTTCGCCCGGCTCAATTAAAAATTTCATTATTGCCCAACAAGGTTTTGGCATCCAATAACGCACAAATCCTTCGCCTTTCTTAGTCGGTGTCTCTTTATAAATTACTGTTGGATCATCAAATTTTGCTTTAATCTTAAATCGATTTTCAAGAATTTTCTCTAAAACTTCAATCTGGATCCATCCCATTATCTTAACGTGCAGCTCTTTATCTTCCCGTAACCACTCAAAATCAAGCGTAGGATCTTCTTTTGACAGTTCCTGCAATGCTTCAGCCAATGCAGGGTAATCTTTCTCGTTATCAGCTTTTACTTGGACAGTTAGCAAAGGAGTTCTTAAGGAAATATCTTCAGGTAAAACATCCGAGAATTCACCAAGCACATCACCCACTTTTGCATCCTGCAAACCACAAATTCCTGCAATATCTCCTGCAGTTACTTCACCAACATCTTCAAATTTATTCGACATTAATTTACGAACTTGAGTTACTTTTTGATCAATATCTTGCGATGCATTTATTACTATCTCTCGATTCCGTATTTCACCACTATAAACCTTAACATGAGAAATTTGCCCCATTGTTTTATCGTGTGTAATCTTATAAACTATTGCAGATAATGGTTTCGTTTTATCAGCAATAGGTCCCGGTAAATAATGAATTACAGCATTTAACAATTCTCTTACTCCTATTGAATTTTTGGCAGATCCCATTAATACAGGATATAAACTACAATTATTTACTGCCTTTGTTAAAAATTCATCTAACTCACCAAAAGAAAACTTGTGTTCATTAAGATATTTATCTAAAACTTCCTCGTCGGTATTTGCAATTGCCTCTATAATAATATCATTTAATGCTTCATTGTTCCACAAGAAACTAACATTCGCAATTGGCGATGCCTCATCCGAAACTTCAGAAAGTATGGCTAAATTATTTGTTAGTTCCTTTCGAATTTCGTTTATAACCAGTTCCACATCTGCACCAGCACGATCAATTTTATTAATGAATATAAGTGTTGGGATTTTTCTATCTTGCAGCGTATTCCATAATGTCTCTGTATGTGCTTGAACACCTTCAACAGCAGAAACTACCATTATGGCGCAATCCATTACTCGTAAAACACGTTCAACGTCTGCAGAAAAATCAACGTGTCCCGGAGTATCAATTAAATTGATTTTTACATCTTCCCAATCGAATGTTGTATTTGATGATCGAACAGAAATACCGCGTTCACGCTCAACATCCAAAAAATCGGTTTGTGTTGTTCCGTCATCAACGCTTCCAAGTCTTTTGGTTTGACCACTTAGGAAAAGAAAATTTTCAGTTATAGTTGTTTTTCCTGCATCAACGTGTGCTAGAATTCCGACGTTTCTTATTTTTAAATTCATTCTTAACAATTAATAAGAACAACAAACATAACAAAAATAGCCTTACAGAAAGTCCGCAAGGCTATTAAAAGTTACATTAATTTAAATTATCTAACATGACATGCTGTAAAAATCATTCCCTTTATCATCAACTAAGATAAATGCAGGAAAATCTTTTACTTCAATTCGATATATCGCCTCCATTCCTAATTCAGGATACTCGAGTAATTCAACATTAGTAATGTTTTCTTGAGCTAGTAATGCTGCAGGACCACCAATGCTTCCTAAATAAAATCCTCCATACTTTTTACAAGCATCGGTTACCTGCTGACTACGATTACCTTTTGCAATCATTATCATGCTGCCACCATTTTTCTGAAAAGGATCAACATATGGATCCATGCGACCAGCAGTTGTTGGACCAAATGAACCTGAAGGCATACCTTCTGGTGTTTTTGCAGGACCCGCATAGTAAATAGGATGATCTTTTATGTATTGCGGTAAACCTTCGCCACTATCAATTCGTTCTTGAAGTTTTGCATGTGCAATATCACGACCAACAATTATAGTTCCATTTAAAGATAATCTTGTTCCAACCGTATGCTTAGTTAGTTCAGCAAGAATGGATTTCATTGGTTGATTTAAATCAATCTGTACTGCTCCTTTTTCATCTGGTTTACGTAATTCTTTAGGTATAAATCTTCCAGGATTATCTTCCATTTTTTCTACCCAAATACCATCCTTATTTATTTTTGCTTTAATATTTCTATCAGCAGAACACGAAACTCCCATACCAACCGGACATGAAGCTCCATGTCTTGGTAAACGAACAATTCTTATATCAAGAGCAAGATATTTTCCTCCAAATTGAGCTCCTATTCCAGCTTTGTAAGCAGCTTCCAATATTCTTTTTTCCAATTCTATATCCCTAAAGGCCTGGCCTCCCTCGTTACCTTTTGTTGGTAGATCGTCGAGATATTTTGCAGAAGCAAGTTTTACAGTTTTTAATGTTACTTCAGCAGATGTTCCACCTATTACAAATGCAACGTGATAAGGCGGGCAAGCAGCAGTTCCTAATGATTTTAATTTTTCAATCAGAAAACTTTCCAATTTTTCAGGATTCAACAATGCTTTTGTTTGTTGATACAATGCTGTTTTATTTGCAGATCCTCCGCCTTTTGCAACAAATAAAAACTTATACTCATCGCCACTTGTTGCATGAATATCTATTTGCGCTGGCAAATTTGTTTTAGAATTTTGTTCTTTGTACATATCCAAAGGTATCGTTTGTGAATAACGCAAACTTTCTTCAGTATATGTTTTATAAACACCCAAAGAAAGGGCCTCTTCATCTCCTCCTCCAGTCCATACTTGTTGTCCCTTTTTTGCCATTATTGTTGCTGTACCTGTATCTTGACAGAATGGCAGTTTTCCCTTTACTGAAACTTCAGCATTCCTTAAAAGAGTTAGGGCGACAAATTTATCATTATCACTTGCTTCTGTGTCTTTCAAAATTGCAGCTACTTGTTCAAGATGACTTGTGCGAAGCATAAAAGAAGTATCTCTAAATGCTGCATTTGCAAGTTTAGATAAACCTTCGGGCTCAACTTTTAAAATAGTCTTACCTTCAAAATCTGCTACAGAAACATGATCTTTCGTAAGTAAATAATATTCCGACTCATCTTTTTTAATAGGAAATGGTTCCTGATACTTAAATTCGGGAGTTGACATAATGCAATAATTTTTAGTTTGTACTTTTGATCAAATAACAAGCTATCAGCAAAATTTTAAAATTAAAATAACTGATTGTAAACAAAATCAAAAGATACGAAATTTAAAGCAAGACGTCAATATGTTCTACAATATCTCCAAGAACAGCCTTATCTCCTTTTTCAATAATTGGTCGCCTAATTAATTTAGGATTTTCAACTAAGATCTTTATCCATTCTTTTTCTGAATGGTGCTTACCTTTATAATTTTGTTTGTAATCTGCTTCTTGTGTTCTAATTAAGTTCTGAGGTAATAAACCAAGTTTATTTAAAACCTCTTTTAAGCTTTCTTCGGTAAAAGGTTTGTCCTTTAAATATTCTATGATTTCAGGATTAATTCCTTTATCTTCTAAATATTGCAACCCACCTCGACTTTTACGACACCGTGAATTGTGATATATTTTATATGACATAATTAACTCGTTTTAAATTTTAGGTTTATATATATTCTTTTCAATTTATGGTATTCAAAAAAATTCTGATTTGCAACAATAAATACTCGTTGAACCCAAAGGTTTTCTCTTTACCATAGAATAAAATAAAAATCCTTTATTTAGCGAAAGTTCTTTTTGATATTTCTTAACTAGGGTTTAATCAATTAATGTAAATATTTCGTCAATTGCTTTTTTCGATTTTGGTTGTAAATCTCTTGCGGCTTTCCCAACTGCAACAAATGCTATTAAATGATATTTTTTTCCTATTGATAGCATTTCTTCAAGAGCTTCTTTTGCCATCATGGGTGCACTTAACCAGCATGCTCCATATCCCAAGTCTATAGCTGACAATAACATATTCTGAATAGCAGCACCCGCACTTTGCATGTCAGGGAAATTACGCATTTTATTAATTTCATCATGACTAAGTTCAACTCCTTTTTCAAGAACCGACTCGTAATCTTCCATAGCCATTGCAATAACTGCCGGAGCACTTTCAAAAAATGTTGCAAACCATTCAACTTGCGATTTTACATTTTTCGCAGCAATAGATTTATTTGAAGGTAATTGTTTGATTTTATCACTCACTTTTATCGCCATTTTCGATAAAATATCTTTGCTTGTTATAGCATAAAATTTCCAAGGTTGATAATTGTTTACACTTGGTGCTAATCCAGCTCTCCTAACTAATTCCTTTAAATCCTGAACGGGAACTTTTTCATCAGAAAAATTTCTGATACTTGTTCTTTTCTCAATTGATTGCTTTAAGTCCATATCTTAATTATTTGAAATTACAGTTTAAATATAAGAATTTATTAAGCCAACAAATAATCAATCACTTTGTTTGTTTTTACAAAATAAAAAAAGCCTGAGAAATTAATATTCTCAGGCTTCTATGTTATGTTGAATTTTGTATCTAACGATTTTCTAAAAATGACATCATAGATTCAAATATTAATCTCCCATCGGTATTTCCAAGTTCGTCATCGGCTCCTCTTTCAGGATGAGGCATCATTCCAATTACATTTTTGGATTCATTACAAACTCCTGCAATATTTTCAACAGAACCATTTGGATTTGCATCTGAAGTTATTTCGCCTGCTTCGTTGCAATATCTGAATAATATTTGTCCGTTCTGACGCATCTCTTGTAATACTTCTTTTCTAGCAAAATATCTTCCCTCACCATGTGCAATAGGAATTTTTAATGCTTTCTGGTTGTCGAGTTTTGCAGTAACACTACTTGAGTTATTATCAGGAATAATATGAATGTTTTTACAAATATACTTTTGATTGTCGTTGTGTAATAATGCTCCTGGTAATAATCCTGATTCACATAGAATCTGGAACCCATTACATACACCAAATACAAAACCTCCATTATTTGCAAACTCAATTACTTTTTCCATAATTGGTGAATAACGAGCAATAGCTCCTGAACGAAGGTAATCACCATATGAAAATCCGCCAGGTAAGACAATTGCATCTACACCTTGCAAGTCAGTATCTTTATGCCAAAGTTTTACAACTTCTTGTTCCATTATTTTGCTAAGTACATAAATCATGTCCTGATCGCAATTTGAACCGGGGAATACAATTACTCCAAATTTCATTCGAAATGTTTTTTGAAAATGATGTTAAATAGCTTGATTTACAATAAATTAACGCCTTAGAATTAATTTATTTCCTTTCAAAGATATAATTATTTAATATCCTGAACAAATAATTAAATTCCGGATTAAACCCATTATAAAATAAATCAGTATTTTAGTATACTCAATTAAATTATTACATCATGAAAATCCTAAAAAACATTTTAAAGTTTATTGCAATTCTTATTATTCTTTTTGCATTATTTGTAATATATGCTTCAGTTTCTGATTATAAGCCAGATCCGACAGAAATAGTTTTTGAATCTGAAACTCCCGACACAATTGATGTGAATAAAGAATTGAGCTTAATGATCTGGAATATTGGATATTGCGGTCAAGCAACGATATGGATTTTTTCTTACGATGGAGGAAAACAAGTTCGTACATCGAAAGAAAATGTATACGAAAATTACGACTTTATTGAATCTACACTAAAAAATAATGATACTTTAGATTTTATATTACTACAAGAAGTTGATTTACATTCAAAAAGAAGTTATTATTTAAACGAGCTTGATTCATTTATCCAGGTTTTACCTGATTTTAAAAGTTTTTTTGGTAAAAATTATGATGTAACATTTGTACCTACTCCTCCAACAAAACCATTAGGAAGAGTAAAGTCAGGCTTGGTAAGTTTCACTAAACACGACCCAAAATCTGTTGTTAGATATTCGTTCCCAGGAAATTATTCGTGGCCTGTAAAACTTTTCATGCTCGACAGATGCTTTTTAGTAAAACGTTTTCCAACATCAAACCAAAAAGAACTTATTGTAATAAATACTCACAACTCGGCATATGATGATGGTTCACTAAAAAAACAGCAAATGGAGTATCTTAAAACATTTTTAGTGGATGAATTCAGTAAAGGAAATTATATAATCGTAGGAGGAGATTGGAATCAAAATCCTCCTGATGTTGATTATACAGAAATAAAAGAAAATTCTCCAACAAAACGTTTTGTTTTAAATCCAATTGATGCTGATTATTTACCAAAAGATTGGAACTGGATTTATGATCCAACTACACCGACAAATAGATATCTAAATGCACCCTTTGAAAAAGGAAAAACGATCACTCCGATCATAGATTTTTATCTTATGTCGCCAAACATATTTTCAGAGCAAGTAAAAACACGAAATTTTGACTTTAAAAATTCTGATCATCAACCTGTTATAAGTAAAATTCAATTTAATTAAAATTTAACCTTTTTATGATAAAATATTAGTGATTTTAAATACATTTGCCCCTTCAAATAATGGGGTTTATGGCATCAGGGTTAAATAGTTACAAGCTAAGCTTTTTAGTTGTTGCAATTTTCGTTTCACAGGCGTCTTTTGCAGAAACAAATGTGGAAGTCCTTAATACAAATATTAAGGTCGATTTCAAAAGTATGCATATATGGAGAGGAATTGCGTCAAGTAATGTTCCATGTATTGAACCTACGTTTGAAGTAACTAAAAATAATACCACAACAGGAATATGGGTGGCTCAAAGTATTGATGGTAATTATACTGAGCTTGACTTATACTTTACTTACAAGTTTCGTGATTTTTCATTTACAATATATGATTATTATTGTCCGCCTTCGATACAAGCAAGTAACGAAATTGCGAATTATAATCAACCTAACACAAATCATACAATTGAGTTAAACTTGGCTTTTGCCGGAAATGAAAAAAATCCATTTAGCCTATTAATAGCAACCATGGTTTATGGCGATGATTTAGATTCCGAGACCAACAAACAAAGGTACTCTTCATATATTCAATTGGGGTATTCAACTGAAATTGAAAACAGTACAATAGATTTATTTGTTGGTATTAGTCCGTTTAAGGGCATTTATGGAGAAGTTGCAGGAATAGCAAATGCTGGCATAAAAGCTACACGAAATCTTGCTATATCAAAAACAAAATCAATTCCGGTTCAAGCATCTTTAAGTACTAATCCAATGACAAATTCATTGTTCTTAAATTTTGGATTTACTTTATAACTTAAAGCATTTGAAGTTTACCATTAATTACAAAACCATCGAGTTTCATGTTTTTTGCTGAACGTTCTGCATCTTCTGCAGTATGTACAATTGGTTCCCCTTTTATATTAAATGAAGTATTTATCAAAGCCTTAACATCAAAGTTTTTATCAAGTTCGGTTAATAAATCAAATATAAATGGATTTTCTTCATGTTTAAAAATAGTTTGAATTCGTGATGTTCCATCTACATGCACTACACCTTCAATTTCTCTCTTTTTTCCATCGCTAATCTTAAAATCAAGTAACATATACTTACTTAAATGATGAATTTCTGTTAATTCTGTAAAATATTTTGCATTCTTTTCAAGCATAACTGGAGCTACGGGCCTATACCATTCCCGTTTTTTATGCTCTTCGCTCACCTTTTTTGCTAAGTTTTTTGAATTTGCTAAGGCTAATATACTTCTATTCCCTAATGCTCTGGGTCCAGATTCCCCATTCCCATTGCAAACTCCAATTACTTTCCCTTCTGATATGTATTTTGCTAATATCGATATATCTTCAGCAGAATAAGCAACATTAATATTTTCTAGTTCCCAATTATTTAAATATGGATTGTGAAGTTCTAAACTCCCATGTTTTAGTTGTTCCATAAAGGCTCCAGCTCCAATCGACAATCCAGAATCATTGGTGCATGGCGGAATAAAAACATCTTTAAAAATATTACAGCTAACAATTTCAGTATTTACTAATATATTTAGGGCAGAACCACCTGTAAGATATAAGTAATCTGTTGACGTTTTTGATTGATTCTCCTTAAGCTTTTTTATAAAATCTCTTTGAAAAATAAATTGAAAGGTAGCTGCAATATCTTGTAAAAAAGAATTGTGTTGATCAAAACTCTTGATTTCAATATTCCAATCATTCTTTGCTTTATCAAAAAACACGGATTTATTACTCCATATATCCTGAAAATAATCATTTTCAATTAACCAATTTTCTAATTCAATGGAGTATTTTCCAAAGGAAGCAAATCCCATTAATTTTCCAGGAACAGAATGCTGATCAAATTCTTTGGCTCCAATAATAGCAAAAGCCAAAGCGTTTGCATTAAAGAATGACGAGAGATACTTTAAATTCCAATGATATTCAACATTGGTTAAAGAATTGTTTTTATAGATCCACACTGAGAAATTACTTAAACTAGCACCTCCATCGAAATGTACAAGTAAACTATTGTCCTTAAAATTACCGAAAAATGGAACGCAACTATATATATGTGCTAACTCATGATTTAATACATATGCATCTCTTTCGTTCCCAAACAACCAGCATTTACCTTTTTCAAGTCCCGTTGTTAAAACTGAATTTAGAGGCCCTTCAAAATGAATTTCCCCCTTTTTGCTTATAAATGCCCTTCCAATAACATTATCGATAAAAACAATATCAAAATCTACATCAATAAGTTTTTCCTTTTTAAGAAGATCATATACATGGTTATCAATGGAATTATCATACTTTTTTCGTGTTAATCTTTCAAGCTGAACATGCTTTTCAAGTTTGCCTTTTTTAAAAAAAGATATATTATGATCGTGAACAAATACAGGATATCCATAATTTTTTATATCTTTAATTCCATATAATGCTAATGTTTGTTTTGATTTATTAAATTTCATAAAGGAAAATCAATTATTATTTTTATGTTTTTATTTTTTTAATTAATTAAACTTATTATTAACAATATAAGTTTATTCGCTATTTTTGCAACTTTAAAAACAAACTATTTTAATAATTTAGCGTACTAGATGTATCACTTTTTAACTTAAAGCTCCGAATGATTCTAACAGATCAAGAAGTTCAATTTTTTGTAAATGCAGTAAAAAACGTATCAAGTTACGATTTTAGTGAGTACTCAGAAAAATCACTAAAACGTCGTTTACAAAAGATTCTTATTGATAATAACTCTGATCTTGTTAATTTAATCAACAAAGTAAAAACAAATAAAGATTTTCTGGAAAAAATTGTTAAAGATATTACTGTTAACACAACAGAACTTTTTCGAGATCCACAAATATGGCAAACTTTAAAATATAGAATCCTTCCTAAGTTTGCTGAAAATAAAACAATAAACATTTGGCACGCTGGATGTTCTACCGGGCAAGAAGTATACTCCATGATGATTCTTTTAAACGAGCTTGGGCTTCTTGAAAAAGCAAAAATATTTGCCAGTGATTTAAATACAGACGCGTTGGCTGCTGCAAAAAAAGGAAATTATAAATATCGTTTCAACATTGGGTATTTAGATAATTTTGATAAGGTAATAAAAGAAAATCCATTTAACTACGAAGAATATAATGATGTACCTTATTCAAAATATTTTAAAATTGATAAAGTATCGGACTCAATACAGATAAACGATTTTCTTCGCCAAAAACCTATATTCAGACAACATGATTTAGTACAAGGAGGTAATTTATATTTTGCTAAGTTCGACCTGATTTTATGTAGAAATGTAATAATATACTTTAAATACAGCTTACAAAACAAAGTTTTTAAATTATTTCATGATCACCTTTATACAAATGGATACTTAGTTTTAGGAATGCATGAAACAATGCTTGGAGAAATTACTTCAAGATTTGATAAAAAAGGTCAGGTGTACCGTAAAAAATAAAAAAGGTAAAAGTATTACATAATGAATAGATACGAACTGGGCATAGTTGATACACGAAACATAATTAAAACATTAGAGGATGTTTATAATTATGATTTTAAGAATTATGCTCTTACTTTTTTTAAGCGAAGAGTAGAAAAGATTATTTTAGATTATAACCTGAAAGATGCAGAAGGATTTATTCAAAAGATAGAAACAGAAAAAAGCTTTTTTGAGATTTTTCTTAAGGAAATATGTGTAGATAATACAGAGATGTTTCGTGATCCATCACTTTGGAGGGTATTGAAAGAAGAAATTTTTCCTCAAAATATTCAAAATGCTGTTAATTATAAAATATGGTTTCCTGAAGTTTCTTCTGGTGAAGAATTATATTCAACTGCAATAATCCTCAGAATGCTTAACTTGCAAAACAATGTACAGTTAATAGCTTCTAGTATCAGTGAATTGGATTTGGAAAAAACTAAAAAGGGAATCTTTGATCCCAAAAAAAATGAAGTTAACGAAGCAAACTTCAAACGAATTTTTAGTGAAAGTGATCTTTCAGAATTTTACACAATTGAAAACGACAAAGGTCTTTGGGATACTTCTTTAGTTGAGAAGACAAAATTTATAAAACAAAATATTATATTTGATGATTATCCTAAAGGGATTAAATTAATATTGTTCCGAAATCAAATGATTTATTACAATCAAATTTTACAGGAACGATTTAATAAAATAATGTATAATTGTTTAGTTCCAGGTGGACATCTTATTATTGGAAATAATGAAAAGATTGAATACTGGAATTCAGATAAGGATTATACATTTATAAATAAAGCAGAAAGTATTTACAAAAAGAAATTAGCGTAAGAATAAATGTATAAAGCTGTAGTCATAGGAGGTTCTGCTGGAAGCTTTCAGGTAATAACAAAAATTTTAAGTTCATTACCTAAAAACTTTCCATTGCCCGTTTTGCTATGTTTACATAGGCTTAAACATGTGCGCTCAGGTTTCGTTGAAGCATTATCTATTAAATCAAAAATTCCTATTCTTGAACCTTACGATAAAGAAACAATAAAATCAGGAAAAGGATATTTAGCTCCTTCAAACTATCATATGTATGTAGAATTAAATAAGCGAATTGCTCTTTCGACTGAAGAGCCAGTTAATCATTCACGACCATCAATTGATCTTACGTTTGAAACTGCAGCACTTGCATATAGAGATAAGCTTATTGGAATAATTTTATCAGGAGCAAATCGCGATGGAGCATACGGATTAAAAAAACTAAAGCAAGCTGGAGGTTTAGCAATAGTTCAGGACCCAAATGAATGTCAGGTAAAAACAATGACCGAAGCTTCTCTAAAACAAACAACTGTAGATCACATATTTACAACAGAACAAATTATAAGTTTTTTAACAAATATTAAATAAGTAATTAATGAGTCGATTAAAAACAAATAAAATATTTGCATACATTGCGTTGGCAGTTGAGCTCGCTGTTCTATTTGTTCTTTTCGGTAAAATTAGAAATTTGGAACTTTCTAACCAGGTATCAGAAAATTACCGCATAATATATATTCTTATATTAATAGCAGCCATTTTTGCTTTAATAATATTTATTCTTTTAATCTCGAAAAGTAGAACAGAAGAAAACTATTCCAGAAAACTGGCCCAAATTGATGATTCTAAATCAAAAGACAAAAGCTCTAAAACTGAAACCGAGGAAGAAAATACTAATATGGAATATTATTTTAATAAAATTCTTCCTAAAGAAAATGTGAAATTAGATTTAGCAAAATATACGGAGAAGATTCTAAGCAATATTGCTAAAGAATTCGATATTGTTCAAGGCTTGTTTTTTGTAAAAGAAAATAAATCCGACATTTTTAAAATTGTTGGTAAATATGCATATTTTGGTGAAGAGCAACCAAAAAGCTTCAAATTAGGCGAAACATTATCGGGACAAGTTGCAAAAAATAAAACAACTCTAAATTTAAAAGAAATTCCAGAGGATTACGTAACTATTTTATCTGGTTTAGGAAGCAGTTCTCCAAATAATTTATTGATAATACCAATAGTCTTGAAAGAAGAAACTGTCGGTGTTATTGAACTTGCATCATTTAAAAAGTTTGGCAAAGTTATTATTGAACTTTTTGAAAGTATGTCTGATAAAGTTGGTAAAGAGTTAATTAAAATTAAAATTTAATATGGCTGTTAAAAAAACAAAGATAAAACTTAATTCCGTTTCCAATAATGATATCATTGTTGGGGTGGGAATATCTTTGCTTTTTGTTATCATCTCTTGGTTTTTAGACATATTTATTAACAGCTTAAGTTTTTCTTTTTATACAATAAAAGAAATCCATTTTAACAATCCTGTACATTGGTTAATAGACTTACTGCCATTTGTAGTTGGTATTATTCTTTATTTTTCTGTAAAAAAGAGAGAAAGAGACAATGAAGCTTTTAAGAGCATAATAGAACAGCGAGATCAAGATATAAATCGTAATGCTATTTTCGCTAAGAAAATCGGGGAAGGGATTTATGATGTTGAAGAACAAGATGTTGACTCTGACGATATAATTGGTCGCTCGCTAATTGTTATGCGTGACAACTTATTGGCGAACAATAAAAAAGAAAAAGAACAAAACTGGATTTCAGAAGGGAAGGATATCATATCCCGAATATTACGAATGCACAACAATATTGATGAACTTGCTTATGAAGTAATTGTTCAGCTTATTGAGTATATAAAAGTAATACAGGGTTCTTTTTACATTTATGAGAACGAGGAAAATAAACTTATAAACCTGGCAACATATGCATATAACAGAAAAAGATATGTTACTCAGGAGTTCAAAATTGGAGAAGGTCTTATTGGACAGTGTGCATACGAACAAGATATAGTTTATCGCACAGAAATCCCAGAAGATTATGCAAGCATAACATCAGGTATACTTGGAGATAAAAAACCATCAAGTATTTTAATAGTTCCATTAATTACAGAAGAAAAGCTTCAAGGAATTCTTGAATTTGCATCAATCGAAGATGAGTTTTCAGAACTTACTATTGAATTCTTAAAAGAACTAGGAGAAATAATAGCCCGTACCTTGTATAATTTAAGTATGAATCAGAAAACTGAGAAACTCCTTCAGGAATCTCAGCAAATGACAGTAGAGCTTAAAGCAAACGAGGAACAACTTAGGCAGAATGCTGAAGAAATGAGAGCTACTCAAGAAGAACTTGAAATTTCAAATAAAAACCTAGGGACTCAAATTAAAGAGGTTGAAAATGCTCAGAAACGTCTTCACTCATTACTTGAAAATGCATCTGAGGTAATTTCAATTTACGATAGCGATATTAAATTAAAGTATCAAAGTCCTTCTGTTACTAAAATTCTTGGTTATACACCTGAAGAAATGATGAGCGGAAAAGACATGGACCGATTAACTGCTAAAGGTGAGGCAGCTATGAAAGAGATGTTTGAACAGTTACTGGAAGATTCGCATACATCGAGGACAATTCAGTATACATATATTAAAAAAGACGGTAAGAAAATACATATTGAGACTACAGGACGTAACTTACTTAATGATCCAGCAATAGATGGAATAATTCTTAATTCTCAAGACATAACAGAAAGAAAAAGAGCTGAGAAAGAGGAAAGAATGAAAAGTAAAATGCAATCGCTTTCCGAAAATAGTCCAGATTTAATTCTTCGAATGAATACAAAAGGACAATTCTTTTATGCAAATCCAATGGTTGAAGATTATATTGGTATTTCATCAAAAAATATTATGAATAGTCGTATTGATGAATTAAAAATTGAAGCCGACTTAGTTGGTTTCTTTAAAGATTCTATAAAACAAATACGAAAAACAAATCAAAAATTAAACTCTGAATTATCAATGCCTACAGCAAAGCTTGGCAATAGAATAATGAGCTTTAATTCAATTCCAGAGTTTAATGAAAATGAGTTGGAAACAATTTTATTTGTGGGTCACGATATAACTGAAGCAAAACAAATTGAGCTTGAAATAAAAGATAAAAACAGGAAAATTAATGAGAGTATAAACTATGCTCAACGTATTCAAACCTCTATCCTACCTAGCAATTCAATTATTCAGGAATATCTACCAAAATCATTTATTTTTTACCTTCCAAGAGATGTAGTAAGTGGTGATTTTCCTTGGTTCTTTAAAAAAGAAGATATATTATACGTCTCAGCAGTAGACTGTACAGGTCACGGTGTACCAGGTGCACTACTTTCATTTATTGGCTATTTTCAATTAAATAATATAGTCGATCATGATGTAAATTATACTGCTGGACAAATATTAGATAAATTACATTACGGTGTAAGAACCACTTTAAAACAAGACAGAATTGATGCTGATGCCCGTGATGGAATGGACATTGCATTTTGCAGGATTGATCTAAAAAAGAAAGAATTGCAGTATTCAGGAGCACATCGCCCGCTATATCTTTTAAGAGAAGGTGAGTTGTTGGAGTACAAAGGTAACAGAAAAGCAATTGGTGGAATTCCTCACAAGAAAAAAGCAGAAAAAGATTTTATAAATCATACAATTGAAATAAAAAAAGGAGATAAAATATTTATTTTCTCAGATGGATTGCCAGATCAAGTAGGCGGTCCAGAAGGAAGGAAATATTCTCCTCAACGCATCAGAGCGCATATTGCTGAAAATAAAGATTTATCAATGCAGCAATATTCAAATCTGTTCTCCACCGATTTTAAAAAGTGGAAAGGTAAAACTAAACAGATAGATGATGTGTTACTAATGGGAATAGAATTTTAATTTTTTATTATTTTTAATAAATATTAATTTTACAACTTATGGATAAAAGTAATGTAAAAGGCTTTCTGGAATTTGTTTATGATTTTTACAGGTCAATGAAGGCTCACGAGATTACTTTGGTATATGAGGGTGAAATAACTCACCAAATTACCAAAGCGTTTACTTCTTTAACAGAATCAAATATGGCCAAAGAGTCAGAAGCAAACTCTGTTCAGAAGAAGGTGTTCCATGTTATGGTTGAGTGTTTGCAGAACATAAGTAAACATGCAGATTCGTTTGGATCTGATGATTTTCTTTTTGCAGGCCGCGGCATATTTATGGTAAGTAAAGGAAAAGATGATTATCATGTGACAACAGGTAATGTCATTGAAAATGATAAGATCGAAGAACTTACCGAGATGCTAACTCATATTAACAGCTTAGATCGTGAGGGACTTAAGCAACTGTATAAAAGTCAGATGAAAGAAGGAAGACTTTCAGAAAAAGGTGGTGCAGGGCTAGGTTTTATTGACATAGCTCGAAAAACAGGTAATAAACTTGAATATCACTTTTTGCCAATTGACGAGGGAAGTTCATTCTTCTTATTAACATCATCAATTTCTAGAAATGCTTAATAAAATAATGATATTATGGAAGTAATAAAGATAAAAGGTACTGACGATACTCCAACAATTATTCTTGATCAAGGAAATGGAATTTTTGAAATTTCGGGAAGATCACTTCCTGAAGATGTAACGACATTCTACGAGCCAGTATTAAATTGGCTGGAAGATTATCAAGATGTAGCAAATGATAAAACAATATTTGCATTTAAACTTGTTTACTTTAATACAGCATCATCAAAACTTATACTTGACATTTTGATGAAGCTTGAAGAAATGCATGAAAATGGAAAAGAAGTTCTGATTAAATGGTTCTTTCCTGAAGATGATGAAGACATGGAAGAAGCAGGTGAAGAATATGCAGATATAGTTGATGTACCATTTGAACAAGTAAGCTATATATTATAGTTAGTTTTTTGTTTTCTTTTATTGTTGGTTTTAACTTTAAATTATGAGTGAAGAGATTTTAAAAGCCTTTATGCAATTGTTTGCTATTATTGCAAAACAAGATGAAGGTGTGGAATCCAGTGAAAGGGAATTTGTAAAAAATTTTCTAACTCAACAGTTAAATGACGAAGCAATTCCTGAATACATCGCGCTTTTTGATGAAAAGGCAGGATTTACAGGTGAAAAAGCAGAAAAAGCAAAAAAAGAAAAAGTAAAATTAACATCAGTAAAAGACTCCGTAAGGATTTTAGGACTTTGTAAAAAATTAACAAAACACCTTACGCAGAAACAAAAGGTTATTGTACTTGTACGACTTTTTGAGTTAGTTAATGCCGACAGAAAGTTCTCTGAACAAAGAATGGCAATTATTAATACGGTTGCTGAAGTTTTTAAACTTACAAAAGAAGAATTTCATAGTATAGAAAGTTTTGTTATCAACAACGAGATTTCAGAAATTGATAATGCTGATAACTTAATAATTAACGATAAAGAGAATCAATGCAAAGAAGCAAAACACGTTAGAGTTGAAGCCTTAGACGGCAATATTTTTATCCTACAAGTTAAAAGTGTTGATCTCTACTTTATGCGTTACACAGGTAATGAAGATATCTATTTAAATGGATTGCCTGTAAATAATAATAGAATATATTCATTTGCTAGTGGAGGAACCATAAAACTTCCAAAAGGAAAGCCTATTTATTACAGTGATATTGTCGCACATTATTTAGCAGATAGCACCTCAACAAAGATTTCTTTTATTGCCAATGATATTAATTATGTTTTCCCAAATGGAGGCATTGGACTAAGAAATATTAATTTTTCGGAAGATCAAGGAAAATTAATTGGATTAATGGGTGCAAGTGGAGCAGGAAAAACTACTTTACTTAATGTTCTTACCGGATCAAATACACCTACTTCAGGTGAAATCCTTATAAATGGCATTAATCTTCATAAAGAACAAGACAAGCTTGAAGGAGTTATTGGTTATATTCCTCAAGATGATCTTTTGATTGAAGAACTAACTGTTTTTCAGAATCTTTATTATAATGCAAAGCTTTGTTTTAACGATAAATCAGAAGAGGAAATAAATGAACTTGTTGATAAAACATTAATCAGCCTAGGTTTAATTGATCGTAAGCATTTAAAGGTTGGATCTCCAATGAACAAAATGATTAGTGGAGGTCAACGTAAACGATTAAATATTGCACTTGAACTTATTAGGGAACCTTCTATCCTTTTGGTAGACGAGCCTACTTCAGGTCTTTCGTCAAGAGACTCTGAGAATGTAATGGATTTATTACGTGAGCTTGCTCTAAAAGGAAAGTTAATATTTGTTGTAATTCACCAACCTTCGTCAGACATATATAAAATGTTTGATAATATGATGATTCTTGATACAGGTGGCTATATGATTTATTATGGCAACCCAGTTGAAGGAGTAATGTACTTTAAGCGGCTTGATGCTCAGATAAATAGTGATGTAGGTGAATGCGTAACATGTGGTAATGTTAATCCAGAACTTATTTTTAACATTATTGAAGCTAAAGTAGTTGATGAATATGGAAAATACACTCCCAAAAGAAAAATATCTCCTCAGAAATGGGAAGAAAACTTTAAAGAAAATGTTAAAATAGATGTAATAGAGCCAGTTAAAGATGCACCACCATCAACCCTAAGAATTCCTTCCTGGTTTAGCCAACTTAAAATTTATACAATTCGAGACTTTCTTTCGAAAATAAGTAACAAACAATATATAGCATTAAATTTACTTGAAGCCCCATTGTTGGGATTCATGCTTTCATTTATTATAAGATACATTGTTGACCCCAATTCTAATGTTTATATATTCCGTGAGAATGAAAATATTCAAATTTATATTTTCATGGCACTCATCGTGGTATTATTCTTAGGATTAACAGTTAGTGCCGAAGAGATTTTCCGTGATCGAAAAATACTAAAAAGAGAGGCTTTCTTAAATTTAAGCCGATCAAGTTATTTAATCTCTAAAATATTCATCCTTTTTACTATTTCGGCAATACAGGCAATCTTATTTGTCCTAATTGCAAACGGTATTTTAGAAGTAAAATCAATGACTTTCCAATATTGGTTTGCACTTTTTACTACTGCTGCATTTGCTAACATGCTTGGATTAAATGTTTCGGCTTCGTTTAATTCTGCTGTAACTATTTATATTCTTATTCCGCTATTAATGATACCTATGATGATATTAAGCGGAGCAATGTTTCCTTTCGACAAAATGAATCGATCGGTAAGCAGCGTAAAGAAGGTTCCTCTTATTGCTGAATTTATGCCAACAAAATGGTCTTTTGAAGCATTAATGGTAAATCAGTTTAAGAATAACGAATTTGAAAAGAATTTCTTTGAAATTGAGAAACAAGAAAGCTATGCCGATTTTAAACATGTTTATTATATTCCTGAATTAGAAAAATCTATAAAATATATTGAAGATAACTGGTATAAATTTCATGATAGCGAAGAAGTAAAAGGGAAAATCGTAAGTAGCTTAAATTTATTGAAAACAGAACTTCAAAAAGAAGAAAAAAGAACTGGAATTGCTCTTGAGTCTGGCCATCAGCTTGATACGGCCTTACTTAATGAAATTGTAATTGGTAAAACAAAAGAATTCGTTGAAAAAATAGACTCTTATTACATTCTTATTTTCCAAAAGGCAAACAAGAAAAAAGAAAATATAATTAGTTATTTATTAAAAACAAATCCTGAACAATATAGAAGAAAGCGAGATGCTTACCATAATGAAAGCGTTGAAGATCAGGTGAAAAAAGTATTTGAGAAAAACAAGATCATACGATATAAAAACGAATTAATACAACAGATAGATCCTATTTATAGAGATGCAGATGTTGAAGGATACTTCAACTTCAGATCACATTTTTTTGCACCACGAAAATATTTTGCGGGCAAATATTATGATACTTACTGGTTTAATCTGATATTTATTTGGGTTATGACATTCTTTTTATATATTACTCTCTATTACAATGTGCTAAAAAAATTACTTGATCTGCCCGAAAAGATTAAGTTTAAAAAATAATCTTTCTAAGTATTGAATATTTTTATATCTTTATGAGATGTGTTAAATTTGCAATATAACTGAAAATCAACCATATCGATTATGAGCAAACGTTTGATATACATATTATTACCATTATTAATATTTGCTGCCTGTCAATCAGACAAGCAAAAGGACACTAATTTTGCTGATGAATTTAACGTTCCGGACTCAGTAATAAATGATGGTATCTTAGAAATTTCACAAGATGCAATGGATGAAATTGTACAAAATATATCATCGCCTGTTGAAATCGCTGCATTAATTAAATCAGTTGGAGTACCATATTCAAAAAACTATTTAGCAAGTACAGATCATATTGATAATTATAATACAAGTTTTGAAAAAGCTCTTGGCCTTGGGATATATGGTGCCGATTTAGGATATCAAAATATGTATAATAAAACAGGTTCAGTTATTGATTATATCCAGGCTATTAAAACACTAGCCGACGGAATTCGAGTTGGACAGTTTTTTGACTTCTCAACACTTAAGCGCTTAGTTACTAATAATCAAAACCTTGACTCTTTAATGACAATTTCTGTTCAGAATTTTAATCAAATGGACCGATATTTGAATGAGAATAATCGTAGTAATTTAAGTTCTTTAATAGTAGCTGGTGTATGGATTGAAAGTATGTATTTATTATGTGAGGTTAAAAAAGAATCTCCAAATACTGATCTTTCGGAAAAAATAGGAGAACAAAAGCTTATATTAAGTAATCTAATGTTAGTTCTTAAGCATTATGAAAATGATGCTAAATTTAAAGATCTAATTGATGACTTTACTGAAATACAGGTACTATTTAATGATGTGACAATTACTAATGTAATGGGCGAACCAGAAATGGTTGAGGAAGACGGAATGCTAGTAATTAAGCAAAATGACGAACAGACGATTGAAATATCAAATGAAACATTATTTAAGATTATTGATAAGACTGTTGAAGTTCGAAATAAAATAATTTTGTAAATATGAGAAGCTTCTATATAATTTTAACCTTATTTGTAATTATCATTCTTGGAAATAGTAATAAACTATTTGCACAGTCTGGTCAAGAATTAGTTGATATTTGTGGCATGGTTGCCGGAGATGATGCAACTTATTTAAAAGACTTTCAGGTAAAACTAGAAGCTGCAAAACCTGGAGAAGAACCCCCAAGAGCTGCTCACTCTGTTGTTCTAAGTAGAAATACTAAATACCGATTTTCAATCTGTAATTCTAAGGATTTCCCAGGAGAAGCAATAATCCAGATATATGATAGTAATAGATTATTGGGGACAACATATTTAGTTGCTACAGGAAAAAGCTACCCTAGTGTTGACTTGAGATGTACCCAAACAGGGGTTTATCATATTTTTATCACCTTCAAAGAAGGTAAACAAGGTATGGCCGTTGCATTACTTTCCTTTGTAGAAAGATTCTAACATTAAAAATATTATTCAAAAAAAATAACAGCTCATTTAATAATGAGCTGTTATTTGTATATATACTAATAATCCAATAAGAATAATTATTACGCTGTTCAAATACCAACTTCTCTTTACGGTATAAAAATAGTTGGTTAGAAGAAAGGATACGGGAATACTAATTAAGTATGAAATCTCAAATGAAACGTTTTTAAAAAAGAAAAACAATAACAAACAGAATAAAAATACCCACCAATTAATTACAAAATATTTTCTTGTTCTAATCTTTTTCTTTTGAAAATTAATAATAAGAACATAACTGGCGTTTATTATAATAAAGCTAAGAAATCCATAAAATAAATAATATGCTAAATTTATTGTATGAAATTCTTTAACAAAAAGAAATCCTTCTATAATATTCTCTAATAAAAGTGTTATTTCTGCTAAATCATAAACCACAAAATAAAATACAAAAACAAACAAATATGGAGTGAGAAAGCCTAAAATACTTACAATCCATTCTCTTCCAATAAACGGTCTTAAAACCGCTAAGGATATCCAAATTACAAGAAAAAAGACCGCAAAAGGAATCCAAAACAAAGATGCAATAGAAATAAAGAAACCAGCTACATAAAGCTTGTTTAAGGCGTATTCAACTCTGTAAATACTGAAAATATAGTTTAGTGCCAAAAATATAAATACTGTTCCTATAATTACAGGATTAAAGCTCTGTAAAGGAATAAAACTTCCCGCGATTAAAATGTAAAAAAATGCAGGCAAGTATGTTCTTGAGTTAATTAATATATACTTCTTATTAAACTGAATTAATAAAAAGGCCTGGAATAAAACAAAAGCAAAACCCACAAGCTTTGATGCAAGTGAATTTACTGGAATAAAGTTTTCAAAAAGATTGAACAAAGGCATACTTAATATTTCACCACATATCCCAACTGCATTTGTGTTCATAAAAGATAATCCCCACATAAGAATTCCTAATAAAACTATTAAAACAATTACTCCGGGTCGGTTACTTTTTAATATAGAAATCATTGGCGTTATTTTAAGTCAAATCCAAGGTCATTTCTGTAATATTTACCTTCAAATGTAATTGAATCTATGTTCGTATAGCTTTTCTTAAGTGCTTGAAAAATATCTTTACCATAAGATGAAACAGCAATTACACGACCTCCATTAGTAACAATATCAGAAGAACTAAATTTAGTCCCCGCATGAAATACCAATGAGTCTTCAATTTTTGGTATTTCTATTTTCATGCCTTTTTCATAGTCTCCAGGATATCCTCCAGAAACCATCATCACAGTTGAGCACGCTTCTGGGTTAAATTCAATTGTTGCTTTTTCTAATGTTTCATCTTTTACATGCACAAACAGGTCAACAATATCTGATTTAATTCTTGGAATTACTACTTCTGTTTCTGGATCGCCCATTCTTACGTTATATTCAATCACAAAAGGATCTTCTCCTACTTTTATTAATCCAAAGAAAACAAATCCTTTATAGTCTATATTTTCATTAATCAATCCCTTTATGGTTGGTTTAATAACCCTTTCTTCAACCTTATCCATAAACTTCTTATCTGCAAATGGAACTGGTGAAACCGCTCCCATACCACCTGTATTTAATCCTGTGTCAGCCTCACCTATTCTCTTATAATCTTTTGCTTCGGGTAATATTTTATATGATTTACCATCCGTTAAAACAAAAACAGACAATTCTATTCCACTAAGAAATTCCTCAATTACCACAGTATCACTTGCTTTCCCAAATTGTCCCTGAAGCATTTCTTCCAGAGATTTTTTTGCTTCTTCAAGATCATCTAAAATTAATACTCCCTTACCTGCTGCTAATCCATCAGCCTTTAAAACATACGGAGAATTTAACTCCTCTAAAAATGCATTTCCTTCGTTAATTTTGTCCTTGGTAAACGATTTATATGAAGCAGTAGGAATATTATATTTACTCATGAATTCTTTTGCAAAGTCTTTACTACCTTCGAGAATAGCTCCAGCCTTAACCGGTCCAATTACGGATATATTTTTTAAGCTACTATCCTCAATAAAATAATCTGCAATACCATCAACTAAAGGCTGTTCAGGACCAACTACAACAATCTCAACATTTTTCTCTAAAGTAAAATTCTTTATCTCACTAAAATCTGTTATATTGAGATTAACATTCTCACCAACTTCTGATGTTCCTGCGTTTCCAGGTGCAATATAAAGTTTGTCAATTTTTGTGCTCTGACTTATTTTCCAGGCAAGTGCATGTTCACGACCTCCAGAACCTAAAAGTAGTATATTCATAATCTGCTAATTTATTTTGTAAGCAAAGATAATTAACAGAAAGTTAGCCAACAAATTAATTTATCAATGCATATTAACAATAAAAAAGGGCTCTAAAAAAGAGCCCTTAATTGAATTATTTATTTTATAATGATTTTTCTATTTATACTTTCTTCTTTATTGTAGAGTCTAATGAAATAAATTCCTTTTGGATAATTTGCAATATTGACCTCTATCCTGTTTTCTTCACCAATTGCACTTACATTTTTTGTGTAAATTATACTTCCTGATGCATTTACAAGTTGTATTGTAAATTCGCCCTCATAATCTGTTTTAACAAACAGTCGATCTGAAGCAGGATTAGGGTAGATTCTGATTGTTTCATCAGCAAAATAATCATCAATACCATCAGGTGAACTTACATTTAAAGTACCTGAAGTTACAGGTCCACAGTTATTTCCGTCACTTACGTCAACTGTATAATTGCCAGTTGATAATGACTCAAATACACCTGTTGCGTTTTCAATACTACCAGGATTAAGTGTATAAGTTAAATCTCCTGTCCCACCTGAAGCTGTAACCGTTACAGATCCATCAGAAGCTGATGAAGATGAAGCATCTGTTGCATTTTCAGAATCAATTATAATTGCTGGTGGATTAATAATATCGATACTATCTTCGTATTGGCAGTTATTTTCATCTGTAGCCGTAAAATAATATCTACCTGCAGATAAGCCACTTTGATTTTTTTCCGTTGGATCAAGTCCAGACCCATCTTCTGTATCCCAAAAATAATCGAAAGGAGTTGTACCTCCAGATACATTAAGTAAAATAGTACCATCATTTCCATTATTACAAGAAATATCTGGAACGGATTCAATTACAATTTCTCCAGGTTGAGTAATAGTTTTTGATTCTGTTTCTTCGCAACCATTATCATCGGTTACTGTAACTGTAAAATAACCTGCAGGCATATCTGTTGCTGTAGGTGTTCTCTGTAATCCTGGATCGTCCCATGCATAATCGTAAGGAGGTGTTCCTCCAGTAGGACTTGCTGTTATCTGAGCATCATTATCACCATAGCATGTCACTTCTGGTGCGGGAGGAAGTATAGTAATAAAAATAGCTGCGGCTTCAGTTATGGTTGCATTATCCGTTGTCTCACAAGCGTTTGCATCGGTTACGGTTACATTATAAGTATCCGCTATAACTCCAGCTATATCTTGTACTGTAGCTCCATTTGACCAATTATATGAATAAGGTTCTGTTCCTCCTGTAACAGTTAAATCAACATATCCTGTTGCATCTCCATTACAATCTAATTGCGGAGAAACAACATTTGATGTATTCAATGTTATTGGTTCTGTTATTGTAATAGAATCTGTTTTTGGATTGCCAGGAACATCAGAGTCTGTTACAGTAACAAAGTATTCTCCTGCACCTAGACCTGTTGCAGTTGCGGAATTTAAACCTCCATCATGACTCCAAACATATGTTAAAGTTCCTGTGAACCCTAGCGAAGTAATTGTTGCTTCACCATCTGTTAAACTATTACATGATACATTTGTAATATCAGTTTCTTTAAAATATATAAATAATTGTGTTGAGTCAATAACACTTATTGATGTGTCTGCTGTACAAGCATTATCATCTGTAACTGTTACAGAATAAAGACCACCATCAGTTAAACTACTTATATCTTCAGTACTTGCAGTGTATGAATTCGGACCAGTCCAAGTATATGATGCATATGGTCCTGTACCTCCTGTAACCACAAGGTCAACTGCACCATCATGCATAACAGGAACTGTAGCAATATGAGTTACTATCGTTCCTGTAAATACTATTGTATCAGGTCCTGTAATATTTATCACTGTATCATCATTACATCCTTTTTCATCTGTAACTGTAACAGAATACGTACCAGTTGTCAAACCTGTTTGATCTTCTGACAGAAGACTAACACCTGAGCCTCCATTAGACTCAAACCAATAGTAAGTATTTCCACCATTACCTCCGGTAACATTAAGATCAATAGCACCTTCAGTACTATAACTACAGCTTGTTACTTGAGTCATATTTGGATTAAATAGAAATGTATCAGGTTCAGTAATGGTAAATGTTACAGAATCTTTTGAGGATGCATTGTCAGTAATAGTGACAGTATATTGACCAGCACTAAGAGTTGACGCTGTTGAATCATTTAATCCTCCATCGTGGCTCCAATCATAGGTAAAAGGAGGAACTCCAAAAAATGGAGTAACAATTAACTCTCCATCGCTACCATTACCACATGTTATATTTTTCTTTTCGGTAAAAGCTGCAATAAATGGAGGATGGTATTTAGCAACAAATAAGCATGCTTTTGAAAGTAAAGGATCAGGATCTGTATTCGGATTTGTAAAAACACTATCTCCAATTGTTACTTGCTCTGCTTTAAAATAACCAGCTAAATAAGCATTGTTTTCACTGTCAGAATCAACTTCTAAACCTGAATCTCTTCCCTCATCGGATCCACTAATACTTATAGCCTTTAAATCATTACCATCAGTGTCAATCATTCCAAGAAACACATCGTAATCACTAGTACTTCTAGATTTCAAAGTATCAACACCAAAAATTATTTCATTTGAAAAGTAACCTGTACAATATAAAAAACCATTTTGATAATTAATGCCTCGTGCCCAATCATGTGATGCACTGCCATATCCTTTGCCCCAAATTAAATTTCCGTTTTTATTATACTTATATATAAAAATATCATCACCTCCATTTGTTGTTATAGGAGAAGATAAGTGTGTTGTAGTTGAATCAATTTGAATTGCGGCTCCCTCAAAATAACCAGTAAAATAGATATTGCCATAATTATCTCTTGTTAATGTACCTGACAATGCTTCAGCATCAGTGGTTGTTCTTCTTGTCCAAGAGCCATCACCAGCAGTATCGGTCTTATAAATGAAGATGTCTTCATAGCTACCGGTTGAAATTTCATCGCCTGTTTCAAAGGAACAAGTACCTTCAAAAACACCTAAGAAATAATAAGCATCATTATAAGCTTTTAAATCCTTAAAGCCAGAAACATTTGTAGTTTTTGGAATATCTTTAGCCCATAAGGTACTCCCATCTGAATCTAATTTGGTGATGTACATTCCATAACTATTTGTAAACCTTATATCTGTTGGAAATGTAATTGAATCTTTGTAAGAGCCTGAAATAACAATATCTCCAAATTTATCTATGTCAATTGAAGAAACTATTTGATTGGCCTCATTATATGCGATTTTTTTTGCCCAAATCTCATTTCCACTTAAATCATATTTTGCTAAATATACATCTCTTGCTCCATCTGAATTCAGTACTGTTGGATCAAATGTTATATCTTGCTGAAAGCCTCCAACCAGATATATGAAAGATCCATCGGAAACCATATTACTTCCAAAATCTAAACCAGCACCTCCAATTTTTTTAAACCAATCAATTTGATAGTTTGAATTAAATTTTACAAAATATGCGTCTCTTGAGTTTGCAATATGATCACTTCCAAGAACATTTATTGTTCCTAAGTAGTCGCCGAAAATATAAACATCATCATCTATTACCTGGCTTAGGCTCTGGTTAATATCATCTGTTGAGCTTATATAATTACTCATTGTAAAATCCTGACCGTTTGCAGAACTATATACTAATAGGCTTATTATCAGTAATTGTAAAAATTTTCTCATAGCTGTGATTTTATGAAACTTGATATGAAGTTGCTTCTTTTGTTACATTATAGGTCTCTCCACCTTCGGTCTTAGCTTTATCAAGACAAATTAATTTAGGAGCCTCCCAATTCAGTTTTTCAGAACTCTTATTAATTTCTATTTTGTTCCCCTTTTTATCCATGTCAACACGTTTATTTTGATCTCAAAAAATTATGCAATTTTACTAATATTCAAGTAAATTTATTGCGGTTTTATTGATTCTACAAGTTTTTTATTATAAAATATCTTTAACTAACTTTGCTTATTACTATCAGCTGTAAAAGCCAACAATAGTAAACTTCTCATATCCTTTCTTGCCTGTTATAAAATCATTGCCAATTTTTAGCCAGGCATGCGCAATCAGTTTACTGTTTTTATCTTTTGAAACACCAAGGTAAATTGTTGATTTTATCTGATGTTTTTCCAATACTTTTTTTACAGCAATGGCTTCTTCAAAACATTTAACTTTCCAGGGCAATCTTTTTTTTAGTTGCCGAGTAATCTTTCTTAGGGCTTCTATTGATTGAAGCTGGTTCATATTTAATTCAGCTTCAATCTCTTTTTTAAATTCCCCAAGCACAGAATTAAACCATTTTAATGGGATAATTCTAACTAGTACAGATGCATAAATTAACCAGAAAAATGTTTGGTTTAAAATTACACGTTCTTTTTTATCTATCTTATAATATTTCTTTAACAGTTTGAACATAATTGATGTTCATATTTTTAAACGTTTTAAGAACTAATATGTTACAACAATTAGCTCTTTTTCAATTAAATCCATAATAAATGGAGCAATGTCATCAAAGCATTTATTTTTATCAATATTATAATTCTTTGTAATTAGTTCAATTAGAACCTTTATTTTAATTGGATTTTCAATATTATCCCAGATAAAAGTTCCTGTTTTACCTAAGCCATAATACTCACCTTTTTCAATACTCATCATTACTTTTTCACCGTCCAAATTACTGGTAAGAATATCGATTTTCCTTTGTATTATTGTATCTAATGTAATTTCAATTTTAGCCATACTTAATAGATAGGTTTGCTGTTATTATCAATATATCCGAATTCCTTCATTAATGAATTATGATTTGAAATGATTTCTTCAGTGGTATTTTTGTCCAAGAAATTCTTCCAGTCTCCTATTTCACCTTTTCTAAAAAAAGATTTTGATTTTATCATCTTTTCTTTAAATCCATCTTCTTTTTCCTGTTCAGCAAGAACTGAAAATTCACTTTTTTTAATTGCTTCATTAATTTCTGAATCGGACTTTTTAAGTCCAATATATTTTACTGCATTTTTAAAAATATCAAAGGTGTTTTCAATCATATCTTCATATCGAATAACATGAACTGGTGTGTCTTTTTGAGTAATCCAGCTTTCAACATGATCTGACCAAGATCCTAAAATCTGTCGAAGTTGATTTTGTAGTTTATCATCTTGATTACAAAAAGCAAAATTTGAATTATTCAAGGTTTCAACCATCTTCTCAATCGGTTTTGCACTATGATATGCAAACGACACCAAAACATCCAAAGGATTTCGAATAAAATATATTACTCCTTTTGTAATTTCTGCTGGGAAAAGCGGTTCTTCTCTTTCTGTTATATAATATTTGTCATGAACTTTTTTAAATAAGATCTCGTCACTTTCATCTGACTGCATTCGATATACTTCAGGCCTTAAACAGTCAATTTCGTTAAAAGTTAAATCAGATGAAGAAAGACCTGTATACTCATCAAATATTTTTCTGGAACTAGAAATTGAGGTATCAGTAAGGTCGTTAATATTTGCGGGTACATCTGTATCGCTTAACAAATTCGTTAGAAACACTCTAAACCAGGTATTTCCTGATTTTGGATAACTTGCGAGCCATATGATGTTTTTTTTATGCATCCAAATTCAGTTTTTTCAATAAAAAATCTCCAAACTCTTTTAGTAATAAAGGCGATTGTGGTCGGGTAACTTTATAAACTTTAATCTCAGGTAAAAGTTTGTTTAATACTTGGAAATGATCCTGCTGTTTATCTAGCCCCTGAACAAATCTATAACGATATGTATTGTTTTTTACAGCATTAAATTTTTTTATTCCTGATAACTCCTCAAACTCAAAACCGGGAGAGTTTTTTGTATTTATTATGATAATGTTTTTTACAGCGAGCGGTTCTTTATAGTATTTTTCAGTAACAGGTAATTGATATTTCTTCATCTCAGGCCTTATTTGCTCTAAAGTATGATCTTTTATTTCAAGCTTTTGCAAAATATCATTCCACAATTTCATTTTGGGAAATCCCGGGACAACTTCACAATTATGATTTACTACACTAATATCATCGGCTAAAACCTTATATTCCTGACTTACAAAATAAGCTGCAATAGTAGATTTTCCAGCACCACTTAAACCAGTGAAAATAGTTGCTGAGTTCCCGAATTTTACGGTGCTTCCATGTATCGGCAATAAGCCTTGCTGAATAAATAGTGCCCCAAAGGCTGAACCTAGAAGAAACAAGCGAATTTCTTTGTCAATCTCTTTTTTAAAAGGCTCAACATATATTTGATTTCCATTAGTGACAAAATACTTTGCAATATTATTAATTTTTAATAAAAATTCATTTTTAGCTGCTTGATACATTACTCCCATACTAATCGTATCATCAAGTTTTTCTGGTGTTTCTCTAATTTTAATTTCTACATCTGGCATACCATCTGAAACTAACAATTCCGGAATCTCAAATTCCGATCTAATTATTAATCCAAATGCCTTATATGTAAAGGTTTTTCTCATCCTATTTCTTGCTTAGCACAAATTTACATGAAAATGCCTTAAAAGTAAGTATTATTGGAGTTTTTGCCTGTAGAATTATCCTTTTCAATTGCTTATATTTGTTAAAAGTCTTTTTATGAACTCCATTTTCGGAAGAATAAATACGAATAAAAATCTGATTGATCACGAACTTTTCAGTAAGAGTCTTGATGCATTATCAATATTCCCTAATATTAAAAAGGAGTTCTGCATTGAAAAAGATAAAGGTTTTGGGCAAATTCTTTTTCCTCCTTTTTCAAATTCAAACATTAAAGATTCAACTTATAGAATTATTTCTGACTCGAAATTATACAACCTAAATGATCTTATAACAAAATTGGATTTAAATGAAACTCATGTAGATGAGACCTTTGTAATTGTAAAAGCATATGAAAAGTGGGGAAAAGATTGTATTAATTATTTTCTCGGAGATTTTGCATTTGCGATTTGGGACACGAATACCGAAGAACTCTTTTGCGCAAGGGATCAATTGGGAGTTAAGCCTTTTTACTATTTTTTTAATGATGAAACTTTTATTTTTAGTTCTGACATTAGCGCTATTGTTTCTCAAAAAGATTTGCAATTCAGCATTGACAAACAGTACATTGCTGATACAATCTCAATTATAGAATCAAAAAAGGATAGAACAAATTATAATGAAATTAAGAAACTCCCTCCTGCTTCTTATTTATCTTTAAAGAACAGCAGATTAGAGATTAATCAATATTGGGAATTACAAACTACAGAAACGATTCAGAAACAAGAATCAGAAATTTTTGAAGAATTTAAAGCCTTACTAATTGAATCAGTAAAATGTAGATTAGATTCTAATTCAACAGGAACTGAACTTAGTGGTGGGATTGACTCTTCTTGTGTTACAGCAATAGCTTCTCAATTTTCGAAGGTAAAAACTTTTTCACATGTTTTACCCAATAATTTATTAGGTGAAATTTATCCTTTCAAAGATGAACGAGATTATATAAACCTTCTTGATGATTATTGTAACATTCAGGATCGGAATTTTATTTCTTCAGAAAACAATTCCTTAATTCATGCTCTTGAAGAAAATGTAATTGATTATAATGGAATTACTCAGCAAAACTTTGGGGTTTTTTCTGATCAGTTATACCCAAAAGCAATGAATGAAAACATCTCTGTTTTACTTTCCGGTTTTGGTGGAGACGAAGTAGTTTCATCAAAGTCTAAAGGATATCTTGATGAATTAACAGCAAACAACCAATGGGAAGAATTAAAAAGAGAGATTAAAAGTCTAGAATCAAATAGATACAAATATTTAAAAACGCTTTTAAAGTATTTTTTGAAATCAAAAATTCCTCTTATTTACAAGCTTCTTACTTTCAATAAAAATAAAAGACCATTTTGGATTGAAAAATATGAAAATCTGGCAATAAATAAGTCGTTTTCTGAAGAACTGAATATTAAAGCAAGGTATTTTGCCTTTCATAACAAACCCGATAATTCATCTTTGCAAGTAAAAGGTATTTCGAGAATAACGCACCCGCATGTTTCACAACGATTTGAATATTGCTCGTTAATTGCCCGGAAATATGGAATTGAATACCGTTATCCTTTGCTTGATATTCGCTTAATTGAGTATTATTTAGCAATGCCAACAAGATTAAAAGTACAAAATGGAATTGGAAGATATGCAGTAAGAAAATCCGTTGAAGGAATTATACCTGAAAAAATCCAATGGAGAAATGATAAAAGCGGAGCTACTATTCCAAGTGTTTTTATGAGAATGATTAATGATAAAGAACAAATTTTAGACATTATAACTCGAGCAAAGAAAATTGAAGCTGTTAAAAAATACATTGATATTAATAAATATGAACTATGGTTTCATAAATTTTGTCAAAGGTCTGAAAATAAGCAAAAACACCTTAATCCTGCGGCTTTCTATAATTATCTGAAGTTGATTCTTTTTATTGAAAAAAACCCAAGTCTTTTTGAATGATAGATTTCAAAAAATATACCGAACAAAAATTCTCAGATGAATTAAAACTCTTGATTTTTCTTTCTCAAGAAAAGTTAAACAACAGCCCTTTTTCGGTAAACTTAAACAATATTGATTGGGAAAATTTTGTTAATCTAACAATAAAACACAGATTAGTTTCGCATGTATTGCAGCATTCAGAATATTTAGCTGAGAACTTCCAAATTCCTACTTATGAAAAATTAATTGATAATAGATTAAAACACTCCAAGACATCGCTTAATTATGCAATTCATGCCATTCGAATATTTCAAGAATTTAAAGAAAAAAAAATTCCTCATATTTATTTTAAAG
>Ga0209692_10000385_pt1 | contig 113949 bp, 112 predicted proteins | sample tdDd472_FD_187129 | JGI IMG/M metagenome (GOLD analysis project Ga0209692, IMG submission 187129) | Marine sediment microbial communities from the Atlantic coast under amendment with organic carbon and nitrate - tdDd47.2 (SPAdes)... | ecosystem: Environmental > Aquatic > Marine > Coastal >...
ATTGCGCTTGTCGAATGGACTGGAAAACATATTATTCATCCAGACAGGGCCGCTATTCCAAAACACCTTGCGCCTATCTTTGACCGTTTTAACCTTAATAGACAGCAATGGCTGAGTCAGGTGAAGGCGTATGGTTCAAATTATTATCGTGCAGTTGGTGCACTTGATTTGCTCATGAATAAAGCAAAAGCGTTAAACCAGCAATGGATGCAAGGGGTTAGCGCCATTAAAGACTTATATCTTCAGCCGAGCTAACACAGTATTCCGCGAATAAATTCACCATTCAGATCTGCTGAAGGCATTTGCACGTCTTGAATTGCTAAATATCTTTAAATCCAAGCAAAATCAATAAAAACACCCAAGAAAATTTTCACGCCCAGAACTGCAATTTGTGCTTTGCAGATATTGGCTCGTTGAGTTGTGCGTTATTTCTTATTTGTGGCTGTCTGATTTTTTTGTTTTCAGATATTAGCCTGTTGGGTTGTGCGTTATTTCGTAAATGTGACTGTCTGATTTTTTTGGTCTGATTTTTTACTTAACCGAAATCCAACTGGAACTCTGAGCCCTTTGGATAGCTTAAACTTATTTTAATGTGCGCTTAAAATATTGAGCTGCCAAAATAATTCTGGCAGCTCTCCCCTATCTATTAACCCGGATATTCATAACTCGCTTGCAATCCAAGCGGGATCCCAAGCGCCCAATAAGCAAGCAAGAATAATGTCCAGCCAATCATCAACGCGATGCTATAAGGCAACATTAGGGAAATCACTGTACCAATACCTGTTGATTTCACATAGCGTTGACAATAGACCACTACTAATGGGAAATAAGGCATTAGTGGTGTGACAATATTAGAGGTTGAATCCCCGACCCGATATGCGGCCTGAGTGAGATCCGGTGAAATACCGATTTGCATCAACATGGGTACAAATATCGGAGCTAACAATCCCCACTTGGCCGAACTGGAACCGACGAAAAGATTCACAATGCCGGTCAATACAATAATGCCAATAATGGTTAACCAGGAAGGAAGTTGCGCCGCTTTTAATAGTTCCGCACCTTCAATAGCCATAAGCGCACCAATATTCGATTGACCAAAGGCGCTGATAAAGAGTGCGCAGAAAAAAGCCATCACAATATAATAAGCCATTGAGTTCATCGACTTGGTCATGGCGTCAATCATATCTTTGGATGTTTTAAAACTGCCTGAAACAAAACCGAACACGGCGCCAGGAATAAAAAATAGCAAAAAAATTAGCGGTACAATTGACTGCATCAGCGGGGCGGAGAAACTGGAAAGCGAACCATCCGAACCCCTCAGCGGAGACGCCTCGTAGCTAGCGGCAAAAAATAACAGAAGTAATCCCAATAACATCACCATTGAGGCGACCAAAAAACTCTTTTTGTCTTTTGCGGTTAATTCATCAAAGTCAGGTAAATCATCATTTTCATCGGTTTCAACCGGCGTGTTTTTTAAGCGAGGCTCGATAATTTTATCGGTTATATACCAGCCTAATAAAATAATAAAAACACTCGACGCCGAGGTGAAAAACCAGTTATTCAATGGGTTAATCTGAATATCCGGTTGGATAATCTGCGCCCCACTTTGGGTAAAGCTCTGCAATAAGGGATCGATACCTGAAGGAATAAAATTGGCACTAAACCCGCCTGACACACCCGCAAATGCTGCCGCAATACCGGCAATGGGGTGACGCCCCATCGCGTAGAAAATAATGCCGGCGAGCGGTATCACCAGTACATAACCGGCATCGGTGGCGGTATGACTGACAATGGCAATTAAAATAATGGAAGGAGTCAATAATGCTTGCGGCGTTATGCGTAGCATGAGTTTTAGTCCGGCGTTGATAAAGCCCGAATGCTCCGCAACGCCCACACCTAGCATGGCGACCAGCACGACACCTAGCGGCGCAAATCCGGTAAAAGTCTTTACCATACTCGAAAGAAAGCCTGCTAATGCTTCGCCAGTTAATAAATTATTAACGACGATAGGCTGACCGGTTCTTGGGTCGATTGCATCGAAAGTCATTAAGGAAAAAACAAAAGAAAGCCCCCAAATGATTAACATGCAGATTAAAAATATCATTGCAGGGTCGGGAAGTTTGTTGCCAACGCGTTCAATTGCATTAAGCGCGCGCATGATGGCTGAAGGCTGCGTAGAATCCGTCATATTTTGCCTCTGTTTATTGTGTTATTTGGCCTGCACCTAGATTACTAAATTCTGCCCGCCGGCGAAACCTCAACTTGAAATATTGCTTATCGGCTTTAGCGTAAAGTTTGTCATAAGATGTTGCAGGCGGATTCTGCCAGCAAGCCTGTTTTGGGATTATCTGGAGCCTGGCTCGATATTAATGCTCGATCCGGTTTAATTGTTCACCGCGCGTAAAGGCCTGAATATTTTCGGCGACGCTATCGATTAATTGCTGCTGCGCCTGAATTGCGCCCCAGGCGATATGATGGGTTAAAGTGAGATTGGGGATATCCGGCTGTACCAACGGATGGTCTGCTTCGGGCGGCTCTGTCTCAAGCACATCAATAATGGCGTGGGACAACTGTCCTGAGACTAAAGCCTGGGAAAGTGCGTGTGAGTCGACGATAGGTCCGCGAGCAGTGTTCACTAAAACGGCACCGTTTTTCATCAAACTGAATGTCTTCTTATCGAACAGGTTATTGGTTTGTTGTGTCAATGGACAATGCAAACTGACAATATCAGCCGTTTTTAAAAGACTCTCAAAGCTGACTCGACCGTCTCTGATATCCTTAGCACCCGGGCGTTCTGCGACAATAACCTGCATGCCTAAGCTCTCGCCGATGCGGGCAACCGTTTTACCGATGTTGCCATAACCGACTATGCCGAGCGTGCGCCCACAAAGCAAATGAATTGGCATTGGAATCTGGCAAAAAATTTCACTTTGATGCCAGGGCTGCGTTCGATTAAGCGCGGTGTAAAAGTCGACACGACTATAAAGATTTAATAAAAATGCAAAAACATGTTGAGCGACAGAATAAGTCGAATACCCCGCCACATTAGTCACGGCTACGCCTTGATTTTTCGCCGCAACCAGATCAACATTATTGGTGCCGGTGGCCGTCACACAGATGAGTTTTAAGTTGGGCAGTTGTGCTAGTGTCGCCTTGTCTAAAATCACTTTATTGGTGACAATCACTTCGCTCGAGTACGCGCGTGACACTATCTCATGGGCTTGGCTTGCGGCAAAATATTCGAGCGAAGAAAAACATTGTTCCAACCGACTTCTATCGATAGAAGCATCGATTGTCGCGTTATCAAGAAAAACACCTTTCATTAAATGCTTCGCTCCGAATTGACTGTATTAATGCTCGTAGACGACAAGCCGTTTCGGCGCCAGCATCAACTCGTCATCAACTTCCGCCATACCAAGAAATTGATCGGCTTCGTTATAGACGCGAAGCTGCTCGCCTTCTTCCAGATCTGGGAAATTCACAGGATTACCATTACCAAAGTAATGAGCGCTGTCTTCGTCAAGGACCACTTCATCCAAATGCATGACAGGGCTTTCCATCGGCAGTAAATAATCGTCAAGACTTTTGCCAGCGTCGCGGTCCGCCTCTAGCTGAGCCATAGTCACCATATCTTCAACAGGATAATCGGCGACAAAGGTTCTTCTTAGCATGGTCACGTGCGCGCCGCAGCCTAGCAGTTGCCCCAAATCATCAATGATAGTCCGAATATAGGTGCCTTTGCTGCATTCAATTTCAAGTTCCACTTCATCATTGTCAAATCGAATGAGTTGCAGGTTATAAATGCAGATATCGCGTGCTTCTCGCTCAATCTCAATACCTTGGCGGGCGTATTTATAAAGCGGTTGGCCCTGATGTTTTAGCGCCGAGTACATTGAAGGTACTTGCTTGATATCACCTTTAAAATTTTCCAGCACTTTGAGTAACTGTTTTTTCGATACGTTCACCGGCTGTGTGTCGACCACTTCACCCGTTGAATCACTGGTATCGGTCCGTTGCCCGAGTTTGCCTATTACCCGATAGCCTTTATCGGAATCCAGCAGAAACTGAGAGAATTTGGTGGCCTCGCCAAGACATATTGGCAACATGCCGGTCGCCAGCGGATCAAGCGCGCCGGTATGTCCGGCTTTGGCGGCAAAAAACAGGTGCTTGACCTGTTGCAGCGCTTTATTGGAGCTGATGTCCTGTGGTTTATCTAGCAGAATTACGCCGCTGATATTGCGGCCTTTTTTACGACGTCTACCCATGGATGTTTCTCAGGCAAATGAATGGATGAAAATATTTCGCTAATCGTTGCTCTCGTCTTCCGACGAGTTATCACTGTCTTTAGTGCGAGCTTTTTGAATCAAAGCCGACATTTCACTACCGTGTGAAATTGATTGATCAAATTCAAATTTAATTTGCGGAATAACCCGCATTTTTATCCGCTTGCCTACCAGGCTGCGAATAAACCCCGTCGCTTGATTTAAAATTTTCAAGGCTTCTTTGATCGCATCAGGCTCATCGCCAATACCTAAAAAAGTCACAAAAACGGTTGCGTAATAAAGGTCGCGAGATACATCAACGCCAGAAACCGTCACCATACCTACGCGTGGATCTTTAATTTCCATTTGGATTATTTGCGCTAACTCTCGCTGGAGTTGCTCACTGACACGATCAGTTCTCTTAAATTCTCTTGCCATAATGGGACCGTCGATTTAATTAGATTTAAATAACAAAGACAGGCAAAAGCCTGTCTTTGAATGCTAGTTTATTTACTGGCTATTCGCCAGAAAGCACTAGAGCGTTCGGGCAACTTCAACAATTTCAAATACTTCGATTTGATCACCGACTTTAACATCGTTGTAGTTTTTAACACCGATCCCACACTCCATGCCGTTACGAACTTCGTTGGCGTCATCTTTAAAGCGGCGCAAGGATTCTAGCTCGCCTTCGTAAATAACGACGTTGTCTCGTAATACGCGAATAGGATTGTTACGTTTAACGACCCCTTCGACCACCATACACCCGGCAATAGCACCAAGTTTAGGCGACTTGAACACATCTCGAACTTCCGCTAGGCCAATAATTTCCTGTCTCTTCTCAGGAGATAACATACCAGACATAGCCGCTCGAACTTCATCAATCAGGTCGTAAATAACGCTGTAATAACGTAAGTCGACACCTTCTTTTTCGACCGCGCGTCTGGCACTGGCATCGGCACGTACATTAAAACCAATGACAATGGCGTTAGACGCCGAGGCGAGTGAAATATCCGTTTCAGTAATTGCGCCTACCGCCGCGGTAAGAACATTAACTTGTACTTCATCAGTCGCCAATTCAAGCAGCGAGCTTTGGATAGCCTCAGCCGAACCTTGTACGTCCGCCTTGACGACCACGTTGATGGCCATAGTTTCTTCGCTACCCATATTGGCAAACATATTTTCCAGCTTGGCTTTTTGTTGTTTAGCCATCTGCATTTCTTTGTATTTGCCTTGTCGGAAATTCGCAACTTCACGTGCTTTACGCTCGTCGGCAACCACCGAAATCTCGTCGCCCGCTTCGGGTACACCAGATAAACCCAATACCTCGACCGGAATCGACGGGCCCGCTTTTTGTACCGGCTGCCCGTTTTCATCATTGAGCGCTCTAACGCGACCATAATGGAAGCCAGCGAGTAAAATGTCTCCGACTTTCAACTCGCCCGATTGAACCAGAACCGAAGCAACCGTACCACGACCTTTATCAAGGCGCGCTTCAATCACGATACCTTTCGCAGGTCCAGTCGAAACTGCTTTTAATTCTTGCAGCTCTGCAATCAGTGAAATATTTTCCAGCAACGCTTCAATACCTTCACCAGTTTTGGCAGAAACATGGATAAATGGGATTTCACCGCCCCAGTCCTCTGGGATTACATCATGCTGTGACAATTCATTTTTCACACGATCAGGGTCAGCTTCTTCTTTATCCATTTTGTTGACCGCAACGATCATTTGTACACCCGCAGCTTTTGAATGCTTAATCGCTTCAATAGTTTGCGGCATTACGCCGTCGTCAGCTGCAACAACAAGTACAACAATATCAGTCGCGTTTGCACCACGCGCTCGCATCGCGGTAAATGCCGCATGGCCTGGCGTATCCAGGAATGAGATCATGCCGCGAGGTGTGTCTACGTGATAAGCACCAATGTGCTGAGTAATCCCGCCGGCTTCACCGTCAGCGACCTGGCTGTGGCGAATATAATCCAGTAAGGAAGTTTTACCATGGTCAACGTGACCCATAATAGTCACAACTGGCGCTCTTGGCGCTTCATCGCCAATATTTTCGCTTGCTTCCAGCAGCTCAATTTCCGCGGCATTTTCGGCCATCAGGACAACTTCGTAGCCCATTTCCTCAGCCACTAACTGTGCGGTTTCCTGGTCAATCGTCTGGTTAATTGTTGCCATTGTTCCTAAGCCCATCATCGTTTTGATGACTTCGGTGGCTTTAATTGACATTTTTTGAGCCAGGTCAGCGACAGTAATCGACTCACCGATATTAACCGGTTGCTTTGCCACTGCGCTGGTTGGTTTTTTGAAACCGTGCTTCATAGATTTTGGTGCTACCATAGGTTTTCTTTCGTCCGCCAGTTTACGCTCATCATCAAATTTACGATGTACTGGACGTTTAAAATCAGACAACATATCAGCGCCCGCTGAATCTGAGTCACTGCGCGTTTTGCGCTTTTTCTTACGCTTTTTACGGCGGTCATTTTCAACTGTCGCTTCTGCCGGTGCACCAACTGGCGTACCAGGACGACCAGCAAATTTTTTCGCATGACTGCTGCCATCGTCGGTTTTTTTCGTTTGCTCGAGGGCAGCCAGTCTTGCTTTTTCTTCCTCTGCCGCAATACGTTCGGCCGCCGCTTTGGCTTCTTCCACAGCTTTAGATTGTGCCATCCGCATCGCTTCTGCTTCTGCCTGCTTTTTAGCTTCGGCTTCAGCTTGAGCGCGCATTTGTTCCATCACCTGCTTTTCAGGATCTGCAGTCCCTTCAGCAGTATTCGGCGCGGCTTCCGTCTCGACGGCAACTGTGTCTTGAGTGGCTGGTTCTTGAGTGGCTGGCTCTTGGGTAGCTAGTGTTTCTTCTACCGCCTCTTCGACTTCAGCGCTGGCTTCTTCGACATCAGCCCGTTTGACATAGGTTCTTTTCTTACGCACTTCGACATTAACGGTTTTTGCCTTACCGCCGCTACCTGACATTTTCAGGGAGCTTTTCGTCGTCCGCTTCAGGGTGATCTTTTTCGGACTAGTATTAGTCGATTCGCCATGACTTTGTTTGAGATGAGCCAAAAGCAATTTCTTCTGTTCTTCAGAAACCACATCATCTGCGCCAGTGAGATCTACACCAGCATTTTTCATTTGCTCTAATAGCTTATCTACCGGTGTCCCGACGATTTTTGCTAATTTTTCAACTGTCACTTGCGACATAACATCCCCCTAGTTGCAAGACGATTATTCAGCAAACCAAGGTGCACGGGCGGTCATAATTAATTCCGCAGCACGGGTTTCGTCTAATTCTTCGATATCGACTAATTCATCAACCGACTGCTCGGCTAAGTCTTCCATCGTTACAATTCCTTTGCTCGCCAGAACAAAAGCCAGATGACGGTCCATACCATCCATTGTTAGCAAGTCTTCTGCAGGCTCGCTACCTTCCAGCTTTTCTTCAGAAGCAATGGCTTTAGTTAAGAGCGCATCTTTTGCTCTTGCTTTTAGCGCATCAATGAGATCTTCATCAAATCCTTCGATATCCAACATTTCAGATTGTGGTACATAGGCCACTTCTTCAACGGTGGTAAAGCCTTCTTGTACGAGCACTTCAGCTAGGTCTTCATCGACGTCCAGCTCTTGCATAAACAGCTCTAACAAGCCTTTGCTTTCTTCTTTGCTTTTACTTTCTGCTTCTTCGACCGTCATGACGTTCAGCGTCCAACCGGTTAACTGGCTGGCTAAACGAACGTTCTGACCATTTCGTCCAATCGCCTGGGCTAACTGATCGTCCGCCACAGCAATATCCATGGTCTGCTTGTCTTCTTCCACAATTATAGAAGCTACTTCTGCCGGCGCCATGGCGTTAATGACAAATTGCGCCGGATTGTCATCATACAGCACAATATCAATACGCTCGCCCGCCAGCTCTCCAGAAACGGCTTGAACACGCGAACCTCGCATGCCCACACAAGCCCCTACTGGGTCAATGCGTTTATCGTTAGTTTTAACTGCTATTTTAGCACGTGAACCCGGGTCACGAGCAGCGCCTTTAAGCTCGATGACTTCTTCTGCGATTTCAGGCACTTCAATACGGAAAAGTTCGATTAACATTTCTGGCTTAGCACGACTGACAAACAGCTGCGGCCCACGAACTTCCGGGTTTATAGCGTATAACAAACCGCGTACCCGGTCGCCAGCGCGAACAGCTTCGCGTGGCATCATTTCATCTTTAGGAATAATGGCTTCAGCATTATTGCCTAAATCCAGAATAATCGAATCTCGGTTGGTTTTTTTAACCACACCGGTAATAAGCTCGCCGACGCGAGACTCAAAAGCTTCTAGTACTTTCGCGCGTTCCGCTTCTCGAACCTTCTGGACAATAACTTGCTTAGCAGTTTGGGCCGCAATTCGACCAAAAGCGATAGATTCAATCTGCTCTTCTACATAGTCGCCTGCCTGAATTTCAGGTTCCTCTATGCGTGCAGCGTCGAGTGTGATCTCGGCTAGCGGGCTCTCGAGAATACCTTCTTCGGGCTGCACCACAAGCCAGCGACGGTAGGTATCGTAGTGGCCTGTTTCACGGTCGATAGCAACTCGAACATCAATATCTGTTCCATGCTTCTTTTTGGTTGCTGTCGCAATAGCGACTTCAATTGCCTGAAAAATCACATCACGGTCGACGTCTTTTTCATTAGACACTGCGTCAACAACTAACAAAATCTCTTTATTGTTCATAACTCTATCAGCCTCAATAACAAACCGAATAACTCATTCATTTATGCTACATCTAACACCGAAGGTGTTTAATTAAATTCTGGCACCACATTGGCTTTATCAACATCCAGGAAGTCTAATTCATATTGCTCATTATCGACTTCCACGACCAATCGCTCATCAGCGGCAGAAATTAACTTCCCTTTAAACTTTCGTCGTCCGTTAACACCAACGTGACAGCGCATTTGTACTTCACTGCCAACATACTTTTCAAAATGTGCCATGGTAAACAGTGGCCGGTCCATTCCCGGAGACGAAACCTCGAGCGTATACTGGCTGGAAATGGGATCTTCGACTTCCAGAATTCCGCTCGCCTGATGACTGACAGCGGCACAATCGTCGACGTTAATCCCATTTTCGTGGTCGATATACAGACGCAACACGGTGTGTTTTCCTTGCCCTATATATTCAACGCCTAAAAACTCGTAACCCAACGCTTCCGCGGCAGGGCGTAGCATATCGCTTAATTTGTCGACTTTAGCCATAACCTTTACCTTGCTGCACTTATCTTGCGGCACTTACCTTGCTGCAATGCTGGTACATTTTACTGCAATACAAACTTCTCGATGTGACAACACTCGATAACGCTGCCATTTATTGCGTACCAGATACAAAACACACAAACAAAAAATGGGCTCATAAGGCCCATTCCTAAATACTACTGGAGACCACACCTGACAACCTTGCCTTTTTCAGGCCACTGCGCTTACTGTATGAGTAATCACAGTCAAGGTTGCTATAGGACGGCACCTTAATTCTGTTACGGTTCGATAAATTTTATTTCAAATGGTTATCCAACCTACTAAAAAGCCCCATATAGGGGCTTCTTAAGATATAAGAAATTGGTAGCGGGGGCCGGATTTGAACCAACGACCTTCGGGTTATGAGCCCGACGAGCTACCAGACTGCTCCACCCCGCATCAACGTGGACGGAATTCTATCGAAAGCCCGAAGCAATAACAAGTAATATTATCAATAGAATGACATTATTTCATGTAATGGCGTTTTGGCTGTTTGAAAACTAACCATTAAGCGGAATTTTCACCAGAAATCGGGTATTCTTGGGTTATTATCAGGAACCTTTTGAATTTGGGGCTGGGGAATAACACATTGATAAATCAGCGATATTTAGTATCCGTTCTGCATTTTGCCGTCACTTTAAGTGTCTTAATAGGTGCCAGCCAGGTAATGAGCGCAGAATTAACCAGCTTGATAAAACAAACCGGATTCCGAGCATTTTCAACCGAACAGGGGCTAACTCAAAACACGATTAATCGTTTTTATCAGGATAACAATGGTTTTATATGGATTGCTACTGAAGCAGGATTGAATCGACTCGATGGATCGCAAATTCAGCATTTTGTTGGTCCCGATGGAATTCTGACGGGAGATGCGATCAGTCAAGTAAAGGAAGACTCCGATGGTGGGATGTGGGTGGCCACATTTGATCATTTGTACCGCCTCGATAAATCACACCAACACATCGAAACCATTCCACTTCCCCAGATGCTCGATAATGTTTCTGAAACTAACTTTGTCATTGATGTGCTGGAAGAACGGCCCGGCCATTTCTGGGTAGTGACCCGACACGGGTTACTTTATCTTCAGCTGGCCAATAAAGACATTCAAATTCACAATGCAATGCAAACTCTTTGGCAAGACAAGGCCAGAATTATCAAGGCCACGCAAGATGTCAAAAGAATTTATCTGGCGACCACAGAAGGACTGTACAGTTTTCACAAACAGAGCCTCCAGATAACCAAAGAAACCTTAACCCCGACATTTGATGCGGACATAATTACCGAGCTACTGCTACTGGATGAGAATCGGTTATTGGTCGGCTCCCTCAATGGCGCTTTGATTTACTCACTTGATGCGGCAACAAATAAAACCCAGTCTCTCATTAATCGCCGCGTACTCGCTGCTGAAAAAATGGGCGATAACGTATTTTTTGCCAGCTACGACCAGCTATTTCTTTTTCATTTAGGTACGGAGCGGTTGCTCCATGTATTTTCTCTTTCCGAAATTTTGCCTCGCTATTCGGACTACCGCATCATTGACCTTTTTGTCGATAGAAGAGGAAAACTCTGGATTGGCACGGAAAGCCAAGGCGCCTATTTATGGGATCCCAATAGTTTAAAATTTGAAACCCTCTCCACGCTGACAAAGCGCAACAACCCGGCTCTCAGTGATAATTCAGTCTGGAGTTTTGCAGAAGGTAAAAATGGCGGTCTTTGGGTCGGCACAGACAATGGATTAAACTTTGTTCATCCTGAATCCGAAGCCATCCAAACTTTCTTCACTCAAGATACGCCTGACGTCTCCGTTGACCGTGCTCGCATGCTTGATATGTTACGAGTGGATGATAATCTCTGGTTGGCAACAGCCGACGGCCTAATTCGGTTTGACCTCAACACTTACAGATCAAAAGTTTTTCGGCCTGCTAATCTTAGCAAGAATGAAATCTTTTTTATCTATTCACTGACTCACACGCCCGAAGGTATTCTTTGGCTAGCCTCTGATACGGGTCCTGTCAGCTTTAATCCTAAGACAGAAACATTTAGCTACAAGCGTGACATTTATACCAACAATGAACCGGAAGAAGCGACCTTGATCCGTTACTTCGATGGATTACTGTGGATAGGTTATGCTGATCGGCTGGATACTTACGATTACAAACGAAAGTACAAAAATACAGTTTTTAAGTTTGGTCACCTCAAAAAGACTTTCGATTTATCGCTAACGGATTTCCACGTAGAAAACAACCATCTGTGGGTATCCTTTAGCGCGGCGGGAATCTATGTTATCGACCGGTCGACTAGCGAGTACCGTATTATCAAACACTTTGATCAAAAGACCGGCTTTGTTGATAATGTAATTCACACGTTAGAGTCTGAGGGCGACTTCATCTGGGCAAGCTCCCACAGCGGCCTGGTCAAAATTCATAAAGAAAATTTTAGCTATCAGGTTTTTGATTATTACAATGGACTGCCCACCAATGAATTTAACGAAGGTGCGGCTTTAAAAACACGCAATGGTAAGCTTCTTTTTGGCGCGGCCAACGGCCTATTGATGATTTCGCCCCAAGAACTCACCTTACCTGATGAAGAAATCAGGCCAACCATCACCAGTCTGCTTACTAACGATCAACAACTGTTTAGCAATGGATTTTCTTGGGAAGAAAGAAACATTGTTATCAATGAAAAAGAAAGTTTTATTCAATTAAACCTGTCCGTGTTGGATTATCTGTCGCCGCATAAATGGCACTACGAATACTGGCTTGATGGCGACCAAAAGTCTGCATCCCAGATCGTTGAAAATAACAAAATTACATTAACAAACATTCAGCCGGGCAATTATCAGCTCAAAATTCGCGCCATCATGCCTAACACCAAAGTTTATCAGCAGGTAACCCATTTGCCGTTTACTGTTACACCGCATGTGAGTTCTTTTTATCATGTAAAAATATTCGCCGCCCTGGTGGTAGCAATATTGTTGATTTATTATCTTTTTTATCGCAACCGTCTTTACAAACAGCTCGTCGCTCAAAATCGCCAATTAATTCAAAAAAAGCAACGGCTGGAGTTTGCGTTGCTCGGCAAACAACAAGGGGTATGGGATTGGAAAAATCTAAGTGGCAGGCTCGCCGATTCCACCATCACTGTGTTCTTGCAACAAAGCGACAATCTGGTGCTCACTCTTTCACAATATCGATCTTATATTCATCAGGGTGATATCCATTTAAATCGACGCGAATGGCTAAATTTCTTGCATGGACGGGTCGATGAAATTTCACTCACTTACCGCATCTATTTATTTGAGAAGTGGATCTGGTGTCGAGTCAACGGCAAAATCACGCAACGACTCCCTTCTGGTAAACCCATCAGAGCGACCGGGACCTGGTTAGACATCAGTGAAGAAAGGAATATTACCGAAAAGCTGGAAATGTTTGAAAAAGCCATCCAGTCGACTCGCGATATTATCTTCATTATCGACCATGAATTGAATATTCAGATGGTCAACAAAGCCTACGAAAATCACACCGGCTTTGAAAGTGAGAGTCTCATCGGTATGAATCTCATTGAAATTGCACGCAAACGATTCGATCAGGAATCGATAGAAGAACTTACCAGCAACATTCAGGAAAAACGAAGCTGGCAGGGAGAAGCAACCATGCCGACCAAGAATGCCCCCAGCTTTCCGGTTGACGTGCGCATTGATGCTTTTGACCCGACCGAGCCAGATACGCAATATATTATGGTAATGACAGACACCAGTTCATTAACCGACAGAATGGAATCACAGATCAGCAGTTCTTATTTTGATAGCATTACCGGACTCCCCAATCGTGTACTGGCACACGATAGACTTTCGCACGCGATAGCTCATGCTAAACTGCATGATGCGAATGTGGTGTTGATCTATCTTGACCTGGATAAGTTCGACTTTTATCAACAAACTTTAGGAAAAAGTTGCGCACGCGAAATCATCGTTAACGCGAGTAAGCAAATTGCCGGGGTATTAAACAAAGACGATACTTTTGCGAGAGTAGAGCGAGACAAGTTTTATATTATTTTTGAAAATCCGGGTAAACTCGAAAATATCACGTTTAAAATTGAAGAAATTCTCAACCACTTATCACAACCACAGGAAGTTGGAAGTTCCATCGTAGAATTGACGGCCTGCGTGGGTGTCGCCTGTTATCCACATGATGCATCGACCACAAATAATTTGATGACCTGCGCGAGCGAAGCCCTTAGTCAGGCAAAAGCGTTAGGTCGAAATAAAGTTAGCTTCTTCCATAAGGATATGAACAAGCGTGCGTCTGACCGTCTGGCGATGAAAACATCGCTGCAACATGCGATTAACAATAATCAGTTCTTCCTGGTATTTCAGCCCAAGTTTGACCTCGATAGCGAACGAATTAATGGCTTCGAAGTTTTTGTTCGTTGGCGTACTGCGGAAGGTAATATTATCTACCCTTCACAGTTTATAAAAATTGCGGAAGAAACAGGATTAATAGAGTCCTTGACCGATTGGTTAATCAATCAAGCTTTTCGCACCCTACGTCAGTGGAAACAGGACGGTATCAACACCGTATTCTCGGTAAATTTGATCCCCAAATATTGTCAACGTGTTGGCTCACCAAATTATTTGATGAGAAAGCTCAAAGAATATGACCTCACGCCGATGAATATTCAAATTGAAATTAATGAAAAACACTTTACCGAAGAAGTATCCGGCAATATCGATTTCATCAATCTACTTACTCAAAAAGGTTTTAACGTAACGCTCGATGATTTTGGTGTGGGCAATACGCCACTCAGTTATTTGAAAAATTTGAAAATCGACTCGATTAAGCTAGAAAGAAATTTTGTCCGTGGCATCGGTAAAGATCAAGCCAATGATGCACTCGTTAAATCCATAATCAATATGGCTAATGTTCTCGGCTACACACCGGCAGCTAAAAGTATCGAGTATCAAGAACAGTTAACTTTTTTACTAGCAGCTGGGTGCAAGGTTGGCCAGGGATATTACTTCTCTGACCCATTATCAGAAAATAGTGCGCGCCAGTTTATGTTGAGTAGTGAGGAGAAGGCTTAGTACCTCGAAGTCTAAGCCTAGGTTTTTAATCAGTTTTTATAGTCACGACAAAGCGTCTAAAGTCATTGCCAAAAGTTGGTTCTATATTAATCTCAATGCGGCTAAAATCAGGAATTGCCGAGTGGCGGAGTTTGCCATATTTTGGACGGTCATTAAGCAACTCTCAGAAGTTAAGTTTTCACTCGAAAGAGAACATACAACGTCTTTTGTTGCAATATTTTTTGGAGCTCGATTAGGAAAACCAAACGTCGTTAGATTAGTTACACTGTAATTTACCTTGCTTTTCCAAGTGTTCGAGCATCAAATGATTATATTGAAATGCGTATTCGTATGTACTTCTTGGTAGTTCAGCATATCTCTTAAGCTTTTGCTCTAAACTTTCTAGCTTAGCTTCATCTGGGTACACTCTAGAAACTCTTATTGTCGCTACATCTGAGGCACATGAACCGTGAAACCGAGAATCAAAATTGGGAATTTCATTAACTCCCCTACGTGAATTGGCTAATAATATTATTTTCCCACTATTGATGTCAGCCTTTACATCTTTTTCTGCTAAGTTAAGTACTTTTGAAATTGCATCTGATTTGGCTTCACTTTTAGACGAAACCTGTAAGAAGTAAAAAAAGACTAAGGCACAGCAAAGTAATACAACAATTGTGAGTTTAATTTTAAAAGTAGCATACATAATGACTTAACCTTCTCTAAGAAACAGCATAATAAGCGATGTAGATTTTTAACATTAGGGATGTTCCTACATAAAAAACGCTCAATGTTAAAAGTTATTTCTTATTAAGCAAGCGAAAAGACTGTTTTTTCAAAATATTTATCAAAATAGCTTTTAGATGATTGACCGCTACGTGATGGAGTTTGCCGGACAATCTTCTAAGGCATAATATTATTGACAGTCACTATATCAAAAATCAAGGACACCCAACTAGTATTGCCAATCATATTACCCAACTATACACCTTTTCTCTACTGGAAAAATTCCTCTCTTTTAACGACGTTAAGGAACAATCCTTTGAATCACCAGACTGGCAAGTTTTCTCGAATCACATGCAGCACAATTCTCAGCGAAGCTGATTGTTTTTAATTAATACCTTTTTAGTCTTTAAATATACAGTCGCCGTGCGATGGGTTTACCGCGACAGTATTTCTTTTCGATTTTATCAATGTAATGAGTCAGCACACTGGGCGAGCCAATGGCACTAAGCTGTGACAGGTCGTCGTTTTGTGCCATCAATCGGATGAACTCATCACTTTGTAAGTTGAGTCGGGTTAGTAGCGGTGGCACTTCTGCTTGTATAAAGCCACGCTTGTTGGGAAGGATGGCTCTACCTAACCAGTCGACCAGTTGCAGGTAGTCTTTTTCACTAAAGTGAATGGCGTTTTTGTGTTGTTGTTTGGATTGAGTGAGTTTGGTCAAGGGAACGGGTAAAATGTGCTGAGAATTTAGCGATTTTTGAACGCGTTGTTGGACGGAGGTGTAATTAGATTGCTCCGGGGTTTTAGCAATTGTGGCACGAATGGGATTGAGATCAACGTAGCTCATGGCAGTGATAACAGCACCTTCATCAAGTAGTGGCTGGGATTTAAATCGACCTTCCCAGAACCGACCTTTGCAATTGTCTTCTCGGTTGGCTTCTCTCGCCAGATATTCGTTGAGGCCACGCATAAACCAGGAGATGTCCATCAGTCGGTTTCGCCATTCTTTAATAATTTCTTGTGCGACTGCGGCAATGCCTTTAGCTTGGGGATTTTTTTGGTATTGCTTGACGACTTCAGGAATGTTGTAGAGTCTTTTCCAACGCCGGATAATCGTGGCTTCACTCCAGTTAGTTGCTTTATCAACGTCGACTCTAAGGACAAGGTGATAATGATTAGACATGATGGCATAGCTGGCGACTTCGATGGCAAATGATTGAACTTGATGGGCAAGTCTTTCAATGATCCAGTCACGACGATGCTCAAAGTTTTTACCGGAAAACTTGTCTTCACCGCAAAGAAAAGCCCGTCTGACACAGCGCGAAATGCAGTGATAATAAGGTGTGGACTCCAAATCGATAATACTTTCTCGAGCGCGAGTCATGGTTGAAAATCCTTTTCAATAGGTACTTACATAAAGACTACTTACACAAGTAGTTTATGTCAAATCGATTTTGAGATATTTGATTAAATTTTTATGGGTGTCCTGTTTATTGTTTAAAGTGGTATCACATAACTCCTGTTATTTTCCATCAAAGGTTTTCTAAACGCTGGCGCTCGCGTTTCTATCACTAGCAGGTTCGAATGTGTTTTTGCTAGAAAATAACCTTTTGCTTTAACGACGCTAACGATTGATGCAGCACCGTACCTCGCAACTTCACTTCGAAAGTAACCAAAAGTCACTATTTTATCATCTTGACCTAGAATAGCTTTCGCTTCTCTAATAAAATATTCTTCTTCTACTGACGCCATTTTTTTCCTTTGCGACCGTCTGGAACGTGATGTTTCAAGCCAAATATTTTACTAGTAAAGCAGCTCGCCCGACAAAGTTTATACTACTTTACATAAATCCAGCTAGCTGGCTTAAGCATCCACATAAAAGTACACCTCCAATCATTGTAATTCGCACCACATACTAGTTCAGTGTTCTTTTCATTCATTATCTCAAAATTGATAGGTGTTGACTCACACCAGTCAATTTTAATTTGAATTGAATACCTTCCAGGCTCCAAATCAAAGTGTTTTGTTTCTCCAGAAGAAATCTTACCGGTTTCTTTACCATCAATAAAAACTATGTATTTTCGAAAGTAATTAGTTGGCTCTATTCCTCTGACCAATGTGAGTGAAGAGTTTGGTCTTGAGGTGTCAGATGTTAATTCAGCTTTATGCTTTTTTATTTTTTTTTCGAAATAAATTCCGAATCCGATCCAGATAGTAAGAACCAAAATAAGCGGTATCCAAGCTATCAATATGTCCAAAATCATCCCACTAACCTACTTCTATTTCTTAAATTACTATTGCATTATCTATAGCTTCATGTTTGTCAGTCCATGAGCGTCCGCTTTATAGTATGCTAAATGGATAACGGCATTTCTACGAACGGCCCCTTTGTGATGCTTGGAGACACGACAAATCAACAACAAAATACCACACAACCCAGAAACTGATACGAGAAAAGAGGTTCCTTTTTATTTTAACTTGTGAGGTAGCTTCAGAGGTCGGAGACTTGTAATTCTCATTTTCCATAATTTTTGTTCCACCTGTTCATTAACACAATCAAGTTTGTCATCAGGGGTTTTAATTATTGTTATTACTGATTATGTTTTACCGAAAAAACCTAATCATCAGACGGCAACTGCCGCAAATTAACATCCCGTTGAGGAAACGGAATTGAAATCCCTTGGGTATTAAACTCGTTATAAACGGCTTCATTAAGAATGTCACTGACCTGCCCTCGCAAAACAGGCTCGGCCACCCAACAAAGCAGTTCAAAATTTAAACTGGAGTCTCCAAAGGTTCTAAATCTCACTCGTGGCTCAGGTGTCGCTTCAACTTTATCGATTGATTGTGCGGCCGCCATTAGCGCGGCTCTAACTTTTGCAATATCACTACCATAAGCCACACCAACTTGAACGCGAATACGGTATTTACTCGACGGTCCAGCGGTTTCGTTGATGACTTTGGTATTGCCCATGATGGCATTCGGCACAGTCACTTCCACATCATCACGCGTTAAAATTCGCGTGCTACGAATACCAATATGAGTAACCTCGCCGCGCTCGCCTGACTCCAATACAATAAAATCACCGATTTTGTAGGGCGTATCGGCCAGTATAAAGACACCTGCAAATAAATTGGCTAAGGTGTCTTTAGCGGCAAAACTGAGCGCTAAACCTAATATACCTGCAGATGCAATCCAGGCAGATACATCAATATCCCAGGCGACAAAAATAAAGTAGATCGCCGCGCCATATATTATGACTACGGCCATGTTTTGAAATAACGGTAACGTATGGGGTTGAACAATTCGAACTCGGGCATCGTCGCGACTTAAGTGATTAAGCGCAAATTTTGCCCCATCCAAAATACACATTAGCCAGAAAAAAACCGCTATTGTCACTAATACCGATTCAATCGCCGGCATTTGAATCTCGAATAACTGAGAATGTTTGAGCGCCAGATTCACGCCAATTAGCAGTATCGAAATCCCGATGGGACGTTGTAATATTGAAAAAAGGTGATCATCCAAGGGATTGGCGGTTCGTCCTGCGGCATGCAGCTGGATCCGCTGTATAATGATCCGAACGACTCTCGATGCGATTGCCGCGAATAAGAAAATTAATGAGGCTTGAATAAGCCGATTTTCTGAAATCAGCGGTAAATAATCCTGGATCTGTTGCTGTAACCACTCCATGGTATTTTTTTATCCTACCCGAGTAACTGAAATGCACTTAAGCAATATTGATAAAGACTATCGGGCATCAGACCGATCACCAGAAGTAACAAACAATTCATACTAATCGCAATTTTCATTGAGCGACTGGTAGTGATAACCGGACTATCAGCAGCTTCGGCAAACCACATTTCCTTGATGACTTTTAAATAGTAGAAGAGGCCTACTACAGAAAAGGCAATAGCGACTACCGCTTCAAAAACAAATCCATTAATAATTAGCTGTCGAAAGATTTCTAGCTTTGGCCAGAAGCCTAAAAAGGGAGGAATGCCTGCCATGGAAACCATCACAATCGAAAACATCAAACCATACCAAGGGTGATAACGGCCCATACCACGAAGGTCTGTAATATTTTGATATTCTTTTTCTTCGCCGCTCATAAATATGACTATCCCGAAACCCGCGACTGTCATTAACGCGTAAACAATAATGTAATACATAGAAGCGGAGTAACCCGCCTCAGTGCCTGTGACAATACCTAACAGAAAATAGCCGATGTGAGCGATGGCCGAATAGGCGAGCAATCGCTTCAAATTGTCTTGTACAACTGCGACAATATTGCCGAAAGCAACAGATAGCAATGCGATGATCATCACCATTGCAGCCCAGTCGGCGGCAAAGGTAGAAAAAGCTTCCATCAACAATCGCATCGTCATACCAAAAGCTGCGATTTTAGGTACGCTCGATATAAAGGCCGTAATTGAACTGGGTGCGCCGTGATAAATATCGGGCAGCCACATATGAAAAGGTACAGCGCCAAATTTAAACGCCAGACCAATGACAATAAAGACCAAGCCGAATTGACCGATTAAACCCGATTCGTTTTCAGCATAATGGTTTGCGACTTCGCTAATCAAAATACTGCCGGTGGCGCCATAGATTAGCGAGATGCCATAAAGTAAAAAGCCCGAAGCCAATCCCCCCATCACAAAATATTTAACGGCCGATTCACTCGCCTGTTTGGAATCTCGCTGCAACGCAACCAGCGCATAAAGCGATAACGATAGTAATTCGAGGCCCAAGTAAACCACTAGAAAGCTGTTGGCAGAGACCATGATCATCATGCCGAGCACAGAAAACAGCGTGAGTAGATAATATTCGCCACGCATCAGATTTCTATGACTAATAAAAGGACGGGCATATAAAAGCGCAATAATGGTTGTGGCGTATATCGCGAGTTTAAGAATGACCGCAAGTTGATCATTCACCCAATGACCGTAAAAAATGATTGTGCGTACAGTATCAAGCTGATTTACGCCAAAAATAAATAACGCGACCAGAGTTAATAAGGTTAGCGTAAATGTCAGGTTGCGTTCTTTGTCACGCTGAAAGAGATCGACGATCATAATGATACAGATTGCCGACAATAAAAATATTTCAGACGAGATTAATGAAAAATTTATTGAATCGGTCATTAGGAACACATTCCTTCAGGTGATAATTTAGACACCAGGTTACAATCAATTAAATGCTCAACGCTCGGTTGCATGATGTCGAGTAACGGCGCGGGGTAAAATCCAAAAACTAATACCAACACGGCCAACACGGCCATGACGATATATTCACGCAAATACAGATCTGGCAATTGTCCAACTTTATCATTAGCTACTTCGCCAAATACGACGCGTTTATACATCCATAAGGTATACGCAGCAGCTAATATTAACGTCAGCCCGGATAACAACGCGATCCAGAAATTTGCTTGAAGGCTTGCCAGAATAACCAGAAACTCGCCGACAAATCCGGACGTTCCAGGAAGGCCGGCATTTGCCATGGCAAATAACATAAAGAACATCGCGAAGCGTGGCATGGTATTGACCACACCGCCATAATCGGCAATTTCTCGGCTATGCATGCGGTCATACAAAATTCCGATACACAAAAACAATGCGCCGGAAATAAATCCATGAGAAATAGTTTGAACCAGTGCCCCTTGAATACCCATAATCGCGGCGTCGGTACTCTTATTGGCGATAAGTGCGAAACTGATAAAGAAACCTAAAGTCACAAACCCCATATGAGCAATGGAAGAATAGGCAACCAATTTTTTCATATCTTTTTGCGCCAGAGCGACAAGACCAATATAAACAACAGCCACAAGCGACAGCAGGATCATGACATTAGCCATCGCGATCGAAGCGTCTGGAACTATCGGCAACATAAATCGTACAAACCCATAAGTTCCCATCTTTAGCATGATGGCAGCCAATATCACCGAGCCGCCGGTGGGAGCCTCCACGTGCGCATCAGGTAACCAGGTATGAACCGGCACCATGGGCACTTTCACCGCAAATGCAATTAAAAACGCGAAGAAGAGTAGTTTTTGCACATCCAGCGAAATAACCATTTGATGCATCGCGTAGATATCGAAACTTTTCGCCTGCATCCCCAGGTAGATTAGAGCGATCAACAAAAAGACGGAACCAAAGAAGGTGTAAATAAAAAACTTTAAGGTTGCATAAATTCGATTGGGCCCGCCCCAGATTCCGATGATAAGAAACATAGGCACCAGCATGGCTTCCCAAAACACGTAGAATAAAATTGCATCCGTCGCCGCGAACACCCCATTCATGAGTCCGCCCATCATTAAAAATGCCGCAAAATAATGCGCCGACCGGTGTTTAATATTATTCCAACTGGCAATTACCACAATTAACGTCATCAGCGATGTTAGGGCAATCAGTGGTAATGCAATTCCATCGACTCCTAAAGCGTATCGGACGTTGATCGAATCGATCCAACTTTTATCTTCGACAAATTGAAGATAGTAACGACTGCTATCAAATTCAGACCAGGCCCAAAGGCTTAAAAAAAGTGTGGCCGCTGCGATAACCAAGGCTAACATCTGACTGGCGGCTTTGTGCTTTACACCGGTACCAAACAATACCAGCAAACCACCAAAAACAGGCAGCCAGATCAGCAGACTTAAAATGGGTAATTTTTCAATCATTCTTGTACTTTAACCCTTTATCAATTTTTATTGTTGTCACTGTTAGCTCATCAACGTGCGCCAATAGACCCACACTAAAAATGCTAATAACCCAATAACCATGACCAACACGTAGTGGTAGAGATAACCACTTTGAACTTTTCTAACCTGACCGGAAATAGCTGCTACCGCTTTGGCACTGCCGTTCACCAACCAACCATCAATCACCCCGGCGTCAATCCAACGCCAGAACTTTTTGCCTAACCCAACACTGCCAGCAGTGACATAATCGATATAAATTTTATCGAAGTAATAGTGGTTGCGAAGCAGGCTTCCGAGCGGTCCCAGTTTATTATTAAGCGCTTCTCGCCAGTCTGGTTTCACGATAGTAAACCAGAAGGCCGTAAATACGCCGGCAAAAGCTAACCAGAACGGCAAAGTGAAAAACGCATGCAAGCCTAACGCCCAGACATCTTGATAATCTTCAACAAGTGGCGCTAAAACATCATGATGGGCAGCTACTTTAATCGCATCACCAAAGTATTCCCCGGAAACGATTGGCCCCGCGATCCAATAGCTAATTATCACAGAGGGAATAGCCAGTAATATCAAGGGAACGGTCACCACCAATGGTGATTCTTTTAAGTGTTTCCGGGTATGTTCATCCATTCTTTCTTTGGTATGAAAGACTAGAAAGAACATTCGGAATGAATAAAGTGCAGTAAAGAAAACGCCTAATAAAACGCAAAAATACGCATAACTAGATGCCGCCAATTGGGAGTTACCCACTGCGAGAATGATACCTTCTTTGGAATAGAATCCCGAGAAAAATGGCGTGCCAATCAAGGCTAGCGAACCAATCAGGCAGGTGGTATAGGTAATCGGCAAATATTTCTTTAAATTACCCATTTTACGAATGTCCTGTTCGTGATGCATTGCGATGATCACTGAGCCCGCGCCGAGGAATAATAACGCTTTAAAGAACGCATGGGTCGCCAGATGAAATATTGCAACCGAATAAGCCGAGGCTCCCAGTGCGACAACCATGTAGCCCAGTTGCGATAGAGTCGAATAAGCGACAACGCGCTTGATGTCATTTTGAATAACACCGAGAAAGCCCATAAATAACGCGGTCGACGCGCCAATCACAAGAATAAAATTCAGTGCCACTTCAGATTGTTCAAAAATCGGTGACATACGCGCCACCATAAAGACGCCAGCCGTCACCATGGTAGCAGCATGAATTAGCGCCGATATTGGCGTAGGACCTTCCATAGAGTCAGGCAACCAGACATGTAACGGCACTTGCGCAGATTTCCCCATGGCGCCGATAAACAACCCGATACAAACAAAAGTAATTCCTGACCAGACCATCTCATCAGTGACGGGAATTTGAATGTCTGTAAAACCCTGTTCAATTTGTTGGAATACCGTGGAGTAATCAAGCGACCCAAACATGAAATATACCCCGGCAATACCTAACAGAAAGCCCAGGTCCCCAACTCGGTTTACCAAAAAGGCTTTCAGATTGGCAAATATTGCCGTCGGTTTTTTATACCAAAAACCAATTAATAAATAAGAAACCAGACCGACCGCTTCCCAGCCGAAAAATAACTGCAAAAAGTTATTCGACATCACCAGGGTCAACATGGCGAAAGTAAATAATGAAATGTAAGCAAAAAAGCGTTGGTAGCCCGGGTCATCTTTCATATAACCAATGGTATAAATATGTACCATCAGTGACACAAAAGTTACCACCGCCATCATCGTGGCCGTTAAGGTATCGATGAGGAAACCAACCTGTATATTTAAGCTGCCAAGCTTCGCCCAGGAATACAAAGTAAATTCGGCAGGTTGCAAGCCGCCTAAGAAAAATCCCAACGCAATATTGATAGCAGTGACACAGGAGATACCGACCGCAACAATTGTCAGCCGATGTGCCCATTGTCGTCCGATAACTTGACCACCCAGACCGGCGACTACCGCAGCCACTAGCGGTAATAAAACTATTGCGAGCAGTTGATTTAGCATAATTCTTGACTACCCTTTGAGCTGATTAAGTTGTTCAACGTCTATCGTCGCCCGATTTCTAAACAGGACAACAATGATCGCAAGCCCAATGGCGGCTTCCGCAGCGGCGACGGTGAGAATAAAGAATACAAACACTTGTCCGACGGTATCTTCCAGGAAGTGCGAAAAGGCAATAAAGTTAGTATTTACCGAGAGCAACATGAGTTCGATACACATCAACAGAGTAATTACGTTTTTGCGATTGATAATGATGCCCGCGACACTAATTGCAAATAAAATCGCACTGAGTAAAAGATAATCCGATAATTCAATCATGCTTGATCCTCCGGCGTGACTTCGGGCTCAACAGGCGCTTTGATCACCGGCTTCATCGAAACAACCTTGAGGCGATTTTGCTTATTCGCTTCAAGCTGTTTGCTGATATTTTGAGTTTTACGATTGCGACGACCTCTAAATGTTAGTGCGATCGCAGCGATGATTGCCACCAGTAAAATCACCGCGGCAATTTCAAAGGCAATAAAATATTCCGTGTACAATACGCGCCCTAGCGCTTTAATATTGGAATAGTCCGCGGCTTTAGCCACCGGCGCGGCATAATTTTCACTTGAGAAAACACCGCTGGTAATAAACCCGTAAAGCACGGCAAAAAACGCTATCGCTATTAATAGAGCAATCGGCAGTTTTTTAACAAACCCTTGCCGCAGCGCTGCATAGTCGACATCCAGCATCATTACCACAAATAGTAGCAACACCATGACGGCGCCGACATAAACGACGATTAAACTAATCGCCAAAAATTCCGCTTCAAGCAATAACCAGATCGCGGAAGCCGAGGCAAAACTTAACACCAAGAAGAGTGCCGCTTTAACCGAATGTTTGCTACTGACCACCATCAAGGCGGCAAAGATTAACCAAGCAGCAAAACTGTAAAAAACGATGACTTGAAAACTCATTAGTTATTCTCTAACCATTTTTATCTATCTTTTTATTTCCAATTGATGCCTACGAGGCATACAACTGCTGTGTCACGAATCTGTCAATGTATCCTATCGATATTTCGCGTCGGCGGCTCTATCGGCGGCAATTTGATCTTCATATTTCTTGCCAATTTCTAGTAGCTTTTCCTTAGTCATAATATGCGGCCCGCGCTCTTCAAAGTGGTAGTCAAAAATACGCGTCTCCACAATAGAGTCAACCGGACACGACTCTTCACAAAAACCACAATAGATACATTTAAACAAATCGATTTCGTATTTAGTGGTTCGCCGGGTGCCATCATTTTCTCTCGGGCCCGCCTCAATGGTAATGGCTGCAGCGGGACAAACCGCTTCACATAATTTACAGGCAATACAACGCTCTTCGCCATTAGGGTATGAACGCAACGCGTGTAACCCTCTGAAGCGAGGCGACTGAGGTGTGGTTTCTTCCGGGTACTGAATGGTAATTTTTCGGCGAAACATATTACCCCAGGTTACCCGCAGGCCTTTGAGTAATTCGACCAGCAGAAAACTATTTATGTACTGTTTGAAATTTTTCATTCGTACTCTTTAATTTTTCCGAGTTAGTTAAAAGGCCACACACCTGCTTTAATCCAGACAGCCAGTATCGGTAGCCATACTAAGGTAACAGGAATAAATATTTTCCAGCCCAGTCGCATAATCTGGTCATAACGAAAACGCGGAAATGTCGCGCGGATCCATAACAGACAAAACAGAAAGAAAGCGGCTTTTATCAATAACCAGATAGTACCCGGTATCCAAGCGGTGTATTCTTCCAATACCCCCATGCCTTCAAACGGTGACAGCCAACCGCCACAAAACATGAGTGCGGTTAAGAATGAAATTAAAATCATATTGGCATATTCCGCCAGGAAGAATAGAGAAAATGCCATACCGCCGTATTCAACATGGAAGCCCGCCACAATTTCAGACTCTCCTTCGGCCATATCAAAGGGTGCCCGGTTGGTTTCCGCAACGCCCGAAATCCAATAAACAACCAGCAAAGGAAACAGCGGAATAAAGAACCAATTTAGAATGCCGCCGGATTGTGCCATCACAATTTCACCCAGATTCATACTTTGTGCGCACATCAAAACGCCAACTAACGCAAATCCCATGGCCAATTCATAAGAAACAATCTGTGCAGCAGATCGCATCGCCCCAAGAAAAGCGTACTTGGAGTTTGATGCCCATCCTGCAATGATCACCCCGTACACACCAATTGATGTCATTGCTAAAATATAAAGAATGCCAGCATTCACATCCGCCAAAACTAATCCCGCGTCAAACGGCATTACGGCCCAGGCGGCAAAAGAAGGTCCGATAAATAAGATGGGCGCAATCACAAACAGGGTTTTGCTGGCACCGCTGGGTACAACAATTTCCTTCATGATTAATTTGACTGTATCGGCGATAGGTTGCAGCCAACCTTTTGGACCCACGCGATTTGGACCGAGTCGCAATTGCATATAACCAATTATTTTTCGTTCCGCGTAAGTGGTATAGGCAACAGCTAAAATTAGCGGCAGCAAAATGGCGACAATTTTGATTACAATCCACACGACCGTTTCAATCCAGGCCATTAAGTCGATCCCCATGAATCCTGTTTCGGTCATGTTTTCACCCTCGAAATACTGATCGGATGGGTTGAAGCCTTAGGCGTTTGTTGAAGCGATTTGGCACGGCGGACCATTGGGTCCACCATATAAAGGCCTAAACACTCTCGCGTAGCTTCTGCTTCATTAACTTGCTCTAATGGTGGCGGCACTTTACGCGCAATTCGGACATCACCAACGGCTTCAAATTTTTCTCTTAATTCATTAATCACCTGCTCAGATGATTCATAATCGAAGCCGTTGACTTCCAGCAAATTAGCCAGCACGCGAAGAACTTTCCAGCCAGGTCTGGCTTCGCCTTTGGCCGCGACAGCCGCAGCAAATGACTGCCACTTACCTTCCACATTAATGTAGGTCCCGGACGTTTCATAAGCGCCGGCAATCGGTAGCATTACATTCGCATAGTCAGCCACACGGCCATCGGCAAATGGCGTCATGGCGACGACAAACTCCGCTTGTTTTAAATTGTCCAACGCCTGCTCAGACCAGACACTTTCTACGTCGGGTTCGCAATTTATCAGCAAGTATCCTTTTAATCCTTCAGTGATCATCTGGTAAGCATTTTTTCCTGCTTCGGCTTTCCCACCAGCGGCCGATTGCATTGGCACGGCGCCTGCAATTTTATTCCCCGCCGCATTGCAACCCTGGGTCATATATCCCCATTCTGATTCGGTCACCGATGCTAACGATTCAGCAAGCCAATTTATCACTTCCGCTTGCGGGTGTTCTTGCACATAAACGCCAAGCAGAATACAAGACGCTTCACCTTCAATTAAATTTTTGGCGATTTCTTGATGCGTCTCTTTGGCCTCAAATTCTGATAACCATTCTTTCGCTTCGGCGCTTAATACGTCCGGTTTTAGTTCATCTGCGGCCACCAGGACGCAAGCAAACTCTTGCGCCAGCTTATTCGCTTTGGGTTGCAGCTCTTGACACAGGCGGAAATTATATTCGCCATCAAAGGGGTTTATTGCCATGGCTTTACCAAAGCCCGTAGACTTACGTACGCGCAGTGACGTGAGTGGCTGCTCGTGCCTGAAGTCTGCGGCGATTAGCAAGGTCGCATCCATGGTATCGAGATTAGCCATTGGAAAATTAAAACCACTGCGCACGCTGCCGCGACCATCGCCTGAGAAATCACGACGTCGAATTCTAAAATCAATATTGTTACAGCCAGCCCCACGGATCATTTTTTGCGCCAGGTAACTTTCTTCAGTGGTCACATTGTTACCTACCAGCGCGCCAAACCCCTCCCCTTGAGTAGCACCAATCACGCGTTTCATTTCACTGGCAACCAAATTCAAGGCGGTTTGCCAATCGGTTTCCTGCCACACACCATCACGCTTAATTCGAGGTTTTAGTAAACGGTCGCCTTCGGTCAATGCTTCATAAGAAAAGCGGTCACGATCAGATAACCAGACTTCGTTAATGGCTTCATTTTCTTTTGGCACCACGCGAATGATTTCACCGCGTCGATGGTGTACATAGATGTTCGAGCCTAAACAATCATGCGGCGCGATCGAGCTGGATTGTCTTAGCTCCCAGGCGCGCGCTTTAAAACGAGACGGTTTAGCGGTAAGCGCGCCAACGGGACATAAATCAATAATATTGGCAGACACTTCCGATTCAATTGAGGCTTCTATATAGGTTCCAATTTCCACGTGTTCGCCACGACCGGTGGCCCCCATTTCACGAATACCCACTATTTCCTGACCAAACCGGACACAACGGGTGCAATGTATGCAGCGGGTCATATCGGTGGCAATCAACGGGCCTAGATTTTTATCTTTTACGACCCGCTTGCCTTCGGTATAGCGGCTGATGTCTTCGCCATAACCAACTGACAAATCTTGTAATTCACACTCACCGCCCTGGTCACAAACCGGGCAATCGAGCGGATGGTTAATTAATAAAAATTCCATCACCGACTTTTGTGCGGCCATGGCTTTATCTGTTTTGGTTTTAATCACCATCCCTTCAGCAACCGGCGTCGCACAGGCAGGAACCGCTTTAGGTAAATTAGCAACATCGACCATGCACATACGGCAATTGGCAGCAACGGATAGTTTTTTGTGATAACAAAAACGCGGAATATAAATCTCTGCGTCGTCGGCAACCTCGATAATCATCGAGCCAACTTCGGCTTCCAGTTTTTTACCATCGATTTCTAAGTGTACTTTACCCATAGTTACAACTTTTTATCCTTTAGCCTATCCTTTCACCAGGCTGCGTTTATGCTCGATCATGTATTCAAATTCATGACGGTAATGTTTCAAAAAGCCCTGCACCGGCATGGCGGCGGCATCACCCAGGGCACAAATGGTTCGACCCATAATATTGCCGGCAACGCGATCCAGGTTGTCGAGATCTTCCATGCGTCCTTCACCTTTCAAAATGCGATGAATGACCCGAGACATCCAGCCTGTTCCTTCACGGCACGGCGTACATTGCCCACAGGATTCTTCATAATAAAAATGTGCCGTTACCGCTGCGAGTTCAACAATACAGGTGGTTTCATCAAGCACCATCACTGCACCTGACCCTAACATAGAGCCGGCCTTACCGATCGCATCGTAATCCATAGTGATGTCCATCATGGTTTCGGCAGGTAAAATGGGTGAAGACGAGCCGCCAGGAATAACCGCTTTTAATGCTTTACCGCCGAGCACCCCGCCAGCCATGTCCAACAACGCTTTAAAGGGCGTTCCCATATTGATTTCAAAATTGCCTGGATTGTTCACATGCCCGGAAACCGAAAAGATTTTGGTACCGCCGTTATTGGGTTTACCCAGATCGAGAAACCATTGACCGCCATTCTCTAAAATTGAAGGTACCGAAGCGTAGCTTTCGGTATTGTTGACATTGGTCGGTCGTCCAAATACACCGTAGTTAGCGGGAAAAGGTGGTTTAAATCGCGGCTGACCTTTTTTGCCTTCGAGCGATTCAATCAAGGCAGTTTCTTCGCCACAAATATAAGCGCCCGCGCCCATATGGTTATACAACTCGAAACAAAAATCGGAGCCGAGAATATTCTGGCCGAGATACTTTTTCGCGTGCGCTTCGGCAATGGCCGCTTCCATTCGCTCGAATGGCTCATAGAATTCTCCGCGCATATAATTGTAGCCAACCGTCGCGTTCATAACGTAACCGGCAATGATCATTCCCTCAATCAGCTGGTGCGGGTTGTACCTCAGGATATCGCGATCTTTAAACGTGCCCGGTTCGCCTTCATCGGAATTACACACGACATACTTTTGTCCCGGCATATTTCGTGGCATAAAACTCCATTTGAGCCCCGTTGGAAACCCTGCGCCACCGCGGCCGCGCAACGCCGACAACTTTAACTCGTCGATAATTTTATCGTGAGTTAATTCCCCAGCAATAATTTTTTTCAGGCTACTATAGCCGCCAACGCTTTCATAAGCTTCCAACGACCAGGGCGTATCGAGATGGAGGGTTCGAAAGCAAACTTCATTAGCCATCTAAGAATCCTCCTTGTCTGAATCTGATAATGCTTCCTGATTCGCTTTGTTTAACTCAATCGCCGCAATATCCGAAAGTATTTGATCAATTTTTTCTTCTGTGAGATTTTCATGATATTGCTTATTCACTTCAAGCATTGGCGCGCCGCCGCAAGCCGCCATGCACTCCACCGTTTTAACCGTGTACAAGCCATCACTAGTGGTATCACCCACTCGTATATTCAAGCGGTTTTGTAAATGGTCGATGACTTTATCGGCCCCGCGTAAGCTACAGGAAATATTGTTGCAAACTGAAATAACGTATTTGCCCACTTTGTTGAGGTGAAACATACTGTAGAAAGTAGCCACTTCATAAACCGCAACATGCGGTACATCAAGATACTCAGCGACTGCCTGCATCAACTCTTCAGTGAGATAATTGTCATGGTGATCTTGCACGACTTTTAACGCCGCAATGATTGGTGGACGCTTCCTTTCCGGCGGATACTTGGTAATCCAGTGGTCAATTTCTTCAATTGCATCTTGCGGCAGAAGTTGTTTTAGATGCAGAGTTTGGTCGTAATTAAAATCGGTCATTAGCGATCAATCTCCCCAAAAACAATATCCATGGTCCCTATTATTGCAACCACGTCGGCCAGCATATGTCCTTTACTCATTTCATCCATGGCCGATAAATGCGCAAAACCCGGCGCACGAATTTTTACGCGATAGGGTTTGTTGGCGCCGTCGGACACCAGATAAATTCCAAACTCACCTTTTGGGTGTTCAACCGCCGCGTATGCTTCTCCTTCTGGGACACAATATCCTTCGGTAAACAGTTTAAAGTGATGAATTAATGACTCCATATCATTTTTGACATCGGCTCTTTTTGGCGGCGCAATTTTGTGATCGTCGATAATGACTGGGCCAGGATTTTTTCTTAACCAGTCAATACACTGTAAAATAATTTTGTTAGATTGACGCATTTCTTCAACGCGCACCAGGTAACGGTCGTAGCTGTCCCCATTGCGGCCGACTGGAATATCAAACTCCAGTTCTGCATACGCATCATAAGGTTGCATTTTGCGAAGATCCCAAGCGACCCCAGAGCCGCGCAACATTGGACCGGTTAATCCTAATTGATAAGCCCGCTCGGGTGATACCACACCAATACCGACTAATCGTTGTTTCCAGATTCTATTTTCCGTCAGGAGCGACTCATATTCATCGACACTCGCATCAAATTTCTGGCAAAAATCTTCCAGAAAATCGAGTAAAGATCCTTGCCGATTGGCATTCAACTCTTTGAGCTTTTTTTCGTTGCGCCACGGAGATTTTTCGTATTGTGGCATCGATTCTGGCAAGTCACGATAGACGCCACCTGGACGATAATAGGTAGCATGCATACGGGTCCCAGACACCGCTTCATAAGCATCCATCAGCGGTTCACGATCACGAAAACAGTAAAGGAACATAGTCATCGCGCCTACATCCAGTCCATGTGCACCGAGCCACATTAAATGATTTAAAATTCGCGTGACTTCAGCAAACATAACCCGAATGTACTGAGCGCGTATAGGCGCTTGGATACCGAGCAGTTTTTCAATCGCCAATACGTAAGCGTGCTCGTTACACATCATGGACACATAATCGAGGCGGTCCATGTAACCAATGGTCTGATTATACGGTTTTATCTCGGCCAATTTTTCCGTCGCACGATGCAACAGACCGATGTGGGGGTCGGCTCTTTCAATGGTCTCTCCATCCATTTCCAGAATCATACGTAAGACACCATGAGCCGCCGGATGTTGCGGTCCAAAGTTCAGAGTATAGTGTTCGATTTCGGCCATAATTTATTTGCTTTTTCTGCTTTTATCTTATGTAAGCCGTTGCGATTATGCTACGCCGGCATTGTCAAAGTAACGAACGTCTCTATTCCGACTGCTCGCTTTGAGGCCCCTGAATATCGCGACGAATAACGCGAGGCACTAAAATTCTTTCTTCGATGCTTACAGGTTCGTAAACACATTGCTTTTTCTCTTCGTCATAGCGCATTTCCAACTCACCAATGACAGGAAAATCTTTCCGAAACGGATGACCAATAAAGCCATAGTCGGTCAATATTCGACGCAAGTCCGGATGACCCTCAAACAAAATCCCAAACAGGTCAAACGCTTCCCGTTCGAACCAGTTCGCGCCATTCCAGACATTGATCACAGAGGGAAGCATCATGGATTCTTCATCGACATACACTCTTAGCCGAATCCGTTGATTTAAAGTCACCGACAATAAATGATAGACCACTGCAAAACGCGGACGCTCAATGTCAGACGCTTGGACTTCGGTTTCTCGGCCTCGGGCAAATCCGCTAGCCGTTGCTTCTTCGGTTGCCCACTCATCTTGACCGTAAGTGAGATAATCGATACCACAAAGATCGATCAATTGTTCAAATTGAAAATCGTCTTGATCACGCAGCGCAGTCGCCACTTCAATTAAATTATCTTTAGCGACTTCAATTGTGAGTTCGTCACAATAGATAGTCCATTGCTCGATTTTGCCCGCAAGTTGTTGTTCGACTGATTGTCTGAGTTTGTCCGCCATTAAACTTCCTTATACTTGTCGTGCAATGGTATTCGTGCGTTTAATTTTATTTTGCAGTTGTATAACACCATACATTAACGCTTCCGCTGTCGGCGGACAGCCAGGCACATAGATATCGACAGGAATAATCCGATCGCAACCACGGACGACCGCATAAGAATAATGATAATAGCCGCCACCGTTGGCACAAGATCCCATAGAAATCACCCATTTGGGTTCCGGCATTTGATCGTAAACACGGCGCAGCGCAGGCGCCATTTTATTGGTCAAAGTGCCAGCGACAATCATCACGTCGGACTGACGAGGACTGGGGCGAAATACAATGCCAAAGCGATCAAAGTCATAGCGAGATGCGCCTGCTTGCATCATTTCCACGGCGCAACAAGCAAGACCAAATGTGACCGGCCACATGGAACCAGTTCTGGCCCAATTGACCAAAGTGTCAATTCCAGTAACTAGATATCCTTTGCCTTCCTGTTTGATTTCGACAGAATCGGCGGCTCGCGGAGAAACATCTACTCCCATTCAAGCGCTCCTTTTTTCCATTCATAAATAAACCCGACGACTAATAGGCCGAGGAAAACGCCCATTGCGCCAATCGCGAACCAACTCAGTTCTTGGAACACGACAGCCCAGGGAAAGAGAAAAGCGACCTCAAGGTCGAAAATAATAAAAAGAATGGCGACCAGATAGAAGCGGACATCAAATTTGTGGCGGGCATCTTCGAAGGCATCAAAGCCGCATTCGAAGGGAAGAAGCTTATCCTCGACGTCTTTACGAGGGGCCGCAAAATAACCCAATAACTCGAGAAATCCACCTAACCCGAGGCCGATGGCAACAAATACCAAAATCGGTAAATAGTTTTCTAGCATAACTCGTCCTGGACCTTCTTTTTTGCATCATGAATGCAATTATCTGCTTAGTCTTTTTAAAAGACTTTTTGCAAAATAGCAAGCCACCGAGATGACTTAGGTCAAGAAATACCAACTTCACCAGTGATTGATTTTCAGCTGCTCAAATATTCACCAGAAGATATTGATTTTTCAAGCATTTTGCTCGTTATCCATTTATAGCGCAAAAAACACTGAGTTGCGAATAATAGATGTATGAGGACTGGATTTTCGCGGTAAATTATCTGTTTTTAGTTTGACAAATATTGCACTGCAAACCCAGCACCGACGGTCACCTACTTTTTACCACGTTTTATCGCAATAGACCATAAAATAAACAGAGCACTCAGCCCGCACAGGCTTAATATCCCGATATATCCAAAGCGCCGATAAAGAGTGATGCGATTTTCCAGACTCAAGGTGAAGGCTAAGCTCGCCTGTTGGTAGCGAGGTAACTTTTCCAGAAATCTGCCGTGGCGATCGATCACCGCGGTAATGCCGTCATTGGTGGAACGAATTAATGGCATGCCGAGTTCCAGCGAACGCATCCTTGCCATTTGCATATGCTGATAAGGACCCAGTGAATCGCCAAACCAGGCATCGTTGCTGACTGTCACGATCAATTGCGGCAGTGCGGGGTCGGCGCTTGCCGATAAGCCACGAATGATTTCCGGATAAACAATTTCATAGCAGATGGCGGGTATGATACTCGCCTGGTTAAATTGCATGGCGGTTTGCTGACTATCGCCGGGGGTAAAACCCGACATAGGTAGATCAAGAAATTTGATCACGCCCCTCAACCAGTTTTCTAAGGGGACATATTCGCCAAAGGGCACCAACACCTGTTTATAATAGGTTTGTGATTGACTTCCTAATGCTTTGAGGGCGACATAGCTGCGATCTGTTTGCCGTTCCAGTTCAGGAATGCCGACTAGCAGTTGAGTGTGATTTTGCTGACCCTCTTTTTTTAGATCATGCAAAATGTCCGTGACTTGATGGGCATAAGCTGGAATAGCCCCCTCTGGCCAAATCAGAAAATCAACGCCCCAGTGAGGCGTCGTCTCTTGATACAAGATATCCACAATCTGAGAAAAATATCGGCGATCCCATTTTTGCTCTTGTGGCACATTGGGCTGGACCAACGCAACCTTGACCGTATGATCGGCAAAGCGAATTTTGTCTGTTCGACGCTCATCGATATTGGCGACAATCGCAACACCAAGCAAAATCAATAATGCGGTAAAGGCCGCCTTACGCGGCTTGCCGACCTGTTGGGTAGCGTCAAATAACCCCGTCAGGCATACGCTAATAGCGATAATCAACCAACTAACGCCATACACGCCCAACCAGCTGGCAACCGGTCCTAATCCGGCGTCAGTTTGGGAGTAACCAGCGATTAACCAGGGGAATCCGCCAAATACGGCCGCTTGCAGAAATTCACTCAGTAACCAACACATTGGTGCGATAAATATCAGCCAATGTTTGTCGCTCAACCACATCAACTTGACGCACAGATAAGCGAATATGCCTTTGTAAATCGCTAAATATGCAACGAATGCCAAGGTCATAAAAGCCGCGCCGACCACAGGCACATAACCGAACTCGTGAATGCTGACATAGACCCAGCTGGCGCCGATTAGAAACGCGCCGCACCCCCAATAATAGCCGCGCTTAAACGGCGTCAATACCCCGGGACGAGTAAGCGAAATCAATAATGGGAGCAACGAGACAAAAGTTAACGGCCACCAGCCCAAGGGCGAAAAACCCAGGGGGTAAATCGCACCGCTGAAAAAAAGAAACAGGCGGCTTTTCCAGGCAGAAGCAAAACATTCGTCAAGCAACGCGTTTAATTTAAAAAAGTCCATCTGCCAATTAACCTTATTGTGATTATTGTTAGGTGATCTGAAATATTGGACCAGCGTCTGATTGGCGCTGTATTATTGCGTTTTGCTAACCCTGAGCAGTTTAATTCGACGCGTGTCGGCGGAAACAATTTCAAAGCGCAGATCGTCAATTTCAACCGATTCGCCCCTCGCCGGCATATGGCCAAACGCTTGCATTAATATCCCACCAATCGTGTCGTATTCGTCATCGCTGATGGCTGTATTAAAATAATCGTTGAATTCTTCAATTTCTGTACGCGATTTAACATTGTAAGTATTGTCAGAAATCTGATGAATATTATCGTCGTCTTCATCGATATCAAACTCATCTTCGATATCACCGACAATTTGCTCCAGCACGTCTTCAATAGTGACTAATCCAGCAACCCCACCATATTCATCGACAATTATTGCCATATGATTGCGGTTTGCGCGAAACTCTTTTAGTAAAACGTCAAGCCGCTTGCTTTCAGGGATGATCGCCGCCGGACGTAAATAGTCCTTGAGGGTAAATTTATTGTCGGTTTCTTTTTCGCGTAGCGCAATGTAATGTAAAAGATCTTTCGCCAGAATTATGCCTTCAATATCATCTCGATTATCGCCAATCACAGGAAAACGGGAGTGACCAGATTCGACCACGGTTTCCAGCATCACTGAAAAATCCATCTCTTCATCGATCACAATCATTTCCGGGCGCGGAATCATGATATCTCTAACCTGCATTTCAGAGATATGCATGACGCCAACCATCATGGATAGCAATTCAGGGTTGATTAGGGTGTTTTCTTCTGCGGTTTTCAGAACTTCGACCAATTCTTCACGGTCTTGTGGAGTGTCCTGAAATATTTGGGTAATTTTTTCAAACCAATTACGCGAGGGAGGTTTTTCGTCGCTCATCAATGGCTAACTCTTTTTACTTTAAACAGCATTAGTCTAACAAAGGATACGGGTTTGGCAACCTTTATTCGTCACCAAATTCAGCCTCTAAAAACAAAAAACTGGAGCACCAGGCTCCAGTTTTTCAATGGTATAGCTTAGCAGAAACTAGTTCCAGCTATAGATACCTCTCAGATACACAAAACGGCCATTAAATCCCATTGGCGAAGTAACTGGATATTGCGCACCCACAATGTTTGCCCATGGGTTCTCGTCCGGATACTCATCAAATAGATTTTTAGCGCCTAATGCGAAGCGGAATTGATCGGTCAGATCGTATCCGAATTCAGCATCCACGGTATATTCAGCACTCGCATCAATTGGTAATGCACCAATATCCAGATGAGCTTCATAGTAATCACCGTAGTAGTTAACACGCGTCAACAAGTTCCAGTCGTCCATTGAATGGTTCCAGGTCAAGGTGAATCGATCTTCAGGTAGATTTTCTTCTAGCTGACGAACACGTGTATCACTGATAATTGCTGCGTTAAAGCTATCAACAGTCGTTTCAGTATGATTGTAAGCAAAGTTAAAGTCAGACTCTCCACCCATTAAATCGGTGCTATAGCTAACAACCAGGTCAAAACCTTCAGTAGTAGTATCAAAGTCATTGGTAAACCAGATAACACTAGAGAAGCTCGATGCATCAAAAATCCCTTGAGAAATCAGCGCATCAATATCGGCTTGCGATAGCGCCTGAGGCGAGTTTTGAGCAATACGATCGGATACTTCAATGTTGTAATAATCGAAGGTAACAAAAAGATCTTCGTGCTCCCAAACCGCACCGAATGTCCAACTTTCAGAGTCTTCTGGTGTTAATGGCGTTGCGCCTAACTGAACGGAAATTGGGTTAGTCGGTGGCAATGTCGCCTGGTCTTCGAGACCATTAGCACCAAATGCTGTGGTGACGTTCACGACGTTAGACTGACCAATGGTCGGTGCACGGAAACCAGTGCTGACCGAGCCGCGAAGCGCAAAATCATCGGTCGCTTGGAAGTGACCTGAAATTTTCCAGTCAGTTGTACTACCAAAATCACTGAAATCTTCGTAGCGAATTGCAAAGTTCATCATCCAGGCTTCATTTAAATAACTTTCGATATCTAAATAAGCGGCTTTACTGTTTCGTGAGAAAACACCTGCAGCTCGAGGCTGGAATCCAGCGAATCCATTTGAACCAATACCGAATCCTTGCGAGGTTCCTGTGGCAGGGTCAAATCCGAGTGGACCGATAGCAAATGACGCGGGGTCACCTGGCTTGACTTCAAAAGACTCTTCGCGCCATTCAACACCTGATGAAATCGTCAAGCTGTCAACGCTATTGGTTTCGATGTCTTGCGAGATATCGAAGTTAAACGCTTTTTCCAGTTGCACATAACTACCAGGATTAAATTCCGTCGGAGTATCAGGTCCAAGCGACGCATTGATTGTGTTTACAATTCGGAAATCGACCGCGTTACGACCCAAGCTTCCGCTGATGTCATAGCGCATACCGCTGTCGAATTCACCTTTGGTTCCCATGACAATCGCTGAGTCAACGACTTCACCACCAAAACGTGGGGTAAAACCACCTGGGAACATTTCGTTAAACGCCCAACATTCGCCTGGTCCAAAAGGTACCGCTTGATAGGCCGCCGAATTGATAACGTTTGACCCGTCGGTTGGAATTGGTACCACAAAGCTTTGACAGTCGATGGCATCAGAAGGATCCAGATCACCGATTAACAGCGTAGTGCCGCCATCAGCAGAGTTCACGCCACCACGGGTATGTGGGTTACGGAAAAAGAATCCACCTTCAACTTCTCGCTGTGCGAGATTACCAAACAAATAAGCTTCGGCGTTGTTGCCAAGGTCGAGTCCCATATTGAAGAAAAATTTGGTATCGTCTTCAATTTCAGGCGAACCCCAAATCTGCGCAGGGTCGGCTACAGCAGTATTACCACCGGCAATTAATGCGGCCGCATCAGCACGTTGAATTGAACGACTTGTTGGATCCTGGTTTTTTAATTCAAAACTGAAGTTGGCAAAACCGCGATCAGAAAGTGGCAAGCCAACATTCGCGGAATAAACCAATGTATCACCATCCCCTTCAGCAAATTCGCCCCAACGTACTTCAGCACTACCGCCAGCGTCGTTATCTTTGAGTACAAAGTTGATTACGCCAGCGATCGCATCTGAACCATATTGCGCTGATGCGCCATCGCGTAGTACTTCAACTTGTTTTAGTGCGATTGCAGGAATTACCGAAATATCGGGTCCTTGTGAACCATCAGCGATACCACCGCCGAGGAATGAAATAACCGAAGCACGATGGCGACGCTTATTGTTAACCAGGATTAAAGTCGAATCAGGTGGCAGGCCACGTAAGTTAGCCGGACGAACCAGGGTAGCCGCATCTGAAATGGGTTGTTCGTTTACGTTAAAAGAGGGTGACACCGCTGCTAGCAATGATGTCATATCGGTCGCACCGTTTCTCATCATTTCTTCAGAAGAAATGACATCGACAGGTACAGGTGAATCGGTCACAGAGCGAGGTGCAGCACGTGAACCAACGATAACCATTTTTTGGGCTTCTTCGTCGGCGCCTTCTGTTTCCTCTGCGGCATATAAGCTTGGTGAACTCAACGCTACTCCCATAGCAAGAATCAAGCTTCTTTTCTTGAAGTTGTTAGCCATATTGTTTTCCTTTATTGAGAAATTAATTTCTTTATTATATTGCTCGGATACAACTTGGATTCCGTTTGCTCCTCTCTTATAAAACACATTTAGGTTATTTGTAAATACTTGTTATTGATATAGGTTGCGCAAGAGAGATGCCTCTACGCACATGGTACCCTGAGGCGTTGGGCTTATTCTTTGAGCTTGAATATTGCGCAGTGCAGCATTGGCATTTATCTCTCTAAGAGATTATAAATTCAATTTTTTATACTCATGCCTGATAAGGATTTTGAATCGAGAAACTGTCTAATATGCTGATCTCAAGCGACTCCATTGCGTTCGCTTCTGCTTCTTCCAGGTGATCAAATCCCAATAGATGAAGGGTTCCGTGAACCAACATATGCGCCCAATGCGCGTTAAGATTTTTCCCCTGCTCGAGCGCTTCCGCGACGACAACCGACTCACACACCACTAGATCGCCGAGTAAATCGCATGGCACGCCCTCCGGGATTTCAAACGGAAAAGAAAGCACATTGGTCGGCTTGTCTATGCCGCGATAATCACGGTTTAGCATTTGGCTTTCGACTGGATTGACAATTCGAATGGTCAATTCAGCGCTCGTCCCCTGATAACCCGCTTCAAGCAGCGCTTTGGTTACCCACTGGTGCATCAGGGTATCAGCCGGAACCTGTGGCGATTGAGTCGTATTTTGAATATCCAGCGTGAGTTGCATCAGGGCGCTTCTTGCTCATTCACCTGTTCAGTGTTGTCAGGTTTCCGAGCTTGCTCGGCCGATTCATAGGCGCGGACGATTCTTTGGACCACCGGATGACGAACGACATCTCCCGATTGAAAGAACGAAAATTTTACCCCTTTTACGTCATCCAGAATATCAATTGCCTGACGCAAACCTGATGTTTTGCCGCGCGGTAAATCTACCTGTGTAATATCACCGGTAATCACTGCCCGCGAATTAAAACCGATACGTGTCAGGAACATTTTCATTTGTTCGACGGTTGTATTCTGACTCTCGTCCATGATGATAAATGCTTCATTGAGGGTTCTGCCCCGCATATACGCCAGCGGTGCAATTTCAATAATATTTCGTTCGATCAGTTTCGCCACTCGTTCAAAACCGAGCATTTCATATAACGCATCGTATAAAGGTCGCAGATAGGGGTCAACTTTCTGGTTCAGGTCGCCGGGCAAGAAACCGAGCTTTTCACCTGCTTCAACAGCTGGTCGGGTCAAGAGAATACGGCGCGCTTCCTGTCGCTCAAGCGCATCAACGGCGGCTGCGACAGCGAGATAGGTTTTTCCTGTTCCCGCGGGCCCGATCCCAAAAGTGACATCGCTGGCGAGCATGTTTTCAACATAGATTCGCTGATTCTGGCCGCGCGGACGAATTTGTCCGCGTTTGGTAGTAATCACTATATCGTGACCATTTTCCACCGGCATTTCTGACAACTGCTGACAACCGGCCTGCACTATAACGTGCAATCGCTCAGCGCTTAGTTGCTGATTATCCTCAATTTCCTGATACAACGTTTCTAGAATGGTCGCAACCGATCGAATATGCGCTTCGTCACCGATCACTTTAAACACATTGGCTCGGTTATTTATTTCGACCCCGAAACGTTTTTCCAGCAGGCGAAAATTTTCATCCAGATGCCCGCCTAAGATTGCCAAAAACGCATTATCAAAAGGGTCAATAATAAATTCTAGGGTAGCCATTCAGTAACGAGGATCCTTGTTTGAGTTTGTCGAACTAGTTAATGACTTCACCGCGCATCGAATGCGGTAAAACTTCGGTAATCAATACATCGACAAACTGCCCGATCATGCTTGGCTGACCGTCAAAATTCACGATACGATTATTTTCTGTACGTCCGCTCAGTTGCATCGGATCTTTTTTGGAAGGCCCTTCAACCAGAATGCGTTGCTTAGTATTCAACATACGGCGCGCGTGTGCGTGCGCTTGTTGATTAAGGCGTTGCTGCAGAAGTGCAAGCCGCTCTTTTTTAACGGCCAGTGGCGTATCATCAACCAGATCCGCAGCCGGGGTTCCTGGACGCGCGCTATAGATAAAACTAAAGCTCATGTCGTAATCAATATCGGCGATCAGATCCATTGTATTTTTAAAATCTTCAGCCGTTTCGCCGGGAAATCCAATGATAAAATCTGACGACATACTTAGGTCTGGACGAATTTTCCGCAATTTACGGATCTTTGACTTGTACTCTAATATGGTGTGACCTCGTTTCATCAGATTTAAAACGCGATCAGAGCCACTTTGAACCGGCAAATGCAAATGACTCACCAGTTGTGGAACCTTTGCGTACACGTCAATCAGTCGCTGAGAAAACTCCACAGGGTGTGACGTGGTAAATCGAATTCGGTCGATTCCCTCAATGGCAGCGATAAGCTCAATGAGGTCCGCCAGATCGGCTTCTCCACCATCATGAGTTTTACCCCGATAAGCGTTCACATTTTGCCCCAACAGATTAACTTCGCGCACACCTTTTGCCGCCAGATCCACGACATCGGCAATCACATCGTCAAATGGTCGACTGACTTCTTCACCGCGGGTATAGGGAACCACACAAAACGTACAATACTTACTGCAACCTTCCATAATTGACACAAAAGCGGTGACGCCTTCGACCTGCTGTTCCGGCAAAACGTCAAACTTTTCGATTTCTGGAAAAGAAACATCAATAACTGGTGACTTGTCTGCTGTCACTTCATTGATCATATTTGGCAAACGATGCAGGGTTTGTGGTCCGAACACCATATCGACATAAGGCGCCCGGCGGCGAATTTCTTTACCTTCCTGACTAGCCACACAACCACCAACGGCAATTAACAGGTCGGGTTTGTCCTGTTTGAAATTTTTCCACTGGCCAAGTTGAGAAAAAACTTTCTCCTGGGCCTTTTCGCGAATAGAACAGGTATTAAGGACCAACACATCCGCTTCTTCTGGTGTTTGGGTTAATTCCAGTTCGTGAGTTTTATTTAACAGATCGGCCATCCGCGACGAGTCGTACTCGTTCATCTGGCAACCCCAGGTTTTGATATACAGCTTTTTGGTCATATTCGAATTACTAACAGAAAAACACAACGCGACGCCCGTCAGCAAACTCCATTATTCGAACGGGAATTTCATAACAAACGGCGCTATAAATGGGGCGCGGATTATACCACTGGTTAAAAGCTAAACACCAGTGAAACGCGCCTTTTAACCTTGCTAATTAGACGCGCTGTCAGAAAGGGCTTTGTTGGGGTGAGTTAGCGAATGGGGCGTAAGCGGGTCAATTCGTCAGCGGCAGAATCTTCTTTTTTGTCTTTAGCTTCGCTCTTACTTTCCACGGCCTCGTCAAGACTCCAGCCACGCATCTGCTTTTTGGTTTTCTGGGCAGCTTTGTCCATAGCCTGATTGTTGAGTTTCATAAAGCCGTTCATTAAAATACTTAATTGGCGTTTGTCCCGCTCATCGGTATAGGGCACTTCATTAATTTGATGCAACAACGCTTCCAGTTGCTCGGTTACCCATTTGGCCATAATGGCTTCCTCTTACCTGTCTTAATCTTCGGTGTTACCTGTTTTTGTCAACGCTTTGCGCTAGCGACCCAGGTTAATTTCCTGAGGCTTACGCTTTCAATTAGCCGTAGGTCGACTCATTGAGCGGGCTTAAATGAATCCAGCGTCTTAAGCTAAGTTTAGACCTTTTCCTAATTTTTTCCCAGCTCAATGGCATCGCCGAGCTCAGCCTCGGTTAGCGCGGTATCAAGTACCGGGTCTCGCCGATGCTGAATATCTTCGAGACTGCGCAATATTTCAACCTGTGGCGCAATCAATTCTTGGTGATTATCCGGCGCAAAAACCAGTCGCATGGTTGGCAAGGTTAAAGTCAGCCCCGAATGCGGTAACGTGACTTCCACTGGATAGACAAACTGATTGTTTGCGAGACTACCGGCTTTTTCACCTAACGTTCGTCCTAACTGATAGTGATTTACGCTCGCAACAAACAGGCTGCAAGCCGAATAACAAAATCCATTAGTAAGTACCCACACTCTGCTTGGCCTATAGCCATCAGTGGGCTCAATGGAATCGAGCTGCAGGGTAATCATTTCTCCGTCTTCTGCCCACCAGATCGAGTGTTGCAACTTATCGGTCCATTCCAGCGGGATCCATTGCAGCCCCCAACTGTATTTATCTTCTCGTCGCTGGCGGGTTTTGTCGACGTGGTTGTTTTTCAATTTTTCGCTGATTTTTATTTGTCCATGGTCAGCCCAGTAAATAGGTTTATCGGTCAGACGCGCCAACAAATTTTTCAGGTTCTCGGATAAGCCACCCTGGTTATAACGCACATCAATAATTAAATTCTCAACCCGTTGCTGCGCCATTTGGTCAAATTTATCGGTGAGATAAGATTCAAATATTTCAGGGTTTTCGTTAAAGTCGTTCAGCCACAGCAATGAAGTGGTGTCGGTCAATTTGGTAAAACCATAATAAGACGCAGGTCGCGCCGACTTTTTGGGCGTGACGATTGCCAATCCGACTAATTCTTTTTCCAGCTGTTGTGCTTGCCAGCGATAACTAATCTGATAATTTTCACCCGCATACCCCATCGCACTCAACAGCCAGGAAAAATCGAGCTGAATTCTCCGCGCTTGGCCGGATGTGGTTTCGCGGGCAACGAGTTTACGCATCACCGTCAGCAAATAATCCACTGGCGCGCCATTAATGGTAGTAATTTCCGCACCTATGGGAATGAAAGGCTTAGTGGACAGATCGGCAGCGACCAGCAATTTATCCTGATGCAGAATGACTGCCAGCGGAAATAAGCGTTCGCCGCTGATACTCAGGTCGCCGAATTGATCTTTGGGCAAATTCAGGTAACTGTGAACATCGCGTAACCTGGCCAGTAGAGGAGCGAGTTGGATATAAAACTGGGCGCGCGATAACGGGTAGTTTAGCGACTCATACACACGATTGAATTCCGCCTCAAACTCGGATTGCGACACACGGGCGAAGGGATCCGGATGGATTGCCATCAGCTGTTTTTTAAAAATAGCCATTTCCTGCCGCAGCAATTCGGGGCTTATCTGGGTACCAGCGACCGCCTGAGGTTCAGCGACCGGTTCTTCTAAGGCGGTTATTTGATCCTGCTCGGTTTGCAGGGAAGCACACCCTGCGATTCCGAGCAAAACCCAGCCGATTATGATTATTCGATGCAACTGATTCATTTAGTCAGTCGAGTCTCCCTATAACGATTATGAGATTGTACTCTGGCCTTATCCAAATGAAAAAGTTTAAATTCAACTATTTAGATGTGATAGCTGCTGCCAATCAACCCGATATGGACCTCATTCAGTCGTATTAATCCGTTGAAAGTTAAGCTAAAATGGGCATCAACGCTGTAGCACGCCATATGATCTGGCAAAATAACTGATGTGACGAATGAGCAAAGCAAAAACGGTTAATGCGAAACTCCCAACCAAATGGGGAGATTTCACGATTCACGCACTGGAAAAAGCTTCTGATGGTAAAGAGCACGTTGCACTTGCAATGGGCGATTTGAGTACCGATGAGCCCTTATTAATTCGAGTACATTCCGAGTGTTTAACGGGCGATGCCTTCTCCAGCCTGCGCTGCGACTGTGGCCCGCAACTGGAAGCGGCGATGGAGAAAATCGCCGATATTGGGCGCGGAATGATTGTTTATTTACGTCAGGAAGGTCGCGGAATTGGCTTGATTAACAAGATTAAAGCTTATGCCCTGCAAGATCAGGGTCAGGATACGGTCGAAGCCAATCTGAACCTGGGTTTCGCAGCTGATCATCGAACCTTCGAAGTTGCGGCAGAAATACTCGACTCTCTGGGCGTTACTAAAATTAAACTGATGACGAATAATCCACGTAAAGTCGAGGCATTAAAAGCGGCTAGCATCAATGTGATTGAACGAGTTCCACTCAAATATGGACGCAATCCTCACAATGAAGAATACCTTTCGACCAAACACGGTAAACTCGGCCATTTTCTCGATTAATGCAATTTTTACCAATAACCGTGCCATGTTCGAACGGCAATAGTCATCAAATCACAGATTAAAGGAATCCACTGAATGAAGCCTTCATTTCAAGTATCGCTGTCTTTTACCCCTATCGATGCGCATTGGGGCACTGAAGGAGAGCTCGCTTTTAACCAGTCGGGAGCGACTATCCACCTGGTCAGCCAGGCAGAAAAAGACGTCGACCAGGCGAGCCTGGATAATCCAGAAAACCTGGAAAAAATTCAAAAAAGTGCCCGCGCAATCGCCAACTTGAAAGTTCCCGCCATTCGCCTCGACGGCGATTGGTCGCTCGAAGCCCAATGGCATTTCTGGCAAGGTGCGTATAGCCCAAAACGGATCCCAGAAATTCAATTTGCACAGCTGAATGATGAAGAAACGGCAGTCTTGAATCATCGCATTCATGTTTTGAGCTGGGTCCGATCGATAATCAATCAAACTCCTGAAGATCTCTCACCAATCAACCTGGCCACTCAGGCGGCTGAATTTATTACTCAGCTCGCCCCGGAAAACGTAAGTTACAAAATGGTCAGCGATCAGGAATTGGCCGACAAAGGTTACGTCGGAATCCATGGTGTCGGTCGTGGCAGTAACCGCCCTCCGGTATTGCTGGAGCTGGATTATTGTCCCGCGGGCACCGAAAATGATGCACCGCTCGCCGCTTTGGTTGGTAAAGGGATCACCTTTGATAGCGGCGGCTACAGTATGAAAAGTACCCTGGGCATGTTGCACATGAAGTCCGATATGGGTGGCGCGGCGACGGTCGCTGGAGCGCTCGCGCTGGCAATCGCAAATGGCCTGCAAAAGCGAGTAAAATTGCTTCTTTGCTGCGCTGAAAACCTGGTCAGCGGCCAAGCCTATAAACTGGCAGATATTTTAAAATATCGCAACGGTGTGGCGGTGGAAGTGGTCAATACGGATGCAGAAGGCCGGCTGGTATTAGCCGATGGCCTGATTGACGCCAGTAATTCGGGCGCATCCTATATTATAGACGCGGCTACACTGACTGGTGCCGCGGTGGTCGCAGTCGGTGAACACTACAACGCTCTGTTCAGCCTTGATGAATCGCTAGCGACACAATTTGGCGCGATTGCACAGGCCGAATTTGACCCTACCTGGCGTTTACCGCTCACCCACAAACATCAACATCAATGCCCTTCTGCTTACGCAGACACTGCCAACAGTCGACCCGTTCCGGGGGGTGGCTCTGGTGGCGCAAGTAACGCAGCTGGATTTTTATCGCGATTTTTAACAAACCCGGACAAAGGCTGGCTGCACCTGGATTTAGCAGCCTGTTATCGCGATTCCGCCAATGCCCAGTGGTCAGCCGGCGCCACAGGTCGAGGCGTCCGCTCGATTGCCGCCTTTTTAAACCAGCTGTAGCCAATTGACAATCATGATAAAAAAACTCTGGAATCGGTTATTTGAACAAAACGCGAATGATCCGCATCTGGCCGAGTTGCCGGTAGTATTGCAACGCGCCGAGCATCAGGTTTCACGCAAGCAGATTAGCAAGAATGCTCTGAAAGTTCTCTATCGCTTGAATAATGCCGGTTTTGAGGCGTATCTGGTAGGCGGCGGCGTGCGTGATATTTTGCTCGGTCTATCGCCTAAAGATTTTGATATTGCAACCGACGCTACGCCCGAACAGGTGAGTAAACTTTTTCGAAATTGTCGCCTGATCGGCAGGCGGTTTCGTCTTGCTCACATTTTATTTGGTCGCGAAGTCATTGAAGTCGCGACATTCAGAGCAAGTCACGACAATACCTCATCCAGCCATGCGCAAACCAGTGAACAAGGTCTACTCGTTCGCGACAACGTTTACGGCAACCTGGAAGAAGACGCGTTTCGGCGAGATTTCACCGTCAACGCGCTTTATTATTGTGCGAAAGATTTTTCCGTGCGTGATCATGTTGGCGGCCTGGCCGACTTGCAAGCACGCCAGCTTCGCTTGATTGGTGACGCCCAGGCGCGCTATCAAGAAGATCCCGTTCGCATTCTGCGCGCCATCCGCTTGTCTTGCAAACTTGATCTAGCGATTGAAAAGCAGACTGCTGCACCTATTGCCGAGCTGTCCGAAATGCTCGAACACGTATCCCCGGCACGCCTTTGGGATGAATGTAGTAAATTATTTCTCGCCGGGTACGCCGCAAAAACCTGGCGATCGTTAGTAGATTTTGATGTCGCGCCACACCTTTTCCGTCAAACCTGTGATGCGCTCGCGCAAGATAACAACCGAACATTTGCGCATTTTGTCGAGGCCGCGCTGAGCAGTACCGACAAACGGATCAGTCAAGATTTACCGGTCACACCGGCATTTCTGTTTGCGGTTTTCTTGTGGCAACCCATGCAAAAACTGACCCAGTCGCTGATTGTCAAAGGGCTTCCCCCTTATGAAGCGAGCCAAAAAGCAGCCACTCAGGTGCTTGAAACGCAACGCCGCGCCATCGCGATTCCTAAGCGTTTTTCATTGGTCGCTAGAGAAATCTGGAGCCTTCAACACCGTTTGACCAACCGTCGCAAACGTAATGTCGACAATTTAATTCAGCATCAGCGCTTTCGGGCCGCTTATGATTTTCTCTGCTTGCGCGCAGGTGATGATCCCGAACTACAAGAACTTGCCAAATGGTGGACGGACTATCAAGATGCCGCCGCCGAGCAACGCAGCCACATGGTTAAAGCGGTGCAACAACCCAGCCCCGCGAATAAAAAACGCAAAAAGCGGCGTCCGAACCGTTATGCACGAAATCGGGGCCCAGCAAATCAGCAATGACAGATATCGCCCCTTCCCCGTCACAGCTTAATGGTGTCATCGCCTTTATTGGACTGGGGGCCAATTTAAATGATCCTCGCCAGCAGCTATTAACCGCGCTTGAATCGCTCGCGCAATTACCTAACACCCGCCTGGTTACTCATTCAAGCCTTTACCGCAGTGTGCCCATGGGTCCTCAGGATCAGGACGACTATATCAATGCAGTCGCAAAATTAGAGACCCAACTCGCACCGTTGCCTTTATTGGATGCACTGCAATCTATCGAAAATCGCCAAGGTCGGGTACGCAAAGAAGAACGTTGGGGACCCAGAACACTAGATCTGGATCTGTTGCTGTACAATAATAGCGAGATTGACCATCCAAGATTAACGGTGCCTCACTATGGCATCGCGGCGCGAAATTTCGTATTGTTGCCTTTGGCCGAAATAGCGCCACAGCTGGTTTTTCCAGACGGAACACGGCTACCACTACTCATAGAACAACTAGACCAACAAGGGATAGAAAAACTTTGATCAATCAAGACAGCGTCAGCAGTAAATCCTATATCGCTATCGAGGGCCCTATCGGCGTCGGCAAAACGACCTTAGCGAAAAAGCTGGCAGAAACCTATAACAGTGAATTATTACTTGAAGGTGCCACCGAGAATCCATTTCTGGAAAAATTTTATCAAGATCCCAAAGCCGGTGCGTTACCGGCACAATTATTCTTTCTTTTTCAGCGAACCCAACAACTCAAAGCGTTGATTCAACCGGATATGTTTATCACCCAACGGATCGCCGATTTTATGATGGAAAAAGATAGACTCTTTGCACGCGTTACCCTGAATGACGACGAATTTAATCTTTACGAACAGGTCTATCAGAATTTAACGATTGACGCACCCACCCCCGATCTGGTGATTTATTTGCAAGCGCCAGTCGATGTGCTTTTAAAACGGATCCGCAAGCGTGGCGTCAACATGGAATTTTCCATCACCGAAGATTACCTCAACCAGCTGAATAACGCCTACACTGACTTTTTCCATTACTACGACGCATCGCCGCTGTTGATAGTCAATGCTTCCGGAATTGACCTCGTCAATAATCAACAAGATTACCAACAACTACTCGAGCGTATTGACCAGACTAACAATGGTCGCAACTATTTTAACCCCACGGTTGTGTAAATTTTTTGCCGCAGGAAACCTCATGAAAAAACAGACATTACATTCCCTGTTTGCGCTTAAGCAGCAACAGGTGCCCATTGCCGTTCTTACCGCTTACGATGCAACCTTTGCCAAACTGGTTAGCAATCAGGGCGTCGAAGTCATCCTGGTCGGTGATTCTCTTGGCATGGTCATTCAGGGAGCCGACTCAACGGTCCCGGTCTCCATGGACGATATGTGCTACCACACCCACTGTGTCGCAGCCGGCAATCAAGGGGCCTTTTTAATTGCCGACATGCCTTATATGTCCTATGCCACCACCGAGCAAACGCTTGCCAACGCGGCTTTGTTAATGCAAGCCGGTGCCAACATGGTCAAAGTGGAAGGCGGCCAATGGCTGCTGGAATCGATTGCGGCGTTAACAGAGCGAGGCATTCCCGTGTGCGCTCATCTTGGTTTGACCCCGCAATCGGTTGACGCTCTGGGTGGATTTAAAGTGCAAGGACGTGACGATCAATCAGCGCAACAAATTTTGGCCGATGCCAAAGCACTCGAAAAAGCCGGTGCCAAAATGTTGGTGCTCGAATGCGTGCCGCGACAATTGGCGCAACAAATCACCGAAGCGCTAACGATCCCAACTATTGGTATTGGGGCAGGTGCTGGCACCGATGGTCAAGTTTTAGTGCTGCAAGATATGTTAGGACTTAACCGTGATTTTAAACCCAAGTTTGTCCGCAATTTTATGCAGGCGAGCGACGTTTCTACGGTAGACGAAGCGATCGCCAGTTACGTCGAAGCGGTCAAAACCCGTCGCTTCCCCGCTGACGAACACTGCTTCGACTAACTATCGATTAAGGTGGTGTAATGGAAATTATTCAAGATCCCAAAACTCTGCAACAGCAGTTAATCGAACTAAAACGTCAGGGAAAAACCATTGGTTTTGTGCCGACTATGGGAAACCTGCACGCCGGACATTTATCCTTGATTGATATTGCCCGCGCCAGGGCCGATATTGTGGTTAGCAGCATTTTTGTTAACCCCATGCAGTTTGGGGAAAACGAAGATCTGGATAGTTATCCGCGCACACTTGAAGCCGATAGCCAAAAACTGGCGGCGCGCGGCACAGATTTTTTATTCACGCCGACGGAGCAACAAATTTATCCGCGCGGTAAAGCGTTTCACACTAGCGTTGAAGTCAATCGACTCACCGAAAAGCTCTGCGGCGCTTCTCGACCGGGTCATTTTCGCGGCGTAACCACCGTCGTCAATATACTGTTTAATATTGTTCAACCCGAAGTTGCCGTGTTTGGCAAAAAAGACTATCAACAATTTCAGGTGATAAAAGCGATGGTCAATGACCTCCAGATCCCCGTTAAAATTATTGGCGGCGAGATAGTCCGAGAAACAAATGGCCTGGCGATGAGTTCACGTAACGGCTACCTGTCAAGTAACGAGCTCGAGCAAGCCAGTCAGTTGCGCAAGGCGATCAAAACCGCCGGCGAACAAATCCAACAACGGCAATCGATGACCGCGGTGATCCAACAGGCCAAAAACTTTTTGGCGGACAAGGGGTTTAAAGTGGATTACTTTGAAGTCGTCCGTCAGGCGGATTTAGAACCCGCACAAACAGGCGATACCGAGTTGTTGATTGCGGCCGCTGCATGGCTAGGTAAACCGCGACTGATTGATAACCTGGAAGTCAAAATTCGCGAATAAATGACATTTTGTGTGACAATTCGCGTTATTTAGCGGCTTTTATTGGTGATCGAGCCTTGGTTTTTGTTGTCACGCAGCAATAGATCTTGTTACACTCAAATGGTTGAGATTGCAAATAATAATATCGCCTAATACTGGGGACCATAACAATACAGACAATTAGGCCACAATAAATACAGGATCCTACCGTCATGTCAGATACAAGAGTTATAAAAAAATACCCTAATCGCCGGTTATACGATACCCAAATCAGCAGTTATATAACTCTCAATGACATCAAAGAATTAGTCATGTCTTACAGCGATTTCAAAGTCATTGATGCCAAAACGGGCGATGATCTGACTCGTTGCACGCTGATGCAAATTATTACCGAAGAAGAAACCAGTGGTCAGCCACTTTTAACCGCTGAAATTCTCAAAGAATTTGTGCGCTTTTACGGTGACTCAATGCAGGCGATGATGAGCCGTTTCCTTGAGCACAGCATTAAACATTTTATGGAGCGACGAGCCGGTCTGAAAAGTCCACTCAATACCATATTAGGCGCTAACCCGGTTTCTTTGATGCAAAACATTGCTGAGCAGAATATGGATTCCTGGTCGTCTAAATCAGCGAGCCAAAAAAGTAAAGAAAGTAGCTTAAACTAACCTGTCAATTTTAGCTTTTCGCCGGCTGGTTGATCAGTATGATTCAGCCAGCGACTAAAGTTTGCTAAGCAATACCTCAAAAATGACGCCCGACATCGCCCAATAGGGTGAACGATAAAAGGCAATTAATAACACAATTAATATCCCCCAGGCCAACATCATCTTAATGCTCATCAAGGTGGTGACACGCCTTTGTTGATATTGTCGCCACACCGCTTTGGCATAATTCCAGGCCACCGTCATCGCAATGGCAATAGATACACCAAACAACAGTAGATAATTCCCTTCGCCATTGTCGAGCGCGACGGCGGCCCCAACGAGTATGCCGGGGATTAAATAAACGGGGGCCCATAAAAGTCCGGAAATCAGATTAACCCAGAAAAAAGTCCGACGGGGCATTTCAGAAATGCCGGCAATCAAAGGAATTACAGCACGAGTGGGACCAAAAAATCGTCCGATAAAAACACCGCTGACGCCGTGCTCGTGAAAAAATCGGCGACTGCTTTCGATTAATTTTTCGTGCTTTGCGACAAAGTTCCAGGCGAGCACTTTTTCATGATAATGGTAACCGAGTAAATAACTTAAATATTCACCGATAACCGCACCTAAATAGGCGGCGATCACAATCGGATAAAAATCTAATACATCCGCCCCAATCAAAGTCCCAACGCCAACCAACAAAACCCAACCGGGTACCAACAAACCAATTATGGCTACAGATTCTAAAAAAGCGACAAGGAATACAATCAGCGCAGCCCATTGCCCATGGTGTTCAATAAAGAGCAGAATCGAATCTTTCATCGTATCATTTAAGCCAGGTAAGCGCCGATGAGCAGTGTTACGACAAAGCCCACAGAAATTAAGGTAAAGTAAACACTTCCTAACAAAGTACCTTTCACCAGCGTGACCAGCCAACTTTGGCGATAAACCCGACGCATGGAAAGGAATATGTATACAAACATCCAGATCATTATCAGGGTTGTGAGCCCGTCTGCAATTTCAGCCATCACGCGTAAACCCAAAGCGCCGCTTTGCGCAAACGTCTCATAGAAACCTGCCAGGCCCATATTCAACATCAGGGCGACATAGATAAAGCTGTGGTTATGGATCAGAAAAATTAAATGCTCGACGTAATAGCGTTTCGAAAAACAATAAAACAGTTTGAGAATAACAGCGAAAATCGGCAATAAAATAAACATCATATAGGGTAAGAGTTCGTAAACTTGCTTCACCAAGGGGGCGGGGTCATTTTTCCAAGCTTGCCATTTTTTCTCAATTTCATCGGCAAAGGCTTTAAACGCACCACCTTCCTGGAATTCTTTTCCCTTAAAAGTTAATTCATCGCCTTCAAAGTGAATTCCAAAATTTTGATCATCGACTCTTTCAGCGCTTTGTGACTGCGATGGGGTATTTTTAGCACCAGAAATTGACGCTTGTTCTTCGTTGGGTTGTGTCGGCTTTGCCGTAGGCGCATTTAAGGCGATTACTTCGCTAGCAACCGCTGGCTCTTTGTCGTCGATTGGGATAATTGCTTGCGTATCGGTATTGAGTTTCAACAGAACAATAAACAATACGCTGGTGATTAAATACAATCTAAGCGGTAAAACATAATACAGTCGGCGATCGCGAATATAATCGTTGGTAATTTTGCCTGGATTAAATAACAACGGCGCAATGGTATGTCGTAACCGGGAATCATAACCAACGACATCTTCAAGGACTTCGCGGAAAAGCTCGCCGAAAAACTTGATCATACTGCGCGATGATTGACCACAATTATGACAGTAAGGACCATTCAGTCGCGTGTCGCAATTGCTGCAGCGTTCACCTAATTCGGTAAGCGCCTGAGGCTGAGACTCTGACGATGAATGAGGTGATTGGTTGCGCTCGGAGACTGATTCTTGATTCACTTTTATTGTTCTAAAATGCGTTTATTAAAACCCATGATACTGGATACCCGCTGAGCGAACAAATGCGATGCAGGTAGATTTAAACACTGACCGATGACAATTAATGATCTTTAATGAAACAGCCCGAATGTTGATTCGGGCCTAAGTGGAGTCAATCAGGTATCAATAAAAACGTTGGGCGAGACTTTAAATTTTTTGGCAAGCTCTTTTACGTGTCGCAAAGTCAAGGTGCGTTTGCCGCTTAAAATTTCTGAAACCACGCCTTGCGAACCGACTTCTTTGAGCTCTGACTGTTTTATGCCATGCAATTTGATCAGGTAACGTAACGCAAGCAATGCCCCACCCTGTTGCTCTAACACCTGAGTGTTTTCATATTCCTGCGCTGCTCGCGTCATTGCCTTGATAAGCCCTGATAAAGGACTATTCGGACGGTTTTCTACTAAGGTCATTGCATCCCGCAAATTAACCAACAGTGTTTCATAATCTTCTGGGGTTTTCGGGGTATCAATGACCGGCGAAACCATATTCCAATGCTGAACCGCTTTTTCTAGTGCCTCTTGCATTCCTTTTCCTCCTAGTGGCTACCAGGCTTTATTTCATCGATGTACGCTACCTGCGACTCAAAATTAATTAGCGTATGAATGAGCAACGTCGTCTCTGGTACCGGAAATTTATATTCATGGTTAAAACCACGAATGTTTCCAAAAGTTGTTCGTAACGCTTGCTCAGATCTAAAATCGCCCTGACTCAGTATTTGATACCAACCTTGTAAGTGACTTTGCGCTGCCGGATAGCGTTGCTGAGCCTCTCTGATACGATCGATAGCGACAATCTTCATTTGAAACCTCCCTGTTTTTCTCGTGTTGTTTTTTTATTCACTCATTCACCTGATGATTCGCACATCTTTCATCTGCCTTAGAGCAGACGCTCGATCAATACTCATGAATATAAATTAGCTAATCGAAGTTAATTTTACAATTAACCAGGTCTCAAAAGAGCTATTCTAGCGCGTTTGTTCAGTAAACTTAAATAACAATTATTCCCATTATTGGTAATATAGCTGATCAACTCCCTATTGAGTTGTCTTTTTTATTGAATTTGTCCCCATTTACTTTATAAAAACAAGGCTCTACACTGGCTTTTTAAATATCACACCGGACACTTATGTACCCCTACCTTGTTCAATCTGACAGCTTTACCATTGGCACTTATGGCGTTATGTTAGCAATTGCTTACTTAGTTGGAAGACACCTGTATATAAAACGTCTTAACCAGATTACTCAGAAGCCTGTGAATACTGAACTGCTCATTGTCAGTTTATTGATTTTTGGTGTTATCGGGGCAAAAGTCATGTTTATCATTAAAAACCCGCACGAAGCTTCTTTATCTGACTGGAGCAGTATTACCGCCGGGAGTGGTTTTTCTAGCCAGGGCGCGATACTTGCGGCAATTATTGTCACGGTGATCTTTGCCCATTTTAGCCAACAAAAACTCTCCCACCTGTTGGACGCGGCTGCGCCGGCTGCGGTTATGGCCTACGCTTTGGCTCGCATCGGGTGTTTTTTAGCTGGGGATGACTGCTATGGCGTTCCGTCCGAGCTGCCCTGGGCCATGAGTTTTCCGCACGGGGTTGCAGAAACTCACGATAGAGTTCACCCCTTGCCGCTTTATGAAATGCTCTATTCTCTCGCCATCTGGGTATATCTCACAAAAAGACAACTCACCGATCCTCCGCCTTATAGCCAGTTTTTTATGTTATTAATGACTTGGGGGGCTTGCCGATTTTTGGTCGAATTTATATCGACCAACCCTGAAAAAATCTTTGCAATGTCGGGCTCACAGTTCGGTGCGTTGTTGATGTTGATAGCAGGCGTCAGTTATTTTGCCTTCTACCCGCTAAAGGGCAGGCAAAAAAAAGCCGGGTAATTACCCGGCTAAAAATTTGTTTTCAATCGAATTTACTCTTCGGTTTCTTCGATTTCTTCTTCGTCGTCGATAACTGGACGATCAACCAACTCAACGTAAGCAATAGGCGCTTTATCACCAGCTCTGAAACCGGCTTTGATGATTCGCAGGTAACCACCTGGACGTTCCTGGTAACGTGGACCAAGTTCATCGAATAATTTACCTACAGCGGCTTTACTACGTGTACGTGAGAAAGCTAAACGACGGTTTGCGACTGAATCTTCTTTGGCAAGAGTGATCAGTGGCTCAACTACGCGACGCAGCTCTTTCGCTTTAGCCACTGTAGTTTTAATCAGTTCGTGCTCAATGAGAGACACAGACATGTTACGAAACATAGCCTGACGATGGCTTGAGTTTCGGTTTAATTGACGACCGCTTTGACGATGACGCATTTTCAATTACCTTTTCATTTTACCAGCCTGCAATAGTACTGATATTCTTTGGTTTGTGTTATAAAACAAACAACTTAATTAATAAAATCAAGCGCTTGCGATACTACTTAAATGATAAAACCCTATTCAATAAGAATAGGGTTTTAGTCAATTTTTCTCGTTGATTGAGAGCTTAGGCGTCGTCAAGAATGCTTGACGGCGGCCAATTCTCCAAACGCATACCCAATGATAAACCACGAGAAGCAAGAACATCTTTAATTTCAGTCAGTGACTTCTTACCCAGGTTAGGGGTTTTGAGTAACTCGACTTCTGTTCGCTGAATCAAATCACCAATGTAGTGAATATTTTCAGTTTTCAGACAGTTCGCACTACGGACAGTTAATTCTAAATCATCAACTGGACGCAGCAGAATTGGATCAACTTCTGGCTCTTCTTTCTCTGGCTCAGCTTGTTTTTCGTCTTTCAAATCAACAAACGCTGCTAATTGCTGCTGTAAAATAGTCGCGCAGCGACGAATCGCTTCTTCAGGCTCGATTGTGCCGTTAGTTTCTAAGTCTAAAACTAACTTATCGAGGTTAGTGCGCTGTTCTACACGCGCTGAATCTACAACATACGAAACTCGACGAATCGGGCTAAAAGACGCATCCAGCTGGAGGCGACCAATGGCCATATCTTCGTCTTCGTTCTTCTTGCGAATTGCAGCTGGCTCGTAACCGCGTCCATTTTTGATCATTAGACGCATATTGAGAGAACCTTTTTTAGTCAATGTCGCGATATGGTGATCAGGATTAACTATCTCAACACCTGCTTGTTCTTCAATATCGGCAGCAGTCACAGGACCTTCGCCTTGTTTTTGAAGAATCAATGTCGCTTCATCTTTATCTTCTAACTTAATTGCCAAACCTTTCAGGTTTAGCAAGATATCGATGACGTCTTCTTTAACACTTTCGATAGTCGTATATTCGTGAAGCACGCCGTCGATTTCCACTTCAACTACCGCACAACCAGGCATCGATGAAAGTAAAATTCTACGTAGCGAGTTACCTAAAGTGTGACCAAAACCTCTTTCAAAAGGTTCTAGAACGACTTTGGCTTTTCTCTCACCCAGATTTTCCACTTTGATCTGACGTGGCGTCAGAAGCTCAGTGACATTGCCCATAAATAATCCTCTTCAAGTGTTACTTGGAGTACAATTCCACAATTAGGTTTTCATTGATGTCAGATGGTAAATCAGTACGTTCTGGAACGTTCTTGAATGTTCCTTCCATCTTCTTTTCATCAATTTCAATCCAAACTGGACGGTCTTTTTGTGAAGCTAATTCTAAAGCTGCAACTATACGTGCTTGCGTCTTAGACTTTTCACGAATAGAAATAACGTCAGCTGGTGTTACCTTGTATGAAGGAATATTAACCAATTTACCGTTAACCATAATTGCTTTATGGCTAACCAATTGACGTGCTTCAGCGCGAGTAGAGCCAAAACCCATACGGTAAACGACATTATCTAAACGTGATTCTAATAGTTGCAGCAGGTTTTCACCAGTCGCACCTTTTAGACGCGCAGCTTCTTTGTAGTAATTACGGAATTGCTTTTCCAGTACACCGTAAATACGACGAACTTTTTGCTTTTCACGCAACTGTAAACCATAGTCAGACAAACGCGTACGTCTGCCACCATGGAAACCAGGTGCTTGATCAATCTTACACTTATCTTCGATAGCACGAACGCCGCTTTTCAGCATCAAATCAACGCCTTCACGACGTGCTAACTTAAGCTTAGGTCCTATATATCTTGCCATTGTTTAATCTCCAGCAGTACCTAAAGTTACACGCGTCGCTTTTTAGGCGGACGACAACCATTATGCGGGATAGGCGTAACATCAGTGATGTTAGTAATCTTAAATCCAGCATTGTTTAAAGCGCGAACAGCAGACTCACGGCCTGGTCCAGGGCCTTTGACGAATACTTCCATATTCTTCATACCCATTTCCTTTACCATTTCTGCGACGCGATCTGCAGCAACCTGTGCCGCAAATGGTGTGCTTTTACGCGAACCTCTAAAACCAGAACCACCAGCAGTGGCCCAAGCAAGAGCATTACCCTGACGGTCAGTAACAGTCACGATAGTATTATTGAATGACGCATGGATATGAGCCATTCCATCAACTACGTGCTTTTTGACCTTTTTACGTGAACGAGGTGTTTTAGCCATAGTCGTTTATCTCTTAATTGGTTTACGAGGACCCTTACGAGTACGCGCATTGGTTTTGGTACGCTGACCACGGACAGGCAGACTTCTTCTGTGGCGAATACCACGGAAGCAACCTAAGTCCATCAAACGTTTAATATTCATTGACACTTCACGGCGCAAATCACCTTCAACGGTGAATTTCGCGACTTCTGAACGAAGTGATTCGATTTCTGATTCGGCAAGATCACGGATCTTGCGGCTTTGCTCAATACCCGCATTAGCACAGATTTGCTGTGCGCGAGTACGACCGATGCCATAAATTGCGGTTAACGCAATTACCGAATGCTTATTAACTGGAATGTTAATACCAGCGATACGGGCCATCTAACTAACTCCCAAATTTCAGTTTCAAGCACTAGCATGTACTTTTACAGCTAGCAGCCTTAAAAAGGCGCGACATAATAGCCTTGAAACGATTAAAAATCAACCTGTTAATGTAATTTGTAATCTCTCTTAAGCGAGATATATAAAGGAAGTCTTTATATTAACCCTGGCGCTGTTTATGACGCGGGTCAGAACAAATTACTCGTACACTGCCGTTTCTGCGAATAACTTTGCATTCACGGCACATTTTTTTAACAGAAGCTCGAACTTTCATTTTCGTACTCCAAACTGCTCGGCGCTACCGGATGCCGGTTGAGCCGTAGTTTTTAAAATTGGCCTTTTTCAATACTGATTCATAATCTCGAGAGATAAGGTGGGCTTGTACCTGAGACATAAAGTCCATAATAACAACCACGATAATCAATAATGAAGTTCCACCGAAGTAGAAAGGCACTTGCCAAAATAAGATCATGAACTCTGGAAGCAAGCACACTGCAGTAATATACAGAGCGCCAACTAGAGTGAGCCGCGTCATAACCTTATCGATGTATTTGGAAGTTTGCTCTCCAGGACGGATCCCGGGGATAAACGCTCCAGATTTTTTCAGCTGGTCAGCCGTATCACGCGGGTTATACACCAGCGCAGTATAGAAGAAGCAGAAGAACATAATGCCAGCGCCATAAATCAGAATATACAGCGGGTTACCCGGCTGCATTTGCTGGGCTATGTTTTGTAACCATAACAAGTCATCACCTTGATTCGCGCCAACCCATTGAGCAATGGTGCCGGGGAACAGAATGATACTTGAAGCAAAAATTGCTGGGATAACCCCTGCCATGTTCACTTTTAATGGTAAGTGCGACGACTGCGCCTGATACATACGGCGACCTTGTTGCTTTTGTGCATAGTTGACAACAATCCGTCGTTGTCCGCGTTCCATGAAAACCACAAACGCCGTCACCATGAGCACAACCGCAAAAATCAGAATCAGCGCAAGAATATTCATCTCGCCCTGACGAGCTTGTTCAAAAGTTAAACCAATCGCATTGGGTAGCCCAGCGACAATACCGATAAATATCAGCACTGAAATACCATTACCGATGCCACGCTCGTTAATCTGCTCACCCAGCCACATTAAGAACATAGTACCCGTCACCAAACTGACGATCGCGCCAAAATAAAAGCTAAAACCTGGGTTCGGCACTAGGCCTGGCGCCAGATTCGGGAAATTGGTAGCAATTCCGACCGCTTGTAACGTTGCAAGGAAGAAAGTCAGATATCGTGTGTACTGATTAATTTTACGACGCCCAGCTTCACCTTCTTTTTTGATTTCCTGAAGCTTTGGCTCAACAAAGCTCATCACCTGAAGGATAATAGACGCGGTTATGTACGGCATAATACCTAACGCGAACACACTAGCTCGCTCTAATGCTCCACCGGAGAAAACGTTAAATAACGCTAAGATCGTCCCTGACTGTTGGCTCATCAGCTGATCCAGCACTGCTGCATCGACGCCTGGAACCGGTACAAAGGACCCTAAACGGAAAATAACAATAGCAGTTAGCACAAACAACAAACGTTGCTTGAGCTCGGTTAAACCACCGCCTGATTTCTTTTCTACTGGAGCTTTAGCCATTTCTTTATGCTAACCCTTTAACTCTCTAAAACAAGAAAAGCTTAATCGACAAGTCGATTAAGCTTAAACCAATTATGCTTGGACAGTTCCACCAGCAGCTTCAATGGCTGCTTGAGCACCTTTTGATACCTTAACACCATCGCCGATTTTAACTGCACGGTCAATAGAGCCAGATAACATTACCTTAACTTGCAGGATATTTTTATTAATAAGGCCGGCAGCGCGCAAAGACAATAGGTCAATTGCATCCCCTTCAACTTTATTTAATTCACCCAATCGTACTTCCGCAGAAACCAAAGATTTTCGCGAAGTAAAACCAAATTTTGGTAATCGCTGTTTCAAAGGCATTTGACCACCTTCAAAACCCGGTTTTACTTTTCCGCCTGAACGCGACTTTAAACCTTTATGTCCGCGGCCACAGGTTTTACCTAAAGTAGAACCGATACCACGACCAACGCGTTTGGCTTTCTTTTTAGCGCCTTCACCAGGACTAAGAGTATTTAAACGTAAACTGTTCTCACTCATGGGATTAGCCCTCCACACTGATCATGTAGCTGATTGTATTAACCATACCACGCGTTGAAGGCGTATCTTCGACTTCAACCGTATGGCCAATGCGACGTAAACCCAAGCCCATCAGACACGCTTTATGGTTCTTAAGACGACCAATCGCTGATTTGGTTTGAGTTACTTTCATGTACTTTTTCTTAGCCATGATTTACTCCATAATTTCGGCGACCGACTTGCCACGCTTAGATGCAACTGCCTCTGGAGAGAACATTTCGCCTAAGCCGCGGATAGTCGCGCGTACGATATTGATTGGATTGGTAGAACCAATGCTTTTCGCCAATACGTTTTCAACACCAACAACTTCAAATACAGAGCGCATTGCACCACCGGCAATGATTCCTGTACCAGGCGACGCAGGCTGCATATAAACTTTAGATGCGCCGTGGCGTGCATTGATTGGGTGTTGTAGCGTGTGGCCGTCTTTTAATTCTACTTGAATCATATTACGACGAGCTTGTTCCATTGCTTTTTGGATAGCGGCAGGCACTTCACGCGCTTTACCACGACCAAAACCAATTTTACCGTTACCATCACCAACTACGGTTAGTGCAGTGAAAGAGAAGATACGTCCACCTTTGACCACTTTCGATACGCGGTTGACGTTGACTAACTTTTCCACCATACCGTCGGTATTGTTTGCTTCTTGTCTAGCCATTTCTCTAACCCTTAAAACTGGAGACCATTTTCGCGAGCAGCGTCAGCTAACGCTTTCACACGACCATGGTATTTGAACCCAGAGCGATCAAACGCAACGTTTGATACGCCAGCCTTAGTTGCACGCTCTGCGACCAATGCGCCAACAGCCTTAGCTGTTTCAACATTTCCGGTCGCATTACCGGCCGCTTTAATGTCTTTTTCAACACTTGAAGCAGTCGCTAATACTTTTCCGCCTTCAGCAGAAATGACCTGAGCGTAAATATGGCGAGGTGTACGATTAACAACTAAACGAACGGCACCTAGCTCTTTCATTTTCATTCGACCCTTAGTCGAACGACGAATTCTAGCTTGTTTCTTATTCATGACGCTGTCCTACTTTTTCTTAGCTTCTTTACGACGGATAGTTTCATCCGCGTATTTCACACCTTTACCTTTATAAGGCTCTGGTGGACGATAAGCTCTGATGTTAGCGGCGACTTGACCGACAGCCTGTTTGTCGATCCCTTTGACTACGATTTCTGTATTAGAAGGCGTCTCAACAGTGATACCTTCTGGCAGTTCGTAGTTAACTGGGTGCGAAAAACCAAGTGTCAGGTCGAGGGTTTTACCTTGCGCTTTAGCACGGTAACCAACACCAACCAACTGCAGCTTCTTTTCGAAACCTTCAGAAACACCTGTGACCATATTGTTCACGAGTGAACGCATGGTACCTGACAACGCCTTACCACCGTCTACGCCTTCACGGCCAGCGAAAGTGACTTGGTTGTCTTCAACATTAACGTCAACAGATGGATGAATATCTTGCGTCAATTCGCCTTTGGAACCCTTAACGTTAATTGTTAAACCTTTCAGGTTAACAGTAACGCCTGATGGGATTGCCACTGGATTATTTGCTACTCTAGACATATCTGGTTCTCCTTAGGACACAATGCAGAGAACTTCGCCGCCGTGACCTGCTTTACGTGCAGCGCGATCAGTCATCACACCTTTAGAGGTAGATACAATCGCAACACCTAAACCGTCAAGTACACGAGGTAGCTCAGTAGATTTTTTGTAAATACGCAGTCCAGGACGGCTAACACGCTTAATTGTGTCAATTACCGGACGACCCTGGTGGTATTTCAATTCAATAGATAGTTCTGCTTTTCCGCCATCAACTGATTTCATATGATCAGAGATGTAACCTTCTTGCTTTAAAACTTCTGCAATAGAAATTTTAAGCTTTGAAGAAGGCATGGAAACTGCTTTTTTGCCTGCTGATTGTCCGTTACGGATGCGAGTCAGCATATCTGCAATAGGATCTTGCATGCTCATATTGATTCTCCCAACAATTACCAGCTAGCTTTAACTAAGCCAGGTACATTACCTTTCATCGCTTGCTCACGTAATTTGTTACGGCATAAACCGAATTTACGTAAGTAAGCATGAGGACGACCGGTGACACGACAACGATTTCGTTGACGTACAGGACTTGCGTCACGTGGCAGCTTTTGAAGTGCCACTTGCGCTTCCCAACGCTCATCTTCGCTTTTGTTGAGGTCAGCAATAATCGCTTTCAACTCGGCACGCTTGGCAGCATATTTTGCTACTGTGCGAGTGCGCTTTGCTTCGCGCTGTACCATTGATACTTTTGCCATTGTTTACCCCTTAGCTTTTGATCGGGAAGTTAAACGCGTTTAATAACTCGCGTCCTTCTTCGTCAGTTGTCGCAGTGGTAGTGATGGTGATATCCATACCGCGGATCTTATCGACCTTATCGTAATCGATTTCAGGGAAGATGATCTGCTCTTTAACACCCATGGAATAGTTTCCACGACCGTCAAAAGACTTAGGATTCAAACCACGGAAGTCACGAATACGTGGAATAGCAATCGCTACTAAACGCTCCATGAATTCCCACATGCGCTCTCCTCGGAGAGTAACCTTCGCACCAATAGGGTAGTCGTCACGAATTTTAAAACCCGCAATAGATTTGCGAGCTTTAGTGACAACAGGCTTTTGGCCCGAGATTGCTGTTAAGTCATTGCAAGCGTTCTCAAGAACTTTCTTATCCCCAACAGCTTCACCCAGACCCATGTTTAATGTGATCTTGGTAATCTTAGGGACTTGCATGACAGATTTGTAGCCAAACTTTTCAGTTAAAGCTGAGACTACATTTTCTTTGTAGTGGTCTTGCAGTTTCGCCATTTCTTACACCAATTTAATAAAAAATGAATTTAATCGACGAGTTCGCCGTTCGATTTAAAAATTCGAACACGCTTGCCGTCGTCTTGCACTTTAAACCCAACGCGATCGGCTTTGCCGGTCTTAGGGTTAAAAATTGCAACATTAGAGATATCCATTGGGGCTTCTTTCTCTACGATGCCACCCTGGATACCCGCTTGTGGGTTAGGACGAACATGTTTTTTCATCATGTTCAAGCCTTCCACGACAACACGGTTTTTAGCAGTGATAATTTTGCTTACTTTACCGCGCTGTCCATTGCTCTTTCCTGTAAGAACGATGACTTCGTCACCAGTTTTAATCTTTTGCATGACAAATTCTCCTTACAGCACTTCTGGCGCCAAAGATACAATCTTCATAAACTTGTCACCGCGTAATTCGCGAGTAACAGGTCCGAAGATACGAGTACCAATTGGCTGCAAGTTGTTATTCAGCAGAACTGCCGCATTACCGTCAAAACGGATCAACGAACCGTCTGGACGACGAACGCCCTTACGAGTTCTTACAACTACAGCGTTAAGCACATCCCCTTTTTTCGCTTTACCGCGAGGGATTGCTTCTTTAACACTAACTTTGATCACATCACCGATTCTTGCGTATCGGCGGTGTGAGCCTCCAAGAACCTTAATACACTGAACTCGACGAGCACCGCTATTATCAGCCACGTCAAGTGTAGTTTGCATCTGGATCATTGGTCTTCTCCAATCATTCCCGCTCTCATTTTGGGCTGCATATTAGGCAGCACCGCGCAAAAGGAGCGGGAGTATACCATCATTCAATTGAATCAGCTAACTAAAATATTTGTAATTTTTTACAAATGTTTATTTAGCTCTTTCAACTACCTCAACTAACTGCCAGCTCTTGCTTTTTGAAAGCGGTCGGCTCTCAATAACAGTGACAGTATCGCCCATTTTGCACTCATTGGCTTCGTCATGTGCATGCACCTTGGTAGAACGTTTAATGAACTTACCGTAGATAGGGTGCTTGACCTGACGCTCAACTTTGACCGTGATGGTTTTATCCATCTTGTCACTGATGACTTTACCAGTCAGAGTACGCTTAATTACTTTCTGCTCGCTCATTAGCTCTGATCTCCTGAGACAGCTTGCGCCTTCTGATTTAAAACAGTTTTAACGCGTGCAATATCGCGACGTACATTTTTAAGCGTGTGAGTCTGTGTAGACTGACCTGTTGCTTTTTGCATGCGTAAGTTAAATTGCTCTTTACGCAGCTCAAGCAGTTCAGTTTGCAGTTCCTCAACGCTCTTTTCTCTCAACTCAGAAGCATTCATTACAGTACCGTCCGCTTAACAAAAGTTGTTTTAAAAGGAAGTTTAGCCGCCGCCAATGCAAATGAATCGCGCGCTAAATCTTCAGCAATACCTTCAACCTCGAACAACATACGTCCTGGCTGAATTTGTGCTACCCAATATTCCACACTACCTTTACCTTTACCCATACGAACTTCTAAAGGCTTTTTGGTAATTGGCTTGTCAGGGAAAACACGGATATATACTTTACCTTGACGTTTCATGTGACGCGTCATCGCACGACGAGCCGCTTCAATTTGTCGAGCTGTTAAGCGACCGCGACCAGCCGCTTTTAAACCAAACTCACCAAAGCTGACTTTATGGCTAACAACACCACGGTTACGACCCGTGTGCTGTTTACGAAATTTCGTTCTTTTTGGTTGTAACATGGTCTAATCCCCTACTTTTTCTTAGCTCGGGTAGGCTTCTTTTTTGGCTTTTCTTCAACCGCTACTGCTGGTTGATCACCAAAGACCTCACCTTTGAATATCCAGACCTTAACACCAATAATTCCGTAAGTAGTGCTAGCTTCCGCTGTTGCGTAATCGATGTCTGCACGGAGTGTGTGCAGTGGCACTCGACCTTCGCGATACCATTCGGCACGTGCGATATCTGCACCACCTAAACGGCCACTTACCTGAACCTTGATACCTTCCGCACCAACACGCATAGTGTTTTGTACCGCGCGCTTCATAGCACGACGGAACATTACACGACGCTCTAACTGCTGGGCAATGCCATCAGCAACCAGTTGGGCATCTAATTCTGGCTTGCGAACTTGCTCAATATTAATTTGAGTTTGTACGCCCGCTAACTGAGACACTTTCTTGCGTAGCTTTTCGATGTCTTCGCCTTTTTTACCAATCACGATACCTGGACGGGCAGTGTGGATGGTTACGCGCAACGCCTTTGCAGGACGTTCAATATCAATTTTAGATACTGAAGCGCGAGACAATTCTTTCATCAGCCATTCACGAATCTGAATGTCATTGGATAAGAAATCCGCATATTCACCGCCTTCTGCATACCAAATAGAGCTATGCTTTTTTACGATGCCAAGACGGATACCATTTGGATGTACTTTTTGACCCATGGATCTATCTCCTAGTTATCCGATACTTTAACGGTGATATGACAAGAACGCTTAAAAATGCGATCCGCTCTACCCTTAGCACGCGTTTTGATACGCTTAAGCGTTGGGCCTTCATCGACAAAAATTGTCGATACTTTTAGTTCGTCGATATCAGCACCGTCGTTATGCTCAGCATTGGCGATTGCAGAATCTAAAACTTTCTTAATCATGTCGGCAGCTTTCTTGTTGCTGAACTTCAGCACATTCAAAGCTTTTTCTACCGGCATGCCTCTAACCTGATCAGCTACCAGACGAGCTTTCTGAGGAGAGATACGTGCGTGACGTAAAACAGCTTGAGTTTCCATCATTATCTCCTATCGTCTAGCTTTCTTGTCAGCAACGTGACCTTTATAGGTACGAGTTGGAGCAAATTCGCCCAGCTTGTGACCTACCATGTCCTCATTTACAAGAACAGGTACATGTTGACGACCATTGTGAACAGCGATAGTCAATCCAACCATCTCGGGAGAGATCATTGAACGACGTGACCAGGTTTTAATCGGCTTTCTGTTGTTTGAGGCCACAGCGTCTTCTACCTTCTTCAAAAGGTGAAGATCGATAAATGGGCCTTTTTTAAGTGAACGTGGCACGATTGCTTCCTCTATTACTTACGGTTACGGCGACGGACAATTAACTTGTCTGTGCGCTTGTTACTACGAGTCTTCTTGCCCTTAGTTGGTACACCCCATGGAGTTACAGGATGTCTACCACCTGAGGTACGTCCCTCACCACCACCATGTGGATGGTCGACTGGGTTCATAGCAACGCCTCGAACAGTAGGTCGTACACCACGCCATCTTGTTGCACCGGCTTTACCCAGTGAACGTAGCATATGTTCAGCGTTACCAACTTCCCCAACTGTTGCACGACATTCAGCCAGAACTTTACGCATTTCACCACTACGTAAACGTAGCGTGGCGTAAGAACCGTCACGAGCAACAAGTTGAACGTAAGCACCTGCACTACGCGCTAGCTGTGCACCTTTACCAGGCTTCAGCTCGACACAGTGTACCGTGGTACCTACTGGAATATTTCTCATTGGTAAAGTGTTACCGGTTTTAATTGCGGCATCTTCACCAGATTTAATTTGATCGCCAGCTTTCAAACCTTTAGGAGCGATAATGTAACGACGCTCGCCATCGGCGTATAAAACTAATGCGATGTTTGCACTTCGGTTAGGATCGTATTCCAGGCGCTCAACCGTGGCTGGAATGCCATCTTTGTTGCGTTTGAAATCGATAATTCGATAGTGCTGCTTGTGACCACCACCAACGTGACGAACTGTAATTCGACCGTTGTTGTTGCGGCCACCGCTTTTAGATTTTTTGTCCAACAAAGGAGCATGTGGCGCGCCTTTATGCAGGTCAGGATTAACCACTTTGACTACAAAGCGACGACCTGGCGACGTTGGTTTAGCTTTCATTAGAGCCATTTTCTTACCCCTTCGCTTACTCGGCGCCTACAAAGTCAATGTCCTGCCCTTCTTGCAGAGACACGTAGGCTTTTTTCCAATCGGAACGACGTCCAGAAACCGTACCCGTGCGCTTGGTTTTACCCTTGGCAACAGCCGTTGTCACTTTTTCGACTTTAACGTCGAACATCATTTCAACTGCTTTTTTGATTTCTAGCTTTGTCGCGGTTTTTGCTACACGAAAAACAAACTCACCTTTATCAGCGGCGATACTTGCTTTTTCTGAAACGTGTGGAGCAAGTAAGATGCTCATGATTCTTTCTTGGTTCATCCCCACATCTCCTCGAATTTTTTCACTGCATCAACAGTCATGATAACTTTATCAAAAGCAATCAAGCTAACTGGGTCGCAAGCGTTAACATCGCGGACGTCAACTTTGTGCAAGTTGCGTGCAGCGAGGTAGAGGTTTTCTTCTACTTCGTTAGTTACGATTAATGCTTCAGTTAAACCGTATTCTGCTAATTTGCTAACCAGACCTTTAGTCTTAGGCGAATCAACGGTAAACGCGTCAACGACTAATAAACGGTCTTGACGAATCAGCTCAGAAAGAATGCACTGCATCGCACCGCGATACATTTTACGATTCACTTTTTGAGCGTGATCTTGAGGGCGTGCTGCGAAAGTTACGCCACCAGTACGCCAGATAGGACTACGGATAGTACCCGCACGAGCACGACCAGTTCCTTTTTGACGCCATGGCTTAGCACCACCGCCACTTACATCGCTACGAGTCTTTTGTGCACGTGTACCGGCACGCGAACCCGCCATGTAAGCTACAACAACCTGGTGAACCAACGCTTCGTTGAATTCACGTCCGAAAGTCACGTCAGAAACCTCTAACGCTGAACCTTTCTTCTTGCCTGTAACAGCTAAATTAATTTCCATTCTCTAATCTCCCCTAAACCTTCACTGCTGGGCGAACGATAACGTCACCACCAGTAGCCCCAGGTACGGCGCCTTTAATTAGAAGAATATTGCGCTCAGCGTCAACGCGAACAACAGATAGATTCTGTGTAGTGACTCGCTCAGCACCCATGTGACCAGACATTTTCTTGCCTTTGAATACTTTACCTGGTGATTGGTTTTGACCAATCGAACCATTCGCTCTATGCGAGATAGAGTTACCGTGAGTAGCGTCTTGCATGCTGAAGTTCCAACGCTTAACGCCACCTTGGAAGCCTTTACCTTTTGAGGTGCCGGTTACATCAACCACTTGACCTTCTTCAAAGATATCAACTTTGATTTCACCACCAGCTTCAAAGCCTTCAAGTGTATCTGTGCGGAATTCCCACAGACCACGACCAGCTTCAACGCCAGCTTTCTTGAAGTGACCAGCTGCAGGCTTAGTTACGCGATTTGCTTTGCGCTCACCTGTTGTGATCTGGATTGCTTGATAGCCGTCGTTTTCTTGAGTCTTAACCTGAGTGATTCGATTAGGTGACACTTCAATCACTGTGACTGGAGTCGAAACACCGTTCTCATCAAACACTCGGGTCATGCCGCATTTGCGACCAACGATTCCGATTGCCATTTTAAAAACCCTCTAAATACGTTACATGTTTAATTTATGTAACAAACTCTTTGTTAATTTCAGCGGTTTACTAATCCGAAACCAACCTTTAATCGATTCTCAAAAAACCTTATGAAAGGCTAATTTGAACATCAACACCTGCAGCCAAATCCAGTTTCATTAACGCATCAACTGTCTTTTCTGTAGGCTCTTCAATATCTACCATTCGTTTGTGAGTTCTAATTTCATATTGATCTCGCGCATCTTTGTTAACGTGCGGAGAGATCAGAACCGTATAACGCTCTTTGCGTGTCGGTAATGGAATAGGACCACGAACTTGTGCACCGGTGCGCTTTGCAGTGTTTACGATCTCAGCTGTTGAAAGGTCAATCAGCTTGTGATCAAAAGACTTTAAGCGTATTCGGATTCGCTGCTTAGCCATGCAAAGAATCTCCAAAGTTAAAAATTAAACATATAAAATCCGCCTCTCCCAACGTTCCTTAGGAGTGCGGTCAAATTCTTTTCGACCAAAATTAGGTCGGTTGTTGCGGCAAACATCGCCGTTTAGCCTTCAATTCTCTTATATTTCGTACATTTAAGAGAAATCCCAGACGGACTCTGCCAATCGGGGAGCGGCATTATAATGAAAAGGCCTGGTTAATACAACACCAATTGCTATTTATTCGGGAAAATTCGCTAATAATTCAGAACCGCCATAAAAACGTCGGTTTTAAGGACCTTGAATCACTCTCTAGACTTCGCTAACTATTTAATATAAAAGCATTTTTAAGTTTCTTATCAAAATGCAGAAATTTTGATGACAACAACCTTTGCTGGCGGGAAATGACGCTTGAATGCGGCTAAAATCGATTTTTTGTGGAAAAATTGGCGTTAACGGCTAAACATTCCGCTAAAACCATCAACCATGCGACTCGTTAGATGACGTTGATGTTTCTTAATCCGCTGATTTATGCGCACCTGGCCATCCAGGTTGGTTTGGCTGATCGTCGCTTCTAACAGGATTATCATTTTCCTTCCCCACGCGCGACCACCTGATAACTCAATAGCCGGTAACCATCAATATCATGAGTTTATGCCACTGCTGCAGGGAAACGCCGCTCTTTGGACTGCTCGCCTACAAACGCCTTGCGAGCCGTCAGAGAGAATCTCCTGGGTGCCGACTGGATATAGTCCCGCCCGGTCACCGATGCTAGCAGCTTAGCGCAGGAAATTTGAAGAAAGTCACTTTGACCGACAAAAGCCTACTCATCCATTTTAAATTCCATCGTATAAGTGGCCTTTTCTTCGACCGGCTCGGTGTTTACGTATTTCGGCGCAAACCGCCAATTTTTCATGACCTTGGTCGATGCGCGCTCAAATGCCGACCCGCCGTCAGAGTCAATCACCTGAATATCTTTAGCGTAACCCTCAATATCGACAACAAAGGACATACGCACCCAGCCTTCTTTTCGATTTATAGCTGCGTTGCGCGGATAGGAAGGCGGCTCGATATAGAGCGGCGTAATATCACCATTTTCTTCCCATTTAGATAACATCCCGACGGTTTGACACTGATTGGTCGCCAGCGCTTCCTGACCGTCTTTCATCAAGGCTTTGATTAAGAAGGTACGGGCAACTCGCTCCGCTTTCGCCTGATCGCCTAAAGCACCATAGGCATCTGCCGAAGCGCTAAACCACTTAATTGCTTGCTTATTTTTTCTTTGCGAATAATAGGTTTTTCCTAGCCAGAATGAAGCGTCGGCATAATTAGTTGCGTCTTTTCCGAGATAATATTCGGCAGCCTTTTCGGCAAACTGGCGTGATTTTTTCACCGATTTAACGTTATACATGCTCTTAGCATAGAGCAGTTTTGCCATACTGAGTCTGACACTCGCGAGCAGAGCCGCATCCCCTGAGTCTGCAACAATATCTTCAAGGCGGTTAAAGGTTTTATAGCCTTTATTGTCCTGCCCTTTATCCAGATAATAGTTGCCCAGCTTTAACAAAGCATCTGATATGCCTTTGGTATCCTTGTTATTCAGAGTATAAATTCTGACAATATTCTCGGAAACATCGACATAATCATCTTGGTTGAAACCTGCATCCATGGTGTAGACATAATACTCACCCAGCGCCGCGATATTGAGGTCATCAGCGCCATAAACCTTTTGTCCTAACAAATAAACGGCCTTCGCCTGATCGGCGAGCGACTGGCTCACGGCCTCGTCTTTCTCGAGCCGTTGTTTAAACGTGGTAAATTGCTGGTTGAATTGCTTAATTTGCGCTTCTTCTTGCGCCAAAACAGACGAAGAAACGCTGATGGCAGCAAACAAGAACAGTGTCCCGGTGACAATCCAATGTTTCATTTAGATATCCTTTTTCATTTTTGTTTTAAGCAGGTTACGGTTAGCATTTCGCTAATTTGCCGACTAATGGCGAAACTACTTTATAAAATAAGTGGGGCCTGGCTCAAGGGAAATATTACAACCAGCCGTTTTGGTGGGCGATTCGCGCCGCTTCTATACGATTTTTTGCGCCCAGTTTATTCGCAGCAGATGATAGGTAATTTCTAACGGTCCCCGCCGACAGATGCAACTGGGTGGCAATTTGCTCGGTGGTATCGCCCTCTTTGGCTAATCGCAATGCCTGGCGTTCCTTTTCGGTCAAGGGATCCATTTCAACCCAGGCTTCCTGCATTAATTCTGGCGCGATCGCGCGGCCGCCAGATTCGACTTTTTTAATGGCAACTAATAATTCATCCGAAGGCGAGTCTTTAAGCAGATAGCCTTTGACACCAGCATCCATCGCTCGCCTTAAATAACCCGCGCGAGAAAAGGTCGTCAGAATAATAGTTTTCGTGGCCAAGCCTTTCTCTTTGATGGCTTGCGCCAATTCAATGCCTGTCATTTTTGGCATCTCAATGTCGGTGACAACAATATCAACCGGTTGATTGCCTGGGTCGGTCAGATAATCCAAGGCATCTTTGCCATTGGCCGCTCGATAGACAACCTCTATGTTGCTCTCCAGATCCAATAGTGTTGCCAAGGTGCTTAACAGCATTGCCTGATCTTCAGCGACCATTAAACGGATCATTGCTTGACTCCTGATGGCACCGTGATGGTAAATTGCGAGCCATTGTCTGACTGAAGCGAAACCTTCCCGGCTAGTTTCTCTATCCGTTCTTCAATACCCTTGAGTCCGAAGCCATTGGTTGGCTTGGGTGAAAATCCTTTACCGTCATCCGTCAGTGACATCACAACCGAATCCTGATTTTGCGAAATCGAAGCATTAACTTTATTGGCTTGCGCGTGTTTTAATATATTGGTCACTAGCTCTTTAAGAATGATTGCCAGCTCTTTGTTTACCGTATCGCTCATCAAAACTTCTTCAAATTGATACTTAAAATTTATATCGTTACTTTCAAGAACATATTTAGCGTGGGCAAGCTCGGTATTTAAATCACTGGTTCGATACCCGGTAACCACTTCCCTAACCTGTTTAAGCGCATCACGCGAGATATTTTCCAGCTCAACTATTTCTTTTTTGGCCCGCTCAATATCTTTTTCGACAAGCTTGTTTGCCAGCTCGGCTTTGAGCGTAATAACGGAAAAGGTATGCCCTATCAAATCATGCAGGTCTCGTGCAATGCGTTCTCTTTCTGCGGTTTTTGCGAGTGCCTTGATTTCCTGCTTGGTTAAAATCAGCTCCTGCCTCTTTTTGTCCATCTCCACTTGAAAAATATTCACGCCGCCAATCATTAAAGTAAAAATAATCGCCGGAATATAAAAAAAAGTACTCAATGAAAAAAAGTAGCTCAGTATTGCTATCCAGGCGCATAAAAAAATCAGCGCCAGCGCCGCTTTTTTGGGGCTGCCAAGCCGACAACAAAACGCGCCCGCGTATACAAAAAACACACTCGCCCCCGGAGTGACAAGCCCAAGCAGTGAACCGATAATCGCGATGCCAAAAATATCCCACTTAACCTGCCGAGCACTCGACCAATAACCATGGAAATATAGAGCTAGAAAAAACGCGACGCCAATGGCGGAATACCAGTAGCCATACTCGAAACGGTTATAATGATAGAGACTGGTAAAAAAAATCGATAGATAGACCAACCACACATAAGGCGCAAAACGCATCTCTTCTGTTGGCGGTAATAAAAAGCGATCGATTTTTCTCAATAGTGTTTTCATTTATGACTCAATCTTCAATTTTTTACTCAAAGGCTAAATTATCAATCGTAAATTCAAATGGACCTTGCGCGCCTGCGGCCACCAGAGAGATATTGGAAATTCGATTAAAGTCAACCCGCTCAAATGCCGCCAACTCAACCTGGTATGATTGCCAACTATCGCTCAATGTAATTTGCTGAGTGCTGGGCTGGTAACTCCCTTGTTGAAAAATCATGATGGTAATCTGTTTAAACCGCTCGCTTCCTTTGGCATCAAAACTGATTGAACTAATCGCCGTCAAATTGGCGCCTTCGCTATAACTCTTACCGGGCAAAAATGAAATTCCGCTCCACGAATAAGCAAATCCCGCTTTCACTTCACCGGTGACCTGCAACGCAGTGTCCATTTCACTCGCAGATTTGTCAACTAAAGAAACTAACACTTGCGACTGGCCGCCGGCAATTTGGTCGGTTGTGGGATTAATACCTGCGCCTATCTTGGTTTCATGGTCGCTGTGGTTAAAATCACTGATCAGAGACGCGGCCAGGGGTTTTTCTGCCGCCAGCTCATCGGCTGCTAAAGTCCGAGAAAATTGAAAACCATTTTTCCAGATGGCGCTAATGGATTGGGTTGCTGAAATATCGACAAATGGATTGCCTGAGAGCAAAATCATGGATGCCGGCGCGCCGGTTTTCAAGGTACCACGCAGTCCTATTGGAAAAATTTTGCTCGCGGCGCCGGTCGCAGAATGAATCGCTTGCTCGGGCGTTAACCCGGCTTCGACTAAAAGCTGGAGTTCACCATGCAAGGTTACGCCGTGGGCCGTGCCAGGATTTGGCGCGTCGCTTCCTGCCAGGATAGGCACACCCGCTTTGGCTAATAAGCCGACCGATTTTTCAGCAACTTGATACGCTGTCTTAGGGATACCGTAATCCTGAAATGCGGCGTTTAATTGTTGTCGTTGCTCTATGCTTAAAAAGGTTTGAATTACCTCAGCCTCACTGAATAAATGCGCGCCATTAACGCCTGCGACGCTAGCCTGAACCGACAGGGTGGGTACTATAAACGCTTTGTTAGAAAGCATCAGGTCGATAAACGCCTGGTCCACGACTTTATCCATAAAACTGTGGATAATCCCATCAGCGCCAAGCTCGATTGCCTCTGTTGCAGAAATTAAATTGTCGACATGAACCACCAATAGCTTTTGATGTTGATGAGCCTCTTCGATCAAGCGGGCCAGAATCGCTTTACTGATTGAAGGATAATATTGACGTTCGCTGCCGGTCGAAAGATAGACTGCCTTAATATAATCAGCCCCGTCATCGATTCGCGCGCGCACAAATGGAGTGACCTGATCAACCGAGTTCAATACGGGAATTTCAAATCCATATTCAGTGCCATGGCCTTTGGGTGCTGTGGCTAAAATGGTGGCAGAAAAAAGATCGGCCTGTTCAACATTGGATAAGTCATCTCTTAACCCTTGATGCGGATTGCTTGAAGCCGGCAAAGTAAACATATCTAACTCTGTTGTTACGCCAAAGTTAAGTGCCTGTTTAAGCGCATTCCCCCAGGTATGGGTATGCGCATCGACCAAACCCGGTATTAAGGTTTGCCCGGCAGCATCCAGCTCCCGATAGTCCTTTTTATTTTCAATATTTTTGCCTACTTGAGCGATACGGCGGTTTTCAACCAACACATCGGTATTTTCAATCAAATTATATCCATCGTAAAAGCGTACGTTGCGGATCACAAAATGGTAATTAAAAGACGACACTTCGACCTCACTTGGGGGCGCTGTGTGGGAATTTGATTTCGAGCGCTGAGGCTCTGGTAGCCAGTAAAAAAAAGCAATCATTGCTGCAATGACGAATACGACCGTGGCTTTCGTTTTCATTATTGTTTGTCCTTTTTATAGTAAGCTTTGGCCGCCAATAACATGAGCCCCACAAAAAAGCCCACGAGTACGCCGATGTGCAACCAGATATTCGCGCCGACATCCATGTTAATGACTTTAAGCGCCAACTGCGCTAAATGATACGCCGGCAATAAATTTGCGAGAGATTGCATAATGTCTGGGAAAAAACTGATCGGTACCCACAGTCCAGACAAAAAAGCCATAGGAAGATAAAGCAGGTTGACAACCGCAGGCGCACTATTTGATTTTAAATACAACCCTAACGCCAATCCGAGCGCACAAAACGGCAAGCTTCCGAGCAGCAGTGTTAACGCTAACACGACCCATTGCAAAGTATATAACCGCACACCGCCAAAAGTTGCGCCCATAAAAAACAACAGAATGATCACGGTCAATGAAAAAATTAGTGTGACAAAAATTCGTGACATGATATAAGCCGAAGCTGGCATCGGTGATGCTTCTTTGACATCAAACCAACCCTGGCCTCGCTCTATTGCGATCCCAACGCCAAATGAAAATAGCGCAGGACCAATGACACCAAATGCGCCGTAAGTCGCTAACAGGTAGGTAGGCATAGTCAACGGATTGGTCGAAAATATGACGCCAAAAAAGAGATAAAACATCATCGGAAATAATAAAGTCGGCAGATAAAAACCTGGCGTGCGAAATAACCGCAGGGCTTCCATTTTTGATTCCAACCAGAAAATATTTAACAGGCTGGGGGCTGGGTTGTACGAAAGTTGAGTATCAGTTGTCATGATTAATTATCCTTTATGAAAGTCCCATCTACTGTGAATTTATTCACGAGTCAAAATTATGCCGCGTCTTTTGTTGCATCATCGTCGGCGTTGAGTTGCAAGAAGGCATCTTCTAAAGCGGCCCCGGTAACGGTTAATTCACTAATCGTGTCAGTCAGGGTAAAGAGTTGTTTTAAAGTCGCTGAGGGATCGCTCGATTGCAATTCAATAAAGTGATCATTTCGCTGCACTTTAGTCACCCCCGGTAAAGCGGCCATTGACGCAATCGGCAAGTCCGATTTAAAACGAACTTTCTGGCAGTGTACCTGTGCTTTTATTTCGGCCGGTGTCCCTTGCTGGATAACACGTCCCTGATTAATCATGACAATTCGGTCAGAGAGAAAGTCGGCTTCTTCGAGATAATGGGTCGTCAGAATAATACTGGTGCCTTGCGATTTGAGGTTTTTGATCGCTTGCCAAAGCGACTTGCGTGCGCTGATATCCATGCCGACGCTGGGCTCATCCAGAAATAATAATTTGGGATTGCCACAGATCGCCAAAGCAAATAACAGGCGCTGCTTTTGTCCTCCTGACAAGGCCTTCGCAAACTTTTCCTGGATCGACTCGAGTCCTGCATAGGTAATTACCTGCTCATAAGCCATCGGTTGCGCATAATAACTTTGAAAGAGTTGAATATACTCTCGTATTTTCAAGGTGTCGGGCAGATCGGCCACTTGCAACATCGCTCCGCATAATCGCTTTAAACGAATATCACCTGGTGATAACCCAAAAATAGAAATCGCGCCTTCAGCTAGCGCTACGCGGCCCAGTAACGAATTAATCAGAGTGGTTTTGCCGGCGCCATTTGGCCCCAGAATCGACAAGACTTCACCGCTTTTAAGCGTCAGGTCTAATTTATCGAGCGCTTTGAGTTCACCATAATACTTACTGATTCCTTCTATAGTAGCAATGTGACGCTGTGGTAGTTGAGTCATTGAATTTCCTTACTGAGGGGAGTTAGGATTATTGTGACTCACAAGACGACATTAGATAATTGTCGATTGTCACCAATCGACTATGACATTTGTCATATTGAGAATTTGACTAGCGGCGGCCGCTATACTCAGATAGTGCGATAAGTTTCGCCTGGTAAAGCGCGATAGATTGGTCATCATAAGCGAGCGACTTGGCTTTACTATACGCTTTTTTGGCGTTGCGCAAGTTGCCTTTTTTAAACTCAACTTGTCCTCGTCCCTGGTAACCAAAATGCAAATAGGGGGCGATGTGAATCACTTTTTCATAGTAGTTTTTGGCGCGTACCAGATCGCCACTTTCAAACGCTTCATCTGCAAGGTCTAGCCATTTAAATGGATTATTATTGTCGTAGTCAATCAGCCGTTGTTCGATCATCTTAGCTTCTGACAGACGATTCTGGTGCTTTAGAAAATCGCGGTAATTACTCAACAATTCGAGCGGTTCTTGAGTATATTTCAGCGCAAATTGATAGAGTTTGTCTGCAGCAGAAAACTTGCCGATTTTTTCATAGACCAGCGCCAGCATATTCAAAGCATGGGGATGATGGTTGTCCAGTTCCAGTGATTTTAACGATAACCAATATGCCTGTTGAACATCCCCCACCATCAGTCGCTCTGCGGCCAGATTACGATAAAAAATTGCGATAAATTCCTTGTCACTGATAGGCTTTTTATCGCTCGCACCTGAGGTAGGAAAGTAATCAATACGAATCGCCGAATTAAAGAGTGAAATAACGCCAGAGGTCGATTTCGAGCGCGCGGGATGCAGTACGCTTCTGATGTGATCGGCACGAATAATAGTCGAACCTTTACGGTCAAAAATGGGTAACGATTGCATGAGTTCAAAGGTGGTTTCAACACCGGCGTAATCGGCTAATGACTTAGTGAGTATCGCTAACGACATGCAATTCCCTTTGTTTTTTTCCCAGGTATCTTGCGCGGTTTGCGTTTCAGTTCGAAAATTAAACGCTCTGATAAATTTTTTTAAAAACCGGGCGACGGCATCATGACGGGAAATATTCCGGCTATTTTGTCGTTTTAAGAATTGTTCAAACTGCAGCTGTTGCGCCGGTGAAAGCTGAAATATTTGCGTACTGCTGATCAGCTGTGGCGTATCGCCAAATTCAGGGTAATAAGGGAGTGGCGCTTGCACATTTAACGGCAGCGGCTTGACACTTTTCGCTGGTTGGTTCGCGCATGCCGATATAACAAAGGCGAAAATCAAGCAGACAGCTCGCATGACTTTCATCACAGGCCTCCTCTTAATCTAGCTGAACAACCCCCTTGTGTGGTTGTAAATATTCCTCGCTTTTTGCCAGGTCAGTTTTGCGAGTAAGTCGACAACGCATGCAGTTTTGCTCGATACAACGTACGTGCCTCTTCCTCCATTGCTAATTCTTCCGCTTTGATAAATGCTTTGCGCGCGCGATGGGCGTTACCCTTTAAAAACTCAACGCGACCACGCCCAGAATAACCATGATGTAAATAAGGCGCGAGTTCCACGACCTTATTATAATATCGTAGCGCATCACCGAGATTGCCAGAGGCTAGTTCTGCATCGGCCATATCAAGCCATTCAAAAGGGTTAGCATCATCCAACTGGCCTATCTGGCTTTTGATTTGCTCAGCCTCGCTTATGCGGTCATGGCGTAGTAAAAATTTATGATAATTACTCAACAGCTCCAGTTTTTCATCGGCGTATTTGATACCAAATTGATAAAGTCGCTCTGCGTCATCTTGATAACCCAAATTGTCGTAAATCAGCGCCAACATATTGGTCGCATGAATATTATTTTCGGTGTAATCCAATGACTCAAGAGCATACCAGAAAGCGTCTGCCAGACGCTGCTCGATAATTGCTTCAGCCGCCATATTCCGAAAATACATGCTGATAAATTCTGACTCGGGCACCCGTCGCATCACATGACCGCCGCTCGTAGGAAAATAATCAATTTTAATGACCGGCTGAAATATAAATAAAACCCCCTCACTTTCCTGTGCCTGTGGCTGGTATAAAATGCTACGGACATGTTGCGAGCTTAAAATGGTATTCCCTTTTCGCTGGTAGACAGGCGGGGTGTGCATCAACTCGTAAGCAACCGTTACGTTGGCCAGTCGCGCAAATGCTGTGGTTAAAATTGCCAGAGACAGGCAATTACCGGTTTTACTATCCGCAGACTCAGACGCGACATACGTATCACTATGGTAATTAAAGCCTTTGATAAATTGACTTAAATAATCTGAAACCAACTCGTGTCGTAAAGTCCCCTGATTTCGCGGATGACTCATATAACGCTGGAAATCGGATTGTTGTTTTTCTGACAATTGAAAAATTTCGGATTCACTGATTAGCGCGGGTCGCTCGCCCAATTCTGGATAAAAAGTAATAGGGATTTTATCGTCGTAAGTTCGAGATGATTGATTAGGAGATGTCGCGCAAGCCTGCACGAAGATACAGAAAACAACAACCAAAAGACCTCGATTAAAATGATTTACGCCATGAAACAACTGCATAAATTCTCCTGCAAATGACCGGACCCGTAATTCCAGTGTATAACTTGCAGGTTAAAAATTCAGCGTTTTTGAGCTGAAAGTACCGATCTATGATGTAAACGGATATTTCTTATGACATTTTTCCCCCATTGCCATTATTTATCCGCGGTTTCGGCGGTATTTCGGTGAATTGGCCACGACAGGTAATTAACTGTTTTTGTGTCCCAATACAGAAAACGCTATGATGCAGACAAGTCGTTTTCCGATTGCATAGGCTTTATGAGCGAAAATAATCAAGATCAATATCAGGTAGTGCTGACCGGCCAGGTAAAATCAGGATATAGTAAAGCCAATGTCATAAAGCAAGTGGCCGAACTGTTTCAGACTTCGCGCGAGAGAATTTCCCCGTTTTTTCAGGGCAAAGCGGCGGTAATAAAATCCCACATTTCCCACAAACGCGCCTTCCAATATAAAAGTAAACTCGATGAACTCGGCGCGGAAGTTGAGTTAGAGCGCATCCCGGTCGCCGAAGTTGAAACCAGCTTTTCCATGGTCCCTGAAGGCGAAGAGCAAACCCCTTACAACGAATTACAACAGCGCATTTCCAATGGCGAACAAGTGGCGTGTGGTCAATGTGGACATTTGCAAACACTCGCACCGAATTGTGAATCCTGCGGCAAACCGCTGATTGGTATCACGGTGTCTGCCGCGCCCGAAACGCCCAGCGCAAAAACATCCGCCAAAATGATTATCCTGAGTCTCATCATTATTGTACTAGTGGCGGCCGGAATTTTTAGTGCTTATTTTTTTAAGTGACAACAGGGCGGTTGCTGCTGAACAGGCGGGTAAGGCACATCGCCGTAAGAACAAAAACCAACAATGCCCTTTCAAGGGTTTCAGCAGTTGGTGACAGCCGAGACAGGAATAAAACCACAAACAATAATCCGTTGGCATCACGCGTTTTTCAGCATGGCCGCTTTGTGGACAAGTTAAGGTAGCGGTTAAATTGACAGACTCATTTTCCGCGTCGCCTAGCGGGGTACAAATAGCCGGCTCTGTCCTTGATATCCGGGTAAATTCACCAATTTTTCGTATTTAAGGCCGATTTTTTCGAGCACCCGCATGGAACCAACATTATCCAGCGAAGTGATCCCGAGTACGCGCGAGATATTGAGTGTGTTTTGTGCGTATTCCAGGGTTGCTCGACCTGCTTCTGAAGCAAATCCCAGCCCCCAATATTCCGGCAAAAAAGCAAAACCAACATCTGGCTCACTAAAAAATTCACGTTTAACTAAGCCGCACATACCCACCGGGACCGATTGAAGCTTCAACTCCGCCATCCACAATCCATAACCATTTTCCTGATACGATTGAAGCGGGCCTGTCGAAATATATCCTTCAGCATCTGCAATGGTGTGCACATTTTTGTCGCCAATATTTTCCAGCCAGGAAGGCTCGTTGACCAATTTCAATACAAATTCGGCGTCATCCAGCTTAAACTCGCGTAGCACTAACCGGTCAGTTTCAATCAACAAGATCGCGTCTCCATTGCAGTCGTCAGGCTGCTAAATGATATCAAAAGAGCTGACAACATCAGGCCACGGGTTTAAACAAGAACCTCCTAGCTTACCATTTGTTGACTTAAAAAACTCGCATCCCCTTGTGTTGTCACCACTTTTTCATTTTCGGTGACGCGGTTTTTTACGAAAATAAAGCACCTTGGTGACTTTGGCTATCAGGTTTTTATCGGCGTCTTTAATATCAATCTCAAACTCTGGCAGATACTTTTCGCCCGCCGCTGTGTTGTGCAAGATAGCGTCAATCATTGCGTCATCAATGTGGATATCGGCAAAGACTTCACTTTTGGCTGGTTGAATAAATTCGATGCTGGCACTTTTATCCCAGACAATATAGTCTCGCCCTAAAATCTGCATAAACATTAACATCAACTGCGGATCCACCATCGAATAAAGGCTTCCGCCAAAATGGCTACCAACCGCGTTACGATTAAACCAGCGAAGTTTCATGCTCACTTGAGCGTAGCGCCAATCTTCGCGGATATGGCGCAACTTGACGCCCGCACCAATGTAGGGCGGATAAAAGTTGAGGAGAAACTTCAGCTTTTTGGGACTTACATACATGCGGAATTCCTGGGTTTAAAGTTGGCAAGCGGGTCGAGCATGCCAGTCAAGATGCCCTTATTCGAGCGACAACTTTGTCGCGCCAGCGCAAACAGGTCGTACCAGTCATCATTTTAGTCTAAATTTAGCTGAAAAAGAAAGTCCGAAGCCTGCTTTTCTAATAGCAGTGGTGCTATAATCCGCGCCTTTTTAAAAATCACCTATACTTACTGAGTACCCCGGACTGAGCGGGTGTGTCATTCTCTTCGAGTTGTGGCAAGAGTGGCTGTCAGCAAAGACGACAAACAATCGTGTTTGCGAGCGCGTCTTGGCGCTAGCAATTTGGTTGAGCTCAGCTCCCTTTAACGTGATTGAAGTGGTACCAGTAAGCGAATCAACTCAAACCGCAAAGAGACTATGACAGATTTTGCCGTAGGCCAAAGATGGCTCAGTGAAAATGAAACTGAATTAGGATTAGGCCTTATTCAGTCCGTCGACCACCGTTTAGTGAGCGTATTTTTTCCCGCTTCTGAAGATCAACGCACTTACGCCAAAAACAATGCGCCGCTTTCGCGCATAAGTTTCGAACCGGGTGAACAAATTGAAACCATCCATGGCGAGTTACTAACTATCGACCGGGTCGAACAGCTCAACGATATTCTGGTTTATATGGCCAAAGACGCTAGCGGCAATGGCGAAATAATTCCCGTCCCAGAAACCCAGCTCAGCCATCATTTACAACTCAATAAAGCATCAGACCGCTTGTTCTCTGGACAGATTGACTCGCTTCGTTGGTTTGAACTGCGTTACGCCGCCATGAAAGCGAAAGAACAGCAACAACGATGCGAAGTCAATGGCTTGCAAGGCCCTCGTATCGACCTTATCGGCCACCAGCTTTACATCGCTGCCGAAGTCGGCAGTCGCTATGCGCCACGCGTATTACTCGCTGACGAAGTGGGTTTAGGTAAAACCATAGAAGCCGGCATGATCATTCATCAACAGCTGCTCAACCATCGGGCACAACGAGTATTAATTGTGGTACCGCAACCGCTGGTTAACCAGTGGTTTGTTGAAATGATCCGGCGCTTTAACCTTCACTTCAGTATTTTTGATCAGGCCCGCGTAGACTCGCTGACCAATCTGGATGACTTAGACCTCGGTGATGACATAAATCTCGCTGAGGTGGAAGTTGAAAACCCGTTTTTATCAGAACAACTGGTGCTCTGTAGCAGTGAGTTTCTCGCCGAGTGCAAACTCAAATACCTGATCGATGGGGAATGGGATCTCCTGGTTATCGACGAAGCCCATCATCTTGAATGGCAACCCGATAACCCAAGCCCGGAGTACAACCGGGTCGAAACCATCGCACAAAATACGCCGGGATTATTGTTATTGTCCGCCACCCCGGAGCAACTCGGCCAGGAGAGTCATTTCGCTCGCTTGCGCTTGCTCGACCCGGACCGGTTTCACGACTTGCAGACATTTATTGACGAGCAAGAAGCCTACCAACCCATCGCTGAATTGATCGAAGCGCTCAGCAAAGAGGGCGAATGGAACGATGATCTAAAAGCGCGCATCAGCCAATTTATCGACGACGTAGAAATCCAATCGTCAAACCGCGCGCAAATCCTTAAGGAGTTACTCGACCGCAATGGCACCGGACGGGTCCTTTACCGCAACACCCGCAAAAATATTGCCGGCTTCCCCAAACGTCAAGTTATTGCCCACCCGGTTGGACGTTGCGAGCAATATTTTGAGGACGTCGGCGAGAATATGCAGGAGACCATTGAATTCCTGCTGCACCCAGAAACTCAGTATACCGACGAATCATGGACTCAGTTTGACCCACGAGTCGAGTGGCTAAAAACCTTTCTGAAAGCCAATCGGAGCGAAAAAATCCTGATCATTTGCGCGCATAAAGATACCGCGATTGCGCTCGATTTACATTGTCGCTTTAAATTAGGTCTGAATTGTTGCACCTTCCACGAAGACATGGATATTATCAGTCGCGACCGAGCGGCGGCCCATTTTGCCGACGCCGACGAAGGCGCTCAGGCGTTATTCTGCAGTGAAATCGGCAGCGAAGGACGCAATTTTCAATTCAGCCACAAGCTGGTTTTAATGGACTTGCCGGCCAACCCCGACCTGTTAGAACAACGTATCGGACGTCTCGACCGAATCGGCCAAAATCAGGACATTGAAATCCACGTTCCTTTTATGCAAGGCACCGCACAGGAAGTCATTTTTAACTGGTACCATTTAGGCATGAACGCGTTTGAAAAAACCAATGCCGCCGGTTCAGCAATTTTAAAGCGCACTCAGGCGCAATTGTACGATGCGTTAATTGACCATGATGATCCGGCGCATCAGCAAGCGCTTATTGATGCGACCCAGAAAGTGGCTCAGGAAATCAATCAGGCGATGGAAAGCGGCCGTGATAAATTACTGGAGCTTGCTTCATTTAACGAGACCGTCGCCGAGCAATTAATCGAGCGAGTCGCCGAGCGCGACAGTCTCGCGCCAAGAAATTTTATGGAAGCTTGCTGGGATCGCTTTGGCGTACAATTTGAAGACCACTCGTTAAAAAGTTATGTCGTAAGCCCAGGCGATCACATGTTTATCGGTGCCTTTCCCTCACTTCCTGAAGATGGCATGACCATCACTTACGACCGCCAGACAGCGCTCGCGCGCGACGACGTCCAGTTTCTCAGTTGGGAGCACCCGATGGTCAATGGGGCGATCGAGCTGGTACTGTCGGAAGATAAAGGAAACGCTAGCGTCTGTATTTTAAAAAATAAAGCCATAAAAGCAGGCACTTTGCTCATGGAAGTGCTGTATCATGTGGAAACTATCGCGCCTAAATACCTTCAGGCACAGCGCTTTTTACCCTTCACAGCGATTCGCGTTCTGACGGATGTTAATGGCAATGATCTGGCCGATAAAGTCAACCACGAAAACTTGAGCAAGCAATGCCACAAAATTCCTCGTAGTGCCTCTCGCCAAGTATTAAAAAGCGAAGAAAAAATCTTGCGAAAAATGCTCGCGAATGCGGATAAGAAAGCGGAAGCCCGATCCGCGACAATTCTCGACAACGTGGTCGACAAGATGAAAGCTTCACAGCAAGAAGAGCTCAATCGCCTGCTTTCTCTGCAAAAGAAAAACCCGAATATTCGTAACGACGAAATCGAATTCATTAAAAACCAGACCCAGAGACTGGAACGTTATTTAAAAGATACCCAGCTACAACTAGACTCGGTGCGAGTTATCGTGGCCGTTTAATGCAAAACGCTGCCAGTTTTTGGCAGCGCGATGAAAAACGTTTAAGTGGTCTACTATGCCGCTTGATTTTCCTGACCATCAAGGGCTGAAACTGATAATGGCTGGTCGCTTTTGATTTTAGCGTTTAGCGGATAAACACTCGCCGTGTTTTGCTGAGCATTCAGACGAGCATCAGCAAATCCGAATAAGCCAATCATTGTCAAGATCGCCAGCGGTTGTAAAACAAACGCGCCAAAAATAGAGACGGGCAATATCAAGCCGGCCGCTACGATCCCGCCAATACTCAATATACTCACCACTTGCAACCCTTTTAAAATGTTCGTTTGTTTTTTCATGTCCATCGCTCCTTTGCCGTCCGATGGATTAATCATACGCTCGCGGCGCTAGGCTGGACAAACGGAAAATATTCACCCTATAGATGAAAATTATTCAACTATCAATCATTCTTCTATAGTGACGGTCAATCCTCGCTGACATCACTTAGCTGGTTTACATATCTGGGTTAGTTATCTGGGTTACTTATCTGAATTAGTTATCTGGGTTGCAAATGGCCGAGTAACTTAAACCAGCGCACAAATGCTTTAATTTCATCGCGTTGCTGGTCATATTCCCGGTAAACCGCGTAGCATGAGTGCGGAAAGCGCGATAGCGCATCAAAGGGTTTGACTAACTCGCCATTTTTAAGCGCCGCATATTCAAAAGGTAAGCCTCCGAGGGCAACCCCAAGACTCTGGCGTGCCGCCTGGATCACTTCATCGTACGAACCCAGTCTCAAACCTGAATTGGATTCAAGTTTTGACAGCTGAAAATTTTTAGCCCATTGCGCCCAGCCATTTTCCATTGCCGCGTCGTGCAATAAAGGGACATCTGAAAGTTGTTCGATATGGTGGAGCTGATGCTTTTCGGCGAACGCCGCTGAACAGACTGGTGTGACATCAATATCAAAAAGCTTTTCAACCACAACGCCTGGCCAGTTTCCATCGCCAATCCGGATGGCCAGGTCAAATTCGTCATACCGTAAATCAACAAGTTTCAGGCCGGTTTCAATCCGTAATTCAACGCCAGGAAACTCACTCTGAAAAACCTTCAGGCGTGGAATGATAATATTACTGGCGATACTCGGTACCGTGGAAATTCTTAACGCCAAGGAAGAAAAATCGCGTTTGAGCGATGCGGTGCCCATTTCCAGTTTTTTAAATACGCCTTGCACGACCCATAAATATTGTTGTCCCGCAGAGGTCAACTCGACTCCCCGAGTTATCCGGCGAAACAAGGTAATATCCAGATGCTCTTCCAACGATTTAATTTGATGGCTGATCGCCGAAGGCGTCAAATGCAATTCTTCGCCGGCTTTTTTGAAACTCAAATTGCGGCCAGCCGCTTCGAATAGCTGCAGTAAGTGTAAAGGCGGTAACTTTTTTGCCACATTTTTCTCCTTCACCTGAGGCTTGTGAATTCACCGCTGATTCATCGCCTGACCGACGCACGGAACATGAGCAAGCGGGCTTGCATTTTCATCTGGACACCGAGAATGTTTGACCTACCCCAAGTCACTTTGCGAATTTATTCTTAGGCGTGAGTCGCCGAAAAAGTAATTCGTGCGAAATCTAGCGTAATTCACTAAACCTAGTCAAAGCCACAGATTAAATCAAGATGAGCTCGGTCGCCTCATTTTCTCGACAAAACGTTTATTCAGTTTTCCAGGCTTATCGAGTGATATTAATTGTTTGGCCGCAGAATCAGTGGTTCAGAAACCGTTCAGGTAAAGTGTGAAATAATCTTTTTAAAATTGAGAATCACAGGTGGCCAACAATGCAAAGTCAACAAAGCCAAAAAGTGTTAGTGATACTAGAAAACATCACCGAGCACTATTTGTCAGCGACGCAAAAACAGTTAGCGGTGAATTGCCTCGGTAAAATTCCGACCGAAGCAGAATTAGACTGTGTGATCCAGTCACTCAAATCGGTGGCTTGTCTGATCGCATTTGCATTAATTGCCGAGCAGTTATTACTGCATTAAAATTCGCGTTTTCTACTCGCAACCCTGAACTCTGCGCGCTTCACTCTTCACTCTTCACTGCAAACTACTCAATTCAACCTTCTCTTTCAGCAAATGCCTTGAAATTCTGCATAAATTTAAGTGATTCCTTTTTAAACATGCCGGGCATTAAAAACATCATCAGCTTTATCATTAACTTATCACTTTTAAATTCGATGTCACTGACCCATTTGGTGGTATTGTCATCCACCGCGACAAAGCGATTTTTCACTTCATTCCACACGCCATCAGAATCGTAAGTGCCAGTAAATTCATCAGGCAAATTTTTAACGGTAATAGTTTCTATCATTTCACATTGACGTTTACCCATGCGATAAACAATTTTCGACTTAGCGCCAACTTCACCGGGTTCACCGCTGACATGATCAAAACTAATTAATCCAGGCTGCCATTCTTTGAGGTTTTCGGTACTATCAAAGAGTTCAATCACTCGACTACGCGGTACTTGAATATCAATATCTAAAGTATATTTCATGGCCTGCTCCTTTATTCTTATTCGATTAATTGTGATTAACAGTTCCGGTATTTATCGTGTAAACCTACACCATCGTGAATGAGTGGTATACATTTTTCCAGTCGATTTAATCGCGTGGCTTCTCGCTTAGCCGAAGCGATATGTTCTGCAAATTCTTTTTGTTTGTAAGGCGTAAAGGCAGCAAATGATTCCGCCAGTTGATTATCTTTGGCAAAAGCGGCCTGTAACTCCGTTGGAATATCGACCTGTGTTACCGGTTTGGCTTTTTTCACGCGCTTGCCAGATTTTTCCAGGTCGATCGCTTCGTTAAGATAGGCTCTGATCAATTGTTTATCGACATCCGCCATGCCACTCAATCGCCATTGGCGCAGCGCCTTGGTTTTACCCTCTTGCGCATTGATTAATTTTTGTTTTTTATCGGCTAACAACGCACCATTAAAAAACCACAGGCCGGCGTATTGCTTAAACGCGCCGAGGCCAACAACATTTTTACCGCCAATCGTATAGACCGGCGCGCCCCATTTTATCGTTTCAACCAATTCGGTTTCTTGAATGATGGTTCTTAATACTTCTAATACTTCCCGCCATTCATTATGGGACTCAATATAGGCAGCGACGTCGGCGACTTTTTTCATCAGCTTATTTCCGGTTATAAGTTTTTATCCGTAATTACAATGGCTAATCTTACGCCCGAATGCCCGCAAGATTCAAATAAATCAGGTCACGGGATTTTTATAAAATATCGCATTTTTCCAACTATACTTAGCTCACCCTGCCTGATGAATGGAAACATGATGCAGCTATTTGATGTCGTCAACACGATAGGAGCGACCGTTTACTTCGTGATCTTCATTTTATATCTGTGGCTACAGCAACTTCCGCGCATGCGAGACGGATCGGGTTGTTGGGCTCTTTCAATTTTGTGTTTTCTATTGACTCGACTGACCTTGCTTTTGTTAGATGATCTAGACGACAAAGCGGCGATGACGAGCTTTATCACCCTTAATATGACCGGCAACTTCTTTTTGTTAGTCGGCGCGCTGAAATTTTTTGCCCAATCGGCCTATATCAAACCCTTTACGAGTACTTCATTGGTGATTCTGGCTGTCACAATCAGTCTGGTCTATTGGTCGGAAACTCGGATTTATTATGCGCTTCTATTCTCGCTCTATAATGTCATCCTATTTTTATGGTTAGCCGGGTTGCTTTATCAGGATAAGCCCCAGTTAAATTCGGTCGGTTTAAAAGTTGCGCTGGTTTTCAGTGTGATTTTCGCGCTCCATTGGGGTTCCTATCCATTACTGTTCCAACAAACCGCAGTATTACCCATCGCCTTTTTAACCGGCAATTTATACACCTTCATTATTCACTTGGCTTTTATCACTTTTATTTTATCCGAGTTTCAAAAAAGACTGGTCGCATCCGAGCAAAAAGCGCTTGATATGGCTTACCACGATTCGCTGACAGGTCTTTATAACAAACGATACATGACGACCTTATTTGACCAGGCCTTGCTATTGGCCAAACGCCCCCACCAGATGTTGGCAGTCATTTACATCGATCTGGATAATTTTAAGCCCGTAAACGACGTTGCCGGCCACGATATCGGCGACCTGGTGCTTAAAGAAGTGGCCCATCGCTTAGAACAAAATACCCGCAGCACAGATATTTGCGCCCGCATTGGCGGCGATGAATTTATTGTCATCGTGACCCATATCAATCAGGAAAACCACGTTAGAGAAATTACCCAAAATCTGCTCAAAGCGATTTCTCAGCCCATTCCGTTGGAGCAGGCGCAAGCCACTTTTACCATCAGCGCCAGCGCGGGCATCAGCATGTATCCTAACCATGGCCAAAGTCTGGAAGAGCTGCTTTTTATTGCCGACAAAACCATGTATGAAGTGAAACACAGTGAAAAAGGTAAATTCCGCGTGTGTGAAGCTTGAATCCGGCTACAAATACCCGCGCCAGACGACCGACACTCTCGCCGCTTGCTTTTGCAACAATTTGAAATAACTTTATGATTGTATCTTTCACTGACGTAGTGTTATAGTTCAACAACACACTATAAGTATAGCAACAATCAAGGTAACGCCTTGTTTTTCTTATCACTTTTTATATAGGTAACTAGGAGCATTTAATGAAGTTTCTATTAAATCTCGCCGTAGCGGCTTTTCTAGCAACGACGATGGCCGGCTGCGTCGTTATTGGCGGCGATCACGACTGGGACGACAATGATTGGGAATCTCAACAACGTGAAAATCGCGAAATTATCAGCAATCTTAAATTGGGCACAGAGCGCGCCCGAGTGGTCACTAAGTTAGGCGCACCGCATTTTTCGGAAGCCTTTAGCCGCGGAGACGATGAATATCGCGTCCTATTCTATCGTACCCAACATGTTCGTTCGGACGGCGATACGACCAAGGATGAGACGACACCGCTGGTCTTTAAAAATGACCAACTCATCGGTTGGGGAGAAGAAGCTCTCGCTAAAGCTCGCGAATAATTCTCGAGACGGCCTCAACATATAGCAACCTCGCCAGTCTGTGATTGACTGGCGAGGTTTTTTGTCCGAGCCAGGCTTATCGCTCGCGAGTATTTTTTAGTTATCTATCCAAAAGCTGGCCCCTTACGTACAAAAATATATTCTATACTTGAGATTAACCAGACCATCCGCTGCCATTTTTAGCCACAACCCGTCACCCAAGGATGTTATGTCAGTCGAACTTGATGAGAAAAAGGTCTCTGTCCACAAACTAGAGATAGGCATGTTTGTCACTCGTCTCGATCGCCCATGGGAAGAAACGGATTTTCTCATGCAAGGTTTTCTGATCGAATCGCCCGACGATATTGAAGCCCTGGTCCATCAATGCCGGCACGTTTATATCGAAAGCAAAACCTATCGCCGTAATCAGGCAAAAACGTCAGTACAACCAGAAAGACGCAAGAAAAAATGGGGCTTATTCGCCCGAAAATCCAAAACCAAGGTTGCTAAAGCTTTGCGAACACCGGTAGAAGTTGATTCAAATAGTACTCAGGCCCCCAAAAAGCGTGTGTCCTATATTAATAAAGTACCGGCTGAAAAAGAATTTAAAGCGGCCAAGAAAAGCTATGGCTATGCCAAATTAACCGCTAAAAGTATTATGGATGGCATTCGTATCGGTCGTACCATCGATATGAATGAATGCCGTGACGCGGTTGACCAGGTGGTAGACAGTATCATCCGCAATTCCAACGCCCTCGTATGGCTCAGTAAGCTAAAAAACAAGGACGAATACACTGCAGAGCACTCGCTGAATGTATGTATTTTATCGGTGGCATTTGGCAGATATCTCGGCTTTGAGGAGTCAGAGCTACGCAAGCTTGGCTTGTGTGGACTGTTGCACGACGTTGGCAAAGCCAAAATCCCCGATGAAATTCTGAATAAAGAAGGCCGGTTTACCGACGAAGAATTTGATTTAATGAAGGAACACGCTAAATTTGGTCGTGACCTGTTAATCACCATGCCGGAATGTGATTTCGCCGCTATAGACGTTGCCTATTGCCACCATGAACGCCCCGATGAAAGTGGCTATCCGCGCGGGTTAAAACAGCACCAGATCCCCTACTATGCGTTGATCGTTGCGATCACTGATACTTATGATGCGATTACCAGCAGCCGCTGCTACGAAGCAGGACGCTCGTCGATGGATGCCCTCGATATCATCTATAAAAATCGCGGACGCCAGTTTGATGAAGATCTGGCGCTTGAGTTTATTAAATGTATCGGGATCTATCCGCCCGGTTCTATCGTTGAAATGACCAACGGTGAAGTCGGCATTGTTATAGCGAGCAACAAAGAAGTGAAACTGAAACCTCGCATGATGCTGGTGCTAGATAAACATAAGCGCAAACGGCGAGAAAAAATTATCAACCTGCGGGATCAGCCGCTCGACGATAACGACCACCCTTACGTCATCTCCAGCGAAATCCCCAATAAGCAATACGGCGTCGACATACGCGAGTACCTTGAAAAAGGTTTAGTACTTGAAACGCCCAGCACGAGACGCTCACCGAGCTAGATTAAATGCATCAGAAAAGTAAGTTCGTGAAAAAAAGGGTTAGCATTCAAGCCAATGGCTTTAACAAGATCACAGGAACACGCGATGGATAATGAACGCCGCAGCCTCCCCCGCTATCTATGCAGCGATGATTTTAGCGATAGTCAGCTTATCATCGACGGTCAAAATTTTCAGTTGATGTCCATTAATTATAACCGCCGCGGAATTGCGCTCTACGCTGACCGTCCATTACCCATTAACAATAAGGCGCAAATCACCTTTAGTTTTAAAGCGGGAGACGTCTCGTATGAAATCATCGATCTCAATTGCACCATACGACACCGGCTCGAAGCCGATATCGGCAATCAGTACGGCATCGAATTTAGCAACACCGATGGTAAAGCGAGCGCCACCTTAACGGCCATCGAATCTATTTTGGCCAGCCTCAGTGACGATGAGGATCGCTATGGCTTGGATGGAAAATGATTAACCTTTAATCGTGATCAGTTCGCTAACCAGTTTTTTTTTGGCAAGTCTGTTATTAAAGGCTATCAGTTTAATGAGCAAAGTGTATTGCTGCGTCACTGTGCGTTGTTAAAGTCGCTTACAATTGTTATCGGATAACTCTGCCATAATTCTATTCACTTTGATATATTCAGTTTTGATTCATATTGCGCGTGCTAGTCTTCGCTCAACTTATACACCACGGACCTGAAATATGTATAAATCACTGGTTTTGGCCGCTTGCCTCATTATTTTTACTGGCTGCTCCAGCAACGGCATCAACCGCACAGATATCAATCAGCTGGTTGAAGTCATTTACGCCGAAGTAATTCACACCAAGCTCGTGCCGCTTGATAGCAAAGCCGATGAAGCGGCCGCTACGGGCGCGATTGAAGGTGCGATTGAAAACTCTGACGGTGATTCTGGAGACGTCGTGGCTGGTGCACTGGCAAGCGCGGTCGCATCGGCACTATTTGTTTCTATCGAAGAAGGTTCTCGCGAAGGGCTATTAGTGAGCCTGCGCGGTATCGATCAAACCAGCTACAATATCGTGGTTAAACGCAAGGATATTCAGGAAGGCGATTGCTTACAGTTGATCCGAGGAGATGAAGTTTCGATTCTCCACGTCGAGTCGAAATTCTGCCGCCCTTCAGTCAGGCATTCTGCCAACTAGAATCAGCGCGTTTTATCTCTAGCGCTCCAATATTTCTGTCGGCCATTGTGGAGCGCCGAATAGATCTGCTACAGTAACTTCATCGCATAACAAAGAGAACTATCCGATGAATAAATTTCTAGCGGTATCGCTATTGTTAGTGGCCTGTTTAATTCAAAACCCATCGCTTCAAGCCAGTTCCGATCTAAGCGCACAAATTAATCAGGATTATAGCTACCTGGACACACTCTATAAACATTTACATCAAACGCCAGAAATTTCCTTTCAGGAAAAAGAAACCGCGCAAAAAATCGCAAAAGAATTATCTGACTTAGGTTTTACCGTCACTGAGAATATCGGTGGGCATGGCGTGGTTGGCGTGTATAAAAATGGCGAAGGTCCAACGGTCATGATCCGTACTGATTTGGATGCGTTGCCGATTAAGGAGGAAACCGGATTAGCTTACGCCAGCAAAAAAGTGATGAAAGATCGCGACGGTAATTCGGTTTTTTCCATGCACGCCTGCGGCCATGATATTCACATGACCGTATTTACCGGTACGGCACGCCGACTTATCGCTAGCAAAGACAACTGGTCGGGTACGCTGGTGATGATTGGTCAACCGGCGGAAGAGCGAAGTGGTGGCGCCAAAGCGATGCTGGCTGAAGGGCTGTTCGAGAAATTTCCTCGCCCGGATTATAATCTCGCCATTCACGTCTCAGCAGATCTCAAAGCTGGAACCATAGGCGCGGTAAGCGGATTTGCCATGGCCAATGTCGACTCGGTTGATATTGTGGTGAAAGGCCAGGGCGGACACGGAGCCTACCCACAAAATACCAAAGATCCGATCGTTTTATCTGCCCAAATTATTCAAGCTTTGCAAACAATCGTCAGCCGCGAAACATCGCCTCTTGAGCCCGCAGTGGTCACCGTAGGTTCCATTCACGGTGGCTCGCAGCACAACATCATTTCCAACCAGGTAAAAATGCAGCTAACGTTGCGGTCCTATTCCGATCTGGTGAGAAAAAATACGATTGCATCTATTCAGCGTATCACCGCCAACCTGGCGCGCGCCGCGGGATTACCTGAGTCACACTTGCCCGAGGTAACCGTATTAGATGAGTCTACGCCGGCTGCCTATAACCACCCAAAGTTAACCGAACAAGTGATGACGCTTTTTCGGCAAAATTTTGGCGAGCAAAATGTGATAACACTTCGCCCCGAAATGGTAGGTGAAGATTTCGGCCGGTACGGCCAGGTTGAACCGAAAATTCCCAGTCTGATGTTTCGTCTTGGCACGGTTAATGAGGAAAAGTATCATCTGGCACAACAAGGTCATTTACGTTTGCCGACCCTTCACTCAGCAGATTTCTCCCCCGATCCAGAACCGACCATTAAGACCGGCGTAAAAGCGATGACACAAGCAGCATTAATGCTGCTTCAAAAACCATAAGCTCAGTCGTCCGGTCTAAGGGGTAAAATATGGCGAGAGAAAAGCGTTATACTCTCGCCACTTGGTTTTAGCAGATTGGTAAAGTGGCTTGCGCACCTGCTGGTTACTCAAGGTCGCGATATAATTTTTCTGGCGGTGAAACTCGAGGCAACCCTCGTGCCAGTCCAACTCACAGTAGCGCAACACTTTCATAAGCCACTTTTTCGGCGACTCAACCAACGAATCATAAGGTACTTCAATAATATCGTCAGGGTAAAGATCGGCCCAATGATCCATCAATTGACGATATTCCTGATGGTATTCACGGAATTCATTGAGATCACAAAAATAAGGTTCATTCGCTTCAAAATAATTTCGGAAAATGGAAAAGCCAACTGCCATGGGATCTCGAGTCAAATGCACTATAGTGGCTTGCGGCAGAATTTTTTTAATCAACCCAATCGATTGAAAATTTGCTGGTAACTTGTCGATGACCCATTTTAATGCTGAATTCGATTGTGGAACGGCTTGCTGACAATCCCGCTCAAGCCTTTTTAGATACGCCTCGCCTAAGTGAGAAAATTGTTCGGCAGATAATTTGTCTAACCCGGCTGGATATTCTTGACAGGTTAACCGATTGATTTGAGCAACTACTTCGCTCGCCAAATAGTCTACTTCACCGGCGGTCTGTATAGACGGGTGCGAAGCCAGCATTTGTTCAAGCAAAGTCGACCCAGAACGCGGCAATCCCACAATAAAAATGGGCGAGATCCGCGCTTTAATGCCACCATCACTCTCGCCGTTGTCTGCCGTTGTAAATGCTTTTTTCACCGCCTGGAAAAAAGGCTTCATTTGTGCCACCCGAAAATCACACTGCGTCAGTTGTAATTGATTGGCGGCTTGCCAATTGGCAAATGCTTCGGCAAGATTTTTTTGATCATCAAAAGCTTTACCTAACGCATAATGAAGCTGAATGGCATCTGATAAGTTTGAATGCTTTGTCGCCCGACTGAGTGCTTGTATTAACTTTTGCGTCAACACCTCATCGACAGGCTGTAAGCTGGCCAACAAACTCAATCCACCGGGATGCTCTGGCGACAAATTTAGAAGTGCGGTTAGCCACTGGTAAGCTTCTTCAAATCGACCTTGGGCGATTAAAAAAACACAATAGCTGAAATAACTTTCAGGGTTTTGTGAGAATTTTTGTAGCGCTCGTTGATAGCAGGATTCGGCGTGGTCAAAGCGTTTCAGATCGCTCATCACCTCCGCTAACGTGAGTAGCGGCGTAACCCGATTGGGTAACAGATAAGCGGCTTTTCCGATGAGTTGCACTGCATTTTCGCTTGCCCCCATTTTACGCGCCAGCTGACCAAGCGCGAACAACACTTCAGGATGTTCCGGGTGTTCGGCAAACAACGCGTTCAGCAAAGTTTCTGCTTTGTTCAGTTGGTGTCGCTCGACATGAAATTGCGCTTGTCGAACTTGCTGAGTAACTGCGTCCACAAATTTATGCTGCGGTAAAATTGATTGTGATAGCCGCCATTCTAATAACCTCGTTGAATGTTAACAACTGACAAAAGTTTCTCTCCCTGCAAATAACGCTTGAGATTTTCGCGGGCAATGATTCGTACCCGCTCGCGCAATTTCTCTGAACGGTAAGCGATATGCGGGGTAATAATAACGCGGGGTTGGTGCCACAAAGGATGCTGTTCTGGCAGTGGTTCTGGATCCGTCACGTCGAGCCCGGCGCCGGCCAGTTCGCCAAGATTGAGCGCTTCAATTAGATCTTCTGTGACCACACTTTTACCTCGTGCGATATTTATAAAATACGCGTGGTTTGGCATGGCTTTAAAAAAGTTCTTATCAAACAAGCCGTGAGTCTTATCGGTTAAAGGCACGGTATTGACGACGACATCGGCTTGACGCACTAGCGTTAATAGTTCATCAGACAAACCAACATATTCGACAAAATCCGGCCCTTGTTTGCGACTGTTGCGGGTTGCAATAACACGCATACCCAGTCCGTGTGCCCTTCTGGCTGTTTCGGTGCCAATCCCGCCAAGCCCCACGACTAACATGGTTCGCCCAGCAATCTCCCAAACTTTATCATCGCCTGATGCCACCTGCCGGTCCCATGTTTTTGCCGCCTGACGTGCTCCATATTGATCGAGGCGACGTACCAGCGAATACATCAGGCCGATGGCGTGGTCAGCGATCCCTGGCGCAGATAGCCGCTGCGCATTCGTGAGGGTAATTGCGCCGTCTTGAATGGCTTTTGCGTTCACGCAGCCCTCGACACCCACGGCTAGCGATTGAATGTAACTCACATTAACTGATTCGGTAAACAGTTCCCCAATACAGTACCCAATATAGCCATCCGCGTGCTTGAGCTGCGCTTTCACTTCAGCGATATCGTTACTGGCAATAAATTCAAGTGCGGGAAACGCCGTTTTAAAGTCGTTGGCCGTTTGCTGATCTCCCCAGAGAACAATTTTTTGTAGCTTGCGCCAGCCGGGCATATCCCGAGCGTTCAACTGACTCTCTCGTAGCTGCAACTGCTCAATAATAGATTCCGCGGTTGGCGCCGATAAAAGCGAGTGGCTGTAAAACAAGCTCGCCAAACTAAAGATGAGTAAAAAACCGCGTACGATTGACATCAGGTTTATCCTTTTTTATTCGCCCTGCACGCAGTGTATCAGAAATTCCTCACATTGGAATCTAGCGGGCCAGAGCGGAACAAAGCAGAACAGAATGGACGCAACTAACGGTCTCGATAAACGACAAAATCCAGCAATTGCGAAAGAAAAGTCCTGGACTTGCCAAAGTGTTCGAGCAATTCCGCGGCACGATGATAATGCTCAAACAGTTTCATTGCGCGGTCGCTTCCCCTAAACAGGTGACAAAGAGGCCTTCTGATTTTTACTCTCTAACCCTGTCGGTTTGCCGAGACATTCAGTTTGTCCTGAATGGTCCAGCAGATCATCTTTAATCTGAAATGCTAGCCCTAGATGCTTTGCAAACTGCTTAATGTAACCCTTTTCGATATCGTTTTCGCCCGCGAGAATTGCCGGGATCATCATTAAAGTTTCGATCGCGAGTCCGGCTTTTAATTCGCTGATTAACGCCAGATGTTCCGAAATCTGATAGCGATGAGTCGATTGCAAATCTAACAATTGTCCTTCACAAATCGCTTGTGTCGAGCTGGCGGCATAACTTAAAGATTCCATCACTCGCTCGGCGGGTACGCTACGGATCTGGCTTTGAGCTTCGACAGATCGCATCATTAATGCAATTCCGGCTAGTTCTCCAGTTGCTCGCCAAACAGACGATAGTAGAGTTTAATCCAGAAAGGGGACAGCAAAGTGGTGTATGCAATCACCATCACTAATGCGGTATAAACTTCTTGGTTAAACACACCTGCGGCGCTGCCTAAGCCTGCGAAAATTAATCCCACTTCACCGCGTGGCACCATTGCCATACCAATCACAATTTTTCGTGCCCAGGGTTCATTTATCAATAGCGCTCCAAAAAATTTACTGACGATCGCCACTAGCAATAAAATGAGGCTAAACCACCAGAAAAAAGACGAGCTCCAATCGACGGCTTTTAGATCGAGCGACAGACCCACAGTAACAAAAAATATTGGTGTGAATAAATGAATGATAGGTGTCATCTGCTGGTCAATGCGGAGAGAAAAAGCGTCGTCAGTTTTAATCGCCAGACCAAAAGGCAAAAAGAATCGTCTCGACAATGCGATGCCCGCAGCAAAACCGCCCAACAGTTCCGGCGCGCCGACCGCATGGGATAGCCAGGCGAAAAATAAAACCAGCGAAATAATGGTCGAAGGGATCAGGCCCGGGTTGTCGATTTTTTTGTCCAGATATTGAATCACACGGGACATCAGTCTGGCTAACAACGGCGCGACCAGAAAAAAGATACCGATAAAAATAAATACTTTCGTCGTGTTGACCCAACTGACTTCACCTGTAACGGTAAATTCATAGAGTAACGCTAATAACACCACTCCTAAAATATCGTCCAGTACCGCGGCTCCTAATGTGATTTGCCCTTCGACGCTGTTTTGTCGGTGAATATCGGCTAAGGTGCGAACGGTAATGCCAATACTGGTAGCGGTCAGGGTGCCGCCCACAAATAATGCCACCATTAGTGGTAAATCAAAAAAGTAAAAGCAGGTCACAAATCCCATAACAAAGGGTGCAACAAACCCGCCGATGGCAACAATGGATGATTTGATACCGGTGCGGATCAGTTTACCCATATCGGTTTCTAATCCAACCTGAAAGAGCAACAATATCACCCCGATTTCCGCTAATAGACGGATAACCTCATCGGCTTCTATCCAGCCCAATAAACTCGGCCCGATAATAATTCCCGCGACCAGTTCGCCTATCACTGAAGGGATCTGAAACATAGCCGCCAGCTCGCCTAAAATCCTGGCACTGAGTAAAATGGCTAATAATTGCAATAAGAACGCTGAAATATCCATAACAAGGATTGACCCCGCAGACTCAAGTTCTTTAATCAGGTAAAACAACGATAGTCCTTACCATAACATTTCGGCTCGTCTAATTTTGGGGTTAGATCAAAGAATCGACATAAAAGAACCGCAGATGAGTTAAACCCGCTTTAGCCGCCTAATTGATCTATACTGGTCATAGAATATGATCCAATACTAAACATTTTCGGTACCCCGCTGTATGGGCGATTTGATGACAGAGTCTGACTCCAAACAGAAACGTATTTATTCGGCTGAAAAACTAAGAAACGAACTGATTAATCTTTGCCTGATCGTGATTAGTTTTCTTTCCATTCCTGCTTTGGCAGGCTCGCTTTCTCGCATAAGTGATATTGGTTTACAGTCAATTATGTATTTACACGTAATTCTGGTCTTGGCGATTATTGGTGTCACTCTCAACCGAAAAAGGCTCAGTTATCTGGCCCGCTCGACATTTTTAACTGGCGTTTTTTTTATAGTTGGACTGGCTGGCACTATCAAGTTTGGCGTTTCTGGCAATGGCATTCCTTTCTTACTCGGTACGGCAATTTTCGCGACGATTTTTATCAATCGAAATGCCGGTATCATCTGGATGTCGATTTCGATGCTCTCTTTTGTGACGGTTGCCATATTACATCAATTAGAAATTCTCACTTTCACCATCGACTTTAACGATTATAATCGCTCAGTCACGGCCTGGATTGCTTTTGGGTCATCAACTCTCCTGCTTGGTTTTATTTTAGTCATTGTTTTAGGACGTTTTAATCGGTTCTTTTTTCAACTGGTCGAAAATCTGGAACAGCTAGTCATGGAAAGAACCCAGGAATTAAAACGAGCCAATCAAACAAAGTCTGAGTTTTTGGCCAATATGTCGCACGAAATCCGAACGCCTATGAACGGCGTGTTAGGGATGCTACGATTGCTCGAAAAATCCGAACTCAATGAGAGCCAACGACACAAAACCCACCTTGCTAAATCAAGCGCAGAATCTCTATTGTCGCTGATCAATGATATTCTGGATTTTTCCAAAGTGGAAGCCGGAAAAATGGAGTTAGAGCGAACCGACTTTAACCTGCTCACATTAATCGGTGAAGTGGCCGAAGCCTGCGCCATGAAAATACAGAAAAAGGGCGTCGAGCTGGTACTGGATCTCACCGAAGTGAATACGACCTTGGTGAATGGAGACCCGGGAAAGATCCGGCAGATCTTAACTAATTTGATAGGCAACGCCGTCAAATTCACCCACAATGGCGAAGTCATTGTCCACGCATCGTTAAACCAAAAAGAGAGCGAAAATCAGGTTTTACTCTGTCAGGTCAGCGATACCGGTATTGGCATTCCTGCCGAAAAAGTGGCAAAACTATTCACCGCCTTTACCCAGGGCGATGCGTCGACGACGCGAGAATACGGTGGAACGGGACTCGGTCTTTCGATCTGTGAAAAACTTTGCCGGTTAATGGGCGGCTCCATACAAGTTAAAAGCCTTGAGGGTAAAGGTTCGTCATTTGAATTTCAGATTCCTTTGCAAACCAGCGACAAGGCAGCCCCTCTGGTACCAGAAAATCATCTCGAGCAAATGCGTATTCTGGTGTTGGATGATAACGAACAGTCGCGCGAAGCGATTGTCAAACAATTCACCCACTGGGGTGCAAATTGTGTCGCGGTTGCATCGGTGGATGATGCGATCGCCAGGTGTCGAGATAACGCGGAAAAAAGCCCAGACAAGCAGTTTAATGGCGCGCTGGTCGATATGCATTTAGCCCATGAAGATTTTATGAATTTTGTGCGAGAGATCCAAAATGATCAAACGCTCCGCAAAATTCAGCTTGTGGTGATGACTGATTTTAGCGACATCGATGAGCCTGAAAAATTTGAACGACAAGGGATTGCCGGATATTTTCCAAAACCGGTAACAACCTATGATTTACTAAAAGCGGCGGTTTGCATGAATGGTGAGCTTAACGCGATTAACAGCCTAAAGTTCACCCAGGATAACCTGAAAAATTTACCCGTGTATGAAATGAATGAGGCTATTGACGAGAATAAAATATTACGACTCAAACGCTTAGCGCCGCACATTTTAATTGTTGAAGATAATTATGTGAACCAACAGGTAGTACTGGGGATCCTCGAAGAGTTTGGGGTAACTGCCGATGTGGTCGAAAATGGTTTGCAAGCCATTCACCGTTTAAGAAAATACGCCGCCGATAACCCTTATGAGCTGGTACTGATGGATTGCCAGACACCAGAAATGGATGGTTACCAGGCAAGTAAACTAATTCGTTCCGGCGACACAGGCGAGAGTAATCGCACGATTAATATTATTGCGATGACGGCTAATGCGATGGAAGGTGACAAACAAAAATGTCTGGCTGCCGGGATGGACGACTACATCCGTAAGCCCGTAGAACCCGAAAGATTGCTCAACGCGCTCGACAGATGGGTAGGCAATCGAAGAAGCCCCGAACAGAGCGCCTTACCTGCGGCACATGAGAATCCAGGCTTGCCCACAGACAAACCAAAAATCCACGCAGATTGGCAGAAAAAACAAACACAAGAAACGGTGTGGGATTACGCCGGGGCCAGCAAGCGAACGTTGGGAAAAAGAGCGCTTCTCAAAAAAGCGGTCGGTATTTTTCTACGCGACGTGGACAGCTATTGTTTGCAGATTAAGGATGCCATTGACGCGGGTGATTTAGAAGGCTTGAGTTATCATGCTCATACCTTAAAAGGGAGTGCAGGGAATATAGGCGGCGCCAAACTACAATCGCTGGCAAGTCAATTAGAAAAAGCCGCTATCGCAAGGGAAACAGGATTATTGGCGACATTGTATTTAGCTGTTGAAGCGGCGAAAGAACAGCTGGTGAGCCAACTCGATAACTTTATGGAACAGCAATAAACGACTAGAAATAAAAAACAAGAAACAAATGACTAGAAATAACGGACTAGAAAAAAGCGAAACTCTCGCGATTTCAGCTATTAAAGATAATAAAGTTTTTACCCTGTTTTTTTCCTTCATACATCAGGCTGTCCGCTTTGGCGACTAATTTTCGCAACGTCAATGCTTCAGTCCAGACCGCGACGCCAATGGTTGCACCTATTGTTACCTGCTTTACTTTGCCATTGACTAAAATATTATAGGGCTGGGTTAATAATTTCTGTTTACGATCAATGACGTTTCGAAGATTGTCGACCGTTTCAAAATTGGTGAAATAGAGCGCAAATTCATCACCACCATACCGAGCACAGAAATCGCTGGCTCGTAAATTCCGATTGAGACGATCGGCAAACTGTACTAGCAGTTGATCGCCGGCATTATGACCATGAATATCATTTATCGGTTTAAAATCATCCATATCGATAAAAACCACCGCCAGTCCCAATTTATTTCGCTTTGCCTGTTCAATTTGTTTTTCCAGGCTATCGTAAAAACAGGCACGATTATTCAACCCGGTTAATGGATCCTTGGAGGCCTGATGTTTTAATTCGGTCAATAGATTTTGACGTTCAAGGGTGAACTTAATCGTTCGGCTGAGTAAGGCTGTGTTCAATTCATTTTTCTGAATATAATCGGCCGCCCCCAGACGAATAAATTGCGCTTCCTGGTTGGTATGTTGTTGACCGGTCACGACAATAACCGGAATTCCTGGCAAGGCCTCGATTGCCATTCTCAAGGTATCTTCGCCGAAGGAACCCGACAGATTTAAATCCAGCATGATTAAATCATAGGACTGTTTTAGTTCTGCTTCACGCGCTTCAGATATGGTAGCGCAATAAGTCAGTTTGTACGAAGTTTGGCTATCTTTTGCGAGTATTTTTTTCAGAATGTAAAAATCTTGAGGGTCATCGTCAATATACAATATTTTAGTTTCAGGTGAAGGCTGAGCTGGCTCATTTTGGGTAAATGATTGTGGCTCGGGCTTTTCAATAAACTGGCCCACAAGTTCGTTCAAAGTCAGATTAAACGCAGAAATATTATTTGGTTTCACCAAATAATCCATAGCGCCAAATTCAATAGCCTTGCGCCGGTCGGTTTCACTATTTGACGTTGAAAACACAATGGTTGGGATAGTCGCTAGATAGGATCTTTGCGCTTTGGCCTGTAAAAATTCAAAGCCCCCCATTAAAGGCATATTCAAATCAAGAACAATGATGTCGGGTAACTGGTGAGTTTTATTTTTCTGACTTTCAAGTAATTTTAATGCCTGTTTGCCGTCATTGGCAAAATGCAGTTCAAATTTGTCAAAACGTTTGTTCAGGGATTTTTTGATCAGGTATTGGTCGTCAGGATCATCTTCTACAACTAACACGCGAGTGGTCTCGACAGATTCATCTTTCATGCAACATCTCCAGCCGGCAGTACAATTTTAAACTCGCTCCCTTTACCCTCTTGACTGTGTGCCATCAAGCTTCCTTTATGTTTGTTAATAATTTGGCGACAAATTGCCAGGCCCATTCCGGTCCCTTCAATACTTCTGTCACAAAGCCGCTTAAAAGGTAAAAATATTTCTTTGGCAAATTTGCTATCAAAACCAATCCCTTCATCTTGTATCACAATTTCCGTACTATCAGGTCGTTGCACCAGCCGTATACGAATATTGGGCCTCTCACTAGGTTTAGCATATTTAATCGCATTTTGTACGATATTCTTTAATACCAGTACAAAAAGGTCAAAGTCCACGTAAACCATGCCGTCGGATTCCAATCGTAGATCGGTATTAGATTCCACCAGCAAATCGTCCAGCTCGTTCATTAAGTCGTTAAATAAATCCGTAAACTGGACCATCTGTTTATGGATAGGGCCCGAACTAAAACGCGATAATTCAAGTAGATCGGTTATCATTTTCGACATTCGATTGGCCGATGAGGATATGCGTTCCAGTTCGTACAGCGCTTCCGGGTCCGCCAGCTTGCCAGTCAGCCGCTCACTGAGCAATCCCGAAAAAGCAGTAACTTTTCGCAGAGGCTCCTGTAAATCGTGGGATGCGGTGTAGGCAAATTTTTCAAGAGCCTGATTAGATTCTTCCAGCTTTAACTCAATTTGTTTTCGCTGACAGATATCTTCAACCACTGAAATAAAATGCAGTGGACGCCCTTGCTCGTCCCGAACAATCGACACGGTCAATAACGCCCAAATAATTTGACCATTAGAATGGATGTAACGCTTTTCCATCGCATAATTATCCGCCTTCCCTTCGATTAACGCCTGAACATGTTGCAGATCGAGCTCAAGGTCTTCGGGATAGGTGAGATGCTGAAAATCGGTTTTTAACAGGTCCTCTTTGTTACGCCCCAGAATTTGACAAAGTTTTTTATTGACCATTATCCAACGTCCATCCAGACCCACCTGAGCGATACCAACCGCGGCTAATTCAAAAATTGAAGAAAAATCGGTGGCGAGCTGTTTTAATTGTGACTCTTTGGCTTTGAGTTCAGTCAGCTCAATAAATGAACCGATAATCGAAATTGGCTCGTCTTGTTCATTGGTCTTATAGACAACTTCGCTGGCGTAACACCAGATCCAATGTCCTTGCTTATGCTTGAAACGAAATTCAAATTCATCGGACTCAACTTGCGCTTTACCTAACGTTTTTCGTTGCTGAATAATGTTATTCAGGTCATCGGCATGATACAGCTGAGTTAACTCTAGGATCTGTTCCAAGTCATCCAGGGTATAACCGGTAATACTGGTATAGGCGGCATTGATATAGGTTATCTGGTGGGACGCCAGGTCTAGGATATACATACCCGCTAACGACTTGGATACTATCGCGTCTAAAAATCGAGATTTTTCGGCGAGTTCCTTCTGAATCTGTTTTTCGCCATGAATGTTAGATAGCAGTCCTGCCATATGAATCGGTTTATCTTGGTTAAAAGTGACCGAGCCTCGTGAGCGAAACCATTCATATTCACCCGACCGAGCGCGCCCGCGATACTCGACCATATAGGGTTGCTGTTGATTGAGAGCAACATCTATCGCCGTGTCGACAGCTTGCCTGTCATCGGGGTGGACATGCTGGTACCATGCTTCAAACGAGTAAGGGGTATCGTCGGGTAGGCCTATCATTTCGGCTAAGCGTTGATTCCACCAGCCTTCATTTGATTCGATATACCATTCCCAGACCCCGTCTTTCACCGCTTCGATGGAACGTTTTGAACCGCGTTCTATCTGACGATTTATCTGCCTGACTTTTTCACGTTCACTGATTTCGGTTAAATGGACAAAGGCTTTTTTATCCTGATCGACTTCGTGGAAAGTAATACCAACTTCCAGGTCAACGGTATTGCCATTCGCAGTCGTACCTTTAACCGTACGGCCACCCGCCATTGAGTATTGCTGCCCTTCAGGATTGGCAAAAAACTTTTTCATAAAGACATCATGCTGCGGTTCAGATTGTCCTACCAGCTGACTAACAGGCATACCTATCAGCTCTGTCTTAGAGTATTGAAAAATTCGCTCTACCGTCGGGTTGGCCATCTGAATCTTAAAATCACTATCAACCACTAATAAGCCGGTGGAAACCATATCGGTGGTTATGCGAAAAATATCCGCAGTCTCGCGTAATAATTTTTCATGCATGGCCCGCGCTCTGGCATCTTCTAAAGCTTGTGGCGAGGGTATTTTTAACGCCTGAGGTAACATTTTAAATAGCACTACCGCGGTCGTTACCGATACTATGGCAGTCGCTAGTTTCATCAGCCCATGGAGGCCATAATCCCCATGCCAGATAACCCAAATTGAAAATAAATGGGTGAGTCCGCAAAAAAGAATAAAGCTGGAAAACAATAGAAATATACCGCGAAACTCTACGTCTTTACGTTTATTGATGAAAATTATTAGCGCGACAGGAATCGTAAAATAAGCCAGTGCGATAAATAAGTCAGACAGGACGTTGACCCATAAAATGCCCGGTTGCCAGAAATAGCAATGACCATGAGGCATATAATCCCCGCGCAAGAAATCGTTGAGAAAAAGTTCCATAGGTTTCCCTTAGCACTTGATGTAACTATTATTTTAACGAGTCGTTTTAAGCGACAATTCTCTGCCCTTGTGTTACTGCGTGTAGTTCTACGCGCCAGCTAAAGTCTCTTATCGGCTCCTTTGACAATCGCACTGCAATTCTCACTTCCAATCAAGTTGGCTACTTCCCTTAGCGGTAGATATATCGAGGGTATCTTAAATATTATAGTCGCTTTGAAATCATTCGGATTAAATTCTGGAGGCGCAGGCTAAATAGGATATTGGCCGATGGCTATTCTGACAACCTTTCGAGATCATCATGTTTTAATCTCAATGTTATGGTGGGTAAGTACTAAGGGATTAAATCTGGATCTAACCAAATAGACTGAAAGGCTTTGGTTTTTTTGAGATTTCGAAGTGCCTGGTTAAATTCTTCGACTCGATTTTTTGAGATGGTCTTTTTACTAAACATAAAAGCCACTTCATAACCAAATGTTTTGATCGATAAGTTGGTAATATTTTTCGAAAATCCGTTCGCTCTTTTTCGGAACGCGATAATATAGGCGTCTTCGACGATAGCATCAACTTTGTCCGCCTGAAGTTGCTGAAGAAGTTCGTCGATTTCATCGCTGTAACTAATATTTTTGCCGTAAACCGGGTGGGCTATCCAGCGTTCAATTTCAGGGCTATATAGCTGGTTTGAAATCAGTCCTAATTGCATTCCCGATGTCATAATTTCCTCAACCGAGTCTTTATTATAACGAGAGAGGTTTTCTTTTTTTACCCAGAATGAAAAGGTATCTCTTCGATAAGGAACCGAAAAATAGGCAAATTTTTTGCGCGTTTCGTTTTCAGTAGCGTTCGCCGTAAAGTCGATTTCTCCCGATTCTAAACGCTGAATTATCTGTGTCCAGGGAAGCTTTATATATTCAATCTTGCAGCCAACCAACTGGCTTACCGTCCGTACCAGGTCGATTTGTACACCCGTTAATTGATTAGACGCATTTATATATTGTAGCGGGGCCCAGTCGGCCCAACCATATTTGAGATGGCACTCTTCATTGGTTACATCGCTATTGACCGCATGCGCCATTTGCACCATCGGTAATCCGAACCATAGAATTAGTAGTAACGATGTCGCTTTAAGACTGATTGTCAATTTCTCGAGAGCTCCTTCCTTGTTGTTTTAAAATACTATATGAATATTATGGTTTTTTAAACCTTTAACTTTTAATTCAAGATTACACTCCATTTAAAACTATCATCCCCCCGCTCTCTTCTTCAGTGGCGCGAATAAGACGCCAGATATTGTTAATTTGAGATAGACGGCGCTCATAGACAGGGCTCATAAATGGCGCACATCGCAGGAGCAAATCGATAGATGCTTCCCAATTGGAGTAACTTTCCAATCAATAATGGGATCACTAGTGCAAACACATGCTGAAGAAATAAATCCAACCGACAAATGTATTATTCTGAGAACTAGCCGCCTTATTTGATAGTTTTGAGCGCCAGCGCAGATGCTATAATGAGCTTAACTCCTAATCGCAGTCGAGCGTCGAAAAGTACGACTATCACATATTTATGACTCTATTTCGAAAGCCTACCACCCCGCAGCTGGCCATCACTGGTATGGTCCTGGGTTTAATCGCCGGATTTAACAGTTCAAGTCTTTTTTGGGGGGTTGATGCGGTTGCTGATAGCTTTTATACGCTCCTTCAAATGACAGCGCTCCCTTATATATCGCTTTCCCTAATCGCGGGTGTTGGAAAGCTATCTCCTCGATTTATCAAAGAAACACTGAGCGCTTCTTTGATGATGTTTTCTGTATTGCTAGCCATTTGCGTCATGGTGATTTTTTCCAGCTCATTGGCATTTCCAGATTGGCTGAATGCGAATTTCTACAACGCGAATACCCTAAAACCCAGCGAAGATGTAGATTTTGTCAATCTCTTTATCCCATCGAATCCCTTTAACGCCTATGCTAATACAGTCATACCATCGGTTGTTGTGTTTAGTCTTTTTGTTGGCATTGGATTAAGAAAAGTAACAGGCAAAGAATCGACAATTACGGTTCTAGAAAGCTTATTGACAGCGATTGCCAATGTAAATAGCTTGATTACCAAGTGGTCGCCGATTGGTATTTTTTGTTTGGTTTATCGAGCAATTTTTACTTTTGACAGTTCTCAAGCCGACGGCCTATTAGTTTATTTAGCCACAGCGAGCACTGTCGTCATATTATTGTCTTTTGTGATTTTACCTTTATTTGTCACTTCATTAAGTCAGTATAGTTTTAAACAAGTTTTTGACACATCAAAAGAACCGATGTTAATAGCCTTTGCGACTGGAAGTTTTTTTGCGGTGATCCCAATTATTGTCGAAAAAGTAAAAGCGCTATTTGATGAAACCACTAAAAAACATCGTTATGCCGACTTTATTCCTGAAATCATCGTTCCGATAACATTTAGCTTACCGGTGGGGGGAAAATTGCTATGTCTGCTGTTTGCCTTATTTGCCACCTGGGCATCGGGTTCTCATATTGCCGCGAGTGATTATTTCGTTCTATTTTCACAAGGTCTGCCGCAGTTATTTGGTACTCGACTAGTTGCGATGCCCGGTCTGCTTGATTTACTCAATGCTCCAGCGTCAATGATAGATACTTTTGTATTAGCCGATAACCTGATGATGACTCGACTGGGGACAGTTTTCTCCGTTGCATTTGCTGTCTGCTTTCCGATCGCGATTATGGCAAGAATTGATCGAAAGTTAGAGTCCCGGTGGCGTCCGATTGCCACTTACAGCATTTTTATACCTTTACTACTTTTATTAGTCATTCTAAGCCTCTCATTGAGTTTCGAGAAAATAGACTATCAATACAGCGGCTATCAAAAATTCATCCAACGAGACCTATTATTAGAACGGGAACCGCAAACTTTATCAGAGGTACCAGCAGATTTTTCAGTACGTTGGGGAAAAAGTTCGTCGGCATTGGAGCGCATAAAAAGGGAAAAAGTCATTAGGGTCGGCTATTACCGAGACGATCTTCCTTTTAGTTTTTTCAATCAAAATGGAGAGTTGGTAGGTCTTGATATCGAGCTGCTGAATTTATTAGCAAGCGATTTAGGCGTCGCTATTGAGTATGTCAAAATTTACCATTCTCAGGCTGCAGAATTACTGAAAAAAGGTTATATCGATATCACAACCGGTATTCCAATGATCCCAGAAAATATGCAAACCTATGGCTTAACGATTCCTTACACCTCTCAACAACTTGCCTTTGTAGTCAAAAAAGAAAGAAGAACTGAATTCACCAACTGGCTCTCCTCAATCGACAGAGAAGAAATTGTGGTGGGTGTGCCAGAGGCTTTTTACTATAAAAATAGAATCGCTAAAACGTTTACCAAAGCGACGGCTTGGGAAATTTCTTCTCCGAGACTGTTCTTTAAAGGAGAAAGACACACCATAGACGCAATGTTATTTGGCGCGCCAGCAGCATCCGCTTGGACGCTTATTTATCCCGAATACACGGTAGTTGTTCCCAAGCCTAGATTACCCTCGTTGCAAATGGCGTTTCCCATCAATAAGGAAGATACAGCGTTCGAAAATTTCATGCGCAGCTGGCTGAATAGTAAAATTCAAAATAAAACAGTTGATTCATTCTTTGATTATTGGATAGAAGGAATAACAGGAAATGTTCACTAATGAGCTTGCATTTGTTTGCATGACGCATGTGACGCATGGGGTCACCCATTAGTCCTGATGAACAATAACGGCAATGCAAGACCTGACTCCATAAAATGAACAAGACAAGCAACACAAGCAACACAAGAGCAACACAAGGGGTCAAGCCTATTTTACAATATATAACCTCTTTTCTAACCGCTTTATCTCTCGCTGCCACTTTCCATCAGCTAGTTCTCGCTTAACTTTATTCACCGAACTTGAAGCACTTCCTGTGTGACTTAGGTTGTATAGTACCGCGATTTGTTTAAGAGTCATTGCACCATAATGCTGACAGGCATACATTGCAAATGCTCTGGCGGGATTTGGTTGACGCCGTCCTGTCGGACAGTCAGTGATTTCATCTCTGGCGACTTTAAAGATATCAGCAACCCACTCGACAATCCGTGTTCCGCTAGGTCTATCCGCTAATGCGCTTCGCAGTTGCTCAAGATCTAACGTTTTTACTTCTTGCCTGATAGCTTCCTTAAATTCGTTATCGCCGAGTACGGGCAAGTAGTTACCACGATTATAAAAACGCAATATATCCTCGTCGACACCTTTGGCTACATAATCACGATAGCCTGCATATTTTTGACGATGCCCAAGCATTTGATAAATTTTATCTCGACACAGCCAGGACGGCGTTTCGGATAGGTTAATATACGCCGGATAGCTCGACCAGCGATAATCACTAAGCGCAGTTACCAGCGGACGCTTCATATCAATTGGATTACGATGAATATAACGGCTAAGTTGCAATAAATAGGCGTCTTCGTCGACGAGAATGGACTTATATCGCCCTCGAAACAACGGACCGTCAGTCCGGCGCAGTCGATTATAACGTTGGGTATAAACACCATTTATATGCCGCATGATGCGACTTAAATTGGCTTTAGGAGTTTCAACTAGAAGATGGTAATGATTTCCCATCAGGCAGTAACCATGGAAAACGGCTTCGAATTGCTCGTGGGACTCTTGAAGAACAGAAAGAAAGGCCTGGTAATAATTTTCATTATGAAAAATTGTCTGCCGCCCGCGGCCTCGATTCATCACATGATGAAACGCTCCTTCATATTCTATTCGCGTTGGTCTCGGCATTTAAAAAGTATAACATCGACGCTATACATTGTATAATAGACTTGACCCCTTATCTTTTATCACTTAAACCGAAATAACCAGAAGGGTCTATAAAGTTAACAGAATCAGAATTGGCATATAAATACTTATTTATCGTAATAGGATTATTACTCAACCCAGCGAAAGAGTCCATCTGAGTGAAACGACCAACGCTTTGATCAAGATACCTTGCTCTTAAATAATACTGCCCCAAGCTTTTATCAAACTGCTCACCCGTATAAAGATTAGAATTCTCTGTATCACCTGTTTCGCTCAACAAATTACCAAATGCATCGTACGTATAACTATCGCTCTCATTACCACTTGAATCAGTCAAAGAGCGCGTACTACCCAAACCATCATATTGATAATTCCAGATTTCACCGGACTTCATCATCGATAACAGGTCATCACCATATGTATACGATGTAGTGACATTGTCAGAATCATCCGTTTCTGCGATGACTTGCGCATAGTCGCGATTACGCAAATAATGCAGGAAAATAAAAGCCCTCAACAAGAGGGCATATGCTTATCCAAGTTCTACAAAGTTAGTTAATTCAGTTATTTTTTTCTGCTACTCCTATTAAGTAAGGCATAAACTGTATCGAAATTAGCTCTTTTAATTCTTGAACAAGCCCGTTTGTCGCGTACTCAGCGTCAGCTTCAGTAATTACATTTGAGTCTAAACCATCAAGCATATCCCATTCATGATACGTGTAATCACTCTTCCAATCTGTTATACCTGCTTCATTCAAAGCTTCTTCGGATATATCATTGAAAATCTCTGCAAGCCTGACTTCACTTGGCGTTTCATTTGTCAGCCTGATATAATTTTGAAATTTACCAAATTCACATGCGCTCAACCATACTTCATCACGCTCATTTAAAATATCAAGATTATCTTCCGCAACCTCTAATTCTTCTTCGGTAATACAGTCTTCTGAAGGAAATCTATTCAATTTTGACCACTGTATATTAGGAATCACATAATCTCTCCCTTTTATAAAGCGCAATTGCAAATACAAGCTAATTGAATCATTTTGACTGCACTCCCAGATAACGGAGTTTCTCCCTTTACTTCCTTTAACTTTAACTTCCAAAAAACTCGGAAATTCCGCTTGAATAAAAGACGAAATAGATTTTGTTATATATTTTCTAAATATAGGAACCATAACTTAGTTCTCCAAACACTCTTCAAAATATACTTCTGAAGACCACTGAGCAAACGAGATTAGACCATTGTAAATATCCACACCTTTCATATCAACACCTGCTCTTTGAAGATATCCGATAGTATCCTCAAGAGTTTTATTGGAGATTTTATCCGCACCCACAACCTTTACTTTGTTTCCAGCTTTTTGCGAAGCAAGTAGCTGCTCTTTTAGTCGTCGCAATGCTGATGAACCATACTTCGGTATTTTGCTCTTCACTTCAATATTCAACACTGCATTCTCCGCTGAAGCAATCAAATCAAGTTGCCTGTTACTACCTTTTATCTTTTTGTGCTTTTTAAGTTTTTTGGGTTTAATGCATTCTTTCACAATCCTTTCTACCGCATCTTCAGCTTTTTTACCAATCTGGTTCATAAGCCTTCCACCTGCACGACGCGCTCCCTTGGAAAAGTTATATGCAGCACGAGTTGTATTTCGTGCAATATTATTCATAGTTGCTGTTAACTCAGAAAGTGTAACGTACCCACTAGGATCGATACCATTTACCGGATCAGCATTTGCGTATAAGTATTTTTGTAGAGTAATGGGATTTAGGATGACTCCTTGATACTCATCCATCTGAGTGAATCGACCTGTATTTTGATCTACATACCTTGCTCTCAAGTAGTATTGGTCCAGCGAGCTCTCAAACTGCTCGCCAGCAAACAGATAAGAATTCTCTGTAGCACCAGTCTCACTCAACAAGTTTCCAAACGCATCGTACGTATAACTATCGCTTTCATTACCGCTTGAATCAGTCAAAGATCGCGTACTACCCAAACCATCATATTGATAATTCCAGATTTCACCGGACTTCATCATCGATAACAGGTCATCACCATATGTATACGATGTAGTGACATTGTCAGAATCATCCGTTTCTGCGATGACTTGCGCATAGTCGCGATTACTATCCACCAGATAATTAGTAACCACTCCTTCTTCGATTTTCTGCGTACGAATACCATCTACGTTATATCGATAGCTTAATGACCGCAGCACACCACTTTCGAGAATCTGCGCATCCACTAATTTCTGTCGAGCATCGTAAGTGTAAGTCGTCACATCTGAATCAATGGTTTTGCTTAAGGTATTACCATTGTCATCATAGGTGTAAATTTCACCACCTTGCTGTATCAGTCTATCGTTTAAGTCATAAGTAAATACTGTACTCACTCCATCAATTGTCGAGGCGGTCCGATTACCCACAAAATCATAACTATAGTTTGCGCTGTAATTACCATTGATCGGATCCGCAATAGTTTCATCCGTTAGACGATATAACGCATCATAGATGTAATCTGTTACTCGACCACCCAACTCGGTAATTTTTTCACGCCGTCCCGTATCATGTAGTTGATAGTCAAACTGCTGATAAACTGAATCATCAGCCCGCTTCTCTTGAACTTGCGTTAACCGGTTTAGCGAATCGTATTGGTAGCCGGTTGAATTTCCATTACTACGAACAACCGCGGCACGATTCCCCACATCATCATACTCGTAAGTCGTTACATTTTGGTCGTTGTCAGTGACCGTCTTCAAACGATTCAGATCATCGTAGGTGTAGGTCTCAATTCGTTCGGCACCAGAGGCATAAATAACTTTTAGCTGAGTTTTGTTGCCGTTAACATCGTAATCATAATCCAGCACATCACCATTGGGTTGCGTCTCTGTATCTAACCTGTTGAGAGAATCATAGGTATAGACCCAGGAGCCTTCACTATTTGTCGCCGTTTCGCGATTACCATTGGCGTCATAGGTATAGCTTTCAGTGGAGCTGTCTTTAAGGTAAGTCACCAAGACCACCCGGCCTTCGTTATCCAAACTAGTGACTATCGAATCACCATTAAAATCAGTATGGGTTATCGTTCGATTGGCGTCATCGTAAACAAAGGATTCATTCATACCTTCGGGTAACGCGCGAGTCAGCACACGACCAAAGTAATCATAAGTCCAGGTTGTTGTACGTTGTTCAGCGTCTGTTTGAGTCAGCTTATTACCAACTTCATCATAAGTGTAGAGATGAGGGGTCAAGTCTATTTTACAATATATAACTTATTTTCTAACCGCTTTATCTCTCGCTGCCACTTTCCATCAGCTAGTTCTCGCTTAGCTTTATTCACCGAACTTGAAGCACTCCCTGTGTGACTTAGGTTGTATAGTACCGCGATTTGTTTAAGAGTCATTGCGCCATAATGCTGACAGGCATACATTGCAAATGCTCTGGCGGGATTTGGTTGACGCCGTCCTGTCGGACAGTCAGTGATCTCATCTCTGGCGACTTTAAAGATTTCAGCAACCCACTCGACAATCCGTGTTCCGCTAGGTCTATCCGCTAATGCGCTTTGCAGTTGCTCAAGATCTAACGTTTTTACTTCTTGCCTGATAGCTTCCTTAAATTCGTTATCGCCTAGTACGGGCAAGTAGTTACCACGATTATAAAAACGCAATATATCCTCGTCGACACCTTTGGCTACATAATCACGATAGCTTGCATATTTTTGTCGATGCCCAAGCATTTGATAAATTTTATCTCGACACAGCCAGGACGGCTTTTCGGATAGGTTAATATACGCCGGATAGCTCGACCAGCGATAATCACTAAGCGCAGTTGCCAGCGGACGCTTCATATCAATTGGATTACGATGAATATAACGGCTAAGTTGCAATAAATAGGCGTCTTCGTCGACGAGAATGGACTTATATCGCCCTCGAAACAACGGACCGTCAGTCCGGCGCAG